>SXGU01462362.1_pt1 | contig 11558 bp, 12 predicted proteins | sample 3174531 | NCBI WGS metagenome assembly SXGU01 (sample SAMN11356863, study PRJNA531348) | freshwater metagenome | isolation source: freshwater sample F1-140 | place: China: Fuxian Lake, Yuxi | collected 2017-12-25
CAGGTTCCAGCGACAGCTACCGACATCCCCGCTAACAGGCTCACAAACAGAACCAGCAAGCCGGTGAGGTGGTAACGATATGACTTTCTGGATGTTCCATTGCCTTGATCCATGGGCAACACCTTATTGAACACTCTCATTTCCACGTCCCCCGAACCAAGCGTACACTTTTGGGAGAGGAGGAATAGGCATCTCTGGCGTTGCCCTGCGCGAAGTCAAGTTCCCACGTTGCGAAAGCACTTCTAACAGCGAATCGAGTACTCGACCAGTAGAAATCCCGAGTATTGGGAAAATAATTTGTGTCAATCGCCGGGGTGGAGTTCCTGCCCAAGTGAGCAATGCTCTCAAGTTCCTTCAAGGTAGGCATGCGCCAATCCTTGTAGCCGCAAATACCCTCTGTATTCACGTCCTGCACGTATTTCTCAGTATCACACCGGCCTTTCCGGAAGCAACCGGCGCACTGAGCTCCGGGCAAGCAGTCGGTTGCATCTGCAAGACCGGTATAACTATCGTTGGAATATTTCTTTACGCTATCGTACCAAGTGTATGTCCAATTCATATCACGCAAACCACCGTCATTCGTCTTGACTTCCCAAACCAGATCAGTCACGTTGTCGCGCACGCAAGGATGCGGTGTGGCTCCAGTTGATGGTGACGTTTTGTTACCGGCAGAGTCCAACGCGTCAAAATCGAAACCAGCCATGCCACCGCCCGTCTTGGGAAGGTCTGGCAGCGCATCACGGCCATGCCGAGCATCCTGCCGCAAGGGGTGTGAGGCATTACACGTCTCGTTAGCGCCTGCCGAACTAGCACACAGCGTAATTCCCGTGTCGTTAAGTTCGGCCGCACGGACGAAGCAGGCAAGCATCGCGAAGAGCAGAAAAAACATCAGACGCATGGTGAGTCTCCAAAAAAACCAGCCCCAACGAGAGCCGGGACGACTTTCTAATCATGGGCACAGCGAACGTTGCGAACGTTGCGAACGTTGCCGCTGGCCATTCTACCTATCGACAGGGTAGTGCGGAAAAACCAAGGGGGCCCTTACGCCATGAATGACAGCGCCCCCGTCGCTTATTCTGATGAAAACGCATAATACACGTTGGAGGTAACGCCGTTGCTGACGTCCGGGATGCCGGTCAGAAGTATGCCCAATGTACCGTTGTCGCCGGTAATGGTCACATTGCCAATGGTTAGAAAACGGCTACCATAGGCAGGCACCGGGACTTTCCAGTTGGCTGGGTCATCGAGGCTGATCAAGGGTCTGACATATTGGCCATCTTCATCTTTTTCGCCAGAGCCAACTTCTACGCCCCAACTGACGCCCAGTTCGGGCGCGATGGATGCGCCAGGCGCGTCGGTTTTCAAAAATCCGTCTTTATTCGCATCGAGGCGCGACCAGTCAATAGGCCGATCAAACTCCAGGGACAGGGTATTGCCCGCATAACTGCCTTTCACTACAGTGACAATGTCGGTGTTCTTGAGCATGATGACGGTGAGGTTGCCCGCCAATGATTTGATCCCCCCACGCATCTGGTAGGCAGCCAGACCATTAATGCCCTCCTCAAGGGGAACCCAGGCCTGAGCGACGGTGGCACCGGTTGGCAAAGAAAGATCAATGCCGTGGTCGTAGGCGCCATTGCCATCTTTGTCGATCCAGACCAGTTCGGAGCGCGCGTCCAGACCAGACAGGTTGATTTGTACCAGACTCTTGCTGGTGATGTTGTCGCTGGAATTGCTGCCATCATCATCCACCGTGGCCAGATCCATGACCGGTGCGGACGGGGCTGTCGTGGGCAGGGATGGATCGTAGCGCAGCAGGTTCAAATAACTGGGGGAAGATATCTGCTCGCCCAGTTGTTGATAGAAGATCAGGGTGTTGGGACCATTAGCCAGATTGGCGGCCACACTGCCATTGATGACGGGGTAATCCACGCCCGGATTGAATTCGCCATTGCGATCCAGATCGAGCCAGGCCAATGCGCCAGGCTTTACGCCAGCGATGTTGATGCTGACACTGGCGTTTGAAGTTGTGGCGTCGCCCTGTATGCCCGTATCGCTGGAAGCGGCCATTTCCCCTTGGGGGCCAGCGAGGAGCGCCAGGTTTGAGCCAACGCTCTTGGCATCGCCCACCATGGCTTCATAGATGCTTTCGATGCCATCAAGGGAAAGTATTTTATGGATGGCGGCGCGTTCAATTTCAAGAAAGGTGCGAACGGACGTGCCCGCCGCCACAAGGTTGGCCGCATAACTTTGCGTGGCCTGCTGGGCAAACAAGACCCGCGCGGACAGGGTCGCCGCATCGCTGCCTGCCGCCTGGCTGGCAATCAGCCAGGGAATATCAAGAACATTGCCGCCCTTATTCACCCAGTTCAACCAGTTTGTGGTCTCGGTTGCCGTAACCGCGCGCCCAAAGAGGGTTTGATAGGCGCGGTCCAGCGAGGTACTGAGGCTGTTGGCCGCATAGACCGCAAAGAATTCGGGATTCCGGGAGAGCTGGGTCAGCAGGTCGCGTGAATCACCGGAGGATTTTTCAAGCAGCAGCAGCCATCTGTCGTGTTCTTCTGTGGTCAGCGGCCGGCCAAGGTAGGCGATGGCGGCCTTGGCAAGCAGGGTTTCGTTGGCTTGTTGCTGTTGCTGGGTGGCCGCGATGTCTTGTTCATGATGGACAAAGAGGTAGGTTGGATCGGATACCGTTGTACCCACCTGCTGATAAAACCGGAAAGCGTTTTCACCCGGTACAAGGTTCAGGTTGATCGAACCGGATACCACCGGGCGATCAACGCCCATATCAAAGGCACGATTACCATCTTGATCCAGCCAGGCGATTGCGTTGGAATCGATGCGGGTGAGGTTGGCCGTGATTGAAGACTGGGTGGTTCGGTTGTCGCCCAGGATTCCCGTGTCGCTTTGAGGTGCCAAGGCGACCACCAAGTTCGCGGGAATGGCGACGTCAACGATGGGTGGGGGCTGATATGTCGGGAATTTCATATTCGCTTTCACTTGGCATGGTCGCTGAATGCCACCATTAACGTCACATGTTGCCTGATATTTACATCCCTAACGTTCCAGCCAAATAGGTTGCGGATGGCCTTTTTTTTCATGTTGCCCAAATGCAACACCGGTCAGGGCTTGAATTTTGGTGAAGATTCTATGGGTTTCTTGCGGTTGATTTACGCTCCGGATGAGGCCTGTGAAACGATGACCCAGGAGTGACGCTAGAATCAGCGTCTATGCGAAATTTCGTAGGGAGAAGGTGATGTACAAGCGTTTTGCTCGCTTGTTCGCGGTTTTTTCGTTGATTCTCGTCTCAGCGACCCCGGTAAGTGCTGAATCGCATGCGATTGATCAGGCGAGTGCAGGTTCTTGTCCAGTCTAGCCAGTTACTTCCTGCCGCTACGGCTGCGCTCGCTGATCTGGCAGTTTGCCCGACGCGAGGTGTTGTCGCGTTACCGTGGTTCGTTGCTCGGGTTGGGCTGGTCTTTCCTGACACCCCTGTTGATGCTGGCGGTTTATACCTTCGTGTTCCGCGAGGTGTTCAATGCGCGCTGGCCGTCATCTGCCCCGGGAAATGGCGATAGTGACTTCACTTTCGCGTTGCAGGTGTATGCCGGGTTGATTGTTTTTAATTTTTTTGCCGAGGTGTTGGGGCGCGCGCCCCGCTTGGTGCTGGACCAACCCAACTTGGTCAAAAAGGTGGTGTTTCCACTGGAAATCTTGCCCTGGGTCGCAATTCTGGCCGCCTTGTTCCACTTGGCGGTCAATCTGGTGGTGCTGCTGGGTGCCGTTCTGTTGGTTAATCACAGCTTGCCAATAACATTGCTGGCATTGCCATTGGTGATCGCTGTTTTTATTCCCCTCTTGTTGGGGCTGACCTGGTTGCTGGCCGCACTCGGGGTGTTTCTGCGTGATATCGGCCAGTTAATTGGCATGGTGCTGACGGCACTGATGTTTTTATCTCCGGTTTTCTATCCGGCCCAATCACTCCCCGAACGCTGGCGGCCATTGCTGGCCTTCAATCCGCTGACGCAACCGATCGAACAATTGCGCCGGGTGACGCTTGAAGGGCTTTGGCCAAACTGGCTTGTACTAGGCGGTTATGCCATGCTGGCCTTGATGACGGCCTGGCTGGGGGCACGCTGGTTTGCAGCAACGCGCAAGGGATTTGCCGATGTCATCTGACTGGGCAATTCGCGCACAGGATTTGTCAAAGTGTTACACGCTGTTTGATCGCCCTGCGGATCGTTTGAAGCAGATGTTGTGGCGCGGCCGACGCAAGTATTACCGTGAATTCTGGGCATTGCGCGAGGTTAATCTCGATGTGGGCCATGGAGAAGTACTCGGCATTGTCGGAAAGAACGGAGCTGGCAAGTCTACGCTGCTTCAGTTGTTATGCGGTACCCTGACACCGACTTCAGGAAATGTCTGTGTAAATGGCCGCCTTGCGGCATTGCTTGAGCTCGGCGCCGGATTCAACCCTGACTTCACGGGGCGCGAGAACGTTTTTCTTGCCGCCACAGTACTCGGCTTGTCGTCGAAAGATATCGAAGCCCTCTTCGATGAAATTGTCGATTTTTCTGGTATTCGTGGGTTCATAGACCAACCCGTAAAGACCTACTCGAGCGGCATGTATGTCCGGCTTGCTTTCTCCATTGCCACGTCCACGAATCCGGATATTCTGATTATTGACGAGGCGCTGTCTGTGGGGGATGGTGAATTCTCCCGAAAGTCTTTTGATCGAATCATGTCTCTTAAAGAAGCAGGTAAGACGATTTTATTTTGCTCTCACTCGCTTTACCAAATTGAAGCTATCTGTGATCGCGCCATCTGGCTCGATCAAGGGCGACTCTTTACCACGGGCGAACCTGCAAAGGTTATCAGTTCCTACCGCATGTCCATCGATTGTGTTGCCCCTCCCCCAGATCACCTCAAGCCTGAAATTCTTAATGCCCCAGAAAAACTGTCGGCCCGAATTACTTGCGTCAAGGTAACTTCTGACGGTCGCGACATAAATTCAATATCGCTTCTATCCGGTCAAGATTCGCTCGAAATTCTGATTTCGTTTTCCTCCGATCCGGGTTTGCCGCCGCCAAGTCTTGCAATGTATTTGACGAGTGAAGATGGGCGCGTCATCACCAGCGCTGGCACGCATAATGACAAGTTCTCGGTGAAACGAGATCTGACGGGCAACGGAAATGTCCGCATCGTTTTTAATTGCATCACGCTCCTCAAGGGGAATTACTGGGTCCATGTTGTCGCCATGTGCGAGCGCGCCATCCATGTTTATGAGGTGGCCGATCGCGTTGCCAAGATTGTGGTTGAACAGCGTGGCCTGGAGTTGGGGGTTGTATCCTTGCCCCACGTCTGGGATCAGAATTTTTGATTTTTCACCGTTAGGCTGAAACTTTCTTACTCAGCTTTCTTCACCGACTTCGTCATGCCATTTAGCCAAAGTTCGCAACTGTCCACCATCGTCAGATTCATTGAACGTGCCTCCCCTTCTTCGATCCTGGATGTGGGCGTTGGCATGGGGCAATATGGCTTTCTAGCAAGGATCAATCTCGAGAATGAGCATCTTTTTATTGTTGATGGCGCTCAGGGTTGGCAACGACCAAAGACCGAGTGGAAAACCATTATCGATGGCATTGAAGGCTGTGCTGTCTATGTCACGCCAGTGCATCAGTATGTCTACAACAAACTGATGATTGGTGATGCTCTCTCCATATTGCCAACAATTCCCGACGATAGCTATCAGTTGGTGATTGCAATTGATATTCTCGAACATCTGGAAATTGCGGATGGCTTGTCTTTTCTGGCACATCTGAAGCGCATTGCCAGCAAGGCCGCTCTCGTCAGCACACCCAAGTTATTTCATGAGCAGGTCATTCCCGCCAACCCGTTTGAAAATCATCGCTCCGTGTGGAGCGATGATGACTTGGAGCAGGCTGGGTTTTCGCAAGTCCTCCCCAACCAGGAAAGCTGGATTGTTACCTACTCAAAGTTGTGAGGGTGTCCAAGTGAATAGCTTGTCTGTCGGTGGACCGATCCAGGATTCACTTCCGCCAACTTCCCCCTTGCCGCGCTGGAATACCAGTCTAGTCAAGGATGATGACTACAACGACATACTGGCACTGTTTCCGATTGTTTTTGGCCATCCGTTGTCTCCAAAATTGTTGCAATGGAAGTACGGTAACGGTCGGGGCCAGGCAATTATCGCCAGAGCTGCTGATGGACGGCTAATCGCCCATTACGGCGGTATATCTCGTCGCATCCGATTTTTTGGCGAAGAACGTTTAGCAGTACAGATTTGTGATGTGATGGTGGAGTCGCGCGAGCGTGGCGTACTCACCCGCAAAGGCCCTTTTTTCCTGATAACTGCCGACTTTCTCGATCGCTTCATTGGGTTTGGCCGTAAGCATCTTGTTGGATTCGGTTTTCCTACCAATCGTCATTTGCGGCTCGCTGAAAAGCTGGGTTTATATGACCGGGTAGGCGCGGTCTTTGAGTTGCGCTGGCCTGCAGCGGAATTGCTGTCATGGCGGATTGCCGTTCTCCCTCTCAATTTGCTCGATAAGGGTTCGGCTGTAACGCTCAATGCGTTATGGGAAACAATGCGCCACTCGCTGGAGAATGCTCTTTTACCGGTTCGCGATGCGCTATGGTGGCAATTTCGATATGCAGAAAATCCTGAATATGCTTATCGTGCATTTCTGATCAGACACCGCTTAACCAGGCGCGCGATTGGGGCCATCGTACTAAAAGAATCTGCAGACGGTATGGAGTTAATGGACTGGATTTCCCCTGTGCATCATGCCCTATTGATGGTCTCCGCAGCCCGCACTGTAGCTGCCAGGATGGGCAAGCATTTTGTCATGGGCTGGTTCAGTGACTTTGTTACAAAGTCGTTGAGTGAATCGCTTCCGGCAATCACGGATATCGACGTTGGCATCCCGACCAATGTTTTCACGGACGGTCCTTCTGCGGATACGATAGCCGGTCGCTGGTGGTTGACGGGCGGTGATACTGATTTCCGCTGATGACCGCTCCTGCGCAGATGAGGATTCTCCATGTCACCCGCGAAAGAGATGCCGACCGTCGCTACGGATTGGGGAAAAGTCTCTCACCGGTCGTCGATGAACTACGCGCCCAGGGCCATTGGGTCCAATATGTTTGCCAAAGTGATCTCAGTGCTCTCGAGCGCTCAAGGATGGAGGCTATGCAATTATTTTGGGCCCGCCTTCTTTCCCGGTTGCCGCAACGTTTTGGAAACCTCAACTTGATTGTCTGGGCTGCAATTGAACGGATGGCCATGGGGCGTTGCGCGGTCCGGATCGCACGCGAAGAGGATGTTACCCATATTCATTGCCACGACCCATGGATTGCCGCAGGGGTACGCAAGTCTCTCGGTAATGATGAATCCATCGCGTGGGGGATTACCCAACACGGTTTCGGGAGTTATGCCAATGCGCACAGGGACGAGGGCATCGCTATCGGCCGACGCTTGCTACATTGGTTGCATGATTGGGAAAGACGCACGCTTGAAAGGGCCTCCTGGGTGATTGCTCCCACCCCTTCCTGTTTGACTCAATTGGTTAGGGATTTGGGCCTATACAGTCAGCCAGCACACTGGCATAGTGTGCCTCACCCTCGTCCGGCAATCAATCATTATGAATACCTTCATGCCAGAAACCTGTTGGGCTGGAAGGCACATGAGCTTCATATCGTCGGCGTGGGACGTTTCGCCTTGATGAAGCGATTTCCCATGATGATTGAGGCCTGTGCCGAGGTGTCCAGAAAATTTGATGTGCGACTGACCATTCTTGGCGAAGGTGATCCAACCCCACTGCTCACAACGGCCCAGGAATGCGGCTTTTCAGATCGACTCACGCTGACGGTGACGGATGATATCGGTCTTTATCTTGCGGCGACAGATCTCTATCTCAGTACTTCTGCCACGGAGTCTTTTGGCATGGCCAATCTCGAGGCGCTGGTGGCTGGTGCGCCGGTAATTTGCCTGGTTGGTGGAGCGACTGCTGACGTTATTGGCCAGGGTGGATGGCTGATTCCAGGAGATAAGGTTTGTTTGGTCGATACCATTCTTGCGCTGCTTTCCAACCCTGCTGAATCTGTGCTGTGGCGACACCGGTCGCAGTGCAGGGGGAATCAATGGCCTTGTCGTTCATCAATCGCAAAGCGTTATGCTGACATTTATTCCTTGGCATAAATCTCGGCGGCTTAAGCGTATTCCCCACGTCACGCCGCTACTTGCCCTGCCTCTGTCAGAGGCAAAGCGTGTTTTGGTATTTGCACCACACCCTGACGATGAAACGCTTGGTTGTGGCGGCACCTTGGCGCAATTAAGCCAGTCTAGCGCCGTGCGCGTAGTCCTTGTTACTGATGGATCGGGTGCTGGCGCCTTACCGCCCGGGCATGATCGCGTCAGGCTTGAGGAATTTCGACAAGCTCTCGGAGTTCTCGGTATTTCAGACTTCATTTCACTTGGGCAACCTGATGGAGACTTCACTGTCTCTGCCTCACTACTTGATAGGCTCGCAGAGATCATCGACGATTTTCGGCCAGACTGGGTTTTTTTGCCTTCACCACTTGATTACCATCGTGACCATATACGAATTTCCGCTTGTCTTGAACCGCTTTGCCGAAATTTTATCTTTATCCAGTACTTGATATTTTATGAAACTTGGGCACCCGTTCCCGCTACCCATCTTGTCGATATCACGGATTTTGTTGCGGTCAAAGAACAGGCCTTGAATTGCCATACCACTGCGCTGGCTCACGGTGACTACTGCCGAGCCATCGATGGTCTCAATCGCTACCGGGGTATCTATCTTGGGAGGGACCGATCTGCAGAAGCCTTTTGGGTAGAAACGCGAAGTCATCCTGTCGCTATATTCGGGAAAATTCAAAATATTTCCCTGGAATTGCTAGACTGGCTTTCCCGTGCAAAGCGATAACCTCACTCACCGGACTCCTTGCGCAGCCTGCGGCATCTAATGAATCGCTTCGTTGCTGCGTCGCATAAAGCAGACATGGATCTTCAATGGATCACCAGATGACCGATTCACGTCTTCCCCTTGTTTCGGTCATCGTCCGCAGCATGGATCGTCCGACGCTCACAGCGGCAATTAATTCTCTGGCACTGCAGACCTACCCGAACATCGAGGTTCTGGTCGTCAACGCCAAGGGCGGCACGCACAGCGAGCTCGCGGGTAACTGCGGCCGATTCTCGCTCCGCGTTCTCAACCACACCGTCGCTCCGCTAGACAGAAGCTCGGCCGCGAATACTGGCCTCGATGCCGTCACAGGAGCGTTCTTTGCCTTTCTCGACGACGACGACACGCTCGATCCCGACCACTTCACTAGGCTCGTCGAGACGGCGCTCGCGCAACAGGCGCCGACCGTGGTCTATGCCGGCGTGCGCAGCCTCAGCCGCAATGACCCCACCGCAGCGGTGACGGGCATCTTTGCCGAGCGCTGGGAAGACGGCAAGTTGCTGGCCGGAAACTTTATCCCTATTCATGCGCCTCTGGTGCCCACCGTATTGCTGGCAAAGGGCGTACGCTTCGACCCGCGCCTGGAGGTCTACGAAGACTGGGACTTCTGGCTGCAGATCTCGGAGCACGCGCGCTTTGTGCTCAGCGAAGGCGTGACTGCGACCTATTTCCTTGCCGGTGGCTCAGGCGTCAATCCGCACAGCGTAGATCCCGATCTCATGCGCCACGCCACGCTAACCCTCTACGCCAAGTGGCTGCCGCGCCTCGACGCAGAAGACTTATGGGAAGTGACGCGCCTCTACCACGACCGTAACCTCGCCCTGCATGGCTGCTACACGAGAGTGAACACACTGGAGCACGAAGCGGTTGACCTGCGCGAGCGACTCACCGTCGCCCACTACGATCTCACCGTCGCCCACCACGATCTCAACGACGCACGCAATGCGCTGGACATGATGAAAAACGAACTGGCGGACGCGTGCGCGCGGCTCGACGCACAGCGCGACATCCTCGACAGCCTTTACAATTCGCGCTCTTGGCGCCTCACCGCACCACTGCGCGCGCTTACACGGCTGCTGCGCCGTTCGCTGCCCACCTCAACCTGACCCTGTCCGCGCCCCCTTCTACCACGTGGTTTCTGCATGCTGAAATCCTCTCGTCATCTCGCCAGTTTCGTCTACCACGCGACGCGCAGCCACGGTGGCGTGCGGCGCCTGTTGCGAAAAGCCTGGGCGATTTACCGCGTCGAAGGCTACCAGGGCATCCTGCGCCGCCTGCCGCTCAAGCGGCGCCGCGCCATTGAAGCTGCGCAGTTCCGCCGCGATGCCTATCTGGCCCACGAACTGGTTACCGACAACTGCAGTACGACACATCCCCAAGGCGGCATCGCTGTCATCGTGCATGCCTATTATCCGGAACTGTTTGAGCCGATTGCTGTGGCGCTGGCGAATATCCCCTGGCCGTTCGATATTTACGTATCGGTTAACAGCGACGCAGCGCAACAGCAGGTGAGCGGAATCCTGGCCGGCCTGAAGCGGGCATCGCATGTGGAGGTGAAGGTCACACCGAACCGCGGGCGGGACATCGCGCCCATGCTGGTCACCTATGCTCAGGCGATCCGCACACATCGCTATGTGCTGCATGTCCATACGAAGAAGTCGCTTTATTCCGGGCGCGAGCGGACCGAATGGCGTGACTATCTGCTGGACGGCCTGCTCGGCAGCGAACAACGCATCCGGCAGATCTTTAATCGGTTCGAAGACCATCCGACGCTCGGCATCGTCTACCCCAACAGCTTCGATGGCGTGCCTTACTGGGCGCATACCTGGCTACAGAATCGCGGCATCGCGCTCTCGCTCGGCGCGCGACTCGGCATTGACGTAACCCACCACCACTACATCGATGCACCGATGGGCTCGATGTTCTGGGCCCGCAGCGACGCCCTGCAACCGCTGCTCGATCTGCATCTGGACTACGGCGACTTTCCCGAAGAATGCGGGCAGACCGACGGGACGCTGCAGCATACGATCGAGCGCTTTTTCGTGCTAGCCGCGCTGCGTGCCGGCTATAGCCAGCGCGTGATAACCGATATGGGCGACGGGGCCACCCTGTTTTTCAGCCCGGGCCGCAAGAATCTAGCCCACTACTTTGCCGTCGGCACCCGCGACCGTATACTCGCCCTGGCCGCTTCCGCTCAAATCGTTTCCTTCGATATTTTCGACACCCTGTTGGTCAGGCCCTGGTTTTCACCGGACAACCTGTTTGCCTTCCTCGAGGAAGAAGTCGCCCGCCGTTTCGGAATAGCGGACTTCGCCCGCCAGCGCAAGGAGGCGGAACGACTGGCGCGCCAGAACCACGATGCCGCCGACGTCGATATCGCGCAAATCTACCAGGCCTTCGCCACGCTCACCGGCATCGGCGCCCTCGCCAGCGAAATTCGCGCCCTCGAGTGCGCGTCGGAGTTCGCCACGTTGACACCCCGCGCGTAGGTCTGCGATGCGGCACGCGCACTTGCGGCCCAAGGCAAACGGCTGGTGCTCGTCTCTGACA
>SXGU01153966.1_pt1 | contig 11557 bp, 13 predicted proteins | sample 3174531 | NCBI WGS metagenome assembly SXGU01 (sample SAMN11356863, study PRJNA531348) | freshwater metagenome | isolation source: freshwater sample F1-140 | place: China: Fuxian Lake, Yuxi | collected 2017-12-25
AACCCAAATCAGATGCGCTACCAGACTGCGCTACTCCCCGAGAGTCGAAACATGAGATGAATTAAATAGGTTTAAATTAATGGTTTGTCAAATTAAATAGATGAGTGAATTAAAATGAAAATTTTAGAACGGATTCCACAACCTTTGTTTGTTTTTACAGTTATCCTAATCGGGTCAATTTTTATATATTTTTCGAATCCGCCAAAATCAGTTTGCGATGTTGAATATGAGTCATTTAGAGAGGCTTTAAAGGGTTTAATTTTTAAATCATCCGATTCTTCAACTTCACAGGGTACATATTTCAATCGTACCTATGATCAATGTTTAAAAGGCAATTCGAATGGTTCCTGTTTAGAGTTTTTTCAAGTTATAGATAAATTTCTACTTAATATTAACGCATTACATTCTGAATGTTCTGCGACAATTCAAGAAATTCCAGAAGTTCAATCTACATTGTCTCGGTCTTTAAAATTATTAGTTATTTTGGCCTGGGGTGTGGCACCACAAGAAAATGGCGAAATTAATTTTCAGTGGTTTTCGTTAAGGGAGCATCAGTTATTTTGTAATCTAAAAAATTTATACATTAAAATTTATGAAAACGATGAAGTAGAAGAAAGTCCCTGGTTAAATTTCGCAAATCAAGTTGTGTCTACTCTTCCAAAGCCAAAAGAGATGTTGGCAGGAGAAGCGTTGAGACTCAGTTTATTTTCTTTGATGTGCGAAAAAGTTTTATAGTTTTCAAAATTATTAACTATTAAATATTATTCATTTATAATATTAATGATAAATTTGTAATTTCAAATTGGGAATGTAGTTGTGAAGTTGAAATATTTAAGGATTTGATGTCAGCAACAAGTTTAAACTCAGGGTCGTCAACATTTTCAAAAACCACTAATAGATTTTCAAGTTGGTGAGTTATTTCAACTGGAATCCAATGAAATGGGTTAAGGCCAAATTTATTCAGTTGGCTTAAATAATTTAAATTAAGTAAAATATTAAAATTAGAATTTTGTGTAAAGTGGTTTGTAGTATTAGTCATGTTTCCCTCCAGAAACTTATTTTTTGAGGAGGGGTATCGCAACAATAAAGCCAACTTTAAATCAATTTAATCTAGTAATAAGAAAAATTTGATTCTTATTATTAAGACCGCAAATGTGTTTTTAGAGAAAACACATAAAATATAATTTTTGATCAATTAACTTGGAACAATCTTTAAATATTTTTTTACTAGAAATGGAATAAAATTTTGATATGTCTATTTAAATAGAAATTGAAAAATATAAACTAAAACCCTTAGTGCTTCTAAGGTTAGAAGTTTTAAAATACAAAAAGCCGTAAAATAACGTTTACGGCTTTTTCGCAGTGAATTAATATAAATTAAAAATTTAAAAAAATATAAAATTAAATTTCAAATGGCACTGGAGAAACGGGCTCAATTTTAGACATTGTGTCATAAGCATGAGTTCCACATGGGATCAAGCTAAGGTTTCTCGCTTTTTTAATTGCTCCAGCAACTTTACGTTGTTGTGCAATCGATAGTTTAGAAATTCTTGAAGGAACGATTTTGCCGCCATCAGCAACAAAACGGCTTAAACTAGCAGGATCTTTATATTCGAAATTATGATCGCCGCTATACTCTGTTCGGTATTTATTTTTTGCCATGATTACTTTACCTCTAATTAATATTTTATAACAAGATTTGCTTTTAACCCGATTTGCCGTTAAAAGTAAATGACTATTTTATAAATTGTATATAGTTAAACAAAAATCTTTAATAGTTCTTGCACTAATACTATAGTTTTCGGTTGCCAACAAGTGTCTTTTTACATATAGAGTAGTTTTTCGGGAATATTCTCGGTTTTAAAAAATTCGCTTAAACGTTAACAGGAGTCATATAATGAGTCGTTGTGAAATTACAGGAAAAGGTCCTGTGGTTAAAAATTTGGTGAGCCACTCTAACATCAAAACTAAAACCATAGCGCAACCAAATGTCCAACAAAAAAGAATCTTCAGTAGAGCATTAAATGCTATGGTGTCATTAAAAGTTGCGACTAGTGCGCTTCGTTCTATGGAGCACAATGGTGGATTTGATACTTTTATCTTGAACCAAAAAGATGAGAAATTATCAAAGAGAGCCCTAGAAATTAAAAAGAAAATTAAAAATAAGATGAAAGCTAAAGTGGTTAAGACTGAAGCAAAAGCTTAATCTTGGTCCTAAATTAATATAGGTGATTTATGAAATTAAAAATTAAAAAAGGTGACACTGTTCAGGTTATTACTGGATCTGATAAAGGTAAAAAGGGCGAAGTTTTGACAATTGACCCAATTAAACTTTTGATTAAAGTAAGTGGTGTTAAAATACAAACTCACTTTAACAAAAAAGATTCTGATATCAAAAAAATTGAAGGATTTATTGATTATTCCAATGTAAAATTGGTTTCAAAGAGTGCTAAAAAAACTAGTTCAGGTAGTTCAAAAAAAGCATAAAAGTTTATTAAGCGTTTAAGTTATAAGTAAAAAACCGAATTCGGTTTTTTACTTAATTCTCTGATCTGGCTTGGAATGAGGTCTTTTATGATTAGATCTTTAATAATGTTAAAAATTGCTTCCGTTCTTTTGTTTGTTACGTTTAACATCCAAGGAAAAATTTTCGCCGCCCTGCCGCAAGTTAATTCAGAAAAGAACAACAAGGTTGATTCTTTGTTAATTCAAAATAAATTAAATTCTCAAAAGATCCAGAGTTCAAATATAGTAAAGAATCCATCAGAGCTTGGGAGAATTGTTACTCCAATAACTAAATTAAAAAATACACAATCTAAATATTACTATCTTTGTAGATTTAATAATGAAGTTCGATCGTTACGATTAAATCAGAACAATGAAGGTACTTGTTATATTGATTATACAAAAGCAGGAATTGATGAGCGTGTTGGAGAGTCCAAGAGTATTGATATCTGTAGTTCAGTAATTAAAAATATCAAAAGCAATCTTGAAAATGCATCTTGGAAATGTAAAAATATTTCATCAACATATATAACACTCCCAAAATAATATTTTTTTAAATTAAATAGTTTTATCTAATTAAGTTTACTTAAAAAAGAAATTTCTTTCTTTATCTTAACACTTATTCATTTTTATTGTTATTATTATGAAAATACAAACTTTTGTTTGGATTTTCATAATACGGGGTGATAGAAAATCGCCCCCAACAAACAAGAAAATAACTGCTTATGATTATGTCTGATATAATCGCGAAGCGATCAGATTTAATCATGAGCAGTTATTATGAAAATACAAACTTTTGTTTGGATTTTCACAATACGGGGTGATAGAAAATCGCCCCCAACAAACAAGAAAATAACTGCTTATGATTATGTCTGATATAATCGTGAAGCGATCAGATTTAATCATGAGCAGTTATTATGAAAATACAGTGGAGAGTAGCAAAATGAAAAACAATAAATATTATTTTGAACCACAAATTAGCAAGGCTAAAAATTTAACAATTACTTTAGTCATTTTATTAACCTCAAGCCTTTCTATGGCAACTTTTTTAAACTCTGATTTCATTGCATTGCAAAGCAGTCCTGAAGAACTTAAGATCATAATCGATCTTAAGAGCAGAAGTTTTCCTGGTGGCGTTGATGAACAAGATCTCGAGGTGCAATCAGATTTATTTAAGCCTTCTAAGAGCGGAAAAATATTTGATGCAGAAAACTTGGATAAATCAGAACAAGAAGAAGATTTTTAATCAATTTTATTTGCGTTTAATATTTTTAATACGTAATAAATATATGATTTCATAAATTAAATATTAAACTCAAAATAGAAGGAATAATCATTATGTTTACAAATGATCAATTACCTGAAGGTGTTACTCGCGAAACTATGGATGTTGATGTTTTAATAATTGGAGGTGGCTGCGCTGGTCTTTCAACAGCTTACCATCTTAAAACACAAATTGATCAGCATAATGAGTTGGTTAATTCTGGTAAAATCACAGGTGAAGTTATTCCTGACCCTATGATTGTTGTATTAGAGAAAGCAATAGAAGTTGGTGCCCATAGCTTTTCTGGTGCCGTTTTAAATCCAGTATCTTTGAAAGAAATGATTCCTGACTTTGTTGAACAAGGCTGTCCAGTTGAATCAGTTGTTAATGAAGATAGTGTTTATTATTTATCGGAATCAGGTCAATTTAAATTACCGATCACTCCTCCTCCTTTTCACAATAAAGGTAATTATATTATTTCGTTGAGTAAATTTAATCGTTGGTTAGGTCAAAAATGTGAAGAAAAAGGAATAAACATATTTCCTGGTTTCGCGGCTGTAGAAGCCCTCTATGATGGAAATAAAATTATTGGTGTAAGGACCGGTGATAAAGGTAGAGATAAAGAAGGCAAACCAAAATCAAATTTTGAACCTGGTATGATTTTAAAATCAAAAGTGACTGTATTTGCGGAAGGAACCCGAGGTTCATTATTCAAGCAAGTACAACAAAAATTGAATTTACGACATGGGAAAAAAGATGAAGTTTTTGAAGAAGGGGTAAAAGAAATTATCCAACTTCCAAAAGGTAGAGTTCAGCCAGGTCAAGTCATTCATACAATGGGATTTCCACTGAGCAAAAGTGTTGGTGGAACATTTATTTATACACTTCCCGATGATAAAATAGTTCTTGGTTTAGTGACCTACTTAGATACAAATGATCCATTATTAGACCCACATAGAGAATTGCAAAAACTAAAAACTCATCCATTTATTTTTAAAATGATCGAGGGTGGTAAAGTTATAAGCTATGGTGGCAAAACACTTCCTGCTGGTGGCTGGTATTCTATGCCTAAGCTTTATGGCAATGGTTTTGTGGTTATTGGTGATTCTGCATCGATGGTTAATGTACAAAAATTAAAAGGTATTCATTTAGCTATTAAATCTGGATTGTGTGCAGCAAATTCAATTTTTCAAGCAATGAAAAATGATAATTATAATGAAGTACAATTAAAAAAATATGAAGAGGCTGTGTTTGCAAGTTACATTAAAGAAGAACTTTATAAAGTAAGAAATTTCCATCAGGCTTTAGGTAAGGGATTGCTGCAATCTTTACCACTATTAGCTGCCCAAGAGTTAACAGGTGGGCGTGGCTTCACAGATAATATGGCAATTCATAAAGACAGTTCTACAACTGAATCTGTTGTAGATGTTTGGGGTGCAGATGGTTTTTCTAGTCCTGAAAATCACTTGCCTAAAATTGATGGTACTTTATTTTTTGATAAACTAGGAAGTGTTTATTTGACAGGGACACTCCATGATGAAGATTCCCCCAACCATCTGTTATTAAAAAGTGCTGATACTTGTCGAACAGAATGCCATAGTAAATATAAATCACCATGCACACACTTTTGTCCTGCAAGTGTTTATGAAATGGTTCCCTCTAAAGTTCATATTGGTGCAAAAGAATTACAAATCAATTACACAAATTGTATTCACTGTAAAACTTGCGATATTAAATGTCCTTTTGAAAATATTGATTGGACAACTCCAGAGGGTGGTGGCGGCCCAAGGTACTTGGACACATAGTTCTAAATAGTAATTTCTTCCATTTTAATTTTTCTAATGTATGTCTTTAGAATTTAGTTTATATAGAGTCCTTAGTGTATTTAAGGTTTTAGATCTTTCTAAAGTTTATGATTAGTAAAATTTTTTGATTAGGTGATTTTATTTAATCAAAGTTCTCAAGGAAATTATTATATGTCACAGTTTTTTGTTTCTACGTCTAAAGGTCTCGAAGATGCTCTTACAAATGAATTAATGGATATGGGTTTTATGCATCCTCGAAAAACAAATGCAGGAGTTTATTTGGATTGTAATTGGGAAGATGTTTATAAAATTAACCTAAACTCAAGAATTGCAAGTCGTGTTTTAAAACCAGTTTTAGATTTTATCGCTTATCAACCAGACGAATTTTACAATCAAGTTTTTAAAAATCATGATTTTACAAAATATATAAAGCCAAATGAAAGCTTTATGATTGATGCTTCAGTTACTGATTGTAAAATGTCTGATCAACGTTTTGTTGCTCTGAAATTAAAAGATGCTATCTGTGATCAGTTTCGAGAAAAGTATGACGTGAGACCTGATATAAATAAAGATTTTCCTACAGTTAAATTTTATGTAAAAGGCTATAAAAATAAATTTTCAATTGCCATAGATACAACGGGCGAGAGTTTATTTTTGCGAGGGTATCGCAACAATGCTGGAGCTGCACCACTAAAAGAAAATTTAGCTGCGGCAATTATTTCTATGACGGGATGGAAAAAAGATATTCCGATTGTTGATTTAACATGTGGTTCAGGCACAATATTAATTGAGGCGGCACTAATGGCTCTAAATGTTGCGCCAGGTGCATTCAGAAAGAAATTTGGATTCGAAAACTTTATTTCTTTTAATAGAGAGAAATGGAGCAAAGTTGTTGATGAAACTGTATCCCAAGAAAAGGAAGAAGTTCCATTTAAATTTTATGGATATGATTCAGATCGAACTGTTTTAAAAAAGGCTAAAGAAAATGCTGAGCGCGCAGGGGTGGATCATTTGATTGAATTTCGATGTGAAGATTTATCTACGATACAACCTCCTTGTGAAAAAGGTATTGTGATTATGAATCCACCATACGGTGTAAGACTTGGTGATTTAGATAATCTTCGTGATGTTTATCGTGACTTAGGTTTTACTTTAAAAAATCGTTTTAAAGGGTGGGATTGTTATATTTTATCTGGCAATAAAGAGTTAACCTATGATTTGAAATTAAAATCTAATCAAAAATTTTTCTTATATAATGGCCCCTTAGAGTGTAGGTTGCTTAAATATAGTATAAAAGAAGAAAAAGAGATCAAAAAGCCATCAGAAGTGAGCGTTTAATATATTGTCGCATCAACAATAGTTATTGAGCTCAATCAAATATTATATATATTACCCTCTAATAAGTTAATTATAATTTAAAAGTAATTATTATTTAAATTAATGGAGGTTTTGTGATTTCATATCAAGTTTATAAATTAGTTCATCTGCTTGGGATAATGTTTTTACTGTCTGCATATGGTGGAATTTTAACTTCATCAATATCTGGTTTTCAATTAAAAGGCTCTATTAGAAAGTTTAACTTTATTTTGCACGGCACGGGTCTTTTGCTAATTTTAGTAGGAGGTTTTGGAATGTTAGCCAGACTTGGCACTGGAGACGCTCTTCCTCCTTGGATTCAGATTAAATTAGCTGTTTGGGTATTATTAGGTGCTGGAGTTATGTTTGCTAAACGTAAAGCAAGTATTTTACTTTATGGTTTTTTATTTCTTATTGCAATGATCGCGCCCTATGCAGCGATCTATAAAGATTTTATTTAAATTTAACATAAATTCTGATTCAAACTCATCATTTAAAATTTAACATATTAAATAACTAAATAAGTTTTTGAGTTGAATGTATTTCGTGGACTAAAACTAGTAAGCAATTTGGAGGCTCAATTGAAAATAATTTTAAATATTAAAAATACCAATTATAAAACAAATTTTAAAGTAAAAAATATATTTAGTAATTTAAAAAATATTTTTTCACTAAATAAATTTCAGTTAAAAGCAAATTTAAATTCAAATATTAATATTAACTTTATTTTTAATTTAATATATAATTTAGTTTGTTCAATTTTGGTGATTTTCTTTGTTGGAGCATGTGCCTCGTCAACCGAGCGAGGAGATGTGGGGCTGGATCGAAAGCAATTTTTAGTTGTATCATCTGCTGAAATTGAGTCTAAATCAGCTGAAGCATATGAGGAAGTGAAGGCTGAAGCAAAAAAAAATAACACCCTTGATACAAACCAAGCTCAATACCAAAGGGTTTTAAATATTTCCAAAAGATTGCTTCCTCATGTTAGTATATTTAGAGCAGATGCAGCTAATTGGAACTGGGAAACTCATGTTATTAAAAGTGAAGAGCTTAATGCCTATTGCATGCCAGGTGGAAAAATAATGTTTTATTCAGGCATAATAGATACCTTAAAAATGACAGATGCAGAAATTGCGGCAGTGATGGGACATGAAGTTGCCCATGCTTTACGTGAACATGGAAGAGAGCGTATGTCAGAAGAAATGATCAAAATGGGTCTTCTGCAATTTGGAGTTCAAACAGGAATGGTTAAAGAACAATATGCAGGAGCATTGTTAGCGCTTTCTACAGTATTTGTAAGTCTACCACATGGAAGAAATCAAGAAAGTGAAGCGGATGTTATAGGTCTTGAAATCATGGCGCGAGCTGGATATAACCCTCAAGAGGCTGTGACATTATGGAAAAAAATGCTGAGTGCTGGAGGAGGGAATAAGCCACCGGAGTTTATGAGTACTCATCCTTCTGAAGAAAATCGAATTAAAAATATTGAAAGTTATCTTAGTAAGGTCATGCCACTTTATTTAAAAGCAAAGCAATAAATCGTAGAATTTTTCAAAATATTATTAAATTCCTATAATTCAAAGAAAAACTTAAATTTTATTTAAAATTATTAAAAACTGATTAAAGTTGGAAAAAATAGAGTTAAAATAGAATATTGATGAAATAAAATTAAGAAATGATCTGAATAAAAGGTTATTAGTTATATAATAATAATTTAATTTTTTTAAAAAGAGTAAATTTAATTGATACTCAGGTTCAGTTCGTTGTTCAATAAAAGAGTTAGTGAGAATATTAGTTTGGTTTTATTGATAGGGAGATGATATGCCATTGATTTCACAACTTACTCCACCTCAATTAGAATCCTATTTGGATTACCGTAAATTTTTATTAGATTTTTATAAATTTAAAAAATTACAGCATTCATCATCTACAGTTTTTAAAAGTATTCGTAGCTATCAATATAGTGATTTTGCAGCTGCAGCAGATATTAAATCACCAAATTACTTAAAAATGATTATTGAAGGTAAAAGAAATTTATCTGAAGAAATGGTTTATAAATTTGCCAAAGCAATGCAATTATCTAAAAGCCAATCTGAAGAATTTAAACATTTGGTGTTTTTAAATCAGGCCACTGATCCAGCGGTAAGGAACCAACATTTACGCGATCTAAATGAGCACCGAATGACAAGCAGTATTGTAAAGGGGCAGTTAGATTCAAAAACACGTGATAAAATTCCTAATTGGATTGGATGGATTTTATATGCAATGCTTGATCAAGAAAATGTTAATTTTAATTTAGAGGAATTAAAATTTTTATTACGAAAAAAAGCAAAAGAGTCAGAAATTGAAACTGCACTTGAAAAATTAATTCGATCTGGTGAAATTATTCAAGATTCGAAAACTGGTGATTACAAAAAGGGTCGCTCGCTTATTGAAAAGCCAGAAGAAATTCCTGTTAGCTTGATTCGCAAGCTACAGGCTCAGTTAATGTATCTTGGTCTCGAATCTTTATTCCAAGATCAAGCTACTGATCGTGAGTTTGGCACTCTAACTTTATGTTTAACACAAAAAGAGTTTGAGGATTTGAAATTTCAGTTAAGAAAAATGCGAAAACAAATTCATAAAGATAACTCCATCCATCGCATGAATTCAAAAGGTGAGAGAGTTTATCAACTAAATTTGCAATTGTTTCCTGTAACAGATAAAACTGAAGTTACTACTGTAAAAGGCCGTGATTCGGTAAATAAAAATAACTTAACTAAGGCGCCTGCTGCTACAGTGTTAGTTACGGAGAAGATTGAGGAGGAGGGTGGTGGAAGTGGTGTTGGTGCTGAATCCTCTGTTTTGAGTACAAATATTGAAAAATGCTTGATGGATAGCAAACTACAATTGAGTCAATTTAGCGATAAGGTTGAACTCGAGCAAAATATTTAATAATAGATTTATAAAAAATTAAATTATATTACAAGATATGAAATCCTGTGGATAACTCAGTGGATATTAAAATTAAATAAATTGTAACATATTAATAATATTAATGAAAATACCAAAAGTTGAGTGTTGATAACTCTGGCTAAACTATAAAGATCGGGATAACAGTAAAAATATATCTGCGTAACTAGTCAAACTATTAATTGTAAAAAAGAAAAAAAATGATACTATTGGACGCAATGTGCATTATTTCGTTGGGGGCGTCATGGCTTCGACGTGGGTAGTGAAGCATAGGGAGCATTCCGAGGCGCATGGGGACCTCGTTAAAAATGTGCAAAAATTTAATTGATAACAATCAATTAGCATTTGCTGCCTAAGTTGTAGCACGCTTCTAAAAGATTTGGTGTCGGTCTTTTAGCGGCGTCATTTAGATACCTCGGCGATGGCTGATTTCTTCAGGGCCTGAGCTTAAAACTTTCTGAGGGAGAGGCTTAAATAATTTTGTCGTTGGAAGTATTTAAGCCAATCAAATCATCGACTAAGAATGTAGCGCTTTATCGTGGAACGCTCGCGGACGGGGGTTCAATTCCCCACGCCTCCACCATTTGTCAAGCTGTTCGAACTAGTGTCCAAAGTATTTTTCTGCACCTTGGCTAAATACTTTTCGAGCGGCTGACTTCTTTTCCTGAACTTTAAAACTTGCCCTTCAGATTTTTCATGCTGAGCTATTTTTGCTAAGTCATTTGTCCCTTGAATCAAGCGAGAACCCGTTAAATCGAGTTCTCTCTTATAATAATCCTGTCCAATGTGAAAATGTACCTCCATCCCATCTGGAGTGACTAAAATCTTTGATACAATTTTATGAATAATTTGTGACTTAATAATAGGGTTGTTTTCATTGCAAAGTAATTCACGGATTGTTTTGATAAAACTGGATAAACTAGAAATATCAACAACTGTTTGCTCGTTCTCAGATTCCAATTGCAGATCCTTTATTTGAGTATCGTATTCAATTGAAAGGGTCTGAATTTTTGTCATTTGATCAAATATTGGTTTAGGGTCTAATCCTTTTGGCATTTGCGAAAGTCTTTCAGCTAAAGCTTCCATTTGAAACTTCAAACTTGATAATTTATTTTTAAGTTTTTCAATTTCTTTAGGTTTTGAGTCTGGTTGAATATTTTCTTTGGCTAATTTTATTAATTCTTTTGCAATGTCATCACACATTAAAAATTTCCGAATCTCATCCCAAACAACTGGTTCAATTAGTTTTGCTTGTATCCGTGGAGGATCACAATGCAAAAGTTTTTTTGAAAGTACCGAGCCCGCTTTTGTGCTCCATGAATGTTCATAGTATCCAATTTTTCCACCTGTTCCATGGGCAGATTTACCCGCCATACGATCACCACAAGTTTTACAAAATGTTATGCCTGATAATAAATAAGGATAACGATCAGTAGGTTCATCGTCAATAATTAGAATTCGCGGTCGCATTTAAACCCTCCATCTAATCTCAAAACTTTCAAGTTCACTCAATTGAAAATGAAAGTGCGAATACCTATTAACATTTCTTATAGAATTTTTCAGCACTCAAAAATTATTCCAATCGAGATTATTTATAAACCATTTAAAATTGATTTGAGGCTGTAAATTAAAATGAATACTCAGTAAAACATTCAAAATATTTATGAGGTATAAA
>SXGU01375953.1_pt1 | contig 11556 bp, 14 predicted proteins | sample 3174531 | NCBI WGS metagenome assembly SXGU01 (sample SAMN11356863, study PRJNA531348) | freshwater metagenome | isolation source: freshwater sample F1-140 | place: China: Fuxian Lake, Yuxi | collected 2017-12-25
GGTAAAGCCTACAGCGCCAAACTCACCCAAGCGCAGGTTGACAAAGGGCGCATGAACCCACAAGGCTAAAATCAACTTCTTTCCCTGATTCATGCCACCGCAGATGTCAAAGACCTGCAAGACTGCGATCTGATCATTGAAGCTGTTTTTGAGAACCGTGAACTCAAAGCAAAAGTCACCCAAGAGGCTGAACCACTTCTCAAAGCAGGGGGATTTTTTGCCTCTAATACCTCGACCCTGCCGATCAGCGGACTGGCCAAAGCCAGCCATGCGCCCAACAAGTTTGTTGGCATTCATTTTTTCAGCCCGGTGGACAAAATGAAATTGGTTGAAATCATCCGAGGTCAACACACCGATGATGAAACCGTGGCCAAGGCCTTTGACTACGTTCAATCGATTGGGAAAATTCCGATCGTGGTGAACGACTCGCGTGGGTTTTTTACCAGCCGAGTGTTTGGTACCTTTGTGATGGAGGGCGCGGCCATGCTGGGCGAAGGCATACCAGCGGCGGCGATTGAAAACGCAGGCGTGCAGTGCGGGATGCCTGTGGGCCCCTTGGCTGTGCTAGATGAAACGGCTCTGAGTTTGAGTGTGCATGTGATGGAGCAAACCATGGCAGACATGCAAGCCGAAGGAAAAACCTATACCCCGACCCCAGGCCAAGTCTTGGTCGCCGAGATGGTTAAAAAACACCATCGCTCGGGCCGTGCCGCTGGCGCAGGGTTTTACGAGTACCCCACTGAGAAAGGCGCCAAGAAACAACTTTGGAGCGGCCTCAAGGCCTTGTATGAAAAAGAGCAGGCTTGGGATATTCAAGACCTCAAAGACCGTTTGCTGTACCGCCAGGCGGTAGAGACAGCCCGCTGCCTCAGCGAAAACGTGCTGACCTCGGTTCACGATGCCAATATTGGCTCCATCTTTGGCATTGGATTTCCAGCGTGGACCGGAGGCGCAATGCAGTTCATCTACGGCATGGGCATGGATGTTTTTGAAACGCGATGTGCTGCGCTGGCAAAAAAATATGGCGCAGGTTTTGTATTAAGTGATGCCGTGAAAGCCAGTATTCGCAAGTTTGAACCTGTGTATTGACGCAGAGGCGACTGAAAAAATCCTTAACCATACACCAGTGTCTGCAATAATGAACGCCACGATCTGAACTTGGAGAAGCGGCCTATGCGACACATAAAAACCTGGATACTGGGATTCATCGGACTGGCTTTGATCTTGGCAAGTTTGGTTTGGGCGTTTCAACGCGAAGTCGCCACAGCGCTGATGAAACGCGTAGCCCATACGCAAGTGGGACGCAACACCGTCGCTGGTTTGCCTGACGGTTTGCATTTGGCATTGTGTGGAACCGGCTCACCGTTTCCTGACCCTTCCCGGGCCGGCCCCTGCTCAGCCATCATCGCAGGCAAGCGAATTTTTTTAGTAGATGCGGGTGAAGGGGCGGCAAAAAATCTGGGCTATATGGGCATTCCCGGTGGCCAGGTTGAGGCGCTTTTCTTAACGCACTTTCACTCCGACCATATTGATGGCCTGAGTCCCATCATGCTCCAGCACTGGGGACTGGGAACTGCGACCGCGCCGCTTCCCATCTATGGCCCCGCTGGCGTAGACAAGGTCGTTGATGGATTTCGCTCTGCCTATGTTCTAGACTTTGGATACCGCGTATCTCACCACAGTGAAAAAATCCTTCCATCGAGTGGCAGCGGGGGCAAAGCGTTTCCCTTTGCACTGCCCCCCGTCGGGCAAGGCGATGCGGTTGTCATCCTCGACGACAAGGGCCTGAAAGTCACAGCGTTTCGCGTCAACCATGCTCCCGTGGAACCTGCGGTCGGTTACCGTTTTGATTACCAAGGCCGATCGATTGTCATCACCGGAGACACGATCAAAACACCGTCCGTTGTGACCATTGCCCAAGGGGCTGATATTTTGTTGCACGAAGCCTTGCAACCCAAATTGGTCAACATCTTAGAGGGCGAATTTAACGGCAAGGGCATGCCCAATATGGGCCACGTGATGCGCGATATTTTGACTTACCACACCACCCCCGAAGAAGCCGCACAACAAGCCAACGCAGCGCAAGTCAAACAACTGGTGTTTAACCATATCGTTCCACCCATGCCTTTTGCGTTTGCCTATCCTGCCTTCGTTGGTGATGCCGCAAAATTTTTCAAAGGACCGATGACTGTGGGGGAAGACGGTATGCTGTTTAGCTTGCCTGCCAACTCTACTGAAATCATTCAAAAGCGCTTGAACTAAGCGCAGTTTTAACCATGCCCAACCAAACCCATTGGAGCGCTCGCGCCAAACGCATTGGCATCGCCGCTTTGCTTTACCTCGGTGCAGGTGCCGTAGGCCTTGGTTCTGCAGTTTGGGTTCTCAAAAATGCAGCGTGGATGAATCCCTCGGTAGAAGTTGGGGCATGGCGTGCGAATATGCATGCAGGCAGCTTGGACGCGGGGATGTACACCCGTGCCACGGTTGCTGTCAATGCCTTGCTAGCGCTTGGGCGGGATGAAACCATGTATTTCGTTGCGACGCGCGATGATGCGGGCCACAGCCTCCAATCACAATGCAATTACCGCATCAGTGGCACGCCACCAAAGGCACGTTGGTGGAGTATTACGGCCTATGCCGATGACATGTTTTTATTTGACGCGCCCAACGGCAACTACAGTCTCAACGGCAGCACGGCCCAACTGAACGCCGCTGGAGACTTTTCATTCACCACCGGTCCAATCGCTCAGGGCGATAGTTACTGGCTGCCTACGCCAGGACGCCGAGGTCTGCTCTTAACATTGCGTTTGTACAACCCAGAGCCCACGTTACAAGCCGCACCCCAGGCCTTGCAGGCCCCGTCCATTCAGCGCATTGGGGACTGCGCATGAAGAATTTCACCACACCCCAACGGCTTTGGTTTTATCGCCTCTTGACCTTGTTGGTCACCGCCATACTGGTTCATTTGCTCGCGGTTTGGGCCGCGCCACGACTCATCATGCAGGTGCTGATGCACGGGCCGATGGCACAAAAGATGAATATGCAAAACCAAACGGCCTTTCCTGAAGCAGTCACAGCCCGCTCGCGCTCGGTGGTGATGCCCAGTCCAGATTTACTTTACTCGGTTTGTGCATTTGATCTTTCTAGCGGCCCGGTGCGAATCACTGCCAACCCCAAACTCAAAAACTATTGGTCTATCGCCCTGTACAGCGCCAACAGCGATAACTTTTTTGTTCGCAATGACCGACAAGCGCAAGGCAAACCGGTCGACCTCTGGCTGGTTTCGGATACGGGCGAAGCCCTTAACAAAGATGTCCCCTCCAATGCAGAAGTCGTAGTGAGCCCATCGCGCAGCGGTTTTTTACTGATGCGGGTGTTGACAACGGATTACGCAAAAGAAAAATCCTTGGTGGAACCCGCAAGGCGCACCCTTGTGTGTAGCAAAGTCTAAAAACAAAGCGTTAAAGGGCCCAATGACCGCAGCGAATCCAAAGTTTCCAGACATTTCGCCAAGCCCTCGCCCATCCTCTGTCACCGATCTTTTCGTGTCATTTTCTTGGCTGGCGATGCAAGGCTTTGGGGGCGTACTCGCAATCGTTCAACGCGAGTTGGTTGAAAATAAAAAGTGGCTCAGCACCGAAGAATTTATAGAAGATTGGGCCGTCGCTCAAATCATGCCAGGGCCCAATGTGGTCAACATTGCACTCATGATTGGAGACCGTTTTTATGGCTGGCGCGGCGCTTTGGCAGCGCTCGCGGGCATGATGGCACTCCCACTGGTAGTCGTACTGGCCTTGTCAGTCGCCCTGGCAGGAATTTCGCACGAACCTATGGTCCAAGGTGCGCTTAAAGGCATGGGAGCGGTGTCGGCGGGATTGATTGCTGGCACTGGGCTCAAACTCATTTCTGCATTGAAATCCAACCCCATGGGTCGTATAGCCTGCTTTGTCTTGGCGATGCTTACCTTGGTTGCCGTCGCTGTGCTGCATATTCCTTTGGCCTGGGTTTTGATCGGCCTGGGCATTCCCGGATTTTTATGGGCATACCGAACGCTGTCAAAAAGCGATTCCCATGAGAAGGCTTCTTCTTGATGCACGCTTTTGCTTGGAGTGATTGGTTCACCCTTTTTTTACACTTCGTATCTTTGTCACTGCTCTCCATTGGCGGTGCGATCACGACGGTACCGGACATGCATCGCTTTTTGGTCAGCGAAAAGTCGTGGCTGAGTGACAGCCAATTCTCTGGTTCGATTGCTTTGGCCCAAGCCGCGCCAGGTCCCAATGTTTTGTTTGTGGCCGTATTAGGATGGAATGTCGGAATGAATGCAGGTGGAGGCCTCGCAGGCGGCGCAACCGCATGGGCCATGGCGTTTGCAGGTGTTTTTGCAACCATGTTGGGGATTCTGTTGCCCAGTACGACGCTTACTTTCTTTGCGGCCCGCTGGGGACATCAAAACAAAGAGCGGCGCGATGTTCGAGCTTTCAAGATGGCCATGGCACCCCTTGTGGTGGCGCTTTTAATGGCAACTGGCTGGGTTCTGACAGCTGGCCATGGCCCTTTTCTGGAGAACCTTTGGCTGTGGGTGCTCACGCTGGCGAGCACTTTGGTGGTTTGGAAAACCCGCATTCACCTTTTATGGCTACTCGCGGTGGGTGCATTAGGGGGCGCAATGGGTTGGTTTTAACCCAAGGGCACTTTGCTATTCTTAGCGCGGACTTTCAAAGAAAATATAGTTGGTTGAATAGTCGCTGATTTCGAAATACACTTTTTTCTCATTGGCATCCACCTGCATATTCAGGTTTTCATCCAACACCCCATAGCCATAGCGGTAGGGCCGGGGTTTGTTGTCCTCAGTTCCCATGGCGGTGCTGAGTTTGTCAATTTTTAAAAAGCGACGTGCTACTTTATCTCCAGCGTAAATTTCAAGAACGCCGTTGGTGCCAGTCCAGTTTTGAATATCGCGGCTGATTTTATTTTGTTGCTCCTGCGTACAAGCCGATAACAACACCACACCGGTCAACACCACCGCTGAAAGCGTAGTCAATTTTTGAGTGCTCATAAGTTTCCTTTTTTAATTACGCAGTTTTGTTGCTTCGCTGACGCAACGCTTCATAAAGACAAACCCCGCTAGCCACCGAAACATTGAGGCTTTCTACTGCACCACGCATGGGGATACTCACCAACTGATCGCAGGTTTTAGCCGTGAGTTGGCGCATACCAGCGCCTTCAGCGCCAAGCACCAAAGCAACTGGCCCAGTGAGATCAGCTTGGTACAAGGTTTGCGAAGCTGTGTCGCTAGTACCAATAATCCAAATATTGCGCTCTTTGAGTTCACCCAAAGTGCGGGCTAGGTTGGTCACCATGAAATAGGGAACCGTCTCCGCTGCGCCACTGGCGACCTTGGCGACGGTGGCATTGATTCCTGCGGCGTGGTCTTTAGGCGCAATGACGGCGTGCACGCCCGCGCCATCAGCGACACGCAAACAAGCGCCTAAATTATGTGGATCTGTCACACCATCAAGCACCAAGATCAAAGGATTGAGTCTTTGGTCTTTCGGCAAAGCCAAATGCGACGACTCTAAGTTTTCTAAAAGTTCATCTAAAGAATGCACCTGTTCAATGGTGTGCACCCGAGCTGCAACACCTTGGTGCCCGTGGCCGCCGCATAATTTAGAAAGGCGCATTCCATCGGCATCAATCAAACGAACCCCAGCTTCGTTGACTTTGTCGATAAATTGCCGCATCCGCGCATCGCGCCGTGTCGGCTCAAAATAGATTTCAACAATTGACTGAGGAGCCGTTTTTAAACGAACACCAACGGCATGAAAACCGAATAAAACTTTAGGGGAAGACATGGCGATATTATCGCGGCTTCGCTAAACCGCGATCTAGGCTGAAAGGATGCGCCCAGCTTCCAAGGTGATACGGCGATCGCAACGGGCAGCAATGGCTGGGTCATGGGTCACCAAAACCAAGGTGGTTCCGAGTTCGCGGTTGAGCTCAAACATCAAAGCCATGATCGTTTCACCTGTCGCGAAATCCAAACTTCCGGTAGGCTCATCAGCGAGCAAGACGGCGGGTTTAACAACAAATGCGCGAGCCAAGGCAACGCGCTGCTGCTCACCGCCACTCAATACCTTGGGATAAGCATTCATGCGCTGCGACAAACCCACCCGGCCAAGCATTTCAGCAGCCAACTTTCGGGCGTCTTTTCGGCCATCTAATTCAAGGGGGAGCATCACATTCTCAAGAGCCGTGAGGTTTGCAAGCAATTGAAAACTTTGAAACACAAAACCCAACTTTTGGGCACGCAGCGCAGCCCGCTCATCTTCGGTCAAGCTAAACAAATCCACACCCGACAGTCTGACCGAACCAGCCGTAGGCGTATCTAATCCAGCAATGATGGATAAAAGAGTGCTTTTTCCAGACCCAGAAGCACCGACAATGGCCACAGTTTCACGCGGTTTTAGCGCAAAATCGATGTTGTGCAAAATTTCCAGAGTACCTGTGGAATCTGTGACCGCTTTATAAACTTTCTCAACCGAAATAATTGAATCTGACATGGGGCTTTCTTTGAATCGAAGACACTTTAACGCAGTCGCGTTAAGCCTCTCTTTAGGCGTGGTTTTTGAAGCACAGGCCGTAAAAGAATCGAGGAAAATTTTAGTTGTTGGGGACTCGCTCAGTGCGGAGTATGGCCTCAAGCGCGGAAGTGGCTGGGTGGCTTTGTTAGAGCAGCGCATAAAACAATATGGGTACGGCTTTGAGGTTGTTAATGCAAGTATCAGCGGCGACACTACCCTAGGCGGCCGCTCGCGTTTGCCTGCACTTTTAGAAGAACATAAACCCCGGATTCTCATTATTGAACTCGGTGGCAACGATGCGCTGCGGGGTCTGCCTCTTCAAACAAGCCAAGATAACTTAAACGCAATGGTTCGCTCTGGCCAAGAAAAAAATGCGAAAGTATTAGTGCTTGGTATGCAGATGCCCCCAAACTATGGCCCCGATTACGCGAAACAAATGACAAAAATGTACAGCGATGTCAGCAAGTCCAACCATGTGGCCTTGGTTCCCTTTTTTCTCAAAGGGGTTGCTGATATTCCCGATCCAACCCTGCTTTTTCAAGCAGATCGCATTCACCCAACTGAAGCGGCTCACCCCACGCTGTTAAATAATGTCTGGCCTGCCCTGAAGAAATTGATGGCATGAGTCTTACCGTTTTATCTGCAAACGCCGTATTGGAACGGTTGCACACTTTTGATACCATCATTGACGCACGCAGTGAGGGTGAATTTAACGAAGACCACCTTCCTAACGCTGTCAATTGGCCCACGCTTAACAACGAAGAACGTAAAAATATCGGTACGCTCTATAAGCAAGTCAATGCGTTTGAAGCCAAAAAGCGCGGCGCTGCGATTGCTGCGAACAACATTGCCACCCACATTGAAAACCATGTGCTGCAAAAGGAACGCGATTGGACACCTCTGACGTATTGCTGGCGTGGAGGCAAGCGCAGCGGTTCTTTGTCATTGGTCCTTGACCAAATTGGTTTTCGTGTCACTTTGGTTGAAGGGGGCTACAAAGCTTTTCGCGCGGCCATGCTTATTGACATGCACAACCGAATTACTCCCCTGTCGTTTCAGGTGATTTGTGGGACCACCGGTTCTGGGAAAACGCGCTTGCTTCAGGCTTTACGCGATGAAGGCGCCCAAGTTTTAGACTTAGAGGGCTTAGCCAACCACCGCAGTTCAGTTTTAGGTGCCATTCCTGGACAGGCCCAACCCACACAAAAGCGCTTTGACACTCTAGTATGGAACGCTTTACGCGACTTCGATGCTTCGATGCCGGTGTTTGTGGAGAGCGAAAGTAAAAAAGTAGGGAATGTATCTATCCCAACCGAGTTGGTTGAAAAAATGCGATCGAGTCCCTGCATTAATCTGGACTTGCGCATCGAGGAGCGCATTGAACTGCTGTTAGAAGACTATGCGTTCTTTACGGCGCAACCGGTCTATTTTTGTGAAAAGTTAGACGCGTTGACGGCGCAACGGGGCAAGGCAGTGATTGAATCGTGGAAGGCGTCTGTAATGCAAGGCGATTTCAAACCTGTGGTTCAAGAGCTACTGATGCTGCACTACGACCCGGTATATATCCAATCGATGGAACGAAATTTTCAGCAATTTTCAACTGCATTGCATATGCGTCCGACCGATCGCTCGCAAGCGGCGATGCACGTTCTAGCGCAAGACATACGCCTCGCTCACAGCACTTAAAGCCTGGTTTTAGACTGGAGCTGAAGGTGTCGGCGCGTCGCTCGGCTCTAAGTCGCTCGATGCATCTGTCGCTGGAGCGCCGCCGTCTTCCTCAGAGCCCATCCTTCGCTCACTCTTGTTCTTGAGTTTGTCTTCTTTTTTACGTTTTTTCGCCAGTTCTTTTTGACGCTTTTCGTAACCGTAATTGGGAGTTGCCAAGGTGATCTTTCGTTAATACAAGAGTACTTTAACACCTCCACGCAAAGGCTACGGTGTTCCCGCCATAGATTCAGGCCATTGAATCGCACTTTGATAGGCATGCCAGCTTGCATGTCCTAAAAGTGGACCTATCACTATGATTCCCGCACCCCAAGGGAACAGGAAGGCCAAAATCACGAGAAAGCTTAAAAGAAAGCCCCAAAATACCATGATTGCAGTGTTGTGAAACACCACCTCTAGGCTAGCGATAGCTGCTGAAATGGCATCCACATCCCGGTCCAAAATCATGGGGATAGAAACCACAGAAAGAGAAAAAACAATCGCAGCAAAAGCGCCGCCTACGACCATATACGCCACCAGAAACTCCCAGTTCTCTGGATTAAAAACAGCACTCACAACGCTTGCCGTAGAAGGCATACCCGTATTGAAGAAAACCGCGAAAACCACCAAGGAGGCGCGACCCCAAAGCAACTCCAATACGATCAAAACTAAAACCAACATGCCCATGCTGGGAATATGCTGATCCCAACAGATGAGTGATGCGCCAAAATCTGAATCCAAGCCTGCTACATTTCTTCGACTGACGTCATACAAGCCCATTGCCAAGAAGGGGCCCACGAGTAAGCAGCCCGATGCGATCGACATGGTGTACTCTGGGTTGGATTTGAAAACAGCGCCCAACACCAAGGCCATAGTCCAAAATGCCAGACCGTAAAAAATCCCAATCCAAGGGTGGGCTCGAACATCATTTAAGCCCAGCGCCAACCATCTCAAAGGATCCAGCCATTGCAATGCAACGACCGTTTTGCGAGGTGCTTCTGAGGGTGGGGGTACGTAGGGCGCCATGGTCATGACTGGAGCCTATCGCATCCAAGCCAAGTGCAGTCAGGGGAAAACCCTGAAAACTTCGCTCGGACTTACTTTCGCAAGACTTGGAGTGCCTGCGCTATATCGGTTTGTAAATCCGCCACCGATTCCAAACCTACGGCAAAGCGCACCAAGGACCCATTGGCGATATGCGAGGGCCACACAGAGCGCATCGTGCCAAGCTCGTAGGGGACCACCAAGCTCACAGGGCCAGCCCAGCTGTAGCCCAAGCGAAACCATTGGAGTGCATCACAAAATGCGTCGACTTCAGCTCGTGAGAATTTAGGATCCAAGACGACTGCGAACAAGCATGCCGCTGATCCACCCTGGCCCGCCGGATCGCACAGGCTTTTCCAGTGCGCGTGACCGGGCGAGCCCTCCAGCGCGGGATGAACAACTTGGACGAATTCGGGTTGCTTCAAACACCAAGCGGCCAGCGCTCTTGTCGCTTCGTCATGGGCACGGTAACGCAAGGCCATGTTAGGCAATGATCGCAACACCATTTCAGCATCGTTGGCTCCTACCGCCAGGCCTAAGCGCATGTGGCAGAGCTTGATCCGCATATGCAATGGTGCATCGCGTGTGATGACACTGCCCATCAAAACATCACCGCCCCCACTGGGGTATTTGGTTAATGCCTGAGCCGAAATATCAACGCCCAAAGACGCAGGGGATCCAGGTTCAAGGTCAAAAGGGCTGAAAGCAATGCCTGCACCCCAAGTATTGTCTAAGGCCGTCAAAATACCCTGCTTTTGACACAAGCGAACCAAATGAGGTACGTCAGGAAATTCCAGGGTCACAGAGCCGGCTGCTTCGATCCAAACCAATCGGGTTTGAGGCGATAACTTGGCAGCCAAGTCCAGCGCATCCATAGGGTCGTAATACCGGTGGCTGATACCCCAGGCCTTGAGTTCGCCTTCTGCCAATGCTTTGTTGGGGCTGTATGCGTTATCAGGAAGCAAGACCTCATCGCCCGTTTTCAAGACAGCCATTGCAACCAAAGCCAGTGCGGCTAGACCACTGGGAACCAACAAGCATTGAAGTCCCCCCTCGATACTGCACAAGCGCTCTTCCAAGGTATAGGTCGTTGGCGTGCCGTGCAAGCCGTAGGTATACGCCGTTTTGTCTTTCCATTCGTGACTGCGCATGGCAGCCACGTTGGGAAAGAAAACAGTTGAGGCTTTAAATACCCCAACTTGAGGGGCTTCAAATCCCGCAGGGGCAACGTAGCTGTGGTGAATGAGCGAGGTATTGGGGTCTGTCATAAAAGCGTGGGTAGGTCACACACTCCACTTTTGAATCAATTGCTCCGGACGCAAGGCATCGTAACTTTCAAAGGGCTGGTGTATCCACGGGTTACTTGGCAAAAACTCAACTGAGTAGTCCGGTGTAAAAGTGGACAAGGCTTTGGTCCAAATCACGGCGCTGCGTAACTCGGTGATAGGTTTGTAGTTGTTTTTTAACTGGTGAATCACCGCATTGAGGGTATGCCCTGAGTCCGCCAAATCATCAACCAGCAACACTTTGCCCGCAATTTCACCCTTTGGGGTTGTGATGAATCGGGCAATATCTAAATTCCCCTGGACCGTCCCTGCGTCGGATCGGTAGGAGCTCGTTGACATGATAGCCAAGGGCTTATCAAAGACCCTCGACAAAATATCACCAGGACGCATACCGCCCCGGGCTAAACACAAAATCGTATCGAACTCCCAGCTAGATTGAAATACCTTGATGGCTAATTTTTCAATCAGGTTGTGGTATTCGTCATAGCTTACGTAGAGGTGTTTTCCGTCTTCAGTCAACATAACAAACTCTCAGGTAGTTGGGTAAAAAAACAGCGCGCTTGGATTAAGCCGCTACGGCGTAAGGGTGGTGCATCATGATGGTGTGATCACGGTCTGGGCTAGTGGAAACCATGTGGATGGGAACGCCTGTGACCTCTGCAATACGCTGCAAATAGTTGCGTGCGGCTTGCGGGAGTTTGGCGTAATCCGTGACGCCCACTGTGGTATCACTCCATCCCGGCATGACTTCGTAGATCGGCTTGCAGCGCTCAATATCATCAGCGCCCATAGGCAAGATATCTATGGTTTGCCCGTCCATGTCATAACCCGTACATAACAGCAACTCTTTCAGACCATCAAGGACGTCAAGCTTAGTGATGCACAGGCCGCTCAGGCCATTGACCTGGGCTGAGCGTTTCAGCAAGGCCGCATCAAAC
>SXGU01431868.1_pt1 | contig 11556 bp, 15 predicted proteins | sample 3174531 | NCBI WGS metagenome assembly SXGU01 (sample SAMN11356863, study PRJNA531348) | freshwater metagenome | isolation source: freshwater sample F1-140 | place: China: Fuxian Lake, Yuxi | collected 2017-12-25
ACGAAGTTTTAACTTATCAAGACGTGACAGATGCATTCGGTCGCGTTGCGCCGATTAAAGAGCCAAACGTAAAAAATTAGTCAGACCATCTGAAACTGGTCACGGCAAAAGTACACGCCAAAATCGCCCAACAAGACAATGCAAGGGCATCTGTCAGATTCGCAGTGTTGTTGAACGAATCACGCAACAAGCCACTCAGCAGCGAACTCGGTGAATATGTCGATATCTGCGAGAGGTTCGCGGGTAATTCGTCGCTTTCGACGAATATTCCACCGATTAGCAAAAACACAAGATACAAACCGTTTTGTGCGGCAAGATTTACTTCGGCTCGAAGTCGTCCGGCAAGTGTCAAACCTATGCCAGCAAAACAACCGGTTCCGAGAATCAGAAAAATCAACAATTGCGGTATGTTGATTCGACTTGGGTTCCAACCCAATAACAGACCAACAACAATCAACATCATTAGTTGAGCAATTTCAATAATGCCGATGGCCGAAACTTTGGCGGCGACCAGTCGACGCGTTCCGAGCGGAGTAGTACCCAGTCGTCTCAAAACTCCGTAACTGCGCTCGAAACCAGTGGCGATACCGAGGCTGACCATCGCTGTTGAGATAACAGCCAAACTCAGAATGCCCGGCAGCAAGAAATCTATTTTGTTTTCATCGTCGGTCGGCAAAAAGTCAGTCTGCGAAAAAAAGACCAAGAGCATAACGGGGATAACAACAAGCAGCAGCAACTGCTCACCGTTACGAATCATCACGGTCAACTCTTGGCGCAATTGCGAGCGAAAAATTTTCATCTATGCCCTTGCGATTTTGACTTTTCTGCGAGATGACGAAAGATGTCCTCGAGGGTTTGTTGCGGGCCAGTCATTTCTTGCAATTCAGTCATCGATGCATTGGCGAGCAATTGACCAGATTGAAACATCAAAACATGGTCAGCCACTCGTTGTGCTTCATCGAGTTCGTGCGTCGCCATAATCACAGCACAACCATCGGCTGCGAGTTGTCGCACAATATTTCGAATCAAGTCGCGACCGAAGATGTCGACACCTGAAGTTGGCTCGTCTAAGAACGCGACGCGTGGCTTGGCCGCAAGGGCAAGTGCCAGTGATAATCGTTGCTTTTCGCCCCCAGAAAGTTTGCGCCAGGATGTTTTTCTTTGTCGAATTAAGTCGACTGATTCGAGAAGTTTGTCGGCGTTTGTACGGTTGCCATAAAGATTGCAATAGTGCAGGGCGATTTCGTGCACGCGAGCACTTGGGTAGACGCCGCCATCTTGCAACATGACACCAATTTGCGAGTTGATTTCGGCGCGATCTTTCTTCGGGTCATATCCGAGAACGCTCACCACGCCACTGGTAGCAGTGCGCACCCCACTGCAGACCTCCATAGTGCTTGTTTTACCAGCACCGTTCGGTCCGATCACTACGGTGACTTCGCCCGCCTTGGCTTCGAAAGAAATGTTGTCGACGGCTCGCAAATTTTTGTAGTCAACGACAAGATTGCGCACACTAATTGCGACTTCGCGCGACTTACTTGAGATATTCATCACCATTACAGTACGCAATTCACAGGACTTCGCCGACATCTAACGGCTAATCTGACTGTGTGATTGATGTCCGCCTTCTTCGTTCAGAGCCTGATGCCGTAAAAGCAGCGATGGCTCGTCGGGCCAAGCCAGCGTTACTCGAAGAACTTGATCATGCCGAGCGACTTGATGCCAGGTTGCGCGAAATCACTGTTGAACGTGACGAAAATCGGGCGCAAATCAACAGTATTTCAAAAGAAGTAGCGAGTGCTCGGCGTGCGAAAGACGATGCTGCAGCCGAAAAATTGATGCAACGCAGTCGTGAACTTGGTGAGTCAGAAAAAGTCTTGGCCAGCGAGTTTGAACAGGTCAATGCTGCACTTCGTGAAGTCTTGTTGCTCGTGCCGAACATTCCCCACGCGCAGGTAAGCGAGGGGGCAAGCGACAAGGACAACAAAGTCGTTAAAGGTCCGTTGCAAATGCCAACAAAATTTGCCGACTATCAACGTGTACCGCATTGGGAGACGGGTTTGGCGCTTGGCATTCTTGACAATGAACGAGCGACAAAAATTAGTGGCTCGATGTTCACCATGCAACGTGGTCTTGGTGCAACAATGGCTCGAGCATTATGTCAACTTGCACTTGACCGCAATGCCGATGCGTTTGAAGAGATTCGTCCACCTAGTTTGGTGTTGACGAGCACCCTTACTGCGACTGGACAGTTGCCAAAGTTCGCTGATGATGCTTTTTCAATTGAACGTGACGACTTGTGGTGCATACCAACAGCCGAAGTGCCGTTGACCAGTTTGCATGCTGGCGAGATACTCAAAGCCGAAGATCTTCCGTTGCGGTATATGGCTCACACATCTTGCTTTCGTCGCGAGGCTGGCTCAGCAGGTCGTGATACGCGTGGCATGTTGCGCACGCACGAGTTTGACAAGGTCGAAATTCTTGCAGTCACTACGCCCCAACAGGCACCCGAGATGCTTGTTGAACTGACTAATCGGGTCGAATCAACTATTGCGGCGCTTGGTTTGCCGTATCGAGTACTTGAGATCTGCACAGGTGACCTCGGGCAGTCGCATCATCGCAGTTTTGATGTCGAGGTTTACGCACCCGGTTGCGATCAATGGCTTGAAGTAAGTTCGATCAGTTGGTTTAGCGATTATCAGGCGCGTCGTGCAGATATTCGTTTCAAGAACTCTGGTGCCAAAGGTAGCGAAATCGCTCATACTCTTAATGCGTCGGCGTTGGCAGTGCCGCGTGTATGGGCGGCGATTCTTGAGAACTGCCGCCAGGCCGATGGCTCGGTCGCAATACCGGAAGTTTTGCAGCCTTATATGCGCGGTGCAAAGGTGATTTCGTCGAGTTCGCAAGCCAAGCCATGAGTGTGCGCGATCGACGCGTGCAATATGAAACTGCGGGTCTTGATCGTGCAGATTTAAATTCAGATCCGATTATGCAATGGCACGCTTGGTATGAGCAAGCCGCCAGTGCCGGAGTAGCCGAACCGAACGCAATGACTGTTTCGACAATTGATCAATATTCTGCGCCAGACTCACGCGTGGTTTTGGCAAGAGCGGTTGACGCACGGGGGTTTGTGTTTTACACCAATTACGACTCGGCAAAGAGTCAGCAAATTCTTGTCAATCCAGTTGCGAGTGCGGTCTTTGCATGGCTTGATCTGCACCGACAAGTGCGTGTGCGCGGCACGGTAGTGCGTATCTCAGCAAATGAGAGTGACGACTATTTTGCTTCACGGCCACGTGAATCTCAGATCGGTGCATGGGCTTCACCCCAGTCTCAGCCGATAGCTGATCGCACCATCATTGAAAATCGGATGGCTGAGTTTCGCGCAAAGTTTGAAAATCAGGACGTACCGCGACCCGCAAGTTGGGGCGGTTGGTGCTTGACGCCAAACATAATTGAGTTTTGGCAAGGACGCCCAAGCCGATTACACGATCGCTTTGTTTACACTCTCGATGCCACGACAAACAAGTGGCAGATTCAGCGCTTGGCGCCTTAATAATTTATTTGTTGAGCGGCCAGTTTTTGGCGGTCGTCACTAATGCTTCAATCAACGATTCAGTGTGTGGAGTAAGGCCATCGCCTTGCCAGTCTTTCCAGAATCTGCCGACACCACGAACTCGTGGGGGTAGTTCAACCTGCACGCCTCCGAGTCGAGGCAGATTAACGGGATTGTTGTCGTGCAAGCCACGCAAATCAACTGGGATGGTCTCAAGATCGTCGCAAATTTCGTAATCGGGCAACGCCTGTTTGAGATGCGTCGACAAGTGTCCTGCGAGATGACGGTTTCTGCCACCAAGTAGTAACGATGTGAAAAATCCGTCGCGACCAAAACCATGAATCGTGATTACTACATCGACATGGTCAATAAAACTCTTCAACGAGTTAGAAAACTTTGGAGAAACTTCATGAGATGGCACATGCCATTTCAATCCACGTGGCTGGTGAACGCCGTAATAAGACGCTCCAGAGCGTTGTGCAGCGTGCTGGGCAATGACATCTGTCAAATGTTCAAGGCCACCACCGTGATAAGCCATGAAGCCAAACTTGCTACGAAGTTCGACCACTTCTTGTACCTCAGGATGTGCGAGCAATTTTGCGAACATCATGACTTTGTGCTCGTTTTTCGGCGACTTGCAAAAATCGCCATTACAACCACTATTGAAAGCACAACTGCGAGGCGATACGCGCCTTGCTGTTGAAGAAATGATGCAACCCGTGTTTGCCAACGTTCAATTCGTGAAACAAAGCCTGCTGAGCGCTCTTCGCTGATCGCCGCATACCAATAAAAAACTAAATAGACACCGGTCAAAGTGACAAGAACTGCGCCGAGTCGTTGAATAATGTTCAAGCGATTTTTGATGATCGCGACAATGCCAGTTTTGGCAAATGCCAGGCTCACGGTGAGTGCTGTTACCAGCATCGACATACCGAGTCCGTAGAGCACGATGCTGATGACTCCTGAAACGAAACCGTTCAGCGCAATTGATCCAAAAACTGCGGTCGTCAGAAAGCCAATTGTGCAACCAATTGAGGCAACTGCATATGCCACACCATAAACAACCGTTGCACGAAAGGTTTTAGTTTCTGCGCTGCCAATTTGCGGTGTCGCAAACTTCGGGGTCCAGCCGGTGAGCATGCGTGCTCCGCCTACAAGTAAAACCACACCGATAGCGAGCGAGGCATATTTTGCGTTCAGTTCTATCCATTGTGTAAAAAGACGAGAGATGATGCCGATGACAAAAAATATGCCGAGAAATCCAAGTGAGATGCCCGAACTAACCACCAAAGCGCGCCGCAGTCGCTCGCCAGTCGTAAGGTTCGGTTCTTCGCGAGTGCCGAGAAAAAAGATCAGATACGTCGGCAGCAATACGAAGCCGCAAGGGTTCACGGCCGCCAAGACACCCAAGACGAACGAATATGCGAAGTTGCCCTCGATAGCAAAAATCATTTCAACAACTCTTTCACGAGTTCGTCTAGTTCGCTCGCACTTATCTCGCCTGCTTTTTGTCCAATAATCACGCCCTGTGGGTCAATCGCCAAAGTAACTGGGGCAGTAGCAATGCCTAATTGTGAAATAAACAGTCCGTTTTTATCGAGGAGAAGTTCGAACTCTATGCCGTATTGCGACGCAAACTCTTTGGCAACTTTCGCAGAATCTTTGATATTGACGCCGATGAATTGCACTTGATCGCGATATTGCGCGTCGGCGTTGGCAAGCACTGGTAACTCACGACGGCATGGTTCGCAGGTGGAATACCAGACGTTGATGATCAATGGTTTGTTCATCAGGCTTTGGGTTGAAACTTCTTGACCATCAACGTTTTCTAGTTTGATTGCTGGCAATTTGGAGCCAATCAAGAGAATGTTTGTTGCGATGCCATCACTAGAGGCATCCAGCGAATTTGACAACGTATAACTGGGAGTGTCTTCGTCGTTGACAACTCGAGTGGCGACGAATCCTAAAAGAACAACTAATAAAACAATTAGCGCTTGTTTAACGAAACGCGTTCTGGCAGGCACGAAAGCAGACTACCGACTGCTTTTGAGACCCACCAGAACGCGCACTTATTGCGCAGTTAAGCAACCCAGTGCTCGGGGAGAGGCACCTCTGTGATTGTTAACACCGCATGAGATTTTGTGACCGGACGTCCACGTGGTCGCTTTGTTGTGCGAATGCGACCTTCTTCAATCAACTCGCCACCCCAAACTCCCCAGGGTTCACTGCGGGCCAGTGCGCCAGCCAAGCAATCAGCCTTGCTTGTACATCGTGCACAAATTGCTTTGGCTCGAGCCATGTCGACGAATTCTTCTGAGAAGAACAGATATGACAATGTTCCGTTGCCGTCATTACAGCGCATCGGGGACAGAATAAATTCTGGATTGTCGTCGATCGCGAGTTTAAAGTTTTCGCTCGCTGTCTCGTTTTTGATCTGAGTATCTAACATTGTCATTTCTTTTCCTTTCGTTTGTTGTGTTTTTTGTTTGATTTAGCCAGATTGGCTTCACGCCGGAAAAACAAAAAGACCGCCGGGTTTTCACCCGACGGTCTCGTGGATCTCTCCGACGTGAAATCTATTTACGTCGTAAGCCCCTCGAGATGTCGGGCCGATGGTTTGGTTGAATAATCAACGAAACTTTTCGTTGTACCAAACCAGCGTGATTTGCTTGATTTGGTAGCGAAATTGGTAAATTTCGCCGCGCACGATTTGAACGCGCGCGCATTGACGGTGCGGACGTTGAGCGCATAGCCAGTGGCTAGTGCCGATGGATTCAAAATCGTGGTGAACATGAAACATCTATGCAACCATGTCTGCTGGGCATTTCCAAGCGATTTATTTTTGTCATCGCCAGAAAGCCATTTGAGCCAATACTGGCTAGGGTTTCAGCATGACTGCTGCCAGCCCGAATGATGGCGCTCAAAGCGTGCAATCGGTGCAAAAACGTCAACATGAAACGCGTCCAGTGCCGAGCGTTTTGCCCGAATCGGGTCGCAGGTTTTCTGTCGTGCGCAAGGTGCGGCTTGGTGACGTAACACCGAAAGGTCGCTTGCGTCTAGACGCAGTCGCAAGATATCTACAAGACGTCGCTACCGACGATTCACTCGATGGTGGCTATGACGAACCGCATTCATGGGTCGTGCGCCGAACTCAGATGTGGGTGACGAGCTTTCCTAAATATTTAGATCAAGTCGAACTGACGACTTGGTGTGGCGCACTCGGCTCGCATTGGGCAGAGCGTCGCACACAAATCAAGTGTGACGGCATTGTGGCAATCGACTGTGCTGCGTTGTGGGTGCGAGTTGATTTCAAGACGATGAAACCCGTTGCGCTTTCAACTGAATTGATTAAGTTGTTACAAACAGCAACTGGCGGTCGAAAAATCTCGTCGCGCCTTGAAATCGGCAAAAATTTGCCAGACCTAAACAGCAACAATGCCACTTCGCAAGATTGGCCAATTCGATTCAGTGACATGGATGCAGTCGGTCACCTAAATAATGCCGCCTACTGGGAAGTGCTCGAAGAATATCTAGGTGCCAACTCAGGTCAGCGTGCGCCGTTGTTAGCCACCGTCGAGCATCATGGCGCGATTGACCCAGGCAACCAAGTTCGTATCGTCACCCAAAAATTAGATGGCCGAGTTGTGCTGCGTCATGTACTTGCCGACAACACCGTGGCTGCAGTTACTGAACTTATTTTGGGTTGACAGTAATTTCTTTGAATACGTTTTCGCGGTAGTACTTCAACTCACGAATACTTTCACGCACATCATCGAGTGCGCGGTGTGTGCCGCTCTTTGTTGGCCGCGAGATTTCAAGACCGGGATACCAACGTTTCACCAGTTCTTTGATCGTCGAAACATCGACACTGCGATAGTGCAAAAAGTTTTCGATTTCTGGCAGATACTTCGTCAAGAATCTGCGATCAGTGCCGATCGAATTGCCACACAGCGGTATCGTGCGCGGTTCGGCAATGTGTTGCTTAATAAACTCAAGCGTCGCTGCACCAGCTTGCTCGAGACTCACTGTTGACTCGCGAATAGCGGTCAGCAAACCCGATGTGGTGTGCATTGCAACCACGAACGGGTCCATTGCTTTGAGCACGGTTTCTGGTTGATTAATAACCAAATCTGGACCTTCGGCCACGATGTTCAGTTCATCGTCGGTGATCAACGTGGCGATCTCGACGATGACTTCGGTCGCGGGGTCTAGCCCTGTCATCTCAAGATCCATCCACACAAGCACGCCAAGCAATCTATTAGTTTTCAGCCCGAACACTGCACTTCGCCGCAATCTCGGCATCTATGCGCGCGGGCTCTATCGTCTTAGGCGTGACAAATTCGAGTGCTGGCAACGCATCGCGCAAATCAACAATCGTGCCCGTTAAGCGGCTCGACCTTGATCTGCCTTTGCCAGCAACTGCACACACTGGCGACGCTGGCATCGATTTACATGCACGTGTCGATGCGCTCTTGCCCGCACGCGGTGGGCGAGTGCTTGTGGCGACGGGCATCGCTGTGGCAATTCCGGTTGGTTTTTTTGGACAAGTTGTGCCGCGTAGTGGACTCGCATTGAAGCACGGCATTTCACTTGTCAACACGCCGGGCATCATCGACAGCGGCTATCGCGGCGAGTTGCAAGTGATCATGATTAACACTGACCCGGTTAACGATTATCAAGTTAAACGCGGTGATCGCATCGCTCAGTTGATTATTCAAGAAGTCGTAGCGACAACATGGCAGGTTGTTGACGAACTTGACGGTGAAGATCGCGGTGGTGGCTTTGGCCACTCGGGGCGTTAAATAATTTTATTTATTGTTCGCGAGACGTTGCACGAGAATCTCGCGTTGATGCAGTTCTTTAATCTCATTCGGCGATAGCCCGAGTAACTCGCCGAAAACTTCGGCATTGTCTTCCCCGCGATATTTAACCGTACCTCGCGTTGAAGTGTCTGAGCCAGAGAATTGCCATGGCGAGTTCGGCAATTTCACGGTTGATTCACCGCGGTCATTAACTTCGATAAATGCATTGCGTTGTTTTGCCCAATCAGTTTTGGCAACTTCAGCAACTGAACGCAACTGACCCATTGCCAATTTATGTTCAGCGAGGCGTTGTTCAAGTTCATGGACTGTTTCAATTGTCGACGCCCAGTCTTTGATCAGTTGCATCAACGCATCAAGATTCGTGATGCGTAACGAAACTGTTTTGAAGCGTGGATCTTCAAGCAGGTGCGGTTGTTGCATTGCGGCAACAAAAAAATCAAAGGTGCCGCGCTCTGCGGGGTGGCCGCTGACAACAGAAGTTATGCCGTCACGTGTCGTCAAAACGGCGTAATCTTCGGGACGAAACGATCGAATCGCATCGGGCGAAACAGGTTGATCCCATAAATCGTCGTGGGCGTGTTCGTTTACGTAGAGCAACGTTTGGGCCATCGATAAATCAATGTATTGACCTTCACCGGTTCGCTCGCGTTGAAACAGCGCCGCCAAAATTGCACTGGCACACTCGATCGCGGTGTAAACATCAGCATGACTAAACGGATCATTGGCGTAGTCACCGCCGCGCGCATCGCCTTGACGCTTGGTCATGCCCATCTCGGCGTTTATTACCGGCGCAAAAGCACGCCGATTTACCCAAGGGCCGGTGTTGCCGTAGCCCGTGATTGACGCGTAGACGAGTCGTGAATTTTTGGCTCGCAAAGTTTCTTGACCAAGACCGAGTCGCTGCAACACGCCAGGTCGGAAGTTTTCGATTAAAACATCGCATTTTTCAACCAAACGAGTGATCAGTTCGACTGCTTCTGGCTTAGCCAAATCGAGCGAAATGTTTCGTTTACCGACATTTTGCTGAATGAAATAAGTCGCATTCGAATTTATCCGTGGGCTCGAAAATCTGGTCAAGTCACCGGTCGGCTGTTCAACTTTGATTACGTCGGCGCCAAGATCGCAGAGCATTCGTGTTGCATGTGGACCCGACAGCACGCGAGTGAAGTCAAGAACTCGAACCCCTTCAAGTGGGCGCATCAGTTAGTTCAGCGTGACGCCGAGAGTGCGTAACGCCAACCCCGCATAAAGAGCGACACCATGAGCCATCGTTGACTCTTCAAACATCACGCGGTTTGAATGGTTTGGCGCTGCTGTCGCAGGATTCGTACCTTCTGGTGTGCCACCAATAAAAATCATCGCACCCGGAATTTTGTTCAGGACATAACTGAAATCTTCGGCGCCCATGATCGGCGCAGGCATGCGCACTGCTTTGCCTTCACCCAGAAGCGACTCGGCAACTTCAAGTGCAAAGTCGCTGCTTGGTCCGTCATTCACGGTCACTGGGTAGCCGATTCTGATTTCTACGGTGGCTTGCATTTCATATGCGGCGGCGATGCCCTCGGCAACGCGACGAATCGAATCGTGAACTTTATTGCGAGTCTTTTCGCTCACCGCACGAATTGTCCCCTCGATTAGTGCTGACTCTGGGATCACATTTGTTGTCGTGCCTGCCACAAGTTTTGTGATCGTTACGACTGCAGGATCAAAAGTTTCGATGCGACGAGTGATCATCATTTGTAAAGACTGAACAATCTCGCACGCCACTGGTATCGGGTCAAGAGTTCTAAACGGCTCTGACGCGTGACCACCTTTGCCCGTGATCTTGATCGACAACACATCGCTTGAGGCCATCAGTGGGCCGCCGCGAGTGCCGATCGTGCCCGCAGGCATCGAAGCAGTTATATGCAGGGCATATGCCGCCGTGATTGGTGACTCGCTACCGTCTTTGTTTTTGGCAACATCGAGCAAGCCTTCTTCAAGCATGAATTTTGCGCCATGGTAACCCTCTTCGCCTGGTTGAAACATAAACAACACGCGACCAGGTATCTCGCTGCGACGGTCGCTGAGCAGTTTCGCTGCGCTGACCAACATCGAAGTGTGCGTGTCATGACCGCATGCGTGCATGCAGCCGTCTGTTCGTGATGCAAAGTCAAGACCGGTGTCTTCGGGCATCGGCAGTGCGTCCATGTCGCCACGCAGCATCACAGTTGGCCCTGGCTTATCGCCGGTCAACATTGCTGCAATGCCGCTCGTTGTTTCGTGCAATTTGATGTCAAGTGGCAAACCTTCAAGAGCACTTAAAACTTGTTCGCGAGTTTTTGGCAGCGTGTTGCCGATTTCAGGCCACTTGTGCAATTCACGGCGCAATGCCACTGTCGTTTTCATCAGTCCGCCGACCTGATCTTTTAATCCGACAGCCGTGCCGTGTTTTTCTTGAGCCGCTGAAACTGGTTTGTTTGATCCCGTCTTTGCCATGAGCCAAGCGTACGCTCGGAGGCAGTGCTTGAATAAACGCAATTCGACCTGACCCGCCCGCAAATTGCTTGTGTAGATTGACAGACATATGTTGACCGTTGAATTCACAATCGAACCGTTCGTAGAAGGCGACCCAGGGCCGCATGTCACTGCTGCGGTTGCGGCAGTTGAAGCGCACGGCATTGCGGTTGATTTCGGTCCGTTCGGTTCGCTCTTTAGTGTCGATGCTGAAACGTTGCCACTAGTGGTTGCTGATCTGTTGCGTGTGGCCTACGGCAATGGCGCAACGTTCGTAAATGTTTCTGTTTCGCGATTTGACTCATGAAAGCAACTCGCCAAGATTCGATCATCAAAGCAATCGAACCGCTAATAAATGCAATCGGCGCAACGTTTGTCGAGGCTGAGGCAGTTAAACCAAGTGATGTACCGATCGAAGTAGACGGTGAAGTCGTTGTCGGTGTTCGTTTACCGGCGCTTCATGGTGCGCTCGAACGGATGATCGATTCGGTTGAGCGTGAACTCGGCGCAAAACTTCCAGACTTGTCGCGCACGGCTAAACAACGTGCGATTCGTTTGCTCGATGAACGTGGCGCGTTTACTTTGCGCCGAGCCGTTGAAGATGTCGCCGACTCAATGGGCGTTTCGCGCATCACCGTCTATAACTATCTCAACTCACTTCACCGCGAATTATTTCTTGTC
>SXGU01020189.1_pt1 | contig 11554 bp, 6 predicted proteins | sample 3174531 | NCBI WGS metagenome assembly SXGU01 (sample SAMN11356863, study PRJNA531348) | freshwater metagenome | isolation source: freshwater sample F1-140 | place: China: Fuxian Lake, Yuxi | collected 2017-12-25
CATCTCTTCGCTCGCGCGCGTGGAGGCGCCGTAGGCGTTTATCGGGCGCTGCGGGGTTGCCTCGGTCAGCACCACGCCGTCCTGATCGCCATAGGTGGCGCAGGTCGAGGAAAAGACAAAGTTCATGCACCCCGCCGCCAGCGCCGCCTCGATCAGGTTCAGCGCGCCGCCAAGGTTGACGCGCCAGTACCGGCCCGGGTCGGACATGCTTTCGCCCACCAGCGACAGGGCGGCAAAGTGCATCACGGCCACGGGACGGTGGCGGGCAAAGGCCGCGTCCAGCGCGGCGCGGTCCATGAGGTCACCCTGCTCCAGCGGGCCAAAGCGCACCGCCTCGGCCCAGCCGGTCGAGAGGTTGTCAAAGGTGACGGGGGTATAGCCGGCGCGGGCCAGCGTCTTGCAGGCATGGGCCCCGATATAGCCCGCCCCGCCGCTTACCAGCACACTTCCCGCCATTGCACCCCCCTGCCGCTCTGCCTCCTTCCTGCCTTGAAGGGGGGCATGGGGCAAGGGGATCAGAAGATGAAATCGTCCTCGCCCAGACTGCCCTCGGCCAGCGCGCCGCCGCCGGCACTGGTGACCAGCAGCAGATTGTCGCCATAGGCGATGATGGCGCCGGTAGGTGTGGAGGTGATCTGCAATGAGGTGGCCGAATAGATCATCCCCCAGTCGGACAGGTCGATCTGGTCGATGCCATCCTCGAAATCAGCGATGGTGTCAGAGGTGCTGTCGGCGGCAAAGACAAAGACATCGGCCCCTACCCCGCCCACCAGCGTATCGGTGCCGCTGCCGTCGTGCAGAACATCGTCGCCCGCGCCCCCCGACAGCACCTGCCCGCCCGAGGTGCCGATGATCCGGTCGTCCAGCGCGCCGCCGGACGCCTGCGCGCCTGTGGCGGTGATCAGCAGGCCAAGATCGCCGAAATCCGCCTCGAACACCTGCAGCCTGGTGCCGCTTTCCTCGATCACAAAGATCTGCACCAGATCGCCGATGACCGCAGCGTCAATCGAGGCGATATTGCCCATCCCCTGCCCGGGTTCAAAGGCAGTGGAGGAGACATGGCTCAGCTCGCCACCCGGCAGGATCTCGAAGATCGTCAGGCCGGCGTCCGAGCCGCCCGCGACGACAAAGCTGCGCCCGGCGATCTCGAACACATCCAGCGCGGAGGCGCCGCGAAACCGGCTGTCCAGATCGTCGGTGACATGGTCGGCCAGAAACAGGCAACCCATGTCGTTGACGCGCACGACCGACAGCGAATCAGAGGTGACCGAGGCGATGATGGCAAAGGTCTGCCCGCCAACCTCGGCCGTCTGTACCGCGGCGGCGCCCGATATCCACAACCCGTCGCGATTGCCCAGACTGTCGGTCAGGATAGCCTCGCCAGAGGCGGTGATCAGGTACGAGGTCAGGCCATTCTCGCCCGCCGAAATGGTCAAGAGATAGCTGCCCCCGCCCAGCAGCACCGAGGCCGAGTCGGTGACGTCAGCCACATAGGACTTTTCCGTGTCGGCAATCTGATCGGTCTGGGTCAGATCGCCCGCGCTGCCGATTCCGAAAAGCTGAAAGCCGGCCTGTCCATAGTGCGTCAGCGCCGCCAGATCGCCCGAGGCATCGGGGATCACGGTCATGCCGGTGACCGCGTCAAGCGTGCCGGCAGAAGTGGAAACGACCGAGGCCGCACCGATGGTGCCATCCGCACCGATCACCGACATGGTGAGCCCGCCATCGGTGCCATAGATGAAAAGCCGCCCCTGCCCCTCATCCACCTGCAGCGCCATGCTGCCCGAGGCCTGCGCCATCGAGGCATCGGCCGGGGCGGACTCCTGCTCCGGCACGAAGATGCCCGAGCCCGGATCCTCGACCACCCCGAGCGACAGGCTCAACGTCGTGTTCGACGCAGAGCCGCACAGAACCAGGCTGACCGCGCCGTCCTGCGCGATCACGCTCACTCCGTCAGACAGTTGGGCAATACCCAACTGCGCGACCGTATAGGTCGCCGAAAGCACCGGATCCATTTCCCCACCCCGATGTCACACCCGGGAACGAAAGTGCGGGAGAGGCGGCCCGCCGATGCGGAGCAATTCGGGCAGGAAAGCGGCTTGTCGCGCGGATTTCCCGAAAATATTCGGAAAATTCATCACGTTGTGGGCCGGTGTGGCCGTGCCGGTTGGCTGGTTTTAGCCGGGAATTAAGCGCGGCGCGGCAGGATGGTGCCCAGGAAAGGGGGCACGCATGGGAGAGATCACCGGCGACGGCACGGCCGTTGACACCCTTGGCGGCCCCTCGGGCTATGGCGAGACTGCCCTGCCGCGCGGGGATGAGGGGTTTGTTGCCATCGACGTGACGGCGGTCTTCGAAGACGGCATCGTGATCGGGGACCAGGTTTATGGCGCGGACGAAGTCTTTGTCTCGACCGATGGCCTCATCACCTTTGGCACCGGGGTGGCGGTGCTGCCGGATGACCTCGCGGCCCTGACCATGCCCTTCATCGCGCCGTTTCTGGCCGATGTCGACACGCGGATCGATGGCGAGGGCGCGGAAAGTGGCCAGATCTGGCTGGACATCGACACGGCCGCCGACTGCATCACCATCACATGGGAGGATGTCGGCTTCTACCGGCGCAACGCCACGGCCACGAACACCTTTCAGGTGCAGCTTTTCGACGCCGGAAACGGCGCGATGGATGTGGTCATCCGCTATGAGAGCATCGAATGGACCTCGGGCGATCTTGAGGGCGGTACGGGCGGAACCGGCGGCAGCCCGGCGCAGATCGGCTACCGGATGGACAGCCAGGGCAACGTGATCACCATCGGCCCCTCTGGTGACGAGGCCGGGCTTCTTTCCCTGCCGGTCACCCCGGGCAATACCGGCGTCCCGGGTCTTTACATCTTTCGGCTGGGCGGCAGCCCCGCGCCGATCGAGGGCACGGAAGGCGCCGATGCGATCTTTGGCACCGGCGGGCGGGATACGATCCTGGGCCTTGGGGGCGACGATCTGCTCCTGGGTTCGGCCGAAGGCGATCTGCTGGATGGCGGGACCGGCTGGGACACCGCCGATTTCACCGCCGCGCCCGAGGCGGTCGGGATCGACCTGAACCAGAGCAGCGCCAATCTCGGCTGGGCTCTGGGGGACAGTTTCATCTCGATCGAGGCTTTCCTGGGCTCGGCCCATGACGATTTCATCTTTGGCAGCGGTCGGGCTGACGACTTTGACGGCAGCGACGGAAACGACACGCTGGACGGGCGCGCCGGCGATGACACGCTGCGGGGCGGTGACGGGATCGACACGCTGTGGGGCAAGAACGGCGATGACACCCTTGACGGCGGGGCGGGCGACGATGCGCTGCAAGGCGGGACCGGCAACGATATTTTGCAGGGCGGCGACGGTGGCGACAGCCTGATCGCGAACAGCGGAGACGACACGCTTGAGGGTGGCGGGGGCAACGACACGCTTGAGGGGCTGAACGACGACGATCTGCTTGCCGGTGGGGCAGCGGATGATCGGCTCTATGGCGGCGCCGGGAACGACAGGCTTTCGGGCGGCGACGGCAACGACAGCCTGATCGCCCACAGCGGCAACGACTGGCTTGAGGGCGGCGCGGGCAACGACTCGCTTGAGGGGCTGAACGGCGATGACCAGCTTTTCGGCGGAGCAGGCAAGGACCAGCTTTTCGGCGGGTCCGGGAATGATCTTTTGTCCGGGAGCGATGGCGACGACCGGCTGACCGGCAATGCCGGCGACGACAGGCTACAGGGCGACGCCGGCAACGACACGCTGGAGGGCGGGGCGGGGGTTGATCTTTTTGTCCACAGCGGGCTGGCCGCCGACGGCACCGATCTGGTCACCGACTACTGCCTGCACCACGCCGACGTGCTGCTGTTCGGGCAAACGGGCGCCAGCGCCGATCAGTTTTCCGTTGTGCTGTCATCGGTTCGCGGCGGCACCGCGCTGGATGCCACCGTGACCTATCTGCCGACCGGGCAGGTGATCTGGGTCCTCGAAGATGTCGGGCCGATCACGGATATCCTGCTTCAATCGGGATCGAGCAGCTTCACCATCCTGTAGTTCTGCCCAAGGATGTTGCGCTCATGCGCCTCGATCGCCTCGTCGACATTCTCGTAATACCTAAGGCGGCCAGCTTCCAGCACCATGGCCGCGTCACAAGTCCGCCGGATCGCCGAGATCGAATGGCTGACATAGATCGCCCCGGCGCTTGACATCCGGTCGGCAAAGAGCTGGGCGCTCTTGGCGCGGAAACCGGCGTCGCCGACCGAAGTGATCTCGTCGATCAGGTAACAGTCGAACCGGATCGCCATCGACATCCCGAAGTTCAGCCGCGCCCGCTGGCCCGAGGAATAGGTCCGCACCGGCTGGCGATAGCTGGCCCCCAGCTCGGCGAAATCGGCGACGAAATCGACCATCTCATCGGTGTCGACGCCGTAAACCCGCGCGATGAAGCGGACATTCTGCACCCCCGTCAATTCGGGGTGCAGCCCGCCCGCCAGCCCGATCGGCCACGAGATCATGCCTTGTGTCCGGATGCGGCCCGAATCCGGGTTGATCGTGCCGGCGATGAGTTGCAGCAGCGTCGACTTCCCTGCGCCATTGCGCCCCAAAAGCGCTGTCACCTTTCCCGGCGCAAAGACCGCGTTGACCCCGCGCACGATGTACTTCGGCTGGCCCTTGTACCGGTAGGCCTTGGTCAGGTTTTCAAGCTCGATCATGGCAGCGCACCGGGCCTATCGGCGGTCGCGCAGCGCATAGAAGATCAGCACCAGCGACGACCAGCCCAGCAGGGCGATGATGCCGATGACCAGCAGCACCAGCGGCCGCACCGGCGCGGTAGAGGCTTCGGCCAGGGTGGGCGGCACGAAGGTCGCCAGGTAGCGGCTGTTGCGCCCGGCCATGGCCATCGCCGCATCATGCGCCGAAAGCGCGGCAAGATAGGCTTGTTCGGCAAAGGTCTGGTCAACCTTGAGCCGCTCGTACTCGCCCAGCACGTCGGCAAAGCCCGCACCGTCGACGCCGATACCAAGGTCGGCGCGTTCCTGATCGATGCGCCCCTCGATCGCCTCGATCCGCCGCTCCAGCGGGCCGATGCGCGGATCGTCCGCCTTGGTGCCCAGTCGCAGCATGTCCAATTCGACCAGTGCCCCGGCAAGCTGCTGTTGCAGCGAGGAAACCACGCCCATATGCGAGGCGATGTCCGCCGAAGGGTCGGCAACCTTGTTGGTGGCGCGGAAACGGGCCACGGCCGCGCGCGCCTCGCCGGCCCGGACGCGTGCGGTGTCCAGCGCCTCTCGCGCGAAACGGGTGCTGTCCTCGCGCGCGATGGCGGAAAGCTGGTTGATGACGGCGCTGCTTTCCTCCAGCACAACAGCGGCGATGGCCTGGGCATCCGACGGGGTAAAGGCGTAGATGGTCAGCTCCATCAGCCCGGTGGTCGAGGAGTAGTCGACCACGACCATCCGCTCCCAGTAATCCACCAGATCCTCGATCGTGCCCTCGGGCGCGAGGGAATAGACCGGATCGGCGGGAAAGAGCGCGTAGCGCTTTCGCAGGTCCAGACGCGCGTCAACGCGGCTGACCAGTTCCTGACTGAGGATAAAGGCACTGAGAATGTGCATGTCCTCGGCGGTGGAACTGGATGCCGGGCCAAGCAGCCCGCTCAGCAGATCCGGCGCGCCGGCCTGACCCTCGGCCCGCACGGCAAAGCCGATGCGGCTTTCATACTGGTCCACGGCGCGCGTCCACAGATACCAGGCGCTCAGCGCGACCGGCAGCACGACGAGGACGATGAATGACAAAAGCACGCCATGGTGGCGCCGGCGCAGACCGGCCTGCGCGACCGCCGGGCGCGCCTCGGCCGCCTGCGCCTCGCGCAGGGACGCTTCGCGCAGACCTTTTTGCGCGGGACTGGCGCCACGCGCAGGCCCGGTCACGGCCGCGGCGGCTTGTGGGCCGGGTCCGGACGGAGGTGTCACTGCGCCTTGCTGTGTCAAGCGAGCCTTCCGGGTTCAACGCCAGGGACCGGCTGTGGCCGGTTGATCCTGGATGATGCCCTTGTTATGGAATTGGCAGGGCTGGTACAAGCCCCAAGCCGTGGGCTGGCAGGGCCTTGCCATGTGCCTCGGCCAGAGAAGGGACCGCATGTCCACGACCGAAAGCGCCTTGTCCGACCCGGACCGCCGCGCGCCCGGGGTGCCGCGAAGCCGGCACTTCAAGACCTTGCGGGTGATCGGCGCGCTGATCCTGCGCGAGTTGGAATCCAGCGAGAGCCGCACCTCGCTGGGATTTCTGTGGGCCTTTATCGACCCGATCGCGACCATCATCCTGATGAGCCTGGTGTTCAGCGTCGTCTCACGCGTGCCGCCGGTCGGTGACAGCTTTCCGCTGTTCTACATGACCGGGATCGTGCCCTTTGCCCTCTTTGCCGCGCTGTCGTCAATGGCGGCGGCGGCGCCAAAGTTTTCTCGGCCCCTGCTGAGCTTTCCTGCCGTCCGGGCGCTTGACACGATCATCGCCCGGGCCATCCTGCATTTCTTCATCCAGATGGTGGTCTTTGCCTTTCTGGCGATCAGCATCATCACGTTCTACGATCTCAACCCCAGCATCGACGCGCTTCTGGTGATCGAGGCGCTGGCGCTGGCCGCTTGTCTGGGGTTCGGCATGGGCTGCCTGAACGCTGTCCTGTTCCTGCTTGTCCCCAGTTACGAAAACCTGTGGTCGGTCTTTACCCGGCCGCTGATGCTGGCCTCGGGCGTGCTTATCCCGATCGACATCGTGCCCGAGCCCTACAAATCCTATCTGTGGTGGAATCCGGTGGCCCACCCGATCGAGTTGATGCGCGCGGCATTTTATCCCGAGGTCGGGCGCGAGAATGCCTCGGCGCTCTTTGTGTTTATGGTCGCGCTGACTGCCTTTGTCATCGGACTGGTGATGCTGCACCGCCTGATGCGCGACGCGCTCGAAGGCTAGGCCATTGGCGCCGAAAACTCGGGGGCCGCTACTGTACGAGGCCTTGCGCAAAGCGCAGCCTGATCTGCCGGACCAACTCTGCAACATCCTCGGCGCCGGACCTGGCCGAGATCGAGTCGATCCCGTGCCGCTTGCCGTAGCGCGAAAGTTCGGCCCGTTCCTCGTCCGAAAAGGTGATCAGGTCCGCCTCGGTGCGGACGCCGCCGTCCGCCTTGGGCGCGGGATAGACAAAAGGTCCGCCAAGACGGCGCGCCGCCCATTCGTCCCAATCGCCGCTATTGGCCCTGATGCGGGCGGTCACGTCGGGGTGAAAGCCAAACGATGGCCCTTTGAGACCGCGCAGATCGGCGATGAAGGCAAGGCGGCTTTCGCCCAGCTTTGGTGTCTCTGAGGCGTCTCGCAGAGACCGGAAGCAATAAAGCGCCTTGACGGCAAGCAAGGACAGGCTTTCGTTCTTTCGGACGGGCTGCAACCCCGCGCCCTGGATCCCGGTGGCGGACAGGAAATGGCGGACAACGTCGCCGCCTGGGAAAGCGGCGGGATCAAAGGGATAGACCGTTACCGCCTCGGGGCCGAACAAGGCGTCAAGCCGGTCCACGACGCCGTAGAGACGCGGAGGCCCCTGCTCGCCCAATTGGCCAAAGGTGAATCCCTCTGGCATCCGGCTCTTGATCTGCTCCTGAAAGACCGAGGCCGTCAGCGTGACCGGATCGCGCATGTAGCCGAAAAACCGGATCCGGTCCGAATGGGGGATCAGAAAGTCACGCAGCGTTTCAAGCTCTGTGGTCGTGAAACCGCAGATCGTCTCGGCAGAAACGATGACCCGGCCCGCCGGTGCTGCGGCTGCCAGCGCGCGCGCAAGCGTCTTGGCCGCCTGAACCTTGCGCTTCTGAAACCTCTCCGGGCTGTCTTGGGGCGCGAATCTTTCGTGCGAGACCTTTGCATCAAGGACCGCGGTCCGCACCAGCAGCGAATGGTTCGGAACCCCGGCATCCAGATAGGCGCAGCCCGAAAGCCCGGCGGCATGGTCGAAAAGCGTCTGCTGGATCGAGGTCGTTCCCGTCTTGAATATCCCGAAATGGACCAGGATTTCCTGCGCCCTTGGCTGCGCTTTCGGAAGGGACGCGGGACGCGGATCGGCCCGGCGCGCCAGCAGGGTCTGGTTCGCCGCATCCTTTTGCAGAGCGGTTGCGACATCGCCGTCAAGTCCCATTTCCCGCAGGGCGAAAACAAGGCTCCAGACTTGTGCGGCCGCCTCGCGGAACCGCAGATCCGCAAGGCGCAGCTCTGCTCCGGCCTTCATTGCGCGTCTCAGAAGGTCGGGCGCGCGCTGTTGGACCGCGCCGAGAATCTCGATCATCCTGGCCCTGCTGATCTCGGGGGCGGCGTGGATGGAGTCCGAAGGCGGCGGATCGACAAAGAGCTTCCCGTTCGTCCGACCCATGTACCGTAGGGCAATCTGCCGGTTGGATTCGGCATATCGTCTGACGAGTTGGCCTGCCTGCCGGGGCGAGACGAAAAACCTCTCAGCCGGCCCACGCGCCACAGCCTGCGCCAGCACCTCATTCAAGCCGAGCATGAGGTCCTGCGGCAGGCGAAGATGATTGAAGGCCGCGCGAAGCTGGACCACTTCAAAGGAAAAGGCCGCGTTGGCCTGCACGCCGCTCAGGCTTGGCAGGATTCCGGCGGGCAGCCCTGCGGCCTGCTCGAAATCCGCCGCGATGTCACCGTTCGGGAACTGGGCGGTCTCGTAGGCCCGCACCAGCATGTTCGCCGGACCAACCACTTCTGCCCACCGGTCTATATGGGGCAGATAATCGGCAAACCTTGGCAGGGAAAGCTGCGCTACCGGAATCTCGTGACCGCTTATCACCGAATGTCGGTAGCGCGATTCAACCCAAAGGTCCTGCCGGCGAAGATAGACGAGCACGCGGATCGCCCCGAAAATACGGTGCAGCCCCGCCATGAACGGCTCCATGCCGGGATTGAGGGGCAGCTTGAACAGACATTCGGACGACAAAAGAACGCGCTGGCAGCCCGAGCCTGCGACCTCGGTTTCCAACTGGCTGAGCAGGTCGGCAAGATCGCCGTTACTGTAGCCGTTGATCCCGAAGGCGGCAAAGGCAAAGGGATGGTGCGAATTGTCGCGCCGCTGGCCGGTGCGCGGCAGCAGCGTCGCGCATTCAGATTTCAGGCGGTCTCTTGCCTTGGCCAGTGCAGACTGGATCGCCGTCGTGCCGGTCTTGTCCATCCCGACATGAAGGATCAGCTCCGGCTTCACGTCACGGGCACCACAGGCGCGACGGCAGAACGCTGCATGTCCTGTCCACCTTCAGTCCGCGGCCAGAAGGCCAGCCACGCGGCCTGCGACAAACTGATAGACATGATCATATCCGTCGCGCATCCGACCGGGGTCGAACCGACCGGCGGCCGAGGCGACCCCGGCCGTCAGGTGGCCCAGAGCCTTCGGGTCGGCGGCAAGCCTGACGATGATGCCGGCAAGAACCTCGATCGGAATCTGTCCGTCAACAAGCTCGAACAACTCACCCGCGGGTCCGTCTTCGCCCGTCAACATGCGCCGGATCTCGCCGATCTGGGTGGCGATCATGGGTCGACCGGCCATCAGGCAATCGATGATGGAGAGCGGAAAGCTTTCGCAGGGAAAGCGCGTCGGCAGCAGGCCGGCGTCGGACATGGCGAAATAGTCGCGCGTGTTGCTGCGAAAGCCCTCAAGGTGCACGAAAGGCGGCACCTTGCCGCGCAGACGCTCGTATTCCGGCCCGTCGCCGACCAGCACCAGGTGCAAATCCCGCTCCAGGGATTGCCGCGCCAGGGTGACGGCCTCGATCGCTTCCTGCCAGCCCTTGGGCGCGATCGCGCGCGAAACCACGACCAGCACAAAGGCACCGGGCCCGATCCCCAGGGCCGACCGTTCCACCGGAGTGACCGGCCCTTCCGTCAGCGCATTGTCGATCTGCGTCATCTGAGGAGGGACCGCCATTCCGACCCGGCTCCATGCGGAAATGTTCTTTTCGGCGACATAGACCATTGCGCCCGTGCGCCGATCCAGCCTGGGCAGCGTCTGGCGCAGTTGGGCGTCCGGAAGGGATTCGTACATGCCATGCAGGGTGATCACCGTCTTGACCGGCGAGTCTTCGGCCAGAAGGTCCAGGATGGTGTTGTCGGTCCAGGCGTGGTGCGAATGGATCACCTCGATCTCGAAATCGCGCAGGATGCCGTTCAGGTCCTCGAAATTCGTCACGACGGGGATATCGCGGGCAAGAAGGCCGCGAATGCCGGGAATATCCGGCTCCTGGCGGCAATTGAGATAGGTGACATCGTAACCGGCCGTCTTCATCAGGTTGGCCAGGGTGATCGGAAAGGTCTCGCCGCCACCCGAGCAAAAGGCGTACCCGGCCATCATCAGGCGCGGCTTGCGCAGCTTGGCCTCGGCCAGGATGCGGGGCAGACTGTAGCAGGCATCGAATTCGGCACGCACAAAGCTGCTCCGCATGCGGGTCCAGTGCCGGATCAGTGCCTGTCGCTGGCGCGCAAAGACGGCGGGATCGACCGAATAGTGGCGCTGAACGCAGCGGGCGACCGTCTCGTGCTCGATGAAGTAGCTGTCCTTGGTGTGCGACATCACCGAAGTGTTGGCCCCGTGCATCCGGTAGAAATTCTGCGCGTCGGGCGAATAGGCCAGAAGGCCGCCGCGGATCAGGTTCAGATAGAACACCCAGTCGCCGCAGGTGCGCATGCCGCGCCAGACATCCGCCTCAAGCGCCTCGGGCCGGTCGATGCGGCGCATCAGTGCCGAGGAGACGTTGGGAATGATGTTCCGTTCAGCGAATACCTCGCGTACGATTCTGGGCGCGGGGCATACAAAGGCCGACGCCCAGCGTTCCGGCCCAAGGTCTGAAAGGTATTCGGCCATCGACCAGACCTGTTCGGTCCCGGCTTCGTTCATGAAAACAGACGGCGCATAGGCCAGTTGCACGGCCGGGTTGGCAAAGAAGGGCACCAGCGTTTCCAGAAAGTTGGGCGAGCACCAGTCATCGCTCTCTGCGATCCAGACCAGATCACCCCGCGCCGCGCCAAGCCCCTTTTCCCATTGGCGAAAGGCGCTGCCCGAGTTCGCATCGTTAAGGATCAGCCGCGTGCGGTCGGCGTGGCGGCTCGCATAGTCCCGAAGGATATCACGGCTCTCGTCGGTCGAGCAGTCATCCATCAGAATGACCTCGAAATGCGGCCAGCTCTGACCATAGATGCTGTCCAGCCGCTGGCGCAGATAGGGGGCGTGGTTGTAGTTTGGCACAATCACGGAAACGAGTGGGCGGAAGGGCTCGCTCGGCATTGGTGCCTGATAGTCGAACTGATAGATATCCTGCCCCGGCTCGGGGATGAACCCGGTCCGCGGGGCGGGGACATGTCTTGTTCCCAGGATGGCCAGGTTGGCGGCCCCTAGAAGGGGCCACAACAGACGCCGCAGAACCTCTGCGGTGCGAGGCGCGCGGGCCGAGACCGCCTGATAGGCCCGCCGGACCATATGATTGACGCGGATCCAGCCGGCGCCGAC
>SXGU01149367.1_pt1 | contig 11549 bp, 12 predicted proteins | sample 3174531 | NCBI WGS metagenome assembly SXGU01 (sample SAMN11356863, study PRJNA531348) | freshwater metagenome | isolation source: freshwater sample F1-140 | place: China: Fuxian Lake, Yuxi | collected 2017-12-25
CGGCGTAGAGCTCTCCAAGGACATTCACGAACGGCTGGATCATCTGAGTGTCGAGTTCGAGTTCATGCATTTTCTCGCCTACAAAGAGTCGTATTCGCGCTGCCATGACGGGGCTGAGAAAACGCAGATCGTTGTGGACGCGCAGAAGAAATTCGTCAAAAACCATATCGGCCGGTGGGTGCCGCTCTTTTGCCGTATGCTGGGCAAGAAAGCGGACTCCGGTCTCTTCAAATTGGTCGCGGATATGACGGCCGATTGGATGGAGTTTGAAACGGCGTTTTTGGGAGTGGCGCCTCAGCCCTACACGGAAACCGATTATCGGCCAGCGACCTTCAATTCTCCCGAAGGCCAAACGTATGAATGCGGCGCACAGGATCAGGGTAATGAACTGAGTCTGTTGCTTAATGAGGTGGGCGCACAGTCGTTCATGGACAGCAAGGATAAGGACAAGGAGAAGGACGAGAAGGGGCCGGTCGGGACCGCGTAGGCGGTTCGACAGGATGCCGAGCTTCATGGCAGCGGTCTCTTCCGAGGTGTTGTAATCTTTATTCGTTGAGAGGAGGGATTAGTCATATGCGCGTAGTGCAGACGGCCAACAAAGGATTGGTGTTTGCCATTCTTCTCTCTGCCCTCGCCGTCGGCGCGATGCTGACGATCGGGCAGGTGCCGCTGGCGATCAGCCAGCCGGTTACGATCCCGGCGAAGGCGATCAAGGGGCCGATCCCCATGGATGGCGCCAACCCGGTATGGGAAGGTGTGCCCGGGGTCGTGGTTCCGCTGAGCGGTCAGCTGGTCACCACACCGATGCACCCGAACATCTCGGTGAAGTCGGTGTTCGTGAAGGCAATGACGAACGGCAAGGAAATCGCGATGCGTTTAGAGTGGATCGACCAGACCAAGAACGATACGACGATCGGCCCGCAGGATTTCCGGGATCAGGTCGCCGTCATGTTTCCGGTCAACACGTCCGGTGCGCCTCCGTTCCAGTGCATGGGACAATCCGGCGGGACGACCAACATCTGGCGCTGGAACGCGGAATGGCAGAAGGACCTCGGCAAGGACAGCGCCGGTATTTGGGATGTGGACGATCAATATCCCGGGATCTTCTGGGACTTCTACTTTGAAGAACCGGCCGGCGGTGTGACCTATCCGGATCGGATCGGCCGGAGCCTTGGCCCCTTCAATCCCGGCATCTGGTCCGGGAACATCATGTCCGATCCGACGCTGCGTGTCAGCTCGGTGGAAGACTTGAGCGCGAACGGGTTCAGCACGTTGACCACCCAATCGCATCAAGATGTCATCGGTAACGGGGTGTGGGAGCCGTCAGGATCCGTCAAGGGCGGAGCCTATTCTGGTCCGACTTGGCGCGTGGTTGTGAAGCGGACGCTGGAAACCAGCGATGCCAACGACACGCAATTCAAGTCCGGGCTGTCTATCCCGATCGCATTTGCGGTGTGGGATGGGGCGAACATTGAACGGAACGGGATGAAGTCACTCTCCACCTGGTTTACGCTGAAGTTGTAGTCGGTGTAGGGTTGTGGAGGCGATCGGCCTCCATGGGAGAGACAGAACTGAGGCTCCGGATCAGCGTCATGCGATATGACGAATTGGTCCGGAGCCTCTCTTTTTCTACTCGGCTCGAGGTGTTCGCGCCGATATCGGAGGACGACGATTCCAGAGTTGCATTTCATTCAGCGCGGAGGGTATAACCCCACATAGGTTTTAACTCAAAACTCTCTGATATTTCGAAAGAATTGGAATGCTCGTCGTATGAAAGTCTCGCTCCTTTTTCCTCCGACATGGCATCCGTCCCAGCCCTATCTCAGTCTCCCTTCGCTCACGGGATTTCTTCATCAAGGCGGCGTATCGGATGTCTCGCAGCGCGATCTTGGGATCGAGCTGCTGGATCGCATGTTGACCAAGAGCTATGCGGCCCAGGTCTATCAACAATTGATCGGCAAACAGCGCGAGCTTGAGCGGTCCCAATCAGGAGAAACGGGCCACGGGAGCCGGGAACATTACTCAAAGGTGGCTGATTCGCTCGACCGATTCGTGTATCTGGAAGAACGGATCGAGTTAGCCAAGGAGACGTTACGCGGCGAAGGCTTTTACGATCTGGATGCCTACCGGGGCAGTCTATTCATGATCGACAAGTGGCTGGAGCTGGTGTCCTCGATCTATTTCCCGACCAGACTGACCGTCGTCGACAATCAGTTCGGCAATTACTCGATCTATTCGTCGAAGGACCTGATGAAGGTCATTCAAGACGACGCGCAGAATCCCTACCGCAGTCTCTTCCGGGACCTGTTCATTCCCTCGATCGTCAAGGATCGTCCGGATTTGATCGGCGTGTCCATCACGGCGACCTCGCAAATTATTCCCGGTCTGACACTCTGCAAGCTGATTAAAGAGACGGCGCCGGATCTCCACATCACGATCGGGGGAAGCATTTTCACCCGCCTCGTCGATAATGTCCGCCGCTGTCCCAACCTTTTTGAATTGGCCGACGACATCGTCGTGTTCGAAGGCGAAACGGCGCTGTTGGAATTGGTGAACCAGCTGGCCGGTAAGAAAGACTACAGTAAAGTGCCGAATCTGATTTACCGGAAGGACGGCAAGATCACGGTCAATCAGCCCTTCTATTCCGAAAACGTGAATCAGCTGCCCGCGCCGAATTACGACGGCTTTCCGCTCGACCGATACCTGTCGCCGGAGCCGGTGTTGCCGATTCAGTTCTCCCGCGGATGCTATTACAAGGACTGTGCATTTTGCGCGCTGACGCTCGATCACCAGAATTTCAGGCAGAAGGATCCGGGGCGGACGGTCGATGAACTGGAGTGGCTCTCACAGCGGTATGGCGCCAGGAACTTCTTCTTTACCGATGAATGCTTCGCCCTCGCGCCGACGAAACGGCTCTGCCAGCAGATCATCGAGAAGCAGCTCAATGTGAGATGGACCTGCGAAATGCGGTTCGAGAAGAACCTTACGCGCGATCTGCTGTCCTCGATGCGTGATGCCGGCTGCTTGAAGATCGTGTTTGGATTGGAGTCCTTCAATCAGCGCGTCATGGATCTGATGAAGAAGGGGATCAAGCAAGAATGGGTCCGCCGCATCGCGAACGACTGCGTCGATCTGGGGATTGCGGTGCATTGCTACATCATTGTGGGGTTCCCCACGGAGACGGAACCGGAAGCGCTTGATACGATGAACTTCATCGTTGAGAACGCCAAGCTGCATGAGTCATTCGGGTTTTCCTGCCAGCCCTGCTTGTTCGATCTGGAGAAGGAAGCCCCGATCATGAGCGATCCGGCGGCGTACGGCATCCGGCGCATTATGCGCCCCTCGTCGGAGGATCTCAGCCTGGGATTCTTCTATGAGGTGCAAGGCGGCATGACGCCGGATCAAGCGGAGACACTCTATCAGCATGTCTATGAGCGAATCAGTGAAGTCGTCTGCGAGTTGCCGTTCAACTACTCGATGGCTGATGGACTGCTGTACATTGGGAGAGCCAAGGAGGAGGCGGCGCAGGTGCCTCAACCGATGTGATCAAGGCTGCGGCGATAGGCGACCGGCTGACCGGAAAAATCTGGGACTTCGGTCTCCTGTTCGAATATGCCATCAAGCTGGTCCTGCTGGCTTCTTTCTTGGAGCTGGTACTGTATCGGCTGATGTCTCGCTTAGGCATGCACCTGAGCAAGATGGCGGGGACCTATCCGTGGATTACGCCGGTGTTCACCACCCTCACGGAGGTGGGCGCGTGGCTGCTGAATATTGTCGCGGTGCTGTTGTTTTTGAGCCTCACGTTGACGATGGTCAATCGAGGCATCGGGCAGGATACCAGCCGGCTGGCCAAATCGGGGATCGCCAGTGCCGCTCTGTTGCTATTGTTGACCGTCGCATTTCTGTTCGTGCCGCCGGGGATGCTGGGCGCCATCATCTACAACACGGTGGCGCTGGTGACGCTCACCCTGTTTGTGGCAGAGTACCTCACTGCCCATCGGGAACCGGCGCAGCGTTTCCTGGTGGCGGCCTATTATCTTGGAATATTCGGATGGTTGTATTATCAGATCGTCTCGACGATCTATGGGTTGTCCGGAACAGTGGCGGCTCCCCCGTTGGTGTACGAAGTCCATCGAGCCGGCGAAGCGCTCATGGTATTGGCGAGCATCCTCGTGTTCGCGGCGTACGGGCAGGGGCTCTCGTTGTGGACGAAGAATCGGCGGCAGCGGCACCGGGCGATCTGGTTTTGGGCGACGACGGCCACGATTTTCACGGCGCTGATCTTCACCGATTACGTGCTGGATCTATACAATCCGGCGCTGGCGTCGGCGGTCAGGCAGGCGTCGCAGGGGATCGGTTGGATTTTCCAGTTCGGGATGGGCTATACATTCTATCTCCCCTTCGCGATTTACATCGGCGGCTTGCTCTGTTGGTCGTACACGGTTATCAAGCTGCTGATGATGGGGCGATTGGCTGGGTATGGTCTTGGGCTCATGTTCATCGCCGGGTATGCGTTGATGTTTTCCAATTTGACTCTGATGGTGATTCTCGGCGTGATGTTGTTGACGCTCGACCGGGCGAGACCACCCGTCGCCGAATCATTGCAAGCCGCCAACAGCCCATTGTTGAGATCGCCGGAACGGATGATCGCCGAAGAGGCGTAAACAGGTACTGAACCACAGGAATCGAGATTCGTATGGACGCACAGACACCGATGTCAGAACCGATGCAGCCCGGCGCCGCCGCAGTGGATCCTGGCGATCAGCCGCTGTTGCCGGAAGAAGAAATCTCCGCGATCGAAAAATTACTCGCGGCCGAACCGGACGATTTCCAGGCGCGCTGCCGCCTTGGCGAGCTCTATTTCAGCCAGGGGCGGCTCGACGATGCGCTGGCGGAGGTGAAGAAGTCGATTGAAATGGCCGAAGGCTTGCGCGCGGAAATGAATCGCTCGCTGGCCATGTATTACTCGAACCTCGGCACTATCTATGCCACTAAGAACATGACGGACGAAGCTGAGGCCGAGTTTCGGCATGCGCTGGAGGTGTTCCCTCACGATGTGCTGGCCCTGTTCAATCTCGGACGTGTCTACGCGGATAAGAAGAAACACATGGAAGCGAAGGGCTACTATGAGCGCCTCGTCGAAATCACCCCGGACGATCCGATTGCCTGGTACAACCTGGCCGGCGTGTACATCGAGTTGGACAATCCCCAAGTGTCCGATTACAACACGATCGACATGGGGATTCAGTGCTACCTCAGAACGCTGGAGCTGGACCCGAAACATTTGGAGTCAAGCTTCAAGCTGATGGAAATCGCCCTCAACCACAAGAAGACCGATCTGGCGGTCACCGTTATGGAAAATGCTGTGGAGCACAGTCCCGATGAGCCGCTGGCCTACTACAATCTCATCAGCCTGTACGACAAGTGCAAGATGTTCGAGAAGGCCGAAGCGGCCCGCAAGCGGTTGAGAGAGCGGTTCGCGAAAAAGTCGAAAGATAGTTCAGGAGCCTGATCCACCCTTTACGAAGGAGCGCGCCATGTTTGGGAGTCTTGGATTTACAGAACTGATCCTGATCCTAGTCATTGTGCTGATTATTTTCGGGGCAGGTAAGTTGCCGCAATTGGGGGAGGGATTGGGCAAGGCGATCAAGGGATTCAAAAAGTCCGTGCACGAAGCGGACGCCATCGAAGCTGAGGCTCAGGCGGCGGCACAGCAGGCGGCGCCGCCGCCTCCGGCCGTGGCCGACTCATCGGCGCAGACCGTCTCAGCCAATCAGACGGCGGCAGCGGCGCAGCCTGCTCCACGCGTCTAAGTTGATCGTGCTCTGTCAGGTATGGAGAGGCAGGGGATATCTATGGGTACCGCAGTAGGGTTGGCCGGCGGCTTTATCGAAACCTTTGCGGGAAACGGAAAAGCTCGCAGCACCGGCGACGGCAAGATAGCGGTGAAAGCGGGGATTCCGCTTCCGCATGATGTCGCGCTGGACGCCGACGAGCAGTGGCTGTACTTCGCCGAGTCCGGTTCGGACCGTATCCGCCGCGTCAATCTTCAAGCCGGCACACTCCACAATTTTTCCGGGATCGGCGAAACCTGCTACTGCGGAGACGACGGCCCTTGTGGCGAGGCCGGCCTCTATCTGCCGTTGGGCCTCACGTTCGACTCCCAGAACAATTTGTATATCTGCGACTCAGGAAGCAATCGGATTCGCAAGGTCGATCATGAGACCGGCCTTATCACGACGGTGGTCGGCACGGGACAGCATGGGTTTAACGGAGATGGTCCGGCGCTGGAGGTGAATCTTACCTGGCCTGCTGCGATCGCATTCGATCGGGACGGCCTGTTGTATATCGCCGATACGCAAGCCCACAAGATCAGGCGATATGATCCTAAGACCGGCATGGTCACGACGATTGCCGGGGCCTGGACGGCCGAGGATGAGGCCCGCGAGCAACCGCTGGTCGCCCGGAATCTCGTGGTGCTGTCAGGCGATGCGATCGGCATCGATTTCAGCGATGATCAGGGGTGGCTCATGCCGGTCTGTTCGGATGGTCTGGATCTGTCGATGTATCTCGATGACGGGCGGCCCGCCATGGAGGCGCGTCTGTACGATGTCGTCGGCTTGGCGGTCAACAACAAGGGCGATGTGCATCTTGTCGATAAGGGCAGTAACCGTGTGCGAAAGATCGACCGGCGCTCTGGCCTGATTTCGACCGTCGCGGGCGTCTGCCGGTATGGTTACGACGGAGACGACAAACCGGCCGTCAGGGCCATGTTGCATGCGCCGGAAGCAGTCGTGTTCGACCGCGAGGACCATCTGTATGTGTCCGATACCATGAATCACCGGGTGCGCAAAGTGGATGCCGGCACCGGCATCATCACGACGGTGGCGGGCAACGGTGACAGCGGGTACGAAGATAAGCATATGGGTGGATGTGGCGCCGCGCGGTTTGTTGCCAAAGAGTCGGCCGGCACGCTTAAGCATGGCGACGGGTTGCTGGGGGTCGAGGCGGTCGTGAATGCCCCGGTCGGCTTGGCGCTGGATTCGCAAGGGCATCTCTATATTTGCGAACGCGGAGAAAACAAAATACGCCGGCTGAAGCTCGCGTAGGTACATCGCCGCGCGCCCGGTTCACGAAAGTGTTGCATGGTGGGCATGACGAACTTCTGCCGCTCTCGCCCTCTCCTCTTCCTCTGTTTGTCCGGTCTTCTCCTGGCCGCCAGTATCCTCGGCGGATTCGGAATTCCTCTGGTCAGTTCGGAAGGGCTCACGATCCGATCGCATGGGGTCGAGGGGGAGCTTCCCCAGACGCCTGATGACGCCGCGTGGGGCGCGATCCCGCCGATGACGATTCCATTGAGCGGCCAAGTCATTACGCGCCCGGTGTGGCCGGAGCCGACCGCGCGGGCGCTGGCGGTACGGTCGCTTCATAATGGGACCGACATTGCGTTTCTCCTTGAGTGGCAGGACAACACCAAGAACGATCGGCTGACGCCTGGCACGTTCCGGGACGGGGTCGCCATCGGCCTTCCTCTTGGCGATGCGCCGGCCTTTTTCTGCATGGGTCAATTAGACCACTACATCAACATCTGGCATTGGAAAGCGGATTGGCAAAGCGACATCGACCGGCGGGCGGCGCGGAGTTCCGAGAAGAAAGAGGGCGGCGTGCGGACGTTCGAAGTCATTCCGCGCCGGATCTCCTCGGTGGAAGATTTGATCGGCGGCGGCTTCAGCACCTTGACGACGAAAGAGAAGCAGGGCCGCGTGCAGGGCAAGGCCCTGTGGAAAGACGGAGTCTGGCATGTCGTCATGCAGCGTCCCCTCGTGAGCGAGGAACAAGAGAACGAAGCGAAACTCATCCCCGGTCGTGTGCAGACCATCTCGTTCGCCGTGTGGAACGGGGAGAACAAAGAGCGCAACGGACAGAAGGCGGTGGCGCCGTGGTTTCAGCTGAGCATCGATCCAGCAGCAGGGCGGTGAAACAAGCTTCCAGCTGCGTTCTCAGTCGTCCGTCTCCTTGCGACGTACCCCAGAGGGTACGCCTCAGTTGCCGGACTCCCTGCGGCCTTGCTGGATAGCCTGTTTGACCACCCTGCGAGAGAGAAGAGTCGTATCAGGTTCGGAGGAACGTTGGTGAATGCAAGGAGAGTATTGGGCGTCGTCTTGTTGGGCCTGTTCTTCTTTGCCGCCGCTGGAACTGCACAGGCTGAGGCGCAGTCTGGTGGGATGACGGAGGAGGAAGCGGCCAGGCTTGGTGAGGAATTCGGGATCGTTGTCGGAGCCGTGGATGAAGAGATTCAGAAAGAACTGAAGCTCCAGCAGCCGCAGGGGGTCGCCGTATTCGAGGTGATCGGCAATTCACGGGCGGACTATGCGGGCATCAAGGTCCGCTCAGTCATCAAAGAAATTGACAAGCGTGAAATCCGCACCATGGCAGACTTTGGACAGGCCATCAAGAAGGCCATGAAGGAATGCAATTTCACCGTCGGCACCTACGAACCGGCCGATCCCGGCGATCCGGTCGGGTGGGGCGTCAATTTCCATTTTGTCGGCTGCAAGCGGGACTAACGAAATTGTGTGAGTGGCAAGTAGTAAGGGGCAAGTAGCAAGTGGTGAGGGGTGAACGGTGAGGGCTAAGGGGTGAGGAGAAGGGGACCAACAGAGTGCTGAGGCGGCGACGATATAGGATGGCAGCATTCTGTCTTGCCCTGCTCGTCGGTCTGAGCGGCCTGTTCCAGGATGGGGCGATAGCGCAGAGGCCGGCTGACCAGGTACGGCCCGATTGGGTGGCCGAAATCGAAAAAGTGTTCATCCGCTCGGAGGATTGCAAGCAGTGCCATGAGCGGCACTATGAAGAGTGGAAGGGTGCCAGAGAGCAAACGCCGGATTTGAAAACATTCGGATTGGTCGATGCGGCGCTGCTGCACGGCAGTTCGTTGGAATCGCCGATCTTCAGAACCGTGTTGGGTCTCTGGGCACAGACGAATCCCACTGCGGAGGAGCAGGGCCGCTGTCTGTCGTGCCATGCGCCGGCGATGACGGTTTTCCCCCAGCATGCCGGAACATTGATGCAGCAGATCTTGGCGGGCAAGCCCCAAGTGGAAGGGATTGGCTGTGCATCGTGCCATTTGATCCATGATGTGGAACGTGGATCAGTTACTCCGCCCACGTTCAAAGTACAGCCGGGGTCCGATCTCTTCGGACCCTATGCCGATCCAGAAGAAAATCTGGTGCACCAAGCCAAGCGGGCGAGCCTGTTCCGCGAGGCGGCCTTTTGCGCCTCGTGCCATTTCGACAAAGTAAAAGACGTGACGCAGAAGGATCTGCCGGGAGAAATTCTCCAGGGCACGATCTGTCAGGATTGCCATATGGAACCCTCGACCGGCAGCTCGACGTCGAGGCGTGGAGCCATGACCAGACCCATCGGCCGCCATTGGTTTCGCGGCGTGGTCGGCGCCGGCACTATGCTGAAAAATCGTAATCTTCAAGCTGAATGGGCGCCGCGCATCGATCTCGAGGTGAAACGAACGGGTGGTACTGTTGAGGGGACTGCGCTGGTGAAGATCGGAAGCCTCCCGCACAGTTTTCCCGACGGCGACCCGGTGCTGAAGCAGTTCTTTCTAACGATTACCGCGAAGGATGCCGCCGGCAAGGTTTTGGCCGAAGAGACGAAGCGATTCGGGTTGCCCTACGACAAAATTCTTCGTGGTCCGATTCCTGATCCGTTCATCAAGGGTGGGCACACCAGAAAAGTTCCGTTTGCCTTGGCTCTGTCAGCCGGGACGGCGGCGACGGTGGAAGCGGTGCTCACCTATGCCCTGATCCCGACTCCCGACTCGGCGTTGATGAACACCTATCTTGCGACATTGAACAGCGACAAAGAGCGGGACGAGGCGAAGCAGATCGTTCACGAGTACAGGCAGCCGCGCATGCTGACCTATCGTGTCAAATCCTTGTAAGGACAGAATGAAAGACCGGCTGCGATCCGATGACAGGGGGTGGGGGCTTGTCGCAGCTGTGATTGTCTGGGCTGTCTCTGTGTTTGGAGGCGGAATTCCAGAAGCGCTGGCCCAGGACGCCAAGGCTCAAGCGCTCATTGAGAAGGCCTTTCCCCATTCCAACAAGTGCAAGCGCTGCCACGAGCGGGTCTTTGAAGAATGGGAAACCTCGCCGCTGTCGAAGTCCATCCATTCTCCGGCGTTCCGCGCGTCGCTCGATGCCTATCTCAACTCGCCGGGTGGCAAAGACAAAGCGCTCTGTTTCCGGTGTCATGCGCCGCATGTGCGCGAGTTTTCCGATCAGGCGCAGCTGTTCATCGACCAGGCGAAGTCCGGCGAGCCCTCTTTGGACGGCGTGGCCTGTGCGCAGTGTCATTTGATCAAGCAGGTGGATCGCGCCAAACATCCGCCAGATCCGAAATATGAAATCGGCAGCAAGACGCTCTATGGACCGTACAAAGATTTCGTCCAGAATCTCGCGCACCAATCGATGGAATTGGGGCTCTTTCAAAAGTCCGATCTCTGTCTGAACTGCCACCAATCGGTACCGTCGGCGGTTCATCTCGGCAAGGCCAACGATTTGCTCGGCAATTGGGACCAGAGCCAGGCGGTCAAGTCCGGCAAGGAATGCCAACATTGCCACATGCCCGAACAGGTCGGAGAGTCGGCGAACGGGGAGAAGAAGCGCAAAGTCGCCAACCACACGTTTCCAGGCCGTCTCGGCAAGCTGCGCCAGGAGGCGGCGAAGTTGGATGTGCAGACGAAGATTGAGGGAGACAAGACGACCGTGACCGTGAAGATCCAGAGCCTGGTGCCGCACCATTTTCCTGCGACCCATCCGGCATGGGCCACGGTGGTGTTGGATCTGGATGTGAAAGGGAAGAATCTGAAAACCGTATTTGCCGACAAGCGGATCTATGGCCGGACTTATGTCGATGCCAAGGGGCAGAAAACCGTCTTTGATTTTGAAGCGGTGAAGGTCCTGGACGATACGGTGCTAAAGCCGGATGAAATGAGACTCGAGACGTTTTCGTTCCCGACGCCGAAAGACACCAAAACTTTCGATGTTGAAGCCACCCTCAATTACGGGGCGATTACAGGCCCCGCGCCATTTCTCCAGCGGGTCGAAGCCGAGTCCTCCCAGGGTTTGCAGGACCCTGTTTTCCAACCCATCGAAATCGTCAAGCGGACGGAGAACGTTCCGGTGAATAAGCCGTGAGTTGTGAAAGGTAAAAGGAAAGACGTGACATCTCATGGATTTGAATCTATTTGGCGCTGAGGTATACTGAGCCCATGTCCTTTAACCTCCCACTTAAAGACATGAGCCTCCACGAGAAACTTGCTGTGATGGAGTCTCTTTGGGAAGACATTGCCCGCACTCCGGGAGCCTTCGAGTCCCCCGCCTGGCACAAAGATATTCTTGATGAGCGACGCCAACGAGTCGCCGAGGGGCAGTCTCAATTTGTTGATTGGGAGACTGCCAAAGCGGACATCCGAAACAAGGTCACATGAGAATCAGGGTCCTGGACGAGGCCCAGGATGATTTAATCCA
>SXGU01171320.1_pt1 | contig 11549 bp, 17 predicted proteins | sample 3174531 | NCBI WGS metagenome assembly SXGU01 (sample SAMN11356863, study PRJNA531348) | freshwater metagenome | isolation source: freshwater sample F1-140 | place: China: Fuxian Lake, Yuxi | collected 2017-12-25
ACGCGAACCTGCCTACCTGGTGATTTTGGTGAAATATCACACACGGCGCAACGATCAGGCCTACCGCTCCCATCGTAAACGCCGCCTCAAAGAACTCAAAAAATGGAAATCCCTCAAAACGTCGCTGTAGTGCTAGCCGTTTCCCGCAGAGTGGTCAGAACCGAGGCCGTGATCGGCAGATGGACGACCGCCTGTTTCGCCGCCTCGATGCGCATGAGGTCGGTGGCGATTTGGGCGGTGAGGCTGAACTTCGGCTCAAACGGCATTCCTGATCGGAGTTTACTGCCGTTATTATGCCGTTAATCCGCCGTTAAAGCAAGGCTGAGGAACGCGGCGATGGCAGACGGCGGACGTACCCCGGATGGTCAAAAATTCATACGGCTTCGCGATAATGGAACTTCAGGAGGCCTCCGAGGATTTCGCGAGAATGGATAGGGCTGGTGGATTCGCTGAGGTGGTCTTCAGGCTCGGGAAACAGGATAACATTGTCCTCACCTTGCCCGACTCCGCAAATTCGGCGCTTCGCGTCGGCGGCCTTGAATCGGCTTCGCCGTGGGGATGTCCTGGCCGACACACGAAGCCGCCTGGATGATTTTCTCGATGGTTTCGGTGTTTAACTCGAGTGAGATATTCATATCAGCCATCTAGACTCCGCTGGTTCCAACTGTTCTCCAGCATACCCCAGTTGTGATGACGGCCGCAAGTGCCCCAAATGGGATCGAAAACGCTCGCCCACTGACACCCTCAGTCAGCAGAAGGATCCCAAAGAGTGAGCTGGTTGAAGTAGTCTCGGTAGTAGCCACGTTCACGCGCCAAAAGGCGATCGGCGAGTTGTTGGGCGTGGGCGGCGATCAGGAAGTCGGGAACGACGCGTCCACGCTTTCCTCCACGTTCCATGTAGGCGCGGAACATTTCGCCAGCCAACACAGCGACCGATTGAGTGGATGGGACTAATGTTAATTTCCAATCGGCCAAGAACGTCTGGAGATCCTCAGGCTTAAAGACCGGCACGACTTCAGCGAGGGAAGTTTCTGAAATGATCAGCGAACCTTCAGCCGCTGCACGATGCAACGCAACTAGTGACGTTGAGGCGTGCTTTGGATCGTCCAATAGGACGTCGAGGAAAACGGAGGTGTCAACTGCGGTCACCATCTCGAATGATGTGGAGATAATCGTCGCTGTTGGTGCCAGAAGGAAGCCGACCTAGCCCTCGCCATTTGTCGAATGGATCTGTTTCTGATTTTTTCCAAGCGATGAGCAGGCCACCGTCTGCATGAACCTCTAATGTTTGACCTGGAGTCAACCCAAGCTGCTCACGCAGCTCGGGTGGGAGAGCGAGAAGTCCATCTGCGGTCTTCGTAGCAGTCACATTTGGAGACTAGCCCGGAGGACGACTAGAACAAGTTCATTCAAATTCTCAAAGCCAGTTGGATTGGGTTAGCGCGTCCAGAATCGCTTTTGAAAAAGTGGGTTGTTTGAAAGTACCCATCAACTTCAGATGTGGAGGGGAATTGCGGACACCAAAACGGACACCAACGAGGGGTTGATGAGGGGCAGGGAGGGGTGAAGAGGACTGCTGAAATGCCCCGTAAAATCTGCATAAACTCGTCGGATAGAATCGGATAATCGCTATCGATCAATTTTCTGCTGAGCTCCGTGCAGCGTTTCCCGACATGAAGGGTTTTTCGGCGCGGAACCTCAAATACATGGAGGTCTTTGCACACGAGTGCCCGCAACGTCAATTTGCGCAAAAGACCGCTGCCCATATTCCCGCCATCCCAATTGGGCAGCGGTCTGCTGCACAATTGAGCCAGCCGATTGCCGACCAATTGCCCCGGTTCCACACCTTCGACCGGGTCAAGGCTCTCGTCTCCTACTGGAAGTCCGCCGACCTCTTCCAGCTCACCGACCAGGAACTAAACCGCGAATCCACCCTCTTCACCCACGATTCCGTCCAGCGCGGCCTGCTCAAATCCTACATCTTCATCGCCATCAAGCTGGTTGGAGCGGAAAAGCAACTGTTCCAGCATGTGGGGTGGATCGGCGGCGTGCCAAACGGATTTCTGGACAAACGATTTGGACGACTTCCTCGAGTGGTTTTCTTTCAAGCCGTTTGCTGATCCCGGCCAAGGTAATCCGGTCGGAGTCATTGAGCTGCGAACGACCCTAGATGTGGTCCCGGCGAATCCGACTGGCGGTCACAAGTACTCGTTTCAGAGTGCTACTGACTCCGTACGCGGCGCCAGAAATCACCGGGCTTGATGATATCAATTCCTTTGTGAGATCCCAAGGCCAAGAGATCCTTGTCCACGGTTACAAGAACGTCACTTCGCCCAGCAGTCGCGGTTCCCAAAATGGGAAGATCCTCTCGATCGCGGCACGTCCCGGATGCGACCGGCGCCGGTTCGAGGACCTCAGCAGCACGACCTAGTTTAGAGACTGCCGCCTCCACAAATTCTTCCGGGAACGCGAACTTTTCCAAAAGCTTTTTCCGGAGTTCGCCGAGTATGTAATCCGACAGGACTAATTCATGGCTCAATAGTACTTCTTCGAGCAATTCGGCACAGACTCCCGCTCGGCTGATGTGCGCGGCCACAAGGACCGAGGAATCGAGCGTCACTCTCACCGGTTGAGCCTCTCAAAGACGTCCTCGTCGGTGTGAACGCCTTGGGCCTCCGCCAGCGGGACGAGCTTGGCACGAGTCGCCTTGAATTCCGCGACGGCCAAGAACCGCCGTAGTGCCTCGCGAGCCAGATCGCTCTTGGAGATGCTTTGAGCCTCACTCTGACGGTCCAATGCCTCATTGAGTGAATCAGGGATACGGAGTGTGATGGTTGCCATGTGGTCAATTGTAATACGAATCAACACAACCAACAAGGGGTCAGAGTCGAAAGGAAGTGTCGGATGTGAGCGGACACCAAAACGGACAACAACGAGGGGTTGAAGAGGGGTAGGGAGGGGTAAAGAGGACTGTTGAAATGCCCCGTAAAATCTGCATAAATGCCTCGGATAGAAGCGGTTAATCGGTCGATTCCGACCCTCGCCTCCAACTAGTGAAAGAGTATTGCCGAGCAGTGGGAGATTACTTCCGGTTCGGCTCGGGGCGTGCTGCGGAGCGATGAACTCATTTGTAAACACTTAAGCTTCAGGGCTGCAAGTCATTCGGAAATGGAGGTTCCGCTTTCGCGTCGGTTGCAAACCGACCGTCGCCTCCGGGAGATTCCCGGACCCACGAGGTCATGGAACGTATTCCGCAGTTCAGTCCTCTGATTATTCCGCAGCTGGCGCGAAACGAGATTGGCCGGCCCCGGCTTCACAATGCTGCCCTATCGCTCGTGTGTGGAATCCGTATGACTCTCGCTCGAGAATCTTGCGCCTTTTGCCTACGATGAATGCCAACACATGAGCCAGTACGAGTACTACGAATTTCAGGTGGTCGACCGCCGGTTGGGCGAAAACGACATGCGCGCGCTTCGCGCGTGTTCCTCGCGGGCGCAGATCACTCCCGTGAGTTTCACTAAGGAGTACCATTTTGGAAGTTTCAAAGGCGACGCGGGCTGTTGGATGGAACATTATTTTGACGGGTTTGTTTACAATTCGAACTTGGGGACGCGCGTCTTGATGATCGCGTTGCCCGCCAAGATTCTGTCGCTCGCAACCGCCAGCCTCTATTGCTACGGCGATTCGTTCTCTGCCTGGGAGAAGAATGGCAAGGTGATTCTGAAATGCATGTGGCATGAGGAGGATTACGAAAAGTGGGTGGAGAACCAAGAATCCTTGTCTTCCATGCTCGCACTTCGCCAGCAGCTTTCTCAAGGGGATTTCAGAAGCCTGTATGTCGGATGGCTGCTGAGCGTGCAAAGCGGCGAATGTAAGGACAACCAGGTTGAACCACCCGTTCCCGCCAATCTTGGCGAACTGTCCGATGCACTCCGTGCCATGGTAAACTTCCTGCAGATCGATCCGGATCTTTTGGCAGTAGCAGCCGAGGCAAGTCCGTCATCGAAACCGGTTCCGATCGAGCGCGCAGCGCTGGCCGCCTGGCTCACAACGCTCCCGGCTTTGGCGAAAGACGAGCTATTGATGAAACTGCTCGAAGGCGAATCCGCGCAAGCCACGATGGAACTGCGCGCACGATTCAGCGAATCGTGCGAGGTACATAAGCCGCCGACATCCTCTCTGTGCCGAACTGTTCGGGAGCTGCTCAGCACGGCTGAGGCATTCCGGACCAAGCGCCGGCGGGACGAAGCACGCGCAGCGGAGGCGGAGAGCCAGCGACAGCAAGCACTCGCTGCCCAGGCCCGCAAACGACATCTCGAGTCCTTGGTCGGTCGTGAAGCCTCAATGTGGAAAAAGGTCGAGGAGCTCATCGCAGCGAAGCAGTCCAAGAAATACGATGAAGCGGTCCAGCATCTCATTGATCTTCGGGACCTGGCCGCGGAACACACCAACCAATCAGAATTCCAGAAACAGGTGATGGCATTGCGGAGTGCCCATGCAGCCAAGAAAAGCCTCCTGGATCGAATGCAGCGGGGAGGACTTTGACATGGCGCGAAAGAAGAATTCCGGCGAAACGAGTGTCACAGGCAAAGACGGCGTGCGACGGACCGCGCTGGAGTGCTTGGATACTGGCGAAGCAGCCACGGTGCTCAAACTCCTATTGGAACGACACCCCGAGCTTAGTTCAGAAGCCGAACAATTGGCCAGAGGGCGAATTGCGTCCGTTTCTGTCGAAGAGATTGCATCCGATGTTCTGGATCGGGTCTCCCAGGTGGATCTTGAGGCATTGAACGGCAGAGCCGGCTCTCACTCCTGGGGTTATGTCGAACCGACCGAGGCCGCGGAAGAGCTGCTCACCGAGGCGGTCCAGGATGTCGTGGATGAGATGGCGCGGCAGTTGGAATTGCGCCTGACTTCGGAAGCCGAGGCGACGTGCCTCGGGCTCGTGGTGGGGCTTTATCGCGCTCGCACCGTCAAAACTGATGGCGGCCTCGATTGGGCGCCCGACTGGCCACAGCTTCATGCGGAGGAGATGGTTTGCGATTATGTTACATCCCACGAGCCGAGCACTCGCTCCTCGTGCGGAAATCGGCTCTTGGAGCGGCTCAAGGACAGCACACCGGACTGGATTGCCCTTCTCCAGAGCGCCATCGGCAGGGCGGTGAAGGCATGAATCATTTCATTCCTGATCAGGATCACTCCAGGATGCCATACTGTCCGAAAACTAGAACGAAGTTGGTTTCATGCGGCTTCGCGATGGTTGTGGTTGGCAAAAATCATATCGCAGGGCGAGGGCCGGAGACGGCGACATCAAAAATTCAACGGATCATCCACAGGCGCCGAAGAATTTGAGCCGACTGCTGTGACGTTGGGCGGTGCGATCATTGCGTGGGGTGAGGGCGGTTGTGCCAGCCGAGGCGAGTCGCTCGTTTCAGGCGGCCCGGCGCTCGTAACGATGATGAAGTCCGCCTACTTCCGGGAACGCTACAATCCTTCCGACTTCGGGTCGGCATGCTGGGCGAGATTCCGGGGCGTCTTTGCTCAAAGCCAAGTGGGTTCGGCTCCAGTGATAGTACGAGAAATACGCCGTGAGCAAACGGTGGAGGTGAGCCTCGCTGAAGACAATAACGTGATCCAAACATTCGCGGCGGATCGAACCGATCAAACGCTCAACGTAAGGCGACTGCCAGGGCGAGCTTGAGCAATTCGCCGCGGATCCGGGGAGCGCCCCACAACGGATTGGCGCGGCTCATTTGCCGGATCAGGTCGATGGTGTTCGGGCAGATCGTCTTGCGCCCAGGTTTACGAGATCGGCTCTTCCAACGCCAGAAGAGCTGGAACCCGGAGCGATGCCATTGAACGACAGTGCTCGGCTGAACGAAGCGGAGCCGGATCTTCCAATCCGCCCAGAACTGCGAGAGCCAAGCCCAGATGGCGCGGTTCAATGGGGTCACGCGCGGGCGTTTGTTGGCGCGGCTGAGGACCAAGAGCTGGTTCCGTAGAGCGAGGTTTTCGAGGAGGAGATTCCGGCGGGAATTGAGCCCGGCGAAAGCAACCTGAGCCACCATTGTCAGCCAAGCGATCATGGGTTCAAGGGTTCGTGGGAACATGAAGAAAACCGAGCCTTTTCACCGCAGACGAAGTTTTTGCCAACCACAAGGCTTTGGGGTTGCCCCAGCGATAGAGCAGGTCTCCGCCCTTCTTCCAGACTGTGAACCTTACACTTTATTCCACTCCGGTTGACACCGGCCTCATTCCAGACCAGAATTAGACCATTATGAAAACCTGCACTGTCAGCGAGGCGAAAGGCAAGCTGGGCGAACTCGCCGATTCCGCCATCCAGGGCAAACCCACCGTCATCGTCCGCGGCGGCAAGCTCGTCATCCTCCAGGCCTACGAACTCCCCGACCACCCGGACGAGTTCGACGCCCTCATCCAGGCCGGCAAGGACAGCCCCCACCGTGCGCTCACTCCGAAGGTCCTTGGAGATATCTGGAAACGTGGTCGCGCATTGGCCAAGGAATGAAAGTCTTGATCAGCCGGCGCGCTGAGGAAGATCTCGCCCACATCTACGCCTGGCTCGCCGCCCGCAACCCGGACGCCGCGGAACGCTTTCGCGTCGAGGCCGAAAAAGCCCTCACGTCGCTCAGCCGCAATCCCGACCTTGGACCCCGGCCCGGCTGGAAAACACGCCACACCCGCCTTCGGTTCTGGGTCATCAGCCGATTCCACAACTACCTCATTTACTACGAACCCGGGAAAGACGCTCTATCCATCGAGCGCGTCCTCGATGGCAGCCGCGACGTCCGCCGCATCGTGGAACAAGGCGTCGAACACCCACCACCAGGGCGAGGCCCTGCACCTCCTGCGTGTCCAGGATCGCGTCCATCCCCGCCTCATTCGCCATCTCCTGGATGACGAACAGCGAGTTTACAGGTAATCCGGCATCCCTTCACTCGGATCCGCGAACACATGGGCCAGCTTGTTATATTCGTCGCGGTTCTCGGAGGGTTCGGAGCGTTGCGGTTCGTCCTTGATGAACCATTCGCTCTTGGGGTCGGAGCAACCGAACTGCAGTTGTTCGCGTTTTTCCTCGAAGGCGTCGGAGATGTATTTCATGAAGATGAGGCCGAGGCAGAAGTGCTTATATTCAATGCTAAAGTACAAGGCAAAACTTGCAAGACTGGGAACAGGTTCCTCCTCTGGGACGGTGCATCCCGATGTTGTTGGTGGAGCTGGGCGGGCGAGGTCGTCATTTCCCGGGACATTCCTTGCTCGGAGGTTTGCCCAAAGTAAGCTTGAACCGCGGAGCGTCCCAGATGCGGGTTGGCACGGTCACGACTCCGGTTGGTTCACCGGAGCATTGCAATCTCGACGCCGCGGCCAAAAACTGCATTCGTATCCCTGTAGTGTCCGAAAACTCGAACGAGGTTGATTTCATGCGGCTTCACGAAGGACGTCAGCAATGGTTCCGCGTCCCACTTCGTGATGAAGATTGGTCAGGGCTCCTTGGATGCGTGTATAGCCCCACGACCGATTCTTTCTCGCCATCGTCAGGGGAGCAGAGTGTCCGGTGTGACGATGCTCGCGAATTGCTAAAGGCCCGTTCTGCCGATTGGCTTACCTTTGACAGCGAGGCGTCGCGGTTGATCGTCAGTGAATCGAGGTGGCTTACCGAGCTGCTCGTTTAGAACACGGATTTTCTTCCTAGAGATACTCGATGACCAACTGCTGCTGTCGATTCATCCAACCGGCGACACAAGCTAAGAGGAACGTGAGTGGATTCACGACGAAAGGATCACTCGATGAATCAAGAATTGGCAATCCGCCTCCGATTCCTTGTCGAGGGTGGCTCTTGCATAAGCCGTTTGATTCCAATGAATTTCGTTCCGTTTGAGTTTTTTGACAGTACGGGGCCCACAAATCTGGGGTCAACAGCGTTAGTTTCTCGCCAGACGGCAAACTGGTAGCCACCGGCGGCGGCGACGGAAGCATCAAATTGTGGGAGTGGCCGGAGATGAGGCTGCAGACCAGCTTCACCAACCTTGGCGGGCACGCTGAGTTTGATCGGGTCAACATGCGCTTGTTTACCGGGTTTGGTTCCAACCTCAAGGGCGGAGGAGCCTATGACAGCATTGCGTTACTGAATCTCAAATCCTCCCCGGGTCCGGAACGGGTGGTCCAATTCAAGACCGTGTCGTTGGCCTTCGCGGCCGCAAGTCCGCGAGAAGACCTCGTCGCGGTGGGAAGCCGTTTTGCGGATGTCCAATTGCTGGATCGGGACGGTCACTTGCTGCGTCGCTTGGATGAATCAAAGGGGGCTCTTTCCCTCGCCTTTTCCCCAAAAGCAGATCTTCTGGCCGTCTGCTCCGGGAACTTCGGTAACCGACCGGAAAACGAAATTCGTCTTCATGACCTGACCACCGGCAGACGATTGGTCAGCCTGACCAACCATACCAGCCGGGTTGGGAGCCTCGATTTCTCGCCCGATGGCCGCTGGCTGGCGTCGGCCAGCTCCGACCAAACGGTTCGACTCTGGGACACGACCACCTGGCAGCAGGCGAATCTATTGCAAGGACATGGAAGCGAAGTGTGGGCGGTTGCATTTTCCCCCGACGGAAAGCACCTGACCAGCGGAGGCAAGGACGCGACCGTTCGACTTTGGAAAGCGGACATGGCTGACTCGGCCAACCGCGTTGACGATGCGCTCGTGAATTACGGCTATAATCAGGCACCGAGATTTTTGAAGCGGGAAAGTATGTTCGCAGCGAAACTTGCCAACGGCGATCGTGCGCATGTCGGTATTTGGAGCGTTCATAGTGGGAAACTGTTGCACGAGTTTCCCACCGAGGCGCAATGCTTGGGCGAAAATGCTGAGGGAACCGCCATCCTCACCCTGCGCTCGCGCAAGCCGTTCTTTCTAAGTTTTTGGGACCCGCACGACTTCCACCTTTTGAAGGAGGTGGCCCTGCTGACGGTTACCAATGGAATCTGGGATGCGTCGCTTAGCAGTGATCGACGATCTGTCCTGGTGAGTCAACCTGGACGCGCCCTCGAAGTGGACTGCGAAACCGGACAAACCGGGAAAGAGATTTCTCTGCCGGGAATGATGTCATTCACAAAATTCTCACCTGACCGGCGCATTTGGGCGGCAATCGGCGGAACAAACGATTTTGAACGAGATTACTGCATGGGCGTAACAGCAGAATCATTTGAAGTCACCCGCCTCTCAGGCCACAAAGACGGTATTTATTGCATCGCGTTTTCGCCCACTGAAAATATTGTCGCTACTGCGAGCATCGACAACACAGTGCGTTTATGGGAATGGCCCAATGGTCGGCAACTCGCGGTCCTTGCCGGGCACAAAGAAGGCCTGTTCCATTGTGATTTCTCGCCCGACGGCAGAACGCTGGCCACCGCCAGCGGTGACAAAACCGTCAAGCTATGGCACGTCTCGACGCGCCGGGAACTAATGACATTGGAGCATGATCATGCCGTCACCGTATGCGCGTTCTCGCCCGAAGGAAATTACCTGGCCACCGGGACCGTGAATGGCGCTTACCACTTCTGGCGAGCCGCCAAATGGGACGAAATCAAGGATTCAGAGGCCCTGAACAAGCGAGAGAACGTCGGGCCATGACCCGTTCACGGGAAGAAGCCCGTACTGTCCGAAAATTCGAGCGAGGTTGGTTTCATGCGGCTTCGCGATAGTAGTAGTGGAGCTGGCCACCCAGTCTTGACCGACACTTTATTGGGCCACTTTCGGGATGGGGTTGAATTCCGCTTGGATGATTGTGTCGTCCAGTGGCTGATGATTTCTTTCGGTGTGATCATGAGAAGGGTGTCTAGGGTGACGATGCCCGTGGGCCTCAAAAGACCCTTTCTGCCGATTGGCTTGCCTTTGATGGCGAGGCGTCGCCGTTGATCCTCGGTGAATCGAGGAGGCTTGCCGAGCTGCTCTTTGAGAACACGGATTTCCTCCTGGAGATACTCGATGACCAACTCCTGCTGTCGATTCATCTAACCGGCGACGAAAACCAGGAGCAACGTGAACGGATTCACGACGAAAGGATCACTTGATCAATCGAGAATTGGCAAACCGCCCCCGCCCCCCCGATTTCTTGTCTAAAATCGCTATTGCATATGGCGTTCGTTTGCAACTAATTGCGCTACTCTTGAGTCTTCGGACAGTACGAGGACGAATGGCCTCGCCTGTCAGCACTTCATGTCATCTCCAAAACGTCGCCGCGCCATCCAGCCTCGACCTGAAACGTGAGAACCTGGGAAACCGTATTACTGCTACTCCCATGAAGACCCTGCGCCTCAAACTCACCGCCGCCGTGATGCTCATCGGCACGCTCGCCGCCAACATCCTCGCCCAATCCACCTGGCACTTGCGCTACCCGCTGCCGACTCCGCACGGCCTGCTCGGCGTCACTTACGCGAATGGGCTGCATGTCGCCGTCGGCTACCATAACACGATCCTCACCTCGCTCGACGCAGTGACGTGGACGCGGTGCACACCGGAATCCGATATCCTGCTCACCGATGTCCTCCACACCGGGGGACACTTCCTGGCCGTGGGCTATCGTCACTCAGTCGATTATCGCCCGGAGCCGGGCTGGGAACCCATCGCCGTGTTCCTCACGTCAACGAATGGCTTCGACTGGACATCTCGGGAAGTGCGCCAAGCGTTTATTCCAAACCAGGTGATTGCATGGCGTGACCTATTGGTGAGCCTCGGCCATGTGCTCGACGATGCACATGGCAGATTCCTCCGCGTCGTAGCGACCTCTCCCAATGGCCAGATTTGGACCGATCGATGGCGCGACCCAACTTCCACCTCCGGTCCGAACGATGGCGGTGGTCATCAGTTTGCGGTAACCGAATCCTCGATACTGGCAAGCGCGGATGTGTTCGGCCAGTCTTGGATTTGTTCAACCAACGGCGTTGACTGGCGGGCCATCTCACCGGACACATGCGTTTGGACGAATACAGTCCCGGGGTTTGAATTTGGCTCGAATATCAAGTTTGGCAACGGGAGCCACCTGATGCATACCGTCTCTCGGAAAATTCGTTCTCCCAACGGCTGGGTTGTGGTCGGCCAACCTCAGTCGGGCCAGGCGGGCGTGAACAACTTCGCCCGCATATTCACGTCAGCGGACGGCATCGCCTGGACCAATCGTTTGGAGGCACAGCCGTTCTATTCGGGAGCGAGGTTGACCCTCGCTTCTATGGAATTACAGGTCAAGGCCCCGGGCTTCGTTGGAGAACGCGAGGGCTGGGGATACTGGGTGGGGCGTTCGCCGACCGGTATTGAATGGAGCACTCCCGACTTCGTTCCCGACCCGGCAGCAGGAGTTGGGCACAACGGTCCAGACCATTCCCGAGCCACCGATGGCAAAAACCCGATGGCGCTAAGCGAAATGAAGCCGCCCGTGCTATGAGGAATGGAGCCACTTGGGAGCAGGATTGGGGGCGTGTTCCTTTATTCCCGGGGGCGAATGGATGCTGAGAGGGGGGTGGAAGAGAAAAAAATCCTTGTTCCA
>SXGU01548391.1_pt1 | contig 11549 bp, 13 predicted proteins | sample 3174531 | NCBI WGS metagenome assembly SXGU01 (sample SAMN11356863, study PRJNA531348) | freshwater metagenome | isolation source: freshwater sample F1-140 | place: China: Fuxian Lake, Yuxi | collected 2017-12-25
CAACCGTCTGGCAGAGATGCAGCTGCGGGTGCTGTGGGAGGAGATCATGAAGCGCTTCCGCTTCATCGAGATCACCGGCCCGGTGGAGCGCGTTCAGTCGAGCTTCGTGCAGGGCTATTCAGCGATGCCCGTGCGGCTGCACGCCGCCTGACGCCCTGGCACCCGAAGCCCGACACCCGACGACCTCACCGTCTTGACCGCGCGGCGCATTCGCCGCGGGCTTGATCCCGGACAAGCTGCGCACCCTGCACTCCACTTAGACTGATCGGCACACACTGATCGATCGTCTCGAGGAGTTCGCCATGGCCAACACGCCCGTCGAGAAGAATCTTCCTGCAGAGGACGCACGGAAGGCGGCGGCAAAATCCACACTTCCACCTGCCGAAGTCGATGACGAGCAGCTCGCATCCGTGGTCGGCGGCGTGCGCCGCCGCGGTGGCGACGACGACCTCGACGATCTCGAGGTGGAACGCTGAAGCCGCGCAGGCACCGCACGCGCCACAGGTGAACGAGAAGCGTCTGCGGATATAGATCCGGGCGCACTCGTCACGATCCATTCACGCCTGCAGCTTGTAGGTCACGGTCGCGAAGGCCACTTCCTCTCCGTCCGCGCTCGCCACGCTCACCTCGCCAAAGCAGATCGATCCGCCGCGCTTGCGCACGGTGGCAGTGGCCACAAGGTCGGTGCGCGCCGAGAGGCGGGTGAAGCTGATGGAGAAGCCCACCGTTGCGCCTCGCGAATCGGCACCGAGCCCCGGACGGGCCCAGAACGCGGCGGTCGCCGCAACGTCCACCAGCGCGCTGATCGCGCCACCGTGGATGCGCTCCACCCCGAGTCGCTCGTGCCATGGCATGCGCACCACCACGCGATCGTCGGTGACCTCCATGCATCGCGCACCGAGCACCTCCGCGAATCCTCGCTCCGCGATCCCGCGCGAGCGCGCGAAGACATCTGCCATCGTCATGCTGCCTCCATGAATCGAGTGCATCCCCAGGATGCGTGCCTTCAATCGCGGCCCTGCTCGGCAGCGAGGCGACGGATCGCATCAGCCCATGCTTCGAGCCCCGGTACATCCGCCCCCGGCACCTTCGCGCCGTCGTCAGCGCGGCGAAGCATCACCATGGCCTGCCAGTCGGGCAGCGACTCGAACCACGCGCGCTCCGCTGCAGACATGTCGGCGCCCTGCGCCGCCAGCGTGGCGATGCTGCCCGCAGACAGCGTGGCGCGATAGCCGGGATCACAGGTCACCAGCCAGCGCTTCGCCGGCACGTGGCCGGCGATGAGGCGCGCCACCCGCTCACCCAGCAACGGGCGCACGGCGTCCCCACCCATCAGCGCATGTCGCGGCTGCCCCGCTTCGTCCCAGGGGTGGGCGAGGTCGTGTACCAGTGCCGCCACCTGCAGTTCCACGTCACCGGGCGCCGCGTGCGCAACGAGTGCAGCCGACTGCAGGCCGTGGTCGAGCTCCGACATGGCCAGGCCCTCGGCAGAGGCCAGCATGCCGAGCGTTGCCATGTGGTCGATGAGCTGTTGCGCGCTTGCGAAAACCTGCACCGCGGACTCCTGCATCAGGATCGTGGGCGCGGTGCGGGAACCCGCCCGACCACGCCCTTGTCGATGAGTGTGTTGGTGAGCGTGCGATCAAGATGCACCGTGCGCCAGTCGAGCAGCGCCTGTGCCTGCCTGAGCACCACCTGCGGCTCCTCGGTCGTCGTACGCCATGTCGCGTCGGCCGCGAGGTCGAAGCAACGCCACGAGCCGTCGCCGAAATGCACGTAGGCGTGGTCCTCGCCGCGCTGCACCACGAGGTTGCGACGCTCGAGGCGACGATCCCAGGGCCACGCGTCGATCGAGCGTGCGATGAACCAGTCGCGCCAGTCCCATTCGTAGTGCGCGGCCGTGCGCCACCAGCGCGGTTGCTCGCCGCGCAGGAACGGGGTGAGCGGCAGGCCGTCGCACTGCGAGGGAATGGGCTGGCCAAGCAGGTCGGCGAGCGTCGGCAGGATGTCCACCGCCTCCGTGAAGTGCGCGACACGCGCGCCTGCCGTGGCCGGCTGTCGCGGATCGCGCACGATCGCCGGGATGCGGTAGCTCGCCTCGAAGAATCCGGCCTTCTGCACGAGGCCCTGGTCGCCCAGCTGTTCGCCATGGTCGGAGGTGACGATGACGATCGTGTCGTTCCACTCGCCACGCGCCTCGATCGCAGCGATCACGCGCCCGAGCTCCTGGTCCACGTGCGTGAGGCTGCCGTAATACTGCGCCCGCATCGCCGCAACGCCTTCCGCGGTCTCGGGCGCGCGCAGGGCGGACACGCGCGCCAGCAAGTCCTGCAACGGATGGTGCTCTGCACCGGCGGGCACGGCTGCCGGGCACGTCGCCGGGTCATACATTTCCGCGTAGTGGCCGGGCGCGCTGTAGGGCGGATGTGGCCGGAACCATGAGGCATGCACGAACCACGGCGTACCCTGCGGCGCCTGCTGCAGCCACGCCACGACCTGGTTGGCGAGGAAGGTGCTCACGGCGTGCTCCGCCGGCCGCGCATGCTCGGTTGCAAGCATCGAATCCGCATCACCGACGTCGTGCCCGAGCGATGCAAGCCAGGCAAGCCAGGGCGCCTGGTCACCGGGAAGGTCGAGCCCGACATCGAACCCGGGCAGGATGCCCTCGTAGTTGCGCAGGCGCGGATCTGCCGCGTCGCTGACGTCGCGCGGGTCCACGGCCTGGTCGGTGTAACCGAACAGGATCGGCGCGTAGCCCGCGCGCCGCGCGAGCCGCGCAAGGTTGTCGAAACGCTGATCGAGTGGCGTGCCGTTCGCCACCACGCGGTGGTTCATCTGGTACATGCCCGTGTACAGCGATGCCCGCCCGGGCGAGCACGGCGCGCTGTTGGCGAAGTGCCTGATGAAATGCACACCTTCTGCGGCGATACGGTCGAGCGTGGGCGTCTGCACGACCGGGTGGCCGAGGCAGGACAGCGCGTCTGCACGCAGCTGGTCGAGGGTGACGAGCAGAACGTTGGGTTGCTTCATGTGCCTGGGCGGTGCCGGTGGCTGGATCGAACGAGCCACATCGATGTGGCGGGATCGCGTCGACCTGATCGAACGGTTGCGCGCATTATGCTGCGCAGCCTATCGCACACGCGCGGGCACCCTGAACAGCCGCCGCCACAGCCGCTGCAAGATGCGAGGGCAGGACTCGGCAGCAACGCAATGACGCGCTACCGTCGCCGCCTCGACCTTTACGACCTTCACGACCTTCACGACAGGAGAGAAACCATGCGCGCCTGGCAATTCACCTCGACACACGCGCCGCTGGTGCGCGCAGATGTGCCCGAACCCGTGGCCGGACCCGGCCAGGTGCTGGTCGCGGTACGCGCCGCGGGGCTATGCCATTCCGACGTGGGACTGATGGAAGACGAGGGCTGGCTGTCGATGCTCGCCAAGCGCCCCATCACGATCGGCCATGAAGTCGCCGGCGTGGTGGCCGAGATCGGTCCAGGCGTCTCCGGCTGGCAGGTGGGCGATCGCGTGGGCGTGTGCCCGACCACACCTGCAGGCGCGCCGGGCTACGCCTACGACGGCGGCTACGCCGATCGCCTTGTCGTCGACGCGCAGACGCTGGTGCGCGTGCCGGACAACGTCTCCCTCGCCCTTGCGGCGATGGGCACGGACGCGGGCATGACCTCGCATCACGCGATCATGGCCGCCGGCGGCCTGAAGGCCGGCATGAAGCTCGGCATCATCGGCCTCGGCGGGCTGGGCCAGATCGGCGCGCGCATCGGCGTGCTGACTGGCGCCGAGGTGTTCGTCGCCGAGATCGATCAGCGCGTGTGGCCCGTGGGCGAGGCGCTTGGTGTGCGCCGCATGGCCGCATCGATCCGCGAGTTCGCGAGCGAGAACCTCGACCTCATCGTCGACCTTGCCGGCTTCGGCACCACCACGGCCGAGGCGATCGAGACCGTGCGGCCGGGCGGGCGCGTGGTGCAGGTGGGCATGGGCAGGCTGGAAGCGACCATCAGCACGAAGGCGCTGATCCTGCGCCGCGTGACGCTGCTCGGCTCGGCAGGCGGCACGAAGGAAGACGTCGAGGGCATCTATCGCCACTTCGCCAGCGGGCAGCTTGCGCCAGTGCTCACGGAGATCGGGTTCGACGACATCGCCGACGGCCTCGACCGCCTGCGCCGCGGCGAGGTCACCGGGCGGCTGGTGGCCATCCTGCCGGGATGAGTGCAGGGGTTGAGTGCGTGGGTTGAGTGCATGGCTCGACTGGGTGTATTCCGGATTCATCCGTACGTGTTCAGGCTCGATCAGACAACAGGAGCGAATCGATGAAGTACCTGCGACTTGTCGGCGTGCTGCTGGTGGCCCTGCTTGCCATCGGCGTGCTCATTGCGCCGATCGGACCGGTCCCCGGCTTCTTCATCGGCGGCACTGCTGCCACAGCACCCGCGACCTGGCTGGACACGTCCTCCGTGCATGAAGTCCGATTAAGGGTGCCGGGTACGCTGCCACGCGTGGTCATCATCTGGGTGGTCGAACACGCAGGGGATCTGCACGTGGTCGGCTCGCGCGACAGTGGCTGGGTATCCCGGATCGGGGCGGGCAGCCCGGTTGAACTGCGGCTCGGCGATGACACCTACGCCCTCCGTGCCGTGCCGGTCGATGCCGGATACGACGGCGTGCTCGAAGCCTATGTCGCCAAGTACAAGGCCGACTATCCCGACATCATTGCCGGCTTTCCGGCCATTGCAGATGCACGTGAGACCGTCGGCGTATTCCGCCTGGAGCGCTGAGTTTCGCACCCGTTCGAACCGCGCCCCGTGTTGCGCGCGTCCCGACGGTGCGGCACTGTCGCGCGCACTTCCCCACGGAGAACGCGCTATGCCCGTCGACATCAGCAAGCTCGTGCGCTACCGCTCGGCCGTGGAGGACAACGCACGCTGGGCGGACTTCGAGCCGCGCGAGGACGACATCTTCATCTGCACGCCCGCCAAGTGCGGCACCACCTGGATGCAGACGATCCTCACCAGCCTGTTCTGGCCGAAGGGTGACCAGCCCGGCACGGTGATGCAGCTGTCGCCCTGGGTGGACGCGCAGTTCATGCCAGCGGAGGCACTGCACGCGGCACTGCGCGCGCAGACCCACCGCCGCTACATCAAGACACATACGCCCGCGGACGGCATCCCCTGGTACGCGCACGCGAAGTACATCGTCGTGGCGCGCGACGGCCGCGATGCATTCATGTCCATGTGCAATCACATGGAACGCATGCGCGCGGAGCTGAAGGCGGGCCTGAATGCGCGGGTGAAGGACGAGGAAGACGTGTTCCAGCTGCCGGATTGGGATGGCGACCACCACCGCTTCTTCCGCGACTGGCTCGCGCAGATGAACCATGCGCACACGGTGGCCACCTACTGGTCGCACGTGGGCGAGCCGAACGTGCTGTTCGTGCACTACAACGACCTGAAGGCCGACCTCGATGGCGAGATGCGGCGCATCACGCGCTTCGTCGGCATCGAAGTGCCGGATGCACTGTGGTCACAGGCCGTGCACCGCTGCACCTTCGAGGCGATGCGCGAGGACACGCAGCGCATGGGCACCTTCGATGGCTTCGACGGTGGACTGAAGGGCTTCATCTTCAAAGGCACGAATGGCCGCTGGCGCGACGTGCTGACGGCCGAGGAACTGCGCAGCTACGACGAGAAGGTGAGTGCCCTACTCACGCCGGAGGCTGCGGCATGGATGGCGCAAGGGCGCTCACGACTGGTGAGTGCCGCGAACCCCTGAGGTTTCCCGGCGCGCGAACCACATGGGTCGACGGCCGGGCGCGCCGACTGATGCCGACCGGCAGGCCTTCGCAACATGTCAGCACCGCGTGGTCACGCGAGCGCCCCGGACGGCCCTACCAGCACACTCGCTCGAGCAGCAGCGCGTCGAACGCCGCGGCGTCGCGCCAGCCGGTGGCAACGCGCGTCATCCTGCCCGCGGGATCGATGCGCGTGCGCCCATCGTTGCCAACCACGATCGGCAGCGTTTCGACCTGCAGTGCTTCATCCGCGAACGCGAGATACACCGCAACCGTGTCGTACAGCGTGGTGGACCGCTCCGCTGCGCGCGCTGCTGGCGCGCCGACAGCATCGAGCCACGCGCGATAGTGCGCGAGCACCGCACCGGCGACGCTGTTGCCATGCGTGGTCGCGAACGCGTGGTAGCGCCGATAGCGCTCGCCCGCGATCACGACGCTGCCACAGCTGTCGAGTGGCGTGATGGTCGCATCCTTCCACTCGGCCGAAAGCGTCATCCGCGCGGCATGGATGTCCGCGTACACGTTGTACTCGGCCGATGGCGTCGTCGCGCCGCGATAGCCGACGCGCACCGAGCCATGCATGCCGACGAAGTGCGCACGTGCCGCGATCTGCGGCGCGCGACGCAGCGCCTCCGCGACGTTGGTCAGCGGCCCGATCGCCAGGACGGTCACGGGCTCGGATGCCGCCATGATCGTCTCGATCATCGCGGCGATGCCGTCCTCGTGCACCGCCGGGTGGCGCTCGAGCATCCCCAGGTCGATCGCCGCAAGCTGCGGCGTGCCCTGGAGCGCCGGAGGGAGCGCCAGCTTTCCTCCGATGCCGATGCCGATCGGCACGTCGCGCCGGCCCGCGACAGCGAGCAGGTGCGCGCAGAGCGCAGCGCGATGGCGGGCATCGCCGCTGACGGTGGTGATCAGGCGCAGGTCGAGCTCCGGCGACGCGAGCAGCATTGCCAGTGCCCAGGTGTCGTCGATGTCCGTGCCGATGTCGGTATCGAGGATGACTGCACGTGCCATGAGCTCAGTCCCCGTGGGGTCTTGATTGCCTGAAGTTCGTCGCGTCGTTCTCTCGCACGCACGGCGATTGCCCGCTGACCCCCCGACTCGATGCATGCAGCTGGTGTTCCAGCGCGACCTCCGTCGAAGGCAACAGGAATTGGGCGCGGCACGCAATGCGAAACACAGGACCGCAGATGGCCGAGCAATGCAATGCGCGCGACGGGATCGATTGACTCTCCCGACACTCGAACGACCGGGCTCAGAGGCCGAGTTCGCCGAGGTCCGGGTGGTCGTCGGGCCGGCGCCGCGCATTGGCGGCGGCATGCGCATCTCCAATCGCGCTTCCTTGAGAAGGCCACAGGAACAGGCGCTGGGACGCCGGGATGGCCACGTCGTTGATGCTCGCATGCCGCGCGTGCATCAGCCCGGCCGCGGTGAATGCCCAGTTCTCGTTCCCGTGCGAGCGGAACCACTGGCCCGCGGCATCGTGCCACTCGTACACGAAGCGCACGGCGATGCGATCTGCCGTGAACGCCCACAGTTCCTTGACCAGCCGGTAGTCGAGTTCACGCGCCCACTTCGCGGCCAGGAAGTCGACGATTTCCTCCCGCCCGTTGATGAACGTGCTGCGGTTTCGCCACCTGCTGTCCGACGTGTAGGCGAGCGCGACGCGCGCCGGATCGCGGCTGGTCCAGCCATCCTCGGCCAGGCGGACCTTGCGCACCGCGGTTGCGTGGTCGAACGGTGGCAGCGGGGGTCGTGTTTCCATGAGCTGTTCCCTGCATTGAATTGCCGGTTGGTCAGGGCTTCCGCAGCTGTTCAACGCGGCCATGTGCCCGTAGCCGCGATGCGCGGCGACGCCTCGACGAATGCCCAGCGCCCTGCGATCGCCGCAGGCCTGCGCACCACGGCGCGCACGTGCACGCGCCACATTCGCTCTGCTCCCTCGAACTGCGCCAGCACCGGCCCATCCAGTACCAGTTGCACATCCCCACCCACGTGCAGCAGGTCACCACGCTCGAAGTCGACGAACAGCAACCCGGCCTGCGGGTTCAGCAGCAGGTTGCCAAGCGTGTTGAAGTGCCGGTTGCCGGAGAAATCCGGGATCGTCAGCCAGTCGTCATCGACCTTCACGAAGCCCGGCCGCCCACCGCGGTGCGATACATCGACACGAGCGGCGTCCGCGCCGTGCCGCGGAAGCACGCCGCTGGCCACGAAGAAGGTGTCGGCGCGCTCGATCACGGCACGATCATCAGGCGCGAGCGCCGCCGCATGCGATGTCGCAGTCGCCACGACCCGCGCCTGCGCGCGCCCATCGACGTCGCCGATCTCGCCCACATCAGAGGCCACGCGCTTCTGGATGTACTGCGGGCAATTGCCGAACGACTCCATCACGCCAACGGCGAAGCCACCTTCATGAAGCATGGCCGTGCCATTCACGCGATTGCGCCGGCGCGTGTGCAGCTCGATGCCGAGCAGTCCGAGCGCGGCGCCATCGTGCCGGCAGCCCGTGAGCGGATCCTGTGCGGCGGGCTCGGCGTCCACCCACAGCACGCGCGGATCGGGCGAGCGCGCGAAGCCCGGCGCGCCCTCGAGCATGCTCGCCCAGGGCAGGCCATGCTCGTCGAGCGCACCGACCAGCAGGCAGGGCAGCTGCTCGAAGAACGCTCGATGCTGCTCCGGCATGTGATCGCGGATGACGCGCGGGCCCACCTCGGCCATGCGCGCCACCATGCCGACGCTGGCCTGCAGCGCCACCTCGCCGGGATGCCAGACGGGCGCATGCGGCGCTTCGTGAGCGCTCATGTCGTGCCTGTTCGGTTCGCTGCTGGTCATGTCGTTCATGCCGCGCGTAGGCCGGTGGCCGTTGCCACCATCGGCACGAAACCCGGCAGCGACTCGATTCGCTGCAGCCACATGCGCACATTGGGATAGGCCGCGAGTGACACGTTGCCCTCCGGCGCGTGCGCCACATAGGCATACATCGCCACGTCGGCGAGCGTCGCATGTACTGCGGCAAGGTACGCCTGCACCATCAGCTCCTGCTCCATCACGCCCAGCAGCGCGTGGCTGCGGGCGATCGCATCGGCTGCATCGAGCGGCGCACCGAACACCGTGACGAGACGCGCCCGCGCCGGGCCGAAGGCAAGTTGCCCGGCGGCCACGGACAGCCAGCGCTGCACGGCAGCTGCCGCCGCAGGTTCACGTGGCAACCAGTGGCCGTTCCCATGGTGGTCCTGGTCGTGACAGAGCGCGAGATACACGAGGATCGCATTCGAGTCGGCAAGGACCGTGTCCCCATCCACGAGCACGGGAACCTGGCCGAACGGGTTGAGCGCGAGGAACGATGCACCCTTGTGCTCGCCCCCGGCGAGGTCGACGTCGACGAGCCTGACAGGCACGCCGAGCAATGACAGCAGCAACTGCACACGATGCGAATGACCAGAGAGCGGGTGGCGATGGAGCGTGACGGACTGCGTGGACATGAGGGTCTCCCGAGGTTGGCTTCCGTGGCCGGCGGCGTGGGCCACCGGAACGCCGCCATCCTCCCGCCAGGTAGGCGCAGCCGGAATCCGCGGCACGTGCAATGCGCCATTGCAGCCGCTGCAACAATCCCGCGATGCACAGTTGGCTTAGGCTCGGCACTCAATCTCCGGGAAGGCAGTTGCCATGGCGATGGACTACGAGACCTACAGGCTGTTCGGGCTCGACCAGCTTGCGCGCCTGGACGTGAACGGTCGCTCGCGCGCCGACTTCGTGGCCACGCTCGCGCCACCTGCGGACGTCAACTACAACCCTTGCCCGGAGGCCTACCCGCGTCCGGGCACGCCGGAGGGTTCACTCTCGCGGCATGCCGACTGGTCCGGCTCGACGGTGTTCCCGGGCACCACGCGCGACGTCGTCGTGTACGCCACGCCCGGGCTCGATCGCGCGCAGCCCGCGAACCTGGTGGTGATCCAGGATGGGCACTTCTATCTCGCGGAGGAGGGTCCTGTGCGCGCGACCAGGGTCTTCGACGTACTCACCGCGAAGGGGCAGATGGCGCCCACCGTGGCGATCTTCGTGAACCCCGGGCGCAAGGACGGCGAACCCGAGCAACGCAGCATCGAGTACGACTCCATGACGCCGGACTACGGGCGCTTCCTCCTGGAGGACCTGATCCCGTTCGTCGTCGCCGCGGAAGGCGTGACGCTCACGGAAGATCCCGAGCGCCGCACGCTCATCGGCATCTCCTCCGGCGGCATCTGTGCGTTCACGGCCGCATGGCACTTCCCGCAGCACTTCGGGCGCGTGCTCAGCCACTGCGGCTCGTTCGTGAACATCCGCGGTGGCCACAACTGGCCGTTCATCGTGCGCATGTCGGAACGGCGGCCACTGCGCGTTTTCCTGCAGAGCGGCGAGGGTGACGGCGTGCTGTCCACGGGTGACTGGCCGCTGGCGAACCAGACGATGGCGAAGGCGCTCGACTACGCAGGCTACGACCACCGCTTCGAGTTCGGCGTGGGCGGGCACTCGCTGCGGCACGGAGGCGCGATCTTCGCGGAGAGCCTGCGCTGGCTGTGGCGCGCCTGAGGGCGCAAGGCGGCGAGTCATCGCGCGTTCGTCAGGCGCTGCGATCATCTCCATCCCCAAGCGCGGAACGCAGGCTGCACACGCAGGCGTCCACGAATCCGCGCACCCGTGCGTTCGCGCGCCGGCCATCCCGATACACCACGTGCACCGGCAGCGGCGCAGGCTCGTGGGCCGCGAGCACGATCTCGAGCGCGCCACGCCTGATCTCCGCCGCCACCTGGTAGGAAAGCAGCCGCACGAAGCCAAGACCGCGCCGGGCAGCCTCGATGGCTGCGCCATTGGCGTTGACGATGAGACGGGGATGTACGCGCACGACCGCCTGCGCATCGCCCGTGCCGAACCGCCATTCCGGCGTGCGTGTGACACCGGCGGCCAGCACGACCGGCAGGTCCGCGAGTTCGGCCGGTGCAGTGGGCGTGCCCGCGCGCGCCAACAACGCCGGCGAGGCGCACACCACCCGGCGGACGTGTCCAACTGCGACTGCGTTCAGCGTCGAGTCCGGCAGTTCACCGATGCGGATGCCGACATCGATACCTTCCTCCTGCATGCTCACCACACGGTCGAGCAGCACGCACTGCACCTGCAGTTCCGGGTTCGCCGCCAGGTGATCAACGATCATGGGCATCACGTACAGCTCGCCGAACAGCACCGGCGCAGTGACCATCAGCATCCCCCGCGCACTCGCGTGATTGCCGGCCGCAGCCGCATCCGCGTCGTCGAGCTCCGCGAGGATCCGCCGGCTGTCGTCGAGGTAGCGCTGGCCGGCGTCAGTGAGCCGCACCTGGCGCGTGGAGCGCTGGAGCAGCAGGGCCCCGATACGCGCCTCGAGCCCCGCAACGGCGCGCGTGACGCTCGCCGCAGACATGCTCAATCGACGTGCGGCAGCCGCGAAGCCTCCTGCTTCGGCGACCGCCTGGAACACGAACATCTCGTGGAATCGGTCCATGTCGTTCCAGCGGGATGCCACGGCAGGCGCCGTGACATCCGTCGAGCTCCATCGATCGGCGGACGACCTTCAGTCGTCCGTCAGGCTCGCCAGATCAGCGCGGCAGCCGTGCCGGCCCGTACATCTGCGTGAAGTCGTCGCGCTTCGGCCCGAGATAGCCGAACAGGTACGCACCGACCTTGCGCATCTGGATCTCTTCCGATCCTTCCGTGATGCGATAGCGGC
>SXGU01505071.1_pt1 | contig 11547 bp, 11 predicted proteins | sample 3174531 | NCBI WGS metagenome assembly SXGU01 (sample SAMN11356863, study PRJNA531348) | freshwater metagenome | isolation source: freshwater sample F1-140 | place: China: Fuxian Lake, Yuxi | collected 2017-12-25
ACCTGGTTCCCGTTGGCGCCGGACTGCTCGCGACGCCGAACACCGTCCTCACGCTGCTCGGGTTTCCCGCCAGTTCCGAAATCTGGCCGCGGGTGGTCGGCGTGCCCAAGTGATCGTGGCTGGTGAGAACCATCAGGATTTTCATGCGGCTAGTCCCTTTGTCTTGGATGAAGATTGTCGCGTCCGTCAACGTCGCTGCGCCACCTCAACAAGCGGCGCCCGCTTCCGTTTCAAGGAACTTTGTTCGGCGGGTCGGAACCGTTTGCGGAGCGAAGTTTACGCAAGACTGTCGGGTCGCTCCGGGGTGGGGAAGCGACCGACCGTGTCAGCTTATTCAACACTCATTGAATATCCTGTTGTCTGGCCTTATGTTGCGCTGCACAAGGAACAGGCAATGACTGAACGACGCGGCCGGGGGCGGCCCAGTGAAACCGACACAGATACGAGCGTGGCGATCGCCCGTGCCGCATTGCAACGCTTTGCCACGCAGGGGTTTGAAGCGACATCGCTGCGCGAGATCGCAAGTGAAGCCGGGGTGGACGTTGCCCTGATTTCCTATCGTTTCGGAGGCAAGCAGGGCTTGTGGAAGGCGATCGTCACACAGGCGGCGAATGATCTTCGCGAAGCGCTGGAGAGCGCTTTGGAAGACATGCAAAACAGCACCGCGCATGATCGCCTGGGCCATTCGGGTCGCACTTTCCTCGCTTATCTCCTCGATCGCCCGGAAGTCCCGCGTTTGTTGTTGCGCGATATTACGGTCGATAGCGACCGTTCGCAGTGGCTGCTCGAGAAGCTCTCGTTGCCGCTCCACCGCCACTTCATCGAACTGGCGTACGCCGCCGCGCAAGAGCGCTCGGCCGAACCCGCACATCTCCAGTTCCGGGTAGCAAACTTCATCTACTCCGCCGCCAGCACGGTCGCCCGGCGAGAACGCCTCGGCAAGCTCGTCGATGGAATCGCGGATGATGCGGCGTTCGCCGCCGCGCTCGAAGCCACGCTGATCGAAGGATCGCTCGCGTTATGACAGACCGCGCACCCCTGATCGACACGGTGGACGGTTATCGGTTCAAGCCGCACGAGATGCCGATCCTGCCCGGCTCCCCGGCCAACCCGGACCACCCCCCGGCGCGGCGGGCGGCCTATCTGGCGATCGGTGTATTCATGGGGCTGGTGGGCGGCGCGCAGAACGGCTTCCTCCTCGCCAACTCGCCCGCATTGCAGGCCGAATTCGCGCTGACGCCAGTGGAGACCGGCTGGCTGACGGTGGCCTTCTATTCCACCTATTCCACGATGAGTATGCTGCTGTTCCGCGTGCGGCAGGAGTTCGGCATACAACCCTTCGTACGCTGGGCAATGGCGGGGCTCGTCGCTGCTAATTTCGTGCAATTGATCGGCCCCGGCTATTACCCCGAACTTGCCGCGCGCGCGGTTGCGGGGGTCACGGCAAGCGCACTGTCTGCGCTCGCCCTCTATTACCTCATGCAGGGCCTGCCGGCCGCCTTGCGGGTCGGGGGGCTGGTGATTTCGCTGGGCCTCACGCAGGTTGCGTTTCCGCTTACACGCGCACTTTCACCCGCGCTGATGGTGGATGGCGACATGAGCCATGTTTTCCAGTTCCAGTTCGCACTCTCGCTGCTTGGCTTCGGCATGGTCTATCTGCTTCGCCTTCCGCCCGGCATCCGCAAACAGACCTTCGAGACGCTCGACATTCCGAGCATTACGCTGTTCATCATCGGTGTCGCGGCGCTCTGTGCGTTCTTGATCCAGGGGCGCATCCAGTGGTGGGACACACCATGGCTCGGTTATGCGCTGATAGCCGCGATCCTCGGGCTGGGTGGGTGCTTTCTGATCGAGGCCAACCGCAAGAGCCCGATGCTCGACCTCAGTTGGCTGTCGGGCCGATCGATACTTGCGCTCGCGCTGATCGGCGCCGCCGTGCGTATCCTTGTGGCCGAGCAGGGGTTTGGTGCGAGCGGCATGTTTGCCGCACTGGGTTACGGCAACGAGCAGCTGACGGACTATTTCTGGATTCTCGCCGGAGCGGCCCTGGCCGGCATGGCGCTGTCAGTGGTGCGGCTCGATCCCAAGGACCTCACCCGTCCGGTTCTCTTCGCGATTCTCGTCATCGGCGTAGCCGCGTTCGCCGACACGCGAACGGGGGTGATGACGCGGCCACAGGACCTTTACCTGACCCAGGCCGCCATCGCCTTTGGTGCGGTTTTCGCGATGGGCCCGATCATGATGGAGGGAATGCTGCGCGCGCTTGCCGCGGGGCAGAGCTATGTGATCAGCTTCATCGCCGTCTTCTCGCTCTCGCAATCCGTGGGCGGGCTTGCGGGCATCTCGCTGCTGTCTGCCTTCCACTCTGTGCGCCTCAAGACGCACCTCATCGATGCCGGGAGCACGCTGACCCTCGCCAACCAGCCGTTCGCACAGGTACTCGGCAATGTTGCACGGCGTGTTGCGCCGCTGCAGTCCGATCCTGCGCTGCAACAGCAGGCCGCGGCGTACAGCATCGCGCAAGAGGTCGGCCGTGAAGCGGCGGTGCTCGCTTTCAACGACGTTTTCCTCCTCATCGGCACCTTGTCGGCGGTAACCTTCGCCGTCGTCTTCGTGCCGTGGCTCATCAACAAGATCCGCGGGCAGAACCCGCTCGCCAAGGAACTGGCTTTCATGGAGGCCATGCTCGCAAGGACAAGGCAATGACAAACTCGACCCAGGCTGAAACCAAAGCCGAGGCCCTTCCCGCCGAAACAGCAACTCTCGAGCAGGAGACCGGGTGGTCTCCCAATCCCTCCCGCCGCCGGATCGGTGTTGCCGTGGCGGTCATCCTCCTGGGCGTGCTTGCCGCGCTCTTCGCCTGGGGCCTGCTGCCTTTCGGAGGCGGGGAGGAGACGACCAACAACGCTTATGTCCGGGCCCGCACGACGGTCGTCAGCCCACAGGTCGGCGGCTATCTGGTCGAAGTGCCGGTGGTCGATTTCCAGCGGGTGAAGGAGGGTGATCTGCTCGCTCGCATTGACGACGCGCCCTTCCAGGAAAAGGTCCAGCAGGGCGCTGCAAACACCGCCGCCCAGAGGGCAAATCTCGCGAACAGCGCGCAGAGCCTGCGCTCGGCGCAGGCACAGCTCGAATTACAGGACGCTGCCGTGGCGGCGGCGCGCGCAGGATTGCAGAAGGCGCAGGCGGACATGAACCGAATCGCCGAACTGGTCGATGAAGGCTCGGTATCGCTGCGTGAACGCGACCAAGCCCGCGCGGCGCTGCAGCAGGCGCAGGCCGGGGTCAGGCAGGCGCAGGCGCAACGTGCCATCGCGGCGGAGAACGTGCGGTCAGTCAATGTAGGCCGCGGCGCGCTCGAAGCGCAGGTTGCGGGGGCCGAGGCGACCAAGGGCCTCGCCGAGTTCGAGCTTTCGCGCACCGAGGTCCGCGCCCCGCGTGCTGGACGGCTGAGCGAAGTCACGGCGCGGGTGGGTCAGCTGGTCACTGCCGGCACTCAGCTCATGTATATCGTGCCGGACGATTTGTGGGTGGTGGCCAACTTCAAGGAAACGCAGACTGCGAACATGGCGGTCGGCCAGCGCGCGACGCTCGAGATCGACGCGCTCGGCGGCATCGAGCTTGCCGGCCGCGTCCAGAGCATCGCACCTGCTGCGAGCAGCGAGTTTAGCCTTGTCAAGCCGGACACGGGGGCTGGGAATTTCGTCAAGGTACCGCAGCGCATCGCCGTGCGCATCGTGCTCGACAAGGGACAGGAAGCGGCCAGACGGCTCGGCCCAGGCATGTCCGTGGTCGCGACCGTCCACACGGAGGACTGATCGTGACGCGCAAATCGCTAATCCTGCCGGCAATATCCGCCCTCGCTCTTTCCGCCTGCGCGCCCGCGTTGCAGCAAGCCCCACTAGGTGCTTCGGTGTCGGCGCCGATCCAATGGCGCACTTCGCTGGAGGTCACTGCCCCGGTCGAGCAGGACTGGTGGGACGCTTTCGGAGACGCGCAGCTATCGCGCCTCGTCGAACAGGCGCGGCTCAACAATCCCGACGTGCAAATTGCCGCTGCCCGTGTCGAGGAAGCGCGCGCGACCGAAATGGGTTCGCGCGGCTTCCTGCTTCCCTCGATAGGCGCTGGCGTCGAGGGCGGCGTCCAGCGAGAGGTCTCTCCCTTCGGCCAAGCCCGCACCACTGTCGCCGCACAGCCCGCCTTCCGCGCCTCCTATGAGGTCGATCTCTTCGGCAAGAACGCCGCACGCGTCGATGCCGCCGAAGCGGGCGTTGCGGCGAGCGCCGCGGGCCAGGAGGCCACGCGTCTTTCGGTAAGCGCGGCGACGGCCAGCGGCTACATCGCCCTGCTGGCGCTCGACGAGCGGCTGCAGGTGCTTAAGGCGACACTCGAAGCGCGGGGACAGGCGCTGAAATTTGCTCGCGACCGGGCCGAGGTCGGCTACACTTCGCAGCTCGAGCTTCGTCAGGCGGAGGCCGAGTACCAGGCCACCGCGCAGCTGGTCCCGCAACTGAAAGCGCAAATTGCGCGGCAGGAGAACGCGCTTTCGGTCCTGACCGGCGAGCTGCCGGGCGCTATCGAGCGAGGAGGGGCGCTGGACCATCTGCGCCAGCCCGCTCCACCGGCAACCCTGCCTTCCGAGTTGCTCCGTCGCCGGCCGGACGTTGCGGCTGCGGAATATCGCATCGCGGCAGCAGACGCGAAGATGCGCATTGCCCGAGCCGATTTCATGCCCTCGATCGACCTCGGGGCGGCTGCCGGACTTGTCCTGACTAACCTCCTGGCCGATCCGACCACTATCTGGTCGTTGGGCGGCAGCATCCTTGCACCGATCTTTCAGGGTGGGAAACTGCAGGCGCAGCTTGAAGGGGCGACGGCGCAGCGCGACCAGGCGGCCTGGGCCTATCGCTCGACCGTCCTCAACGCCTTCCGCGAGGTAGAGGATCGCTTGGCGGTGCTCGCCAATCTGCAAGAGCAGCAAAGAGCGCTGGAGGCACAGCAGGTATCCGTAGCCGATGCGCTGCGCCATGCGCGCAACCGTTACCGCGCAGGATATACGCCCTATATCGAGCAGGTCGACGCACAGCGCGCCTTGCTCGGTGTGGAGCTGTCGCTGGTGCAGGTTAAGGCGGACGAACTCATGACGACCGTCGAACTCTATCAGGTGGTGGGCGGTGCACCCCAGTAAACTAGAGGGAGTCGAGAGCCGCCTGGCAGCTTTTCTTAGGGAGTTCGAAGCACGCAGACGTCTCGACCATGGAGCCTCTCGGTATAGATGAGATGCCCTGCCGAAGCAGAGACGGGGCCCGCATTTGGCGGGTCCGGTTCCAGATATCCAGCGATTAGCAGTGACCCGCCGCCCGATGTTCGGGAGCGCAGGTAGGCGACGCGTCGGGCTGCACTCCAGGCTCCGACGAGGGCTGGGGCGCAGCGGCTTTGGCGGGGGTCGGCTTTGCCACGGCAGTCTTTGCAGCAGACGGTTTTGCAGCGGGCGTCGGCGGGACCGCATCATTCGCGGCTTGAGGCTGCGCAGGCATCGGCTCGCCGCGCAGCATCGCCTCGACCATGGCCACTTCCGCGAGTTGCTCGGCCCGCGTCTCCTCGATCTGTGCGCGCACCGCACCGCTCGCGCCATTCGCGAGTGCGATGTCCGACATCGCGACGGCACCACGATGGTGGGCCAGCATCTTGGCGAGGTAGGTTTTCGAAGGAGTGTCGCCCGATGCCGCCATCATTTCGGTGTGCATCTCGGTCATCGCGGTTTCGTAGAGCCTGGCACTGGCGGGATCGGGCGCCCCGTTGCGGGCGAGCGCCTTCAGCGCGACGATTTCCGCGCCCTGCTTTTCGATCGTCATCTGCGCCATCTTCTCGACATCCGCGTTGGGCTCGAGGCCGAGCACGATCCGCGACATGGCGATTGCGCCTTCGTGATGCGCGATCATCTTCTTGACCCAACTGTCGGCGGCATCGACGCCGACCGCGGCTTTCATCGACCTGTCCATCGCCATCTCGGCTTCGGCATAGGGACCGTCCATGGTCATCGAGCCGGCAGGCCCGGTGTCGTCGGCAGGTTGGTCGGCGCTTCCGCACGCGCCGAGCGACGCTAGCAGCGCAAGCCAATGGATACCGGCATATTTCATCAGGTTCTCTCCTTGAAACCGTTCGCATCACCAGTTCAGATGGTCGACCCCGTGCACCAGCGCACCGCCGAACCAGCCCTGCACCAGGATCGCCGCGGTCAGGATCGACAGACCGACGATCATCCCGGGGCCGCGATCCTGGTCGGGGCGCCTGAGCGCGAGCACACCAAGAGCGAACGCGCCGATGCCGATGCCGGTCCCGAGCCAGCGGTGACTCTGCATGACCCAGTCGTCGAGGCCGGGATCAAAGCCGCCGCTCAGCCAGCCCGACAGCGTGGCGAACGGCGCCGTTGCCGCTGCGGTCACCACCAGGAACTGGACCGGTTTCGCGAAGCCCGGCCGGTTGCGCCCGACGATAGCCGTGAAGAGCGCCGCCGGGACAAAGGCGATGGGAAAATGCACCAGCATCGGATGGAAGCGGCCGAGCCAGTCGACCAGTCGCGCTGCGAAGCTCGTCGGCGGATCGTCTGTCTTTGCCATGTCGGCCATTACCGCGGTATGCCCCGGCATCGCCGGATCGTGGGCCATGGGAGCAGTCTGCGCCGTTCCGGCGGCAGCCGCGCGCTGCGCCTCGACCTGCGCGGCCACCTGCCTAGCCTTGTGATCCTTGTGCGCCGAAGCTGGCCCGGCGATGGCCGCCAGCATCGCCAAGGTCATCCCCGCATGGCGGAGGCGCCGGAGTGCGTGTCGGAGCATCGTCGTCTCCCTCAGAACCAGAAGCGGACGCCGGCCAGGAAACTCCAGCCTCCGGTGGATTCGCCTTCCTCACGCAGGAAATCGCGCGTCTTGCCGAAGGCCCGCTCGTATTGGACGCCCACATAGGGGGCGAACTCGCGTGCGATGTCGTAGCGCAGCCGGACGCCGATCTCGGCATCGGTCAGGCCCGCGCCGACGCCGATGTCCTCGCTGCTCTGCGCCGCGAAGTTGAGCTCAGCGCGCGGCTGCAGGATGAGCTCCTGCGTGATGCGCTGGTCGTAGTAGCCTTCGAGCCGGCCCATCAGCTCGCCTCGGTCCGACAGGAACAGGGCGCCCTCGACATCGAAGAAGCCCGGCGCCAATCCTTCGAACCCGACCGTGGCATAAACGCGCGATGGGTCAGGCTCGAAATCATAGCGGATGCCGGCCTGGAGATCGAAGTAGGGTCCGATAGCGCGGCTGTAGAGCGCCTGGACCTCGGCCGACTCGATGCCCGCACCGAATTCGCCCTCGCCTTCGGTTTTGACGACTAGCCGATTGATATCCCCGCCGTACCAGGCCTCGCCGTTCCATTCGTAGGCATCGCGACCTTCCTTTATCTTCGCCTCGGCGATGTTAACCATCACCATCGAGAAGTTCTGGCCACCGTGATGCAGCGACAGGTGATGCCGTCCCATCGCCATCGCGGCGGGGCCATAGATCGCGTCGGCGGCATGGTCCGCAGGCACGGGAGGCGGTGTTCCCGAGCCAACCGGCAGATCGGTTCCTTCGGCCCCGATGGACTGGGCTAGTGTACAATGCCCCATGGCTGCATGCTCCGCGGAACACACGGGTTGCGGCGCAGCTTGCGGTGCCGGGGCCGTGCAGTGCCCCATGGCCGCGTGCTCTGGACTACAGGTGGCTTGGGCTTTGGCCGCGGGTTCAGCCGGCAGCGTGGTCCGCGCTGGCGGGGCCGTGCAATGCTCCATAGCGGCATGTTCCGGCGAGCATGTTGATTGCGCCGGTTTCATCGCGGGAGCGGGAGCGGGAGGCGCACAATGTCCCATTGCGGCGTGCTCGGGCAGGCAAGCCGGCTGTCCCTTGGGCACAGACGCGGTCGCCGCGCTGGCCGGAACGGAGCAATGCCCCATCGCGGCGTGCTCGGGGCTGCAGGTGGTGCTGGTGGAAGCCTCGGCCGGCTGAGCCTGCGCTTGCGCGCCGGCCGGCACGCTGGCCAGGACAGCCATGGCGAGCAGGCGAAGTGTGGCGAGCGAAGTCATCTACGCGGCTCCCTTGTCGGGGCGCACGGTGACGACACGCATCATCCCGGCGGTCATGTGGTAGAGATTGTGGCAGTGGAAGGCCCAGTCGCCCTGCGCATCGAGGGTGACATCGAAGGTCGCCGTGCCGCCGGGCTGGACGTTCACCGTGTGCTTGCGAGGGCTGAAGGCGCCGTGTCCGGTCACCAGCTCGAAGAAGTGGCCATGCAGGTGGATCGGGTGCTGCATCATCGTGTCGTTGACCAGCCGGACGCGCACGCGTTCATTGTGGCGGAACGGGATCGGCCCGGCCGGCTCGCTCATCTTCACCCCGTCGAACGACCACATGTAGCGTTCCATGTTGCCGGTGAGGTGGATGTCGAGCTGGCGGCTCGGCGCACGCACATCGGGATTGCGCTCGAGCGCCATGAGATCGCGATAGGTCAGCACGCGGTGGCCGACATCCTCCAGGCCCGTTCCCGGTTCCCCCATGCGGTCGACCGGCATCGGCGAGATCGTCTGCACACCGGGGTTCTTGTCGACCTGCGGCGCGTTGGCGAAGTCGCGCATACCCATGTCGCCGTGATCCATCGGTGCGGCTGCCTGGGTGGACGCCGCGGGCGCGCCGGCAGAATGGCCCATAGCTGAATGGTCCACGGGTGCAGCCGCGGAGGCTGTCGCCGCTGCCGTACCATGCCCCGTCGCCGCGTGATCCATCCCGGTCATGCCGGCGGCAGTCGCGGCAATAGCGACGCCGGCATCTCGCCAACCGGTCAGCTTCCACAACTCACCAGACGCGTTCTGGTGGGCCGTTGGATCGACGCCGCGGACTTTCGCTGGATTCGGTGATCCACCGCCCTTGGCACCGTGATCCATTCCGCCATGACCCATTCCGGAGTGGTCCATGTCCCCCATGCCCATGTCCCTCATGGTCAAGAGGGGGCGCGGGCGCAGCGGCGGAACGGGCGCGCTCATGCCTTCGCGCGGCGCGAGCGTCGCGCGGCCCAGACCCGACCGATCGCTCGCCTCGCTGACGAAGCTGTAGGCTCGATCTCCGGGCGTTACGACGACATCGTAAGTCTCGGCGGTGCCGACCTGGAATTCATCGACCGTTACCGGGCGTACGTTCATGCCGTCGGCCTGAACTACCGTCATCGGCAGCCCCGGGATACGGATGTTGAAGGTCGTCTGCGCCGAGGCATTGATGATGCGCAGCCGCACGCGCTCGCCCGGCGTGAACAGCCCGGTCCAGTTGTCGAACGGACCCAAGCCATTGATGGTGAAGCTATAGGTCGAGCCGGTGACGTCGGCGATGTCCGCGGCATCCATCCGCATCTGCGCCCATTCCCAGCGCTCCTTCGCGGTCAGGTCGCGCCCCGCAAGAAGCCCTGACAGGGTCATGCGCTGGCGGTTGAAGTAGGGCCCGCCCATCTGCTTCAGCTTGCGGTAAATCGTCGCGCCGGCCAGCGGGCTGTGGTCGGACAGCACCAGCACGTGCTCGCGGTCGTATGCGACCGGGTCGAGCCCGGCCGGATCGATTACGATCGGGCCGTAGACACCGTCTTCTTCCTGATAGGCGCTGTGGCTGTGATACCAATAGGTTCCGGCGTGGCTGACATCGAACTCGTAGTCGAAGCTCGAGCGCGGCATGATGCCGGGAAAGCTTACGCCAGGAACGCCGTCCATCTCGAACGGCACCAGCAAACCGTGCCAGTGGATCGAACTCTCCTCGTCGAGCGTGTTCTGAACACGCAGGCGCACGCGCTGACCTTCCTTCAGGCGGATCAGCGGTCCCGGCACGGTGCCGTTGATGCCGATCGCGCGGCTGACCTTGCCGTCGACCTTGACGCTGACCTGACCGATGGTGAGGGCAATATCGTTGCCGCTCATGGTCGGCAGGGGGCGTATTAAACCTTTAGAGAGCGGCTGAGCCCAGCCGGGCAAGGCTTGCGCAAGGCCAATGCCGGCACTGGATAGGGTGGCGGCGCGCAGCAGCGCACGCCGTCCGAGGACGAGTTCATTCATCGAGGATTCCTTGGGCTCACTGGAGCGAAAACGATCGCCTGCCGGCGGGAACTGCGCCCCGGCCGGCAGGTCAGTCGTGCTTAGTGGTGCGCGTGCCCGTCGGTTGGGGCCGCAGGCGACATGTCATGTCCTGCATGCGGATCATCCGTTGAAGGCGCCTTGTTGCCGCTGGCGGGCTTGCCCGCCACCTTGTCGCAGCAAGCGCACTTCTCCTTCATCTTCTCGCAGCATTCCATTTTCGGTTTTTCTGCGGGCGCAGCCTGGGCGTGCGCCACGCCGGGGAGAGCAATCGCCAGAGCGACCGCGGTCATCAACTTGTTCATGTTCCTGTACTCCGTGAAATCGAAAGAATGACAATTTCACGCAAGCCTGGGAGGGGGAGTGGGAAGTTTGGCCAGGAATGGTGGGGTCTCGGCCGTACACAGGCTGAACAGCAGCGGTGCATGATAGGAGATCGGCTCGGGCGACGCCGCACCGAGCGGCGCCACGGCCGAACACATGGCAGCGCAGCACTGCGTCATCGCGCCGGACTTGCCCTCGTCACCCACGTCTTCGTCACCGCAATGCCCGGCCTGCACCATCTCGCGATGATCAATCGGCATCGCCGCCGATGCCATGCCCGACAGCATCGCGAGCGGTGCGACCAGCATGGCAAGCGCTGCCAGGATGAGATGGAAACGGCGAAGCATCAGGAATTTATCCTATGCTCGGGCGGAACAAGGGTCAATTTTTCTGTACCAGCCAGACGCAACGCGGCGGCTTTCGCATTGCCTTGGTTCGCCGGCATCACCCGACGGCCTCAAGGTCGTCGAGAATGGGGCAATCGGGCTTTTGATCGCCGTTGCACTCGGCGGCCAGTCGCTCGAGCGATCTGCGCATCGAGTCCAGTTGCCGTGCCTTGGCCCTCAATTCCGCAGCTCGGGCTAGCGCGAGCGCCTTGACCTCGGCGCTTGCGCGGCTGCGGTCCTGCCACAGCCCCAACAACTGCCGAATCTCCTCGATCCCGAAGCCGAGGTCGCGGGCCCGCCGAATGAAGGCAAGCGTGTGGACGTCCGTCTTGTCGTAGTCGCGGTACCCGGAATCCCGGCGCGCTGCAGCGGGGATCAGGCCCACCTTCTCGTAATGCCGGATCATCCGCTGACTCACGCCCGATGCGCTCGATGCTTCGCCGATCTTCACAGCCGCACGCTCCGCAAGCGCAGCGAGTTGCCGATGACCGCCACCGAACTGAACGCCATCGCAGCCCCTGCGATGATGGGGCTCAGCAGGAGACCGAACCACGGGTACAGAACGCCGGCCGCAATGGGCACCCCGGCAGCATTGAAAACGAACGAGAAGACCAGGTTCTGGCGAATGTTCAGCATGGTCGCGCGGCTGAGCCTGCGGGCGCGGACAATCCCTCGCAAATCGCCTTTGACCAGTGTGATTGCGGCGCTTTCCATCGCCAC
>SXGU01279841.1_pt1 | contig 11546 bp, 14 predicted proteins | sample 3174531 | NCBI WGS metagenome assembly SXGU01 (sample SAMN11356863, study PRJNA531348) | freshwater metagenome | isolation source: freshwater sample F1-140 | place: China: Fuxian Lake, Yuxi | collected 2017-12-25
ACCTTCCGAACATTCGTCAAATGCGTCTCCCGGAGCAACTCCTGTCGACGCCCGCCTCCGAGATTCATCCACATCGCCCTCCGGAGCCTCGGGTGCCGGGAGTTCACCTCGAGGATGATCTCCATGACGAGTGCGATCGCAGCTCGGGTCGCGTTTAGTTTCGCACCCTCCACCCTCTTCTCAACCAAGAGCCGATCCTGCTCTAGCTCCCTCTCGAAGATCGCATCTAAGATCGAATCCTTGTTCGGGAAAAACTGGTACAGGTGGCCAATGCTAATCCCAGCTTTTTCGGCGATCCTGTTCGTCGTAAACTTGTCGGGGGTGTCTCGTAAAATAAGAGTACCGGCTTTGACGATGTCCTCGAAGGTCCGCTGGGACCGCTCCTGCTTCCCTGGATTATAGCTACTCGGCTTCGGTTTCTTGAGCTTCGCCATTAAGAGTTTCCTTTAAGAGCTTTTACTCTTAAAATACTACCATGTTCGAAAAAGAAGCTGAAAGGAAAATCCGAGAAGCCATCGAGCGCGGGGAGCTCGAGGACTACCCTGGAAAAGGGAAGCCGTTCCCCGAAGAGTTCTGGGAACAGAACGCCTACGTCCCCGAGGACCTCCAGCTTTCCTACAAGATCTTCAAGAACGCATCGATCCTCCCACCGGAGATACAACTCAAGGCGCGGATCGAAGAACTCCGGACCCTCCTGCATGTAAAGGATTTATCCGAATCCGATCGAGCCCACCTTCTGACGGAACTCCAGGACAAGGAGCTCCAGTTCAATGTTAAGCTAGAAAGTTTCAGGAGCCTTAGCTCTCGAAAGTAAAGTCAACGACTCGGAGTGACTAACCGGGATAAAGTCTACCTTGAGATTTCTAGACTCCCCACTATCCCTTTGACACCCCTCCCACCCCAGTGCTTTACTTTCCCTCCAAAATCCCAAGGAGTTCCCATGTCTAAAGCACTAGTCTTGCTACTGCTCCTCTGCAACCTCGCCGCCGCCCGCGACCTCACCGTCGAACAGAAACTGAGCGACCTGAACGAGCTCATCGCCCACGTGAAAGGTGGCTACGGCCCCCTGATCTACAAGAAGCAGCACTTCAACATCGACGTCGACGACCTCTACAGCAGGTACGTTCCGCTCATCAAAGAGACCAAGACCAACGCTGAGTTCTACTACCTCATGGTGCGGTTCGTGGCCGAGTTCAACGACTCCCACTTCCGGGCGAACGTCCCGACGAACCTCGAGACCTCCCTCGGGTTCTCCACCGACCTCGTCCAGGGGAAGGTCCTCGTCGATGACATCGACCGGACGGTCCTTCCGGTGGACAAGTTCTCCTTCGTCAAAGGCGACGAGGTCGTCTCCCTCGACGGCAAGCCTATCCTCGACGAGCTGGGTGAGATCGTTCCGTACATGGGCCAGGGCTTCGCCCTCGCCGCCAAGCGGAGGGGTGCGTTCATGCTCACCAACCGCCGCGCCTCGAAGGTCCCGGCGAAGAAAGGCAAGGCCGTGGTTGAGATCCGCCGTGGCGACTCGACGGTAACGGAGAAGGTAACCCTCGAGTGGAAGGCCAAGGGGAAGTTCACCGACGAGTTCAACCCGAACAAGAAGCTCACCCGGTCGACCCTCCGGACCTCCCACGTGAACTACGACCGCATCGAGATCGAAGAGAAGAACCGCTGCTCCGGCGATAGCCGGATCAAGGTCCCGGAAGGGGCCACCGTCATCATGAAGGAGCCGTTCGTCGCCTACTACTATCCCACGGCGAAGGGGAACGTCGGCTACCTGCGGATCCCGCACTACTCCCCGACCGACCCGAACCCGACCGTGAACGCCCACGTCCTGCGCTTCAAGCAGTACGAGTACGCGGTGAGTGTGCTCGAGAAGAACACCGTGGGTCTGGTCATCGACCAGGATCACAACTGCGGCGGCTCGGTGAACTGGCTCCATTCCTTCCTCACCCTCTTCATGGACAAGCCGTTCGCCCCGATGCAGTTCGAGCTCCTCGCCTCGAAGGCAGCCTACCTCGACTTCGGGAACTGGCTCGTCACCCAGAACCAGAACACCCTCGAGTACCAGAACCTCCTACCAGTCATCGAACTCATTAAGACGACCTGGCTCAACACGAATGATTACCTCACCCGGAAGACCTCGATCTCCGGTGAAGAGCTCTGGTACCCGAACGACGTGCGCTACACTAAGCCCATCATCGTCCTCATCGACGAGCTCAGCGGCTCCGGCGGGGACGCCTTCCCGGCCCTCATCCAGGGGTACGGCCGGGCCAAGCTCCTCGGGACGAGGACCATGGGCGCCGGCGGACACGTGATCACCCTCCCGCCGCTGAACCACTCGCAGATCAGCGTGGCCATCACCAAGTCCCTCTTCTACCGGCCGGACATGGTCGCCGTGGAGAACAACGGAGCGGTTCCGGACATCGCCTACTCCCCGAGCGTGAACGACTTCCGCTACGGCTACCTGGAGTACCAGAAGTTCTACACCGACGAACTCCTCAAGCTCGTTAAGTAACGAAGACCGAGCCCGTGCGACCACTGGTGGCACGGGCCCCGACGAGGTTTTAGATGACAGCCATCCCGACCTTCACCACCGAGCGGCTCCTCCTGAGAGGAGTACTCCTCTCCGACGCCGCCGCCTACCAGAAGATCTTCGCCGACTTCGAAGTGATCAAGTACCTCTCGAGCGCGGTCCCCTGGCCCTACCCGGAGAACGGAGCGGAGTTCTTCATCAAGAACATCGTCCTGCCGAACCAGGGGAAGGATCGCTGGAACTGGGGCATCTTCCTGAAAGAAAACCCCAGCGAGCTCGTCGGCGCCGTGGAGCTCTTCCGACCGGGGAAACCGGAGAACCGCGGATTCTGGCTCGCGAAGAAGCACTGGGGCAAGGGGTACATGACGGAAGCCGTGAGGCCCGTGATGGACTACGCCTTCACGAACCTCGGCTTCGAGAAGATGGTCTTCGCCAACGCCGTGGAGAACACCAAGTCCCGGCGGGTGAAGGAAAAGACCGGTGCGCGCTTCCTCGAGGTGAAGCCGGCGAACTTCGTGAACCCGGAGATCACTCACTCGGAGTACTGGGAGCTCACGAAGGAAGAGTGGCAGGGCCCCTAGTGCAGGTCCCGGAGGTTCTGGTCGGTCCGGTCCGGTGTGTTCGGGTACACCTGGGTCATGCAGGGAAGTTCGACGTAGAAAGTGGAACCCTTCCCGACCTCGCTCTCGACCCAGATGCGGCCGCCGTGGGCCTCCACGATCTGCTTGGTGATGTAGAGGCCTAGGCCTAGGCCCTGGATCGCGCGGTCCTGCCGGGCCCTTTCGAAGCGGTCGAAGATCTTATCTATCTTGTCCGCGGGGATACCGGCGCCCTGGTCTTGGATCGTCACCCGGGCGACGCCATCGGCGAGCTCGGCCCGCACCGTGATCGGCTTCCCGTCTCCGTAGCGGATGGCGTTGGTGAGGAGGTTATTGAACACCTGCTCGATCCGGAGCTTGTCGAGGTCGCCGAACATCTCCTGGCAGTACTCCAGCGTCGGCAGCGCGGTCTCCGAGAGGTTGAAGACGGGCTTCAGGGCTTCGAGGGAGTCCTTCACGCAGTCGCAGATGTTCACCTGCTCCTTCGAGAGCGAGAGCCGGGAGAACTGGATCCGCGAGATGTCCAGCATGTCGTCCACCAGCCGGGTGAGCTTGTTGACGACGGAGCTCGTCTGGCGCGCGAACTTCTCGTAGGAGTCCGTGGCGAGGCTCTGCCCTTTCTTGAACTTGTGGACGAAGAGTTCGCACTGGAGCTTGAGCGAGGTCAGCGGGGTCTTGAGCTCGTGGGACGCGATGGAGAGGAACTCGTCTCTGGCGGTCAGGGCCGTCCGGAGCTCCTCCTGACTCCTGAGCAGGTTCTTCTCGGCCTCAAGCCGATCGGTGATGTCCCTGGTGACCTTCACGAAGCCGATGAGCTCGTCCTTCTCGTTCCGCAGGGCCGTGAGGGAGACGTGGGCTTCGAAGAGGGTCCCGTCCTTCTTCATCCGCGTGTTCTCTTCTTCGAAGAGGCCCTTCTCCTTGGCCTTTGACAGCTCGATCTCCGGCTTGCCCCGGGCCTGGTCCTCGGGGGTGAAGAGCATGGAGTAGTGCTTGCCGATGATCTCCTCGGCCTTCCACTGCTTGATGAGCTCGGCGCCGAGGTTCCAGGTGGCGACGTAGCCGTCGGGGTCCATCAGGAAGACGGCGTAGTCCCGGATCGACTTCATGGCGAAGCGGAAGATCTCGGGGTCGATTTCGGCGTGAGGCTTGATATCCCTCCTCCTGTTAGGAATATGATAGGAAAGCGGCCGTACCAATGCCACGGACGGTGAATCAATACTGTTTAAGTGCGGAATTGACCGACGCTACTCTTCGACCACGACGGTCTGGAAAACATAGTCGTGGAAGGCGCGCTTTTCCCGGTTAAACAGCGAGACGAGGAACCCCAGACCCAGGAGGAGCCCGGAGAGGTAGTGGCCAACGGTCTCCCGGTACACGCCCTGCCAGGGCTTCAGGTTCCCTTTAGTTTCCGTGCTCAAAGCTTTTATCCGCATGATCCGCTTCCCGATGGTCGCCCCGGTCTTCGCGTAGAAATGGTGGATGACGGCGACCTGGGCCGCGAGGGCGAAGATGAAGGAAACGTAGTCGCGGATGAAGAGAGCGATCACGAAGTTGATGACGATGTGGAAGAATGAATCGATGAGGAGGGCGACGAAGCGGCTGCTGAGAGGCGCCAGGGCTTGGGTTCCGGGAGTCATGGGAAGATCCTTCGGGTGGTTTTTTCCACTCTAGCGAAGGAATCTTCCCATGGCCAGACCGAACTCGTCCTACCTCGAGAGGATGAAGACGTTCCGCATGTCGTGGCTCTTCACCTCGCGCTCGTAGACCGCCCCGAGGTTGTCCACCACGAAGACCCGGCCCGAGAGGTCGATCATGTAGTTCGATCCCATCTGGGCGATGTTCACGATGATGAGATTGAGCGGGAGGATCGGCAGGTTGAGCCGGCCGGTCTCGGAGATGGTGTAGAGGCTGCCCGTGTCGTCGACGAAGAAGTTCCCGCCGGTGCTCTTGACGGCCCTGACCTTGTAGTCCGGCTGGACCGAGAGGACGCCGTCCTTGGTCGAGGTGTAGATCTCCCCCTTGCTGGTGAGGAGGTAGCGCGGGCCCACGGAGGCGATGTCGGCCGGGTTCAGGCCCGGCACGGTGACCTTGGCGACGGTCCCCAGGGAGGTCACGGTGTAGACGTCGATCTTCTTCTTGTCCTTGTCGTTCAGGGTGAAGAAGTTCGCGCCGCCCTTGTCGATCTTCTTGTAGAGCTTATCCTTGGTGACGTAGTGGAAACCCTGGTTGTTGACCGTGATGAGGGTGGCGTCGGAGTCGATGAGGTAGTTGTAGCCGATGGCCTTGACCACCTTCACCTTCTGGTCCTTCCGGTAGAGGAGGCCCCCGTCGTCGATGGTCACGAGCTTATCCGCTTCGACGAAGACCCGGCCCCCCTTCGCGGAGACCTGGTAGGGGTTGACGAAGTGGTTGAAGTCGTAGATGAAGCCGGCGGCGTCGGTGGTGAGGGTCACGCCGTTGTTCAGGACCATGTAGGACTGGGAAAACGCGGAGAGGGGTAGGGTCACGAGGCAGGCGAGTAGAAGACGCTTCATAGATTCTCCCGGAAGGTTTTCTCGGATTATCTCCCGGCGGGGATCGGCGCTGGAGGGGGCCGGCTAAACTTTACGGCCCTGTCTAAGGATTCGACAGGTGGCCTAGACGAGCTTCCGGAGGAAGAACTTCATCCGCTCGAGGTTATCGTCGAAGTCCTTCGGGATGAGCCCGGAGTTCCGCAGGAGGGCCGCGGCGTCCGAGCGGTCCTCTCCCAGGGCGCGGAAGAGCATCTGCTGCTTCTCGGACTGCGCCTCCAGGAGCTGGGTCACCTCGTAGAGCTTGCCCTGGTCCAGGATCCGGTCGTACTCCTTGAACACGTCCTGGACGAGGAAGTCGATGGGATCGAGGGGCTTCTTCGGCTTCACCGCTTCCTTCTTGACGTAGGCCAGGGAGATGAGGTCTTCCATCTTCTTATACTTCTCCAGCGCCGAGAGGTACTGGGCCTTGAAGACGAGCTCGTTCACCCCCCCGGTGTCCACGAGGGCTTCGTCGAGGCGGTGGAGCAAGCGGACGAGGTAGCTCACCTGGAAGGGATTGCTCTGGAGGTACGGGAGGTTCTCGAGGACGATGGAGCTCTTGCAGGCGTCGAAGAAGGACCGCATCGCCGCCGCCTCCTCCGCCTTCGCGGAGAAGTCATCGAAGGTCAGCTCGCTGATGACGGGCTGGACGTAGACCGCGGCGATGCCGTCGACCTGCCGTTCGAAGTCCTGGAGCTCCTCCTCCGAGAAGAGGTCGTTCAGCTCCTCGTCGAAGGAGTCCTGATGAGATTTCACTAACTTCTCCAGGTTGGCCAGGGAGACGTGGGTGTAGAGGTAGAGGGTTTCTGACATTCTTTAACACCTTCTTGTGAAAATTATATAGGACCGACAGGCTTCCTATCTTCAGTTATTTTTGCTAGAAAAAAAACACCCTTCTCACAGGATCGTGCAAAAAATGAAGTTCAAGCTCCTCTTGGCCCTCTCCCTCGCTTCGGCGAAAGCCTCGGCGTCCGAGCTCGTCCAGTGCGAGATCCGCTACGTCGACCAGGCGGGCTTCTCGAACCTCTCGGGATCCTACCACGAGGTCGGCCAGTTCACCGTCCAGGACTGCGCGAAGGAAGCCTCCCGGGTGAAGACCGAGCTCGCGGTTCCGGTCTCCTTCGAGTTCACCCACTACACCCAGTCGGCGAACATCCACACCCCCGGCTCCGGCTTCAAGCTCTCCGCGACCTTCGACGAAGGGAAGCGGTCCGCGCCGAAGCTCATCTACACGGAATTCTAGATGCGCCTCCTCCTCGCCCTCGTCCTCGTCTTCCTGACCCTGAAGACGTTCTCCCAGAACCTCAGTCAGGAAGAGCAGCGGAAGCTCCTGGAGGAAGTGAAGCTGCTGCGGGAGAAGGTGAAGGCCCTGGAAGGGAGGTCCGAGGGGACCGTCCCCCCGGACCTGATGAAGACTCTGCAGAAGGGTCTCAAGCACCAGCAGGACCAGCAGCGGGCCCTCGACGAGCTCGAGAAGGAAGACTAGGGGAAAGCCGCCGCGCGGGCGGCCTTCCCCCCGGACCTTAGTTCCCGAGGATGAGCGTGGCCTTCACGTCTTCCTTGAGGATGTACCCGCCGTTCACCCGCAGGGACTCGATGTTCCCGACGGTCTCGGCGCCCTGGAAGGAGACGGCTTCGATCTCGTTCTTGAAGATCGCGCTCTTCTCGGTGAAGATCACCCGGACCTTCGAGAAGGCGACGGCGCGGCCATGGCCCGTGTTCTCTCCCGGCATGAGCCTCGCCCCCTGCTGCTCCAGGGCCGCGAGGGAGGTGTTCTTCGCGCGGAGGAGGCCGTCGACCTCGGACCTCGTCAGGGCGAAGGCGTGGGTGGAGAGGAGGACGATGAGGAGGGCGAGCAGGCTTTTCATTGGAAGTCTCCTGGACTTGTTTCAGAGAGCATGGTCTCTGAGAGGTTAATGGTGAAGTACGGTATGGGACCCAGACTCTCTGGCTTGTTCATGATCTCGCTGATCTTCTTCACGCACTCGCGCTGGAGGAGCTTGATCTCCTTGATGGCGTCGAAGGTTAGGGCTTCGCTCAGGCTGAAGAAGGAGTTCCGCCCCAGGGCCATCGTCTGGGGCTTGTAGAACCGCACCAGCGCCGGAAGGTGCGAGGCCGCGATCTGGACGTCCAGGGAGAAGTTCTTCTCCCGGGCGTGGAGGCGGCCATCGGACTCCTGCAGGAGACCGGCGGCGAGCATCTCCTCGGCGCGCTTCTTCCCGTGGCTCCCGAAGTTCTCCACGACGGACCGGAGGTCGGTCCCGTTGTGGTTCGCCGCGAGCTTGTAGATGAGGTACTTCGTCTCGTCCCGGAGCTCGACGTTGAGCTCGGGGTTGTAGGACCGGGTCTCGGAGGAGAAGATGAAGTTCCCGAAGTGCCGGTGGAGGAACTCGGCCACGCAGGCGTCGACCTTGCTGAGGAGGAGCTTCAGGTTCTTCTCCCGGAGGATGTAGCTCACGAGGTTGAGCACCGAGTGCGGAGCGATCTCGTTCTTCTGCTGGCCGCTCATGAGCCGCCGGAGGGAGGTGACCGGGACGTTCGACCTCTGCGCCAGGGCGTTCAGGGTGAGCTGGGGGTTCTTCCCCAGGTAGGCGGCGATCATGTCTTGAAGGCTCTGGAGGAGTTCATTTTCTTGAGTCACCTGCATCGGACCCCCTTCACTACCTAGTCATAGCAAAGGAGGTCTAGTTGAGTATAGGACTACGGCTTCGCTGACAGTTTTTAGAAGGTATCCGGGGCCATTTTGATCCTTCTCGGTGGCAGAGAGGGACCGAGGTGCGGACTCCCGCAGCGGCTCACGCGGACCACGAACTTCAGCATTCCAGCCACATCCGCCGAGTCCACTGTAATAAGTCCACGCTTCGAAAGATCCTGGTTGATAATCTCCGCGGTCATGTGGTTCCGCAGCTGGAACCGGATGGCCTTGGCGCTGCCCATGGAGCACCCGGAGCGGAGCTGGACCACCCTGACGTTACTCTCGGCCCAGCTATCGTCCACGGCCCGGCCGCTCGAGTTCCAGCTCTTCTGGATCACCGGCGTCGGGTTCGCCGACCGCGAGAGGCCCTCGTACCCCAGGAGGATGGTCGAGAAGAGGCCCTGGATCCCCGGATCGAAGACCGTCGCTCCGCGGGCCTGGTAGCTGATCTCCAGGGTGTCTGCCTTGAAGCCCTGGGGAATCTGGGCGTCGAAGCTCAGGTTACAGCTCTTCTGATTGATGTGCGGAACGTTCGTGTGCGCCCTCCTCCGGCGCCCCTCCGGAACCGTTGGCCTCTGCGAGGTCGCTTCGTAGTTGGGAACTTCCAGCCGGAACTCGTCGAAGAGGAAGGAGATCGCGGAGCCGTCCGGGACGGCGACGGTGCTGACGGTTCCCTCGAGGCAGCCGGTTCCGTTGTAGGCGACCTGGTCGAACCGCACCTGGGCGAGGGAGGCGGTGGAGATGGCGAGAAGGGCGACGGTGGTGATGAGTTTCATGCTGGACTCCTTTCTTCCTTCTTATCCCTTCCACTCTTCTTACGTATAGGAAGAAGGGCCGGCGTGAAACCTTTGTCGCCCAGGTGGTCCATCGGCCGGACCGGGGAAGACCAGGTGGGCGACAAACTCTTCCCACCGGCGGATTCCGGCTTCACAGCTGCCGAGCTCCCCGGTTAAGTTGGGCGTAGGAACAACCGGGCGAGGTCGCCCCAACAATGCATGAAAGGAGAACTTCAATGCTTAAGCTCGTAACGAAACTCTCGACTCTCTCAGTGATGATGCTCAGCCTCGGCGCCTTCGCCCAGTCTGATATTTCCCTCGGCGAACCGGTCACCGGAGGGAACGGCTGCCCGGCCGGCTCCGCCTCCGCGACCCTCTCCCCGGACGGGAAGGCCCTCTCCATCATCTTCGACCAGTTCATCGCCGAAGCCGGCCCCGCCTCAGGCCGGACCGTGGACCGGAAGAGCTGTAACATCGCCGTGCCGGTCCACGTCCCCGGCGGCTTCAGCATCTCCGTGGTCGCCGTCGACTACCGAGGCTTCGTGTCCCTCCCGTCCTCCAGCGCCTCGGCCCGGATGCAGGCCGAGTACTTCTTCGCCGGGATGATGGGTCCCCGCTTCGTGAAGGACTTCCGCGGGAGGATGGACCAGGACTACCTCTTCACCAACCAGCTCGGCCTCCAGGCCGCGGTCTGGTCTCCGTGTGGAGCGGACGTGAACCTTCGGGTGAACGCCAGCATGCTCGTGAAGAACTCCGGACATCAGGATGCCATGGCCACGGTGGACTCTGCTGACATCAACGCGGGAATCATCTACCAGATTCAGACTCGACGCTGCAGATAACCCGGCGTGCTCTGCCTGGACAAAAAAAAAGCCACCCTCGCGGGTGGCTTTCTTTTTTAATTACATCGGTCTTCCGTCTTCCCATGGCTGGAAGCGGTCGTAGGTCACGTAGGTCTTGTTCTCGCACCGGACTTCGTAGTAGACCCGGTCGGTGTTCCGTCCGCGCTCAGAGTAGCGCGTGCTGATACACTCCCGCTTCTCGACGATCACCCGTCGCTCCTCTCCCACGTAGTGGTCTCGGCACGTCGTGATCCGGTGCGGAGGCTGGATGTCCGAGTCGATCATGTCGACGAGGCCCCAGGTCGCGAGGACGACACCGCCGATGGCCACACCGGTTCCGATGTTCCTCACGGTTTCGTTCCGGCTCTGCCCAAGGACGATCCCGCCGACAATCGCGCCGATGCCAACCACGGTGCGCGTGCGGCCCTGATCATACTGCTTCTGCTTCGCGGCCGTCCAGCGGGACCGGGACCGGTCGTAGTACTCCGTCGTACACTGGGTATCGTAGACCGGTGTGCTCTCGACCACGGTGTTGGTCACGACGGTGCTCCGGTCTCTCTCGATCGTCGGCCGGGGCCGTGGGGAGTAGTTCCGGAACTCGCCGCGCCCGTAGGCGTCCTGGGTGACTTCGCACTGGTTCTCGACCCGGCGGCGGAGGTAATCACAGTTAAACGCTCTCCGGTTGTAGGTGATCCGAGCGGAGAGGTCGAGGCAGGTGAGCCGGAGCCGGCGCTCGCCCCGGAACTCGCTACACTCGACGGCGTAGCCCCCGTCACGGAACGAGCGATCCACGAACCTGCTCAGGAACTCGCAGTCGCGCTGGTCCTGGTAGTTCGAGAAGATCTCGCAGTTGAAGAGCGGGACGTTGTTCCGGCGAGACAGGTCCACGTTCTGGGTGTACTGGGCCTGGGCGGACATGATGGAAAACAGGGATGCGATAATCCACAGTAGTTGTGGCTTCCTCATACGATCCTCCTGGATGTGTTGATTACCAAAAAAGTATAGGAGGAAGCCGGGCCCGGGTGGGAAGGCGCTGTAAACTTTATAATGGTGACTAAACCTTTTGCAGACTTAGCCGCGAGCGCCGTGACGGGGCCCCGGAGATCGTCTTTAATAAGAACATGAAAGGACTAAAGCTCCTCGTCATTATGACGATCGTACTAACCGCTCTCCCCGCCCGCGCCTCCCTGGATAACCTCAACTCCAAGCTACCGGTGGAGATCGAGGACGCCGAGCCCATCGACGAGGGAACTTGGAACGCCCAGCTCTTGAGTGAGTTCCGAGAGGAGGACGAGGGGGCGGCTCAGTGGAGACTCGTTCCCGAGCTCCGGAGCGGCTTCGCTAAACGCTTCCAGCTCACCGTCCGCTCCCCCTTTCTCCCGGGGCCGGCCGAGGAGAGGCGAGGCAGCGGAGACGTGGAAACCGAACTCCAGTACCTCCTCCTCGAAGCCCCGACCGGCCCGAGCATCGGCATCTCCGCGATGGGGATCGCTCCAACGGGGAAGGAGAGCAAGGGTGTGGATTCGGACTTCAAGATCGCCGTCTCCCA
>SXGU01396659.1_pt1 | contig 11544 bp, 10 predicted proteins | sample 3174531 | NCBI WGS metagenome assembly SXGU01 (sample SAMN11356863, study PRJNA531348) | freshwater metagenome | isolation source: freshwater sample F1-140 | place: China: Fuxian Lake, Yuxi | collected 2017-12-25
CAGAAAAAATCGCGCTTTTTTTGCAGCAGGAAACAAACGAAAACGGCGACAATCTGCTTCGCGCGAGCCTTGAAAAAATTAATCAAAGACTCGAAACAATCGAATCGCAAATCGCATCTTCAAACTCAATTTTACCGACGTATTTGCAGAAGCAAGCGTCGGTTCACTCAAGTCAGAATCAGTTTACAAATCTCGAATCACTCGCCGACGAAATAACCAATAATATCCAAAATGAAAAGGCTTGCCCGTATGAACCGACGGGCAAGCCTTGTGACCATTGCGCGATGTGTAATTCGCTCGGATTCTAAAAGTTAGCGCGCGGCAGGAGCGGCTGGTGCTTGCGGAGCCGCCGGAGCCTGCGGCTGCTGGTTGCGACGAAGCGAATTCGGATCAGGCAGCTGCGGAGCTTGTCTCGCGCTCGGATCAGCCTGGAAATTCGGCTCTTCCTTAAAACCCAACAAACTTGCAGTTAAAACCGCCGGAAACTGATTGCGCGTCGTGTTGTAATCCTGAACCGCCTGATTATAATCGAGACGTGCGACGTTAATGCGATTTTCTGTTCCCGAAAGTTCATTCTGCACGTTCAGAAACAGTTCGTTGGAACGCAGTTGCGGATAGCTTTCCTGCAAACTCAAAAGCCGACCGATTGTTCCGCCGAAACTGTTATTCGCTTCGATCACTGCTTGTTTCTGTTCAGGCGATTTGTCGCCGTCGGCGCCCTGCGGCGCAGCGCTCGTCGCATTCAATAAACGCGAACGGGCGTCGGCAATTTGACCGAAAACTTCCTGTTCCTGAATCGCCGATTGCTGCGCGACGTTGACCAAATTAGGAATCAAATCGGCGCGCCGTTGCAGAGTGCTTTCCACATTCGCCCATTTTCCGCGCACGTTTTGTTGCTTTGCCGTTAAATCGTTGTAACTGCAACCGCTTAAGCCGAAAACGGCGAAAAGCGCGATTGACAATAAAATAAATCTTTTCATCTGTGTTCTCCTCATAAAATGTTAATTGTTAGATGTTAATCGTTAATTGTTAACCGCTTTTTTTTGCAAAAATCTTTGCCGATTAACTATTAACAATTATCGTTTTACGATGTTTCCAAATTATCTACCGCCGCGATGACGTTTTCGATCTCGCGCATGTATTCGGCGAAAAGTTCATTAGCCGAAATTTCATCTAAATTCTGTGCGTAATTATTCTCACGAATATTGAATATTTTTTCAAACGGTTTACCGTTGAGCCGCAATTTCTGCGCGGTCAGCGCGACGATTTGATGTTTGCCGTTCGGCGGTTCAACGCCGCGAAGCAGTAAAACAGCTCGAAAAAGCGACGCGAAACTGGAAAGACTGTCCGACATCAAACCGACCAGACCGGAAACCGAATGCGAAACCGGAATATACGTGCGGCGCAGTAAAATCAATTTGCTGCGCAGTTCGTATTCGGTTTGATGACGCAAAAATTCGTCGGAAATTTTGATATTGGCAAGCACATCAGTTCCGTAAAGCACTTTGCGCGCGCGTTCCATTTGATGAAATTCAATCGGAAAAACATCAGCCGCCGTTTCCAATTCGTTAACGGTAAAATAAACCGGAATCGGATGACCGAGCCGCGTCCATTCACGCATCGGCGCCTGCGCGTTACGCAATTCTTTCGGCGTAATTTCGTGCAGCGCGATTAATAAATTAGAATCCGGTTGATTATTTGCATAATCGCCAGCAACCGCCGCCGCGCCGTAAAGAATGACCGACGCCAAATTCCTGCCGTGCGTCGCGCGCAAATCGTCTAAAAAACCTTCAAATTGATTGCTCATAAAATATTTTAGAATTCAGAATTCAAAATTCGATTTCAAAATTTAACATTAACCTTGAATTTTTAACCCTGAACACTAACCCGAATCTACCAATCGCCGCCCGCTCCGCCGCCGCCGAAATCACCACCGCCGCCGAAACCGCCCCAACTGTCGCCGCCGCCGGACGAACCGCCCCAACTGCCCGAAGACGAACCGTGCGAACTGCCGGAATTAGCAAGAATCGAACCGACAATCCACGGCAGAGCGCTTGCTCCGCCGCCGAAACCGCCGCCGCCGAAACCGCCGCGACCGCCGCGACCGCCTCTGCCCGAACGACTGAAAATCAATATCAAAAGCACAAACAGAATAATCAGGCAGCAACCCGTGCCGCCGAGCGCCGAATCGCGTTTCGTCTGATTTCTCGGCTGAGTTGCTTCGGGCGTCGGCACCGGCGCGCCGCTTTGCCGAGCTTCGATTGTGCTGATATAAGCGTTGATCGTGTCGGAAATTCCTTTGCCGTAATCGCCTTGCCGAAAAGCCGGAACGAGATTTTGCCGCTGCAATTGTCCGACCAATCCGTCGGGCAGTTCGTCTTCGAGATCTTTGCTAACCTGCGTAAAATATTTGCGGTCGTCAACGGCGATAAAAAGCAACGCGCTCGGATTATCGTCCGCTTTGGCGCCGATTCCCCAACCGCGCGAAACGGCGAGAGAATAATCGAAAATCGGGCGTTCGCCGGTAGATTTGACAATCGCGACGGCGAGTTCGACCGGCGGATTTGTCTTATTTTTAAATTCCCTGATGCGCTGTTCGAGCTGCTGCTTGGTCGCCGCATCAATGACGCCGGCATAATCATTCACCGCTCCGGTCGGCGCGGGCAAAGGCGAATCATTAATGGAAAACGGCTGATTCTCCTGCGCAAAGGCGAAACTTGCCGTCATTAAAAAAATCAGAACCGCGAAATTCAGTTTTACCGATGCTAATTTTGTCTTCATTAATATTGATTTTGCCAAATATAACTGGAATACGAAAGTTTGAATCTAAATGTTCCGATTGTAAAAATAATGATAAGCAATCAGTGTTCCAAAAAAGTGTGCAAAACGAAATGAAGAGTAAAAAACAGTGCGACTCCGGCGAAAACAGCGAAGGAAACGAGCGGACGTTTGCCGCCGTGATGATTTACTTCCGGAATCAGATCGCTGGCGGCGACATATAAAGTGACGCCGCTCGCGAGCGGAAGCGCATAAGCGACAGCCGAATCGAGTTTGGCGCCGATAAAATAGAAAAGCAGCACGCCGATAAATGTCATTAAACCGACGAGCGACGTCGCCGTTAAAACTTCTTTGAAGCCTTTGCCCGCCGCCAAAATCATCGAAGCAATCGTAAAACCCTCGGGAAATTTGTGGAGAAAAACGGCGATGAAAACGAGAAATCCGACTTTCAGATCAATAATCGAAGCGGCGGCGATTGAAACGCCGTCAAAAAACGTGTGAATCAGCAAACCGCCGATCGCCGTATAAGCCGAACGCGGCGAAATCAGATGATCGTGGTGCATTTCTTCGCCGAGATGAAAATGCGGTGCGATGGTATGCTCGAAAAATTGCGTTAAAAGATAACCGGCGAGCAGCAGAATCATCGGCACGGCAAGGTTTTCGCTTTCCGACGGATTGAGTTTTTGCCAAATCAAAATGCTTTTCGGAAGAATCTCAAAAAACGTCACGGCGAGCATAAATCCCGCTCCGAGAGCCAGTAAATATTTGAGAAATCTTTTGTAATTGCGGTGGATTTGCGACGGAAAAAGAATCAAACCGCCCAAAATATTGGCGAATGCGGCGGCGAAACCAAAAATCAGCAGCTGGAAAAAAATCGAATTCATCGGCGATTATAAAAATACTAACTGTATCTCAAACGGCGACGAAACGAAAATTCAACGGGAAAATCAAAATTGCCTAACTTAAAAAAGCGACAAAATCGGTCAAAAATTTAAGCAGTTGATTAATAAAAAATGTTGCGATATTTCTTGACAGAAGAAGAAAAATAGTCGTAATATGCTTGCAAGTATTTGAAAAAAAGTCTGAATTTGAAAATTTGGCGATTGTAATTTTAGATAAAGTATGTGTTTAAAACTTTAAGCACTTTTCCCCAGAACGAGTCTAAAAGATGCCGCGCGAAAAAAAATATTACAATTATCTTGGACAGGACGGTCTAAAACATTCTAATTTTCGCGTAAATCTAGCAAAAAACAGCATTCTATCAAAGGGTTTCCCAATAGAAAAATCCGAGAGCAATTTTGTGTCTTGAAAAAGGTTTCGTGTGTTTAAGTCGTAACGAGTTCTTTGAAGATGCCGGAAAACAAAGCCGAAAATTTGCACGCATCCGTTTTGCTCGGCGAAACTCTGGAGCTTTTAAGTGTGCGCGACGGCGGCGTTTATGTAGACGCGACGCTCGGACTCGGCGGTCACGCCGAAGCGATTTTAAGCTCTGCCGAAAATGCGCGCTTGATCGGAATTGATCAGGACGCGCAGGCAATCGGTTTCGCCGAAAAAAGATTAACCGGATTCGGCAACCGAGCGCGAATTTTTCACGCTAATTTCGCGGATATCAAAACGGTTTTGCGCGAAGCTGAGATTGAAAAAGCGGACGGCGTGCTGGCGGATTTGGGCGTTTCGTCGCTGCAGTTTGATACGGGCGAGCGCGGATTCAGTTTTCGTTTCGACGCGCCGCTCGATATGCGGATGGATCCGGAATCGGGCGCGGAAACAGCCGCCGAGCTGCTTGAAAACTTGTCGGAAGAACAAATCGCCGATTTGATTTACCAGTACGGCGAAGAAAGAGCATCGCGCCGAATCGCGCGGCGCATCGTTTGGAAAAGAGAAATCGGCGAGCCGATTACGACGACGAAAGAACTCGCCGAAACGGTGGAAAAAGCAATCGGGCGCGCGGGCGGCGCGAAAAACAGAGATAAGATTCATCCGGCGACGCGCACTTTTCAAGCGCTGCGCATTGCGGTCAACGGCGAGCTGGAAATTCTTGAAAATTTTATTCGCGACGCGGTTGATGTCCTGAAACCGGACGGACGATTGGCGATCATCACGTTTCATTCTTTGGAAGATCGCATCGTTAAGCAGACTTTTCAGAAACTTGCGGGAAAATGTTTTTGTCCGCCGCGAATTCCCAAATGCGTCTGCGGCGCTGAAAAAAGAATTGAAATTCTGACGCGCAAACCGGTTGTCGCCGACGAGACGGAAATCTCGGAAAATCCTCGATCAAGAAGCGCGAAATTGCGCGTTTGTCGAAAATTAGATTAGAAAGCGCGACCGAATTTTTGCGAAAATTTTATGAGAAAAAGAAACTCGCCGCAAACAAAATCCAACCAGAACATCAAACGCGAACACGATTCGATTCCGTGGCGATATCTTTTGATGACGCTCGTTTGCGGCTTGTTTTTGATCGTCGGCTTTTTCTTCGCCGCGCGCCAGCATTTTTATTCGATTGACTACGGAATCAAAAACTCGAGACTGCGCAAACAGATTGATGAACTCGAAGCCGAAAAGCGCCGTTTGATTTTGCAGAAAGAAATTGCGCTCTCGCCCGGGGAAATAAAAAAAGCGGCGAAAAAAATCGGTTTGACGGCGATGACGGCAAGCAATATCGAGGCTTTTCGCAGCGCGGCGGACGCACCGGTCAAACCGAAAACCGAAAAAATCTCGATTGATAAAACGCCGGAAAAACCTTCGGACGCGAAAGACGCGATTATGGCGGCAAACAAGCCTGCCGAAAAAATTGCGAAAGCCGAAAAAATCGTCAAGCCGGAAAAGAAAACGACGGACGCAAAAGATAAAACGCAGGCGAAATCAGCTAAATAAAACGGCAATTGAAAAATTCTAAAATATGGCGCGAAACACAAAAAAAACAAAGAAAAAAAATTCGATGCAAACCGCATTTACGCGGTTTATGTTAGTTGTCGCATTTTTTATTTTGTGGATCGGCGGCATCGGCGTGCGGCTCGTTCATCTGCAAATCAATCAGCACGAAGTTTTGCGCGACAAAGCGCTTGACCAGCGCCGCGACCAAATCAAAAGCCGCCAGCTGCGCGGCACGATTTATGATCGCACCGAACGCGCGCTGGCGATGAGCGTTAAAGTGAAATCGCTCTACGCCGATCCGCGCGAAATCGAAGATGCGGACGCGGCGGCGAAGATAATCGGCAAAGCGCTGAAATCCAAGCCGAATGAAATCGCCAAAGCGTTAAAAGAAGGAAAAGAAACCGGAAAAAAATTCGTTTGGCTGGCGCGTAAACTCGACGAAAACGCCGCCGACCGAATTAACGAAGAACTCGAAGACCGCAGTCTCCGCAAATACGATTTGCCGCGTTATGCCGGTTTATACTGGCGCGAAGAGCAAAAACGCAGTTATCCGTATCAGAATCTGGCGGCAAGCGTGATCGGTTTCAGCAACGCCGACGATATCGGCAGCGCCGGAATCGAGCAGGCGCAGGAAGAAGTTTTGCACGGCGCGGTGATTAAAGGCTGGCAGGATCGCGACCGGCTCGGCAGAGTTTACGACGAATCGGACACTGAAGAACGCGAACCGCCGAAAGATGTTGTGCTGACGCTCAATCATTCGATTCAATATAAAGCCGACCTCGCGCTCGAACAGGGAGTGAAAAATTCCAACGCAAAATCGGGAATGGCAATCGTGCTCGATCCGAAAACCGGAGAAATTTTGGCGATGTCGAATTATCCGACGTTCGATCCGAATCGCTACACGGAATTTGCGACGGAAAATTATTCAAATCGCACGATTCACGATATTTACTCGCCCGGTTCGGTGTTCAAACTCGTCACATACAGCAGCGCGATTAACGAAAATATTATTAATCCGGACAATCAGGTCGCGTCGGCGAGCAGTTTTATCGAAGTCGCCGGACACCGTTTTACCGATCACCATTCGCGCTCGAATATGACTTACCACGATGCGATGGCGGTTTCGAGCAACGTGACGGCGATCAAAACGGCGCTCGGCGTCGGGAAAGAAAAATTTCACGATTATATTAAGCGTTTCGGATTCGGAAAACCGGTCGGCGTGGAGCTTCCGGCGGAAACCGGCGGCATTGTGCGTTCGCCGAAAGTGTGGCAGGGCGACAGTCTCGCCTCGATGTCAATCGGCTATGAAATTGGCGTTTCGGCTTTGCAAATGGCGACCGCTTTTGCGACTATAGCCAATGACGGCGAAAGAGTACAACCCCACGTTATTAAGGAAATCCGCCACGCAGACGGGAAAATTTTCAGCGCGACCGAGCCGCAAAAAACTCGTGTCGTGACGGCTGAAACTGCGCGCGGACTTCGGAAAATGCTGCGCGAAGTCGTGCTCAAAGGAACCGGAAAACGCGCGCAGCTGAACGGTTATACGTCGGCGGGAAAAACGGGAACGGCTTGGAAATTTAATCCGAAAACAAAACGAGTTGACGCGTCGAAATATATTTCGTCGTTTATCGGAATGGCTCCGGCAGACGATCCGAAAGTCGTCATTGCGGTCGTGATGGACGAGCCGAAATCAGGCGCGCGCGACGGCGGACAAGTTTCCGCGCCGGTTTTTCGCGAAATCGCCGAAGGCATTTTGCCGGAAATGAGCGTGATTCCCGATGCCAATATTAAATTTGATCAGTTGACGGCGCAGGAAATTCCCGCAGAAATCGAAACTTCGATTTTGCCGGAAAACGAGCGAATATTTTCACTCGAAGCGCTTGAATCGGAAGAAACGGACGCGGTTGAAAATAATGTTGACCAGAAAGAACAAAAAGTTTCTCAAAAAGAAAAACCGAACGCGGAAATAAGAGAAGCACCGAAAGAAAAGAAGAAAGAAGAAAAAACAGAAATAAAGAAAGAACCGAAAAAGGAACCGAACCGCGAGAAACCGCCGGAACCCGATAAAAAATCAGCGAAGCCGAAAGCGAACGCCGTCGGACAGGAAAAAACGAAAAGCGACCAGAAGAATAAATCTTCCGGCGAAAAGACGAAACAAAAAACTTGAAACTTGAAACCGCAATCGCCTATATGGAAGCCGACGCTTCCGCCATCAATCCCGCCTTGCTCGGCAGGGAAGTGCAATCTTTCTCGATTGACTCCCGCGAAGTGCAGGCGGGCGATTGTTTTTTCGCGCTTTCGCAGCCCGAATATCAAAACAACTGTTTTAACGGAGATTTTGAAGATTCGACGAAATACGTCGTTGCGGCATTTGAAAAAAGCGCAATCGCTGCCGTTGTCCGGCGCGACCGTTACGAAGAACATCGCGCCGAGCTTGGCAAATATCAGGATCGGCTGATTTTCGCCGACGACGTGATTGCCGCGTTTCAAAAATTGGCGCACGGCGTTTATCTCGAATGGAACAAAACAATCGTCGCCGTCACCGGAAGCGCCGGAAAAACGACGGCGAAAGAATTGACGGCGCACGTGCTCGAAAAATCCGGGCGCAAAGTTTTGCGCAACATCAAGAATTACAATAACGGACTGGGCTTGCCGATTACGGTTTTGAATTTGGCGAAAGACGCGTCTTACGACGTCGCCGTTCTCGAAATGGGAATGTCCACGCCGCATCACGAAATCGCTCGATTGTGCCGCATCACGCCGCCGGATTTCGCCGTCGAACTCAATGTTTTGCCGGTTCACGTCGAACATCTCGGCTCGATTGAAGCGGTCGCGCGGGCGAAAGCCGAACTCGTCGAAGGAATGAAACCAGGCGGAACCGCCGTTTTAAACGCTGATGACGAGCGAGTTGCGGCAATGCGCGAACTGTCAAAAGGAAACACGATCACTTACGGAATTGAACATCCGGCGGACGTTACGGCGCGCGATGTGACGATGAACGGATTCGGCGAGACGCATTTTACATTGAATACGCCGAACGGAAATGCCGAAGTGGTTTTTTCGCTGTCGGGCAAACACAATGTTTTGAACGCTTTGGCGGCGGCGGCGGTCGGCTGCGGTTTCGGAATGACGGCGCAGGAAATTGCCGGCGCGCTGAAAACCGTGCAGCCGCCCGCGCAGCGCGGCGAAATTCTGCATTTCGCAAACGGTTTTACGGTCATTAACGATTCGTATAATTCAAATCCGGCGGCGCTGCTTTCGATGGTTCAAACGCTTTTGGACGGCGGCGCAAACGCGCGGCGAAAAATCGTGGTTGCCGGTGAAATGCTCGAATTGGGCGAGCGCGAAAAGGAAATTCACCGCGCGACCGGCGAAAAATTGGCGGCGAGCGGCATTGATTTTCTAATCGGAATTCGTAATTTGGCGCGGGAAATGACCGAAAGCGCCGCCGGTGCGGGATTAAAAGAAACAAAATTTTTCGCGTCGTCCGCCGAAGCGGGCGAGTTTTTAATCGGTGAAATAAAGCCGGGCGATTTGATTTTGGTCAAAGGTTCGCGCGGCGTGCGCACGGAAAAAGTGATCGAAAAAATACTGGAAAAGTACGAACTGGAAAATAAAAGCCAAGCGGTTGCGGAATAGAAGATTTACCGAGAATCCGAAATCCGAAATCGAAAATCCAACTGATGCTTTACTACTTTTTATATCAAATAATCTTTCAAATTTACGGCAGAGGTTCCGAGTCGTATTTTTTCAAAGGCTTAAACGTCATTCAATACGTGACGTTTCGCACCGCGTGGGCGACGATTACGGCGCTTTTGATTTCGCTGTTGTTCGGCGGAAAAGTGATTAAAAAATTAGCCGATTTGAAAGTCGGGCAGGAAATCCGCGAAGAATTGTCCGCCGAACATCACGCGAAAAAAGGCACGCCGACGATGGGCGGAGTTTTGATTTTGGTTGCGGTTTTTATTTCGACGCTGTTGTGGGCGCGGCTCGATAGCCTTTATTTATGGCTCGCGCTCGGCGCGACGACGGCATTCGGCGTCATCGGATTCATTGACGACTACATCAAAATCGTCAAAAAACGCAGCGAAGGTTTGACCGAAAAACAAAAATTAGCCGGTCAACTAATAGTTTCGGTCATCGTTTGGGGCTGTCTTTTTTTGACGACGAGCTATCCGTGGAATTTGAGTATTCCTTTCTTTAAAGAAACGGCGATCACCGATATTACTTATGTCGGACCGTTTATTTATTTATTCTTTATCATTTTCGTGCTTTTGGGATCGTCAAACGCCGTCAATTTAACCGACGGAATGGACGGACTGGCGGCGAGCGTCACGTTTATCGCGATGTCGGCGCTGACGGCACTGACTTATGTGGCGAGCGATGCGCGCTGGTCGAATTATCTCGACATCACGCACAAACCGGAAGCGGCGGAACTGACGGTTTTCTGCGGCGCGATGGTCGGCGCGAGTCTCGGATTTTTGTGGTATAACGCTCCGCCCGCGCAGGTTTTTATGGGCGATGTCGGCAGTCTGGCAATCGGCGGCGCGCTCGGAACCGTCGCGATTCTGACGAAACAAGAATTTCTTCTGCCGTTTATCGGCGGAATATTTATTCTGGAAGCGGCTTCGGTGATGCTGCAAGTCGGTTATTTCAAGTTTACCAAGCGAAATACCGGCGTCGGCAAACGAATTTTTCGCCAAGCGCCGCTGCATCATCATTTTCAACTCGAGGGTTGGAAAGAGCCGAAAATCGTTTTTCGCTTCGTGATAGTCGCGATACTTTTTGCGCTGTTGAGTTTATCAACATTGAAATTGCGGTAGAAATTTGTTCGGTTTTTTGATTGTTAGTTTTTGAGTCGAATGCTTCTTGAAAATCGCAAAGCACTGATTTTGGGCGCGGGAAAATCCGGCGTCGCTTCCGCCGAGTTTTTGGCGGCGCGCGGCGCTGTCGTTGCGCTGCACGACAAAAAACCGATTGAAAATTGGACGGACGAAGCCAAAGCATTAAAAGAGCGCAAAATCGGTTTGATTGACGGCAATCTTCCGTCATGGCTGCTCGATCAGATTGATTTGGTCGTCATCTCGCCGGGCGTGCCGACGAATTCGATTCCCGCGCGTTACGTTGACCGCAAAAACGGCGAAGTGATCGGCGAAGTCGAATTAGGTTATAGATTTACGAAAGGCAGATTCGTCGGCATCACCGGCTCGAACGGCAAAACGACGACGACGACTTTGATCGGCGAGCTTTTGAAAAACAGCGGCATCGAAACGCAAATCGGCGGAAACATCGGGACGCCGTTAATTTCACTCGCGGAAACTTCGACGGAAAAAACGTGGACGGTCGCCGAGCTTTCGAGTTTTCAACTGGAAACGATTGTGGATTTTCGCCCGAACATCGGAATTTGCTTGAATGTGACGCCGAATCATCTCGACCGATACGATTTTTTTTCGGATTACGCCGCCGCCAAACATCGGCTTTTCGCCAATCAAACGGCGGAAGATGTCGCGATTCTCAATGCCGACGATGAAATTACGACGAGCTGGGCAAGCGGTTTGAAAGCGAACATCGTTTTGTTTTCGACGAAAAAAGAATTGGACGAAGGCTTGTTTCTGCGCAATCGCGATTTGATTTGCCGCGCGGGCGGAAAAGAAAAAATTCTGACGACGCGCGATGACATTTTTCTGCGCGGTCTGCACAACGTCGAAAACATTCTGGCGGCTTTAGCGGCAGGTTTGGCGTGCGGCGCTGCGCCCGATTCGATGCGCGAAACGGTGAAAAATTTCAAAGGCGTCGAACATCGCATCGAATTCGTCGCGGAAATCGAAGGTGTTAAATTTTACAACGATTCAAAAGCGACGAGCGTTGACGCGACCTTAAAAGCGCTCGAAG
>SXGU01171352.1_pt1 | contig 11543 bp, 11 predicted proteins | sample 3174531 | NCBI WGS metagenome assembly SXGU01 (sample SAMN11356863, study PRJNA531348) | freshwater metagenome | isolation source: freshwater sample F1-140 | place: China: Fuxian Lake, Yuxi | collected 2017-12-25
GCCGCAGTCCGAGAAACTTCTGTAGCCTCTCTGCCTCAACTTCGCGACTCGCCAAGAAGACTTCCGGGGCCAAGGCGGGAGCCGTTGTTGCCTTGAGGTTCTCCCAGTGATCAGAGAGATCCGTCACGCCTTCTGGTTTCAGTCCTGTTCGTCGTGCGAACCATTGATCGACCGCTGGTGCTGTTTCAAGCCATTGCTCGAGATCGGTGGAATCACAAGCAATGACATCTCCCCAAATCTTCAGTGACCGTTTCTCCTCGCACCACTTGTTCTTCGATTTGTTGTCCCACTTGCATGGAGTGACGAAAACAAAAGCCATTCGGCTCACGTCTGTTCCACGAGCCTCTTTGGCTCGCTGCTCGAAGTCCTCATTCGCCTTCGATGTTGGCGATTTGTTGACACTCAATTCCCAGCCGCTGATCCCATTCGGGACAAAGTCGTTGCCTTGCGCAATCTCTACAAGTCCATCCCATCCGTGACGCTGCACTCCCTCCCCAGCAGAGAAGCGGACGAGACTCGGTTCCTCGATTGTTGCGCGCACCAGCATTCGGATGAGTTGAGGCAGAAGCTGGGACGATTCATTCCACTCGGCCCAAAGCTCCAAGTGGCGTTCAGTCGTCCAGATTTTCCGTCGAGCTGAATTTCCTACGGTTGCTTGCCTCACGGCCCGACGGCTCCGACTCGCGGCATGAAGTCCGCCGCGAAGTTCCTGCGGCAGTCGCCCTGTTTCGGCGATCGCTAGGTCGTCGAACTGTTTTCGATTGGGCGAGCCTTCTGCGAGTTTCAGTGCTTTGGCCAGAGCCTGTCGTGCTGAATCGTCCTGTGGGGGCGACAGCAGGCCGCGTTCGAGCCTACTGTGGTTTCCTTTGTCCAAACCATGAAGCCGGCAGAACTCGCTCAACGACATTCCCAGAGACTCCCGGCGGGCTCGACAAAACGTCCCGAACTCGGCTTGTGGGATCGACTTTCTACCTCGGACTGAGCTTTTTTTGGCCATCACAGCCTCCTGTCGTTGTATGAAGATACAACGGCGTCTCTATCTGTCAACCGTTGTTTTGAAATACAACAAATATACAAAAAAACTATTTTTAAGGTCTAAATCTAAATCTTGTTGTTGTACTCTATTTTGGAAATCATATTTCGCGGTGTCTTTGGAAAGCAGAGTGCAATGAGACGAATTGAAGCGGCAGAAGTGCTTCATACGCTACAGGCGTCGGAGCGAAGCTCGTTTCGAGCAAGAGAGATCGCGGAGCAGTTCAACCTCGCTCCAGCCGAGGAAAGATCTCTCCTTCGCAGCCTCATTCGATCGGGAGACGTAATTCAAGTGAGGCGAGGAAATTACATTTTGCGACCACAAAATCAGCGGGGTGATCGTTGGGTGCCGACCGATGCCTTGGCGTTGAAATCACTAATTCTGGATTCGGGAGGGCGGTATCAACTCTGTGGGCCGATTGCCTTTCAGCGGTACGGCTGGGACGACCAAATCCCAAACCGTGTCCACGCCTACAACGATCTGGTTTCCGGCGAGCGCACTGTGGGCACCGTCGCACTGACTCTCATCAAAGTGGATGCGTCACGTCTGGGAGCCATACAGCCCGCGATGACTCCAGAAGGAGTTGAACTTGTTTGGCCAACACGCGCGCGGGCGCTCATGGATTCGGTTTACGATTGGTCCGTATTCAACTCACTGCCGCGCGGCTACGATTGGATGCGCCAAGAATTGAGTCGAGATGAAGCACTAGCGGCGGACTTGGTGGAAGTATCGGTCCAGTTCGCAAACCAGGGCACGCTACGACGGATCGGAAAGCTCTTGGAAACCAAGTCGGCACCTCTTGGCTTGCTTCGTAAGCTCGAACGCCGCTTGAATCAATCAGCCAGTTTCATTCCTTGGGATCCAAGCCGGCCGAAGCGGGGCACAATTGATCGGCGATGGGGACTCGTCTTCAATCATGAATCCTGAGCAGAGTTCTCCTGTTGTGCATCTCGCGACAGAAGAGTTCCTTTCCGCCCTCGCTCACACCGCCGCGACTACTGGTTTCAGCCAGCGCCTGATTGAGAAGGATTATTATTGCACGTTGGTTCTGCACGAACTTGCAGCGGGCTTCGAGGCAGGGTTGGTCTTCAAAGGCGGGACAAGCCTCAGCAAGGTTCATGCGGGCTTCTATCGAATGAGCGAAGATCTGGATTTCGTGATTTCAACGGCACCTGAAGCGCGACAGGCGAATCGCCGAGAGCAAATGAGACCGATCAAACGGCTTTTTGCTTCGATATCAGTTCGTCAGCCGGCTCTTCGAATGGCTGGTCTTTTACAGGCGCACAATCAGTCGAAGCACTATCGCGGTCAACTCTCGTATTTGTCCGCAGTCACCGGCAATGAGGAATCAATCATCGTCGAAGTCGACCAACGCGAGCCGATTTTGACGGAGACCGACAGCCGTGTAGCACGGACGCTGCTTCTCGATCATGGTGTTGGCGAACCAACCCTCGAAGCCCCCAAAGTGACCGTTCTGTCTCTGCGAGAAACCTATGCCGAAAAGCTTCGCGCTGCCTTGTCACGAAGAGAGCCTCAAATTCGAGATATCTATGATATTTGGCACGCTTTGAAGATTGGCGTGATCGATTTAGCCAGTGCCGACCTGCGGACGTTGGTCGTGAGGAAGCTCGCGGTGCCAGGGAATGATCCGCTGGATGTGTCTCCAAGCAAACTCGAAACTCTTTCGCGACAAGTTGAAACTCGGCTAAGAGCCGTTCTGCGGCCGGCCGACCACGATGGTTTCGATCTCAGGGGCGCATACCAAGCCGTCGCGGATTTCGCAGAAGACCTGATGCGTCAGTAGCAGTCAGTTGCCGACTGAGATTTACCGTCTACCTGCTGGCATCCAACCGGAATGGGATGAACACCCAACTAATTGCCTTGCCATCGCTGACGAGGAATGGTTGGCGACCGGTTGAGCGGCTTCGATGCCGAGCTCGTTGCTGACGCGAGCGGCGACGATGAGTCGACGCGAGCGTGTAAGTCGCCTCAGCAATATCTCGATGGCGGAGACTATTCAGACCTTTGCGGCCTCATCGAACGCCGAAGTTTTGTGAAAGGTTTGTGAAAACGGGGTGGCAAATCCAAGTGACCAGCCGGGAATCTCAAAGATCGTCAGTGAACCGGCGTGAAATCACAAGTTCTTGACCTGTTTTGGCCTCGGTCGCAACCTGCTACATATACATGGTTTGCGAAATCCTTTGGATCGTTTCCCTCCCTCTCCGCCTTTGCTTATGGCTCGCCCGTAACTCGTTACGAGTGAGCCATTTGCATTTGCGAATCTGATTGACACAGTTTGGTGTGTCAATACTGTGCCAATCAGCTTCGTGCGCGCGGCCCCTGGTTTGGGTTCAACACGGACTTCGAGGGTTAGGATTTCGTTTGTCATCATCATTCTGGATTCCGAGGTCGAGTTTGTTGGGAACGACATCCTCCAAGTACTGACTAACTTTGGCCGGACGCAGACGTCGCGCCGGTAGAACCAAAGAAGTCGAGTTTCTGCATTTGTTGTTGCGATTCCCGGTCATGCAAATGGAAGTAGTGGCGGAGCATTTTCGAGCTGGAGTGTCCAAGCCAGCTCATGGCGACCGATTCGCTGACGCTTCTGGCGCAGACGCTACAAAAATAATGTCGAAATGAATGTACACGTCCGTCTACAAACCCAATGGGTTCACCGGCTCCAGTTGGAAATCGCTTTGACAATGGTGTGAGTACGTCGCGAATCAGAATCCGTCGAACTGTATCCGGCTTCAGTATGCCGCCTCGCGGACCGCGAAAGACCAAGCCACTCGGATGATGTGGTATTGTTTCGAGGATCGTCCGCAGGTGAGGGAACATCGGGAACGCGCGGCTGCGACCCGTCTTCGTTTGTCGCACCTGCTTGTTGGACTTCTTGTGAGCTAGGCCCGTTTCGTCGGTGATACGGATTCGGTTCTCTGCGAAGTCGATATCGGTCCACCGTAATGACGCGAGTTCTGAGATGCGTAATCCCGTGCAGGCAAGCCCCATGACGACATGATGCAACCAATGAAGTTGCGGATCGGCTTTGCAAAGCTCGACGATGGCCACGACCTCTTCCATTCGCCAGCAGTAGGTTGTGGTTCCCTTTGGCTTGCTGAGAGGAAACCGGAACAGACATTGTGCTGGCAACAGTTCGGATTCGATAAACCACTTGAGCGCAGACTTTATGGTTGTTAACTCAAGATATTCGGTCGCATACGCATAGCCTTCGTCGTCGAGAAATGCAGCGTAGGCTTCGAGCACGTTTGCCGTAACTTCATTCCAGTACCGGATCTCTTCTGTCACAGCAAATGCCAGGAATTTGTCGAAAACGGGTTTGTACCGCTTAATCGTTGTCGGCTTGGCACCTTGAAGAATCGCAGGGCGAGCAACGAATTTTTCGTACCTTTGTCTTCCGTCCTCAAGCGTCAGAGTCTTTGGATCATTGGAGACCTCGTGGGGCGACGCCTTGCCCCGCTTGATGGCGCACAGGAGATCGAGCTTGGTCAGTGCGTCGACTGCAGCTTCGTAGTCGTCAGTATCGAGCGAGTGCCGCCCCAATGATGGAGTATTGGAACGGCCATCGGCGACGAAGACTCGGCCGCGGCGTTTGATTCGCCACTTGTAAAATCTCGCGGTGATGAATTCAGCAAGACGTTTCTTCGGCATTATTCAGTCGTTGATTTCGGTGTGGAGATCTGAAAGGCGTCCAACTCCCGTTTCCATTTAGGTCCGGGGCCGCGCTGGTTGGTATGGTTCTGAGCCGCCGCTGGTTGACTGGCATCCGGACCATGAAGGCGGTCACCTTCGGCCTTCGGGGAGTCGGTATCTGACGGACTTGTGCGAGGCGTCCTGGGGGCGTGCTTCAGCGCGTCCATCTCGAACAACAAAACATGATCGGGACCGCCGGGCTGGAAGCACGGGATGCTGCCGTCACGCACACGTCGGCGCACTGTGCTCGCCGATAGTCCTGTCAGACGACAATACTCCGGAAGTTTCACATACAGCCGCGTGAACTCTTTCATGTCGCGATCCCAGCCAGCGTCCCACAATGCGTTCAGGCCATCACGTCAGCGGCCTGTCGTGGGAGGGATCAAAGCAGAGTTCCAGAGCCCTTATGAGGGAGGATGTTCGCGATCATCCTCGCACTTCGGCTCGTTCAGATGGCGTCGAGCCATGCGGGGGCATGGTAGTGACCTCGGCTCAGCCGCTTTTTCAGGAACTGAAGATCACTTCGGATGGTGTCGTCGCTCGTACTGAAGAATATGGCGAAGGCATGACGCAGTCGCTCTTTGTTCCTGGCCAGTGCATCACGATGACGCTGGGCCAACGCACGGCCGTAATGTTGCAGTTCAAATATCCTGGCAAAGCGGTAGATCGTTTTGCGGCCCTGATTCTCAGGGGCAACGATCTGCAACCATTCCTGCAGGTGTTCCGATTCAGGGCGTTGCTGCGAGTTCGTGATCATCTTTCGAACAAGTCCGCTACCGTCGATCGCGATGATGTCGGGAATCAGAAATTGGGAGCCCGATTGTTGAACCGCGAGGAGATTCGGAATTCGCGGCTCAAGCGGCCGAGGTAGGTATGGCCCGGCAAGCTGCGACAACCGCCATCGCGAACAAAAATCTCGAATCATTGCAGCAACGCTACTCCGGTCAGCCGGGAGAAGGTTCCATCCTTCGGGCAACTTGCGACTGACCGGTATGGTCTCGATTCGCTGTGGAATGGCACTTCCATCGAGTTCCGGGGCGGCGGCATTCCAAAGACGGTCATGCTCGTCAACGAACATTGGATTTGTCAGCAACCAACCAAGGTAACCTCGAAGGTGATCGACGATGTAGTCCCAATTCTTGTTGAGTTCACGAAGGCATGCCTTCCACTCGGCATTAGACCTTGTCCGCCATTCGTCGCAGACTGGCTTCGGACAACTGAGCGGGCTGGTCCGGAGCCGATTGAAGAGGATCGGTTGCCCGTTGCGAAAGCCAACTTGGACGGTGTGGTCTTCGCAGATTTCCGACAGTCGCATCTCCAAGGCGATGTCATCGGCTTTGAAACGACTGCTGCCGAGTTCCTTGATGACCGCTTTCCAAAGGCCAACGGGCAACGTGTAGAGCGTCTGCTGATGGACCCAAGGGTGACGCCGATCGGTTTCTGATACGGACGTCTTGCGCAATCCCGGCATGTCGCTCAGGAGTGGTCGCATCGCTGCGTTCAGTCGGGACGGCATGGGATCATCCTTGAAGACATGTAGGTCACGCTGCCATGCCACCGAGACACGACGACCACAAATTGCCCGAAACGACTCTGGTGGTCAACACTTTTTGGCCGGCGTGGGGATGACGGTCGGGACCGTCATCCCCTCCGGCCAGGACGTGATCGGCTACGGCTGCAACCAATCCAAGCCTCGCAGAAAACGATCGGTCAACAACGGAATGTGTGGACTCAGCAGGGCGCGGATGGCCTGCTCGCATTTTTCAAACGGGACATGGCGCATGAACGCGGCGGATTCGAGTCCATCGGGAATCGCAGAAAGTTCCGCGAACTCCTCGGTGTCCCAGATCGACGTGCCCAAGCCGCCGGGCACGAGCAGCGATGCCTGGAAAACCTGGCCGGAGTCGTGGCCGCCGAGTTGTGGGCTGTATGGTCGAGTGTGAATGACCGGGCCGAGGTAGCTTGTTTGCGGTAGGAGGCCCATGCGACAGACCGCGTTGACGAGACAGTTCACGCCGCTGGCTTGCGCTTCGGCAACTTCCATCTGCCGCCGGAGCTTCAGCAGCCGCAGCGACAGTTCCAGCAGTTCGTCGTTCAGACGGTGACTCGCGAAATGTTGATGACTGAGCAACTCAATTCCTCCAACAAGACCGACCACTCGTCGCGAGTGGCCGGTTGGATCAAAACGATGTTGGTAGCTGGCAGCCGCGCACTCGCGGCGAACGGTCAGGACAACGAGCCGGTCAGAGCCGCACGCCATTGACGAAGTTCCAGAATGCGGCGGCCGAAGTCGGACTCAGCGAGCAAGCGGGATTCGCAAATGGCTTGGTGGTGCGCGATGGTCGCCTCGATCTCCCGTTCGAGTTGCTGCGGCGGTTCCAAGAGAGACATCGCCTCGACCGGCACATTCCGGATGCGAGCCACCATCAGCCGCAACAGCCGATGCTTCTGTTCGAGCAAGGCTGCCCGTTGGCGATTGAGGGAATCGAGTCTTGCCAAGAGTTCCGAAACTTCACGCCTCTCAGCATCCCAGAGAAGACTGGAGCGGGTCATCAAACTGACCTCCTGTGAAAACTGTTGATGTCGTCGGTATGCGGTTCGCCGGTCGATCCCGTTCCAACTCCGATTCAGCGGACATTCGGCGCAAGGAATCCCGAACCTCCTCGGCAGCGCGGCCGAGTTCATCGCCGCATTGCGTCAACCCTTCGCTCTCAAGAAATGAAAATGCCGGGCTTGGCGCGAAGTTCATCAACCAAGCCCGGCTCACCGAGGGACATGTCACTGAGCACTTGCGATCCGAGTTGGTATGATCGAGACGCGATCCCCATTCTGTAAGATTTGTTCCGCCGTCGCCGGCAACTGGTTCACCCGAATCAAATGGTCGGTCGGATCGCCGCCTCGCAGACGCTGCTGAGCGAACTCCTCAATCGTGGTGCCGCTGGCGACCTCGATCTGGTCCGCGAACTCGCTCCCCTGATTGTCGATCAAATAGACCTTCATCCTGCTCCGTTCTTTCCTGAAATCTGATTGCAGTAGGTTCCGACGGCCGATCCGATAGCTGGCCGTCGCTGCGCCGCGTGAGTCAGCACCTCCTTTCTCGTCCTGGCAAAAGCCAAAGGCCCTGACATCGTGGCGAGCACCGCCACAAGTCAGAGCCTTGAATGATGTCGCTGGCTGGCGGACGCCGTTGCAAATCGCCACCGCGAGCGACTCCGACGGCCGCTGTTCCGGAGCGACGAATGCGGAAAATCTAATCTCTCCCACCTATAAGATATGTCCTGTTTTCGCCCCGGATTTAGCTGCTGACCTGCCCGCCAAACGCGGTGGCGGCATCAACAATCTCGGTCGCTTGCAAACTCACGAATCACAATCAGCCACATGATCGGGAGTTGCGCCGAAGCAACGAAATTAAGGTTTGCTGAGCACTCTCATCTGAGGAGGTTCACCAAACCTTGATCGCGTTTCGCACGCTTGGGGTCGCCGCAATCACCGTCAGCAAGTCTTGGCGATGCGTTTTGGTGAAATAGATCGTGTGGTCTCGCTGAGCAAGGACTCTGTTGGAATCATGTCATCAATCGTCACTTCTGTTTCCAGATTCGATTGAGTTCGGCTGCGGAGAGTGGCAGTCGGTGCCCGTGTCGGATTGTCAGCACGAAGGCAACCTCGGACTTCACGGTGTAGAGGATGCGGAACTTGCCAAAGAGTAGTTGCCGAACTTCGCACGGTGCGTGGCGGTTCTCTTCGGCGAAGGGCATGCTGCCGGCCAGGTACGTTAGCCGGAGAAGTTGTTTTTCCAGGCCACTCCGCCAACGAGCGGCATTCATGGGAGCGTCGGATTCGACTTCGATGTAGTGGAAGATTTCCTCGATGTCGTTGGCCGCGCGCCGTGACAGTTCAACCTGAAAGGCCATGTTTGCGGTCGAACTCCTGGAAGAAGCTATTGAGCGAAATCGTTCGACCAGCTTGGACGTCGTCCCAACCCTCTCGGATCGCCTGCAACGACGCCTCGTAGTCCGCCTCTGTGCCGATGCCGAGCAGTTCACGGTAAAGCTCGGATCGCATCACGACATAGCTTTGGCCGTCGGCATCGACCGTGGCACAGCCATTTTGGGCTTCGACCGTCTGTTGCAATTCGGAAGTCAGTTGATTGCTCATGGCCAAATTCTATCACGAGTTCGTTGCTGAAAAACAGACGCGAGTTGGTTCAACCTGCATTGAACGGCGCTTTTATGCCGTCCCGTCTGGCCGTGGTGTTGATGACAGGCTTCACGATTGAGGCTCGGTCGCAGACTGGCCACAACTGAGTTGGCTCGCCGCAATCACCGTCCGCAAGTCTTGACGATGCGTTTTGGTGAAATAGATCGTGTGGTCTCGCTGAGCAAGGACGCCTTCAAGTTAAAGTTGGTCGCCTTTCATCGCCTCGAACAGGGCCTTCATCAAGTTTCAATGATTTTGAGTGCGATTCGCAAATCGAAGATATGCCTCCCCGTAAATTGAATGCTGCATTGCTGACGTGCGAGCGTGACTGAGATTTCGGAGCCGTTCGTATTAAGAATTTGCTTTTTCAATTCGTCGGCAGAAGTTTCGTTTGCGTGCTGGAATTTGGCAGAGCACACCGGGCAAAGGGCGAGGAAGTTTTGAGGTAGCTCCAAGCTCAGCCCTTCGACGCATTCAACGGCCTCAAAGTAGTATTCGCCGTCGAGCCGCTTGAAGGGCATTTCGTGTCGGCAAATTTGACAGACGAGTTGGTCATCTTCGTTGGTGTTCAACTCTCGCAATTCAAATCGTGCCTCTTTCTTAATGCCCCAATTCTTTCGGACGATTCGCTGACGAACTTCACGATCAACGGGTGGAGCGTTTCGAATCAGTTCCTCGATCTTGTTCCGACGTTGAACAGGATCACGTGGCTCCCTCTCTGGCGGCTTCGGCAATGACTTCGGTTCAATCGGCGAGTTCGGTTCGTTCTTGCAGCGACGTAGTTCATTAAGAAAACGGACGATGGCCGCGTCTTTGTCAGCTTGTGAGAGTTGTCCCAAAAGGTCAGCGACTTCTGATGGCAACCCGACTGAATTGGCGGCCTCCCGTTTTTGTTGGACGACCACTGAATCCTGATTACGTTTCGATCCAAATCCAACCGCCGTCAACCAGCCGTTGGGGACATCGCAATCGAATCCATTCGGGAGCGATTCGCTGTTCGCGTCAGATGGTTTAAGAAACTCCCCTGATAGATTGGGAATCCAAGCGGCACTCCGAAGTCGGCAGACTAATTGAGAATCCTCGTAGGAATAATCATAACTGTTGTTCGCGCGATACTTGGCTCGCAACACCTCGGAATTTTGGCTGGACATCGTTCGCCACAGAAGCTGAGAAATCTGTACGTTCTTCGCTCGCAACAAGGCGTCAAGCCATTTGATCGTGTAGTCGACACCGTGTTCGTTGCTTGTTCGCCTCCAATTACCGGAACACAATTCTTCCCAGTTTGGGTTTTCATCAATGGGAGGCCGTTCTAAATGGAGTTGATCAATGGCACCGAAGGTTTTCGCGAACTCCACCAGATTAGGAATCTTGGCTGCCGCATAATCCCGGCACAACGAGTGCCGTCGAGGGATTCCCGGCAACTCTGCTGCAAATAGGGCGCTCAATCCGGTGTCCTTGAACGGGGTATCCAAATAAATCTGATTCGGCTTTAGAGGGCGTTGCTCGTCTCCAAAGAGAATCTGGAAATTGAAATCGCGGAATACAGAATCATCTTTGTTCTTCGACCACCATTTGATGAAACGGTGCAGTTGCTCGATGTGGAAGTCCCATTTCACTGGTTCAGAACCTGGCCGGTAAAACGTCTCCAACTCCTTGATGATTTCATTTCTCTGTTGCTCTCGCTCGCGTTCTTCGACTCTTTTCACGCCGATTGCGCAAAGAAAGTCAAAGACGCCTCTTATGGGACCGGATTCCGTCCTCACGAGAGAGGACTTCACTCGCGGATAATCAGGATCAATCTCGCCGCTTTCGGGCAGGAAAGCATTTCGGCTGGTCACTAATTCGTTTGACTGCGTGCGGATGATCTTCCATTGCTGGACAGCTTCACGCTCTTTTTCCGTACTTGGGCACCATTCACCATTCTTGTAGAAACCAAGAAGCGACAACGCCTGGCCCAAAAGAATGTAAAAGCTCCGCAGCCACTCATCTTTCTTATCAGCCATCCATGCTGCCGCTGCTGGTCGACGGAAGTTCGCAAAATCGTTTTGCATGGCTTTGTAAAGTTCTAGCCAACTCCATTCACGGATATTCAAGCAATCAAGGAACTCCTTGGCACTTCGATTCCCATCGGGTTCCATGGCCCATGTGGCAGTTTGATCGCCAGAGAGGAATTGAAGGTCTTTGGTCTCGATGAAATCTCGAATTGACTTTGCACCACGAAACAGTTTGTTGCCCGGAGCATGCGAACCAGTGATGACAGGTACGAGTGGCTGAGACTGAAATGCCGTGACGAGTTCATTCAGAATGGGCCGATAGAACTTAAAAAGTCCGACATAGTTGTTCGGCAAAACTCCGAGAAGGTCTGGCGTTAGAAGCCCAAGGTCTTTCATCTTGTGCATGGCTTGCACAAGCAACTTTGCGGTGTCGGATAACAATTGCTTGTTCTCCGCGTGCTCAGTAGGAGTAAGCCTTCACGATCCGGGGCGATGAGTTGTTGAAAATGGTCTGGTGTGAATTCGAGATTTTCGCGACAGAGGGAGCATGTCGCTGGGAATCACGGAAGAGATGATCGCTCGTCAGCCTGCGGAAGCTCAAGTCATCA
>SXGU01277334.1_pt1 | contig 11541 bp, 14 predicted proteins | sample 3174531 | NCBI WGS metagenome assembly SXGU01 (sample SAMN11356863, study PRJNA531348) | freshwater metagenome | isolation source: freshwater sample F1-140 | place: China: Fuxian Lake, Yuxi | collected 2017-12-25
AATGCATCGGCTGTGCCGCCTGCATCGACGCCTGCGACCAGGTGATGGAGAAGATGAGCTATCCCAAGGGCTTGATCCGCTACTCGACCGAGCATGCGATCGAGGCGCACTGGGGCTGGAAGGAGATTCTCGGTCATATCGTCCGGCCGCGAGTGATCATCTACACGGGCATCCTGGGCGCAATCTGCCTCGCCTTCGTCTGGGGCATCGCCACCAAGCCGTCGCTGCGCGTCGACGTGATTCGCGACCGGGCGACTCTGGCACGCGAGGTCGAAGGCGGGCTGGTCGAAAACGTCTATCGCCTGCACGTGATCAACGTCTCCGAGACGTCGCACCGCTATTCGATCAGCGTGACCGGACTGCCGGGTATTGATATCGCGGGCGAGCGTATTCTCGAAGTCCCGGCGGCGGCGGCAAAGTCGATTTCGGTACAGGTGCGCGTTCCGCCCGAGTCCGGCCGCAAGGGGTCCAACCCGATCTACTTCGACGTCAAGTCCCTTGCCGACGATAGGGTCGCGGTCCATGAAAAGGCCAGCTTCCTGCAGCCATGAACATCGACAGGCCGGCAAATGACGCTTCGCGCCCCTGGTATAGGGAGCCTTGGCCCTGGCTTCTGGCTGCCGGCCCGGCGATCGTCGTGGTCGCCGGGATCTATACCGCCTGGCTGGCAATCGAGTCGAACGATGGCCTCGTCACCGAGGACTATTACCGCAAGGGTCTGGCGGCGAATCAGACCATTACGCGCACCGAATTGGCTACAAGATTGGGCATGGTCGCCGGGATTCGCATCGCCGAGGACAGGATGTCCATCCGCCTGATGACAAGCGACCCCGCGTTCAGCATGCCGCCGACTCTTGCCGTGACCATTTCGCATCCGACAAGGGCCGGCCTGGACCAATCGCTGGTCATGGCGGGCGCGGCAGGGATCTATTCCCATGCGGTTCGGCTGCCCGCATCCGGGCATTGGCTGGTGGCGATCGAGGACGAGCGCAAGACCTGGCGCCTGCTGGGCAACGTGATCCTGCCGGCCAACGGCGAAGTGCTGATCGGTGTCCGGCCTGCGAACGGCAAGCCCGCGCCGGCCGACATTCGCAACTGATTTCCAACCTGAAGGAGGCGATATCATGGAAGCGTTGAAGCTGCTGGTCAGTAGTGACATCGGTCTGCTCAGCCTGTTCACCATCGGCTTTGTCATCGTCATGGCCATCTACCTCGTGGGCTTCGTCAAGAAGCACGCCGAGGAGGATGCGCGCAATGCCCGATAGGCGATAGCGCGGCAAGCCCCGGGGTTCGTTGGAGGAGACGAGAATGCTCAAGGTGCTGTTGGTTTTGTGGCCGTCGTTCGTGGTTGCCGGGATCGCCGAAGGCGTGTTCTTCACCGTGGTCGATCCGCAGGAACTCTATCTCTTCGGCGAGCCGGTGCATTATTCGAAGCTTGCAACTTATTCCATCGGCTTTCTCGGCTTCTGGCTCGCCTGCGCCGCGTCGAGCCTGATGACCTGGTTTCTGCAATTGGGTCCCGCCGAAATCAACCGGCGTCGCGACGATACAGGCTGAAGGGCTTGCGGCGGCGGATGCCGCCGAGCTTGTGCCGGGGTCGGGCTACGGTCGCCCGTAGTTCTGATCGCCGGCTGCAGGCGCGAGCGCCATGATGCGTTCGAAGAGATCGGCAAAATCGTGTTCGGCATCGGCAACAAAGCGCGGGTCGCCGTTCTCACCGAAAGCGACGCTGATGTCTACCCAGTCCTCGCCGCTCAGGTGCCGCCGTGCCAACGGGATCAGGGCGCTTTCCTCCAGCGCCATGTGACGCAGGATGTCATCGGCAAAATCCTCGACCGCCGCGGAAAAATCCTCCCTGCCCCCGGCCTTGCCGGCCTCAAAACGGTCGAGTGTCGCGTGCAGCGCGGCCACATATTCCGTGCCTGCAGCATGTTGCGCGCGGAGCTGTTGAATTATCGAGTCGGCGGTGCGGGTCCGTAGCTGCAAGCGTGCGAAGAGATAGGCATCCTCTTTCGGATGATGGCGCTTTTGCGGGAACTCGTCGAGGTAGAAAACAATCGCCCGCAGCAAGCTGAAATCTGCCGGCGAACGGCCCGACCGATATTCGCCGACCAAGTGTCGCAGCCCCTGCACAACCGCCGCGAGCGAACGATGCTCATCGTGAATGACGTTCAGCGCGGAGTTGAACATGTCTCCCGCTCAGACCGACTTCGGTCAGCGATAAACGAGGACCGGGATCTTCGAGTGGGTGAGAACCTTTTGCGTTTCCGAGCCGAGCAGCAACCCGCTGATGCCGCGCCTTCCATGGGACGCCATAAAGATCAGGTCGGCACCGGATTCTTCGGCGGCAGCGATGATGGCCTCGTAAGGAATATCGCTCACGGAACTGAGTGAACCGCTCTCGACACCCTCCGCCTTGGCCGCGGCCTCATGGCCTGCAAGTATCTCCTTGGCTTGTTGTTCGGCCATTTCGGCAAACTTGTCCGGTGTCGTCGGGTCGATCAGTGCGCCTTCGCCGTAGAAGGCCACGGGATAGTCGGGTTTGGCGAAGAAGAAAGTCACCTTCGCATGCGTCTCCTTGGCGAACGCGATTGCGCGTTTTGCGGTATCGGACGAGAGTTGTGAACCGTCGGTGGGAACGAGGATATGTTTGAACATGATTTGCATCCTTTTGACAAATGTAAGCCTAGCCTACTAAAGAACAATGAGATTGATCAAGGTCAACGGGTGCGCCAGCTTGAAGCTTGGCAGGTAGGGCAAAATAACATTACTTGCTGCGCTGCGGGAGGGCGGCGCTGAAATTCGAGAGGAATCGTCATGAGCACGAACAAGCCATCCAAGGCGCCGGCCACTCCCCAGGCGGCATGGCGCGCCGTGAATCAGGCCGTCGAGGCCAAGATTGATCCGATCGGCATGGCAACGCCATTGTTGCATGCCCAGTTGGCCTGGTTGTCCCACCCGCAGGAAATGTCCGAGGCGCTGGCTGATTTCTCCGGAAAGCTGTGGGATCTCCAGGTGCACTCCTGGCACCGCGCGCTGGGCATGCCGAGCAAGGATGTGGTCTCCCCGAAACCCGACGACACGCGTTTTGCCGATCCCGTATGGAACGATTCCGCCACGTGGGACATCGTCAAGGAGTGGTACCTGACGCTCACTCGTCAGGTCCAGGATGCACTTTACGACACGCCGGGGTTGTCGAATCGCGACCGCCGGCGCGCGGCGTTCTGGTGGCGGAAATGGTTGAATGCGATGGCGCCGACCAATTTCCTGCTGACCAATCCTTCAGCCATGCAGCGGGCCATGGAAACACACGGCGAGTCGCTGCTCAAGGGTTTCAATAATTTCGTCACCGACTTCCAGGCCGGCGACGTACAGATGGCACGTCCGACGGATTTCACCGTGGGCAAGGATCTGGCGACCACGCCGGGAAAGGTCGTTTTCCGCAACCGGCTGTTGGAGGTCATCCACTATGCGCCGACGCGGGAGAAGGTCCATTCGACGCCGATCGTCATCGTTACACCCTGGATCAACAAGTTCTACGTACTCGACCTCAATGCCAAGAAGAGCATGGTCAAGTTTCTGGTTGACCAGGGGTTCGACGTCTATATCACCAGCTGGAAAAATCCGACGGCCGAGATGCGCAACGTCAGTTTCGACGACTACCTCATGGAAGGCATCGGCCAGATCATCGAAACGGCACGCGGCATAACCGGATCGGCCAAGGTGCACGCGGTCGGCTACTGCATCGGCGGCGCCGCGCTCGCGGCATGGATGGCGTGGGCCAACGCCCGCTACGGCGCCAGGGATGTCCCGGTTGCAACCGTGACCCTGCTCACCACCCTGGTCGATTACCACAAGCCGGGCGACATCGAGGTCTTTCTCGATGAGAGCAGCATCAAGTGGCTGGAGAAGTCGATGGCCGAGAAGGGCTACCTCGACGGCAAGGAAATGGCATCTGCCTTCCGCCTGCTCCGCTCCAACAGCCTGATTTGGCATTACGTGGTGCGTGGCTACCTGTTCGGCGATGCACCGCCCCCCTTCGATGTTCTCTTCTGGAACATGGATTCGACACGCATGCCGGCGAAAATGCACTCTTGGTACCTGCGAAATCTCTACCTCGAGAACCTGCTGATCAAGAAGGATGCGCTGACGCTGGCCGGTGAAAAGATCGATCTCGGGCGGATATCGCAGCCCCTGTACGCCGTGTCGGCGGAAGACGACCACATCGCGCCCTGGCGCCAGACCTTCCGCATCAACAACTTCGTTGCCGGTCCGCGCCGTTATGTCCTGTCCACCTCCGGCCACATCCTGGGCATCGTCAATCCCGTGGTCAATCCACCGAAGCGCGATTTCCATGTCGGCACGGTCGAGCGGCACGATACACCGGACGATTGGCTGGATCAGGCGGAGTTCCGCCATGGTAGCTGGTGGGAAGACTGGATGTCCTGGCTCAAGCCGCAATCCGGGCCGCTCGTGGCGGCACCGCCGGTTGAAACCAAGAAGTTCCCGGCGCTTGCCGACGCCCCCGGGACCTATGTTCTCGAGCAGTAAGTGCGGTGCAGCATTGGACCCGGTGACAGTCCGAGCCGATATTGCGGAGTGATCTCCGCGAGCGGCGTCGAAGTGCCTAACGCAGTGATCGCTTGACCGGTATCAATGCTTGCCGCAGGGTCCACCCACAGAATCGGCACCTGTTCAACCGGAGCCTACCGAAAATGTCCGCGACCCAGCCGCTGTTCCAGCACCATAAGCACTGTGACGAGATCTTTGCCGACGCCGAGGAGGCCTGCGGCAAGGGTGACTGGGCGGCTGGCGCCAAGGCGTTTGCCGCATTTGCCGGACAACTCGAGACGCATTTCCTGAGCGAGGAGGAAGTGCTGTTCCCGGCATTCGAATCGGCGACCGGCATGGTGTCGGGCCCGACCGAGGTGATGCGCGGCGAACACCGACAGATGCGCGAATTGTTGGCTCAGATGCAGCAGGCACTCGACGAGCGCGATGGCGAAGGCTTCGGCGGCACCGCGGAGACCCTGCTGATCATGATGCAGCAGCACAACATGAAAGAGGAGAACATCCTCTATCCCATGTGTGACAGCGCCCTTGGTACATCCGAGGTCGGCGCTACGATTGCCGGAAGGCTGGCTGCTGCATGACCATCGTCATCGACGGACGGGAACTGCAACCGCCCGAACCCCTGGAACGCACAATGGAGGCGCTGGAGAAGCTTGGCGAGGGCGAAGACATCCTGCTCCTCTTGTATTGCCAGCCCCATCCCCTGTTCAATATCCTGAGAAACAACGGCTACGTCTGGACCGACAACCTGCTTCCGGAGGGAACGCGCGAAATTCGGATTCGCAAGGCGTAGGGGCAATCCAGCCGAGCCGATGCACCCGAATCTATCCTTCGATCAGGCGCCGCCGATCTCGGTTCCCTACCGTTTTTTTCTGGCCGCGCCGTGGTTCGGCGTGCTTGCCGGACTGTTGCTGGCCTGGACGGGCGGCGATGCGCTGGCTTCGCGCTGGACTCCGGAAGCCCTGGCGATGGTCCACCTGATCGCCGTTGGCTTCATGTTGCAGGCCATGAGCGGCGCGATGTTCCAGTTCATCCCCGTTGCCGTGGGCGGCAATGTGTGGCGTCCATTGGCAGTGGCCAACTTCGTTCAGCCCCTGCTGCTCCTGGGCGCCCTGTCGTTGGTGGCCGGTTTTCTGTTTTCGGCTCCGGTGCTGTTTTCTGCCGCCGCCGCGGCCTTTCTGCTCGGCATCGGAGTTTTCGTCACTGTGGTTCTGCTGGCGCTCTGGCGCACGCCGGCGACCGGCATGACGCTTTGGACCATGCGCATCGCCGTGGCCGGGCTGGCGATCGCCGTGCTACTGGGCGCCCTGTTGGCGGAAGGGCTGGCCCGTGGCCTGGCCTTGCCGCTGATCGAACTTACCAATGTGCATCTTGCCTGGGGCCTGGGTGGATGGGGCCTGATGCTGGTCGCGGCGGTATCCTACTTCGTCGTGCCCATGTTCCAGCTCACGCATCCCTATCCGCTGCGATTCGCCCGCGGGTTCGGGCCGCTGCTCCTGCTGCTGGTCGTCATCTGGTCGGCACTTTGGTTGGGCGACGATTTGCGCCCTGCGCAGGCTATGGGTTTGCCGCTGGCGCTGCTTTGTGCCGCCTTTGCTGCGATGACGCTCTGGCTGCAGCACACGCGACGCCGCAAAATCGATGATGCGACATCGCTCTACTTTCGCGTGGCCATGATCGCTTTACTGGCGTTTGCAGCTTCCGGTGCCGCGATGGCGATTCAGCCCGGACTCTCCGATGATCCGCGCGCCTCCGTCTGGCTTGGCATGCTGGCCTTTCCGGGGGTTTTCGTCTCGACCATCTCGGGGATGATGTACAAGATCACGCCCTTCCTCAACTGGCTGCACCTGCAGCGGCTGGGCGCGCCCATCTCGGCGGTCCCGAACATGAAGAAGATGATTCCGGGGACGGCGATGACCGTGCAGTTTCGCCTCCACGTGCTGGCGCTGGTGCTGCTTCTGGCGGCCGTCTGGCTGCCGGCGCTGGCCCGCGTTGCGGGCTTGTTCTTTGCGGCGTCCTGCTTCTGGCTGGGCTGGAACCTGATTCTGGCGATGAACAGCTACCGCCGCTTCAGAGATCAAATTCGCGCAAGCGTTTCGCGTTGTTGATGGTGATCTGCTTGCCGCTGACAGCGATCAGGCCATTGGCGGTCAGGTCATGAAAGATCCGGGAAAGTGTTTCCGGTGTCAGGTTCAGGCGCGAGGCAATCACCTGCTTCGAGGTCGGCAGGGAGATGTCGAACGCACCTTCGCTTTCTCCATCTGCTTGCGGGCAATGCTGCAGCAGGTAGCCGACTACGCGTTGCGCCGAGGAGCGCAAGGAATAGGTTTCGACATCCTGCACCAGCGAGTGCAACCGCATCGACAGCCCGGCCAGCATGCGGCGCGCGAACAACGGGTCGGTCTCGAGCAGTTCGAACACGGGCGCGCTGCCGATATGCAACAGCAGGCTGTCGACCAGCGCCTCGGCAAATACCGGGCAGGGCAGGTCGAGGAACATTACGGCCTCGCCGAAGCTTTGCCGCGGACCGACGATCTGCACCACCTTTTCATTGCCTTGCGCCGAGGGAAATGCCAGTTTGATCTGGCCGAATACCACGACAAAGAAGCCCTTCGCTGGATCGCCCTTCTGGAACAGCATGGCGCCTTTGGAAAGTCGGCGCTCACGACACGCCGGCTCGAGCTTCGCCAGTTGCTCAGGGGTCAGCTCCTGGAACAGGGGCAGGCGCGAAAGGATCTGCGGAATGTCGAGGCGGGTCTCTTGCATTATTGGTCTCGTGATTGGTCTGAACTGCCTGGACGGGAATCGCGAAGGCGGCTGTCGTGTTGAACTTCCGGGCCAGCTTCTTTACTGCGCCGCATCGCGTGATGTTCCTCGGCGGGACCGTTCAGGCCTTGCTGGCGATGGCCTTCTGGTCGCTGCAGACAGGGGGGCATTATGCCGGACTCTGGCAGGTGCCGGTGTGGCCGCTGATGACGGGATTTCCTGCGGTGATGGTGCATGCGCTGTTGATGGCCGGTGGTGTCTTTCCGTGGTTCGTCTTCGGCTTCATCCTGACTGCCGGTCCGCGCTGGCAGGGTGCCGCCGACCTTGATCAGGCTGGGTTTCTGCCGCCATTCGTGCTGCTCGCAACTGGCTGGTCGATGGCCTTCATCGCCCTGCTGCTTCCCGCTACCCTCGTGATCGGCATGGTGTTGGTACTTGCGGGCTGGCTGCTGGTCGCCCGGATGTTGACCGGCATTGCCCTGAGATCGGCCGCATCGCGCGAACACATAGGCTTTGTCGCGGTCGCCGCATGGGCCGGAGCGGCGGGAATGGCAGCGTTTGCCGTGATGGCCGCGAGCAATGACCTTGCCTGGGGGCGCCTGGGGCTGTCGCTCACCATCTGGGGATTTCTGCTGCCGGTCTTCGTCAGCGTTGCCCACCGCATGCTTCCCTTCTTCACCTCGGCCGTGGTGCGTGGCTACTCGGTGCGGCGCCCGGTCTGGGCGCTTCGGGTGCTGGTCGTGGCCAGTCTGACACACGGGATGCTGGCCATCGCGGAACTGCCTGGCTGGCTCTGGCTGGCGGACCTGCCGGGCATGATCGCGGCGGCGGCCCTCAGCCATGGCTGGTGGCAGCATGGGGTCCTCGGCAACCGTATGGTGGCCGTCCTGCATATCGCCTTTGCCTGGCTGGCGCCGACCTTCGCCTTCTTCTTGTTGCAGAGCCTGGCGCCTGGGGCAGTTGGCCAGGCGCCGATTCATGCGATCGCGCTGGGCTTCTTCAGTTCCATGCTGATCGGCATGGTTTCGCGTGTGACCTTGGGACACTCCGGACGTCCCGTACTCGCCGATCGGGCGATGTGGGCGGCCTTTTGCCTGATGCAGGCGGCGGCGGTTCTTCGTCTTGTCGGCGAGCTTCCCCTGCCGGGCGGGGGCGCGACCCTGCTCTGGCTATCGTCAGTAGCGTGGTTCGGCGCCTTTGCGGTCTGGGCCGCGGTCTACGCACCCCTGCTCTGGCGACCGCGAACCGATGGCAAGGCCGGGTAGTTCATGTACATCGTCGTCAAGTACGTGCATGTGATCAGCGTGGCACTCAGTGTCGGCGGATTTTTTCTTCGCGGCCTGCTGATGATGCGCGATTCGCCCCTCCTCGGGCGGCGTTGGACCCGGGTACTGCCACATATCAATGACACGGTCTTGCTCGTTGCAGCGCTGAGCCTGGCGTGGATGACCGGTCAGTACCCGTTTGTCGCCGATTGGGTGACGGCAAAGATTTTCGGCGTCATTGCCTACATCATTCTGGGAACGCTGGCGCTACGCGAGGCAGCGACCCGCGGCATGCGGATCGCATGCTGGTTCGCTTCGCTGATGGTGTTCGGCTGGATTGTTTCCGTCGCGCTTACGCGCCACCCGGCAGGCCTGCTTGCTAGGCTGGCCTAGCGATACGGCCGTCCGACGGCGCCAGCAGGGCTTTCAAGCGCGGCAAGTCGAGGATGCGGACGTGCTTTTGCTGCACCGAGATCAGTCCTTCGTCCTGGAAGCGAGAGAAGGCCCGGCTCACGGTTTCGAGCTTGAGTCCGAGGTAGGAGCCGATTTCCTCGCGGGTCATGCGCAGGTGGAACTCGAAATGCGAGTAGCCGCGCGCGCTGAAGCGCTGCGATAAATTCAGGAGGAAGGCCGCCAGCCGCTCCTCGGCGCGCATGGTGCCGAGCAGCATCATGACGCCATGGTCGCGTACGATCTCGCGGCTCATCACCTTGTGCAGGTGGTGCTGCAGCGAATGGATCTCGCTGGAAAGCACTTCCAGCTCGGTGAAGGGGATCAGGCAGACCTCGCTGTCCTCCAGGGCGACGGCGTTGCAGGTGTGGTGCTCGGTGCTGATGCCGTCCATGCCGAGGATCTCGCCCGCCATCTGGAATCCGGTCACCTGGTCGCGGCCATCCTCGGTCAGCACATCGGTCTTGAAGAAGCCCGACCGCACGGCGAAGATCGACTCGAAGGGATCACCGGCGCGGTAAAGGTGCTGGCCGCGCTTGAGCTTGCGGCCGCCACCGATCAGGGTGTCGAGACGCGCCATGTCCGTATCGTCGAGTCCGAAGGGAAGGCAGAGCTCCCGCAGATTGCACTGCGAGCAGGCAACCTTGAGCCCTGGCGTGATCAGCGGAACGACGTTTTGCTTGACATTTGCATGCACGGTGTTTGCCAGCCGCGTTAAGCGGCACCCCTTTGATCTGCGTCAATGCCACACATTCTCATTTGCGGCATTGTATAGACTTGAAGCATTTGTGCCATTACGCTGTCGATTCCGTCGCTTCGTATGCTGCGGCCTTGGCTACACACCCGATCCTTAGCCGATGAAATTTCAGGAAATAATCTTCGACCCGCAGGTCATCCGCAAGTTTGACGTCAACGGTCCCCGCTACACTTCTTACCCGACGGCGGATCGGTTCGTCGAGGCCTTTGGCGCCGACGACTACATTCGTTGGCTGGGAAGGCGCACGGTGGGTGGGATCGGTCGACCATTATCATTATACGTCCATATACCCTTCTGCAATACCATCTGCTATTACTGCGCCTGCAACAAGATCATCACCAAGGATCACGGCCGTTCCGCCAAGTACATCAAGTACCTGGGCAAGGAAATCGCCATGCAGGAAGCGGCACTCGATGGTAGTCGTGACGTAGTCCAGCTGCACTTTGGCGGTGGCACGCCGACCTTCCTCAGCGAAGACGAAATGCAGCGCCTGATGGACATCATCCACAAGCATTTCCGGCTGCTGCCTGGTGGCGAGTATTCAATCGAGGTCGATCCGCGCAAGGTTGGCCGGGACAACGTCAAGCAACTCGCCGTCCTTGGCTTCAATCGCATGAGCGTCGGCGTGCAGGACTTCTCGCCGGAAGTGCAGGTTGCCGTGAATCGCGTTCAAAGCCTCGAAGAAACCAAGCTGGTGATCGACTCCGCGCGCGAATTCGGTTTCAAGGGCATTTCCGTCGACCTGATCTACGGCCTGCCCAAGCAGAACGTGATCAGCTTCAACCATACTTTGGACGAGGTCATCAAGCTCGACCCGGATCGGCTTTCAATCTACAACTATGCGCACCTGCCGAGCCTCGCCAAGCCACAACGGCGGATCAGCGAGGCCGACCTTCCGACCCCCGACCAGCGCCTGCAGATCCTGCAACTGGCGATCCGCCGCCTCACTGACGCCGGCTACGTGTTCATCGGAATGGATCACTTCGCCAAGCCGAATGACGAATTGGCCGTCGCCCAGCGCCAGGGCCGCCTGCACCGCAATTTTCAGGGCTACTCGACCCATGCCGAGGCCGATCTGATGGCCTTCGGCGTTTCCGCCATCGGCAAGGTCGGCCCCAGCTATTGCCAGAACGTGCGTACGCTCGACGAGTACTACGACAGCCTCGACCAGGGCGTGCTGCCCATTTTCCGCGGCATCGAGCTGAACGCCGACGATCTGCTTCGGCGCAGCATCATCCAGGCGCTGATGTGCCACTTCGAGCTGTCCATCGAATCCATCGAGATCGCCCACCTGATCGACTTCAAGTCCTATTTCGCATCCGAGCTCGCCGACCTGCGCGAAATGGAAAAGGGCGGCCTGCTGACCATCGACGATCAATGGATCACCGTCGAGCCGCGCGGCCGCCTGCTGGTGCGCGGCATCGCCATGGCCTTCGACAAGTACCTGCGCACCGACCGCGAGCGCGTGCGCTACTCCAAGGTCATCTGATCATCCCGGCGCCGTATCACCAGCGCCGACTTTCGCTTGTCACCTGATGCCCGATAGCGGATTCCTCGCCGTGTTCCTCGTCGGCCTGCTTGGCGGCGTGCACTGCGCCGGCATGTGCGGCGGAGTGGTCTCGGCACTCAGCCTGCAGGCGCCACGCGATGCGGCAGGCCCGTCCTGGACGGTGCACCTCGCCTACAACCTAGGCCGCATCACGAGTTACGCCACTGCCGGCGCACTGATGG
>SXGU01476906.1_pt1 | contig 11537 bp, 8 predicted proteins | sample 3174531 | NCBI WGS metagenome assembly SXGU01 (sample SAMN11356863, study PRJNA531348) | freshwater metagenome | isolation source: freshwater sample F1-140 | place: China: Fuxian Lake, Yuxi | collected 2017-12-25
CACGGTATGACTGCGGGTGGGGAAGACCTTGGTGATGCGGGCGGTGTGGAGCCCACTCTCGGCCAGCCCCAGGGCGGCGCGTAATCCGGCTCCGCCTGCACCAACCACCAGGGCATCGTAGTAATGATGAATAATTTTGTATGCGGTAGTCATGTCAGCCGGTTACTTCAATATGCCAAAGGGCCAACAGTGCAGCCATGCCCAACAACAGGCAACCGCCACGCATCAGCAACAGCAAAGCGAAGCGCAGCCGGGTGGTGTGGATATAGTCTTCCAGTATGGTGCGAAATCCCAGATAACCGTGCAGAACGAGCAGCGGCAGGGTCGCTGATAACAGCACCGTATGCAGCGGCGTAGCGATCCACTGCCGTACCGCGTCGGTTCCGGTATCCGCCCACTGAACCAGTATGAAACCTTGCCAGATGACCAGGGGTATCAATAAAAGGGCGGTAATACGTTGCCACAGCCAGATTGTGGTGCCGCTACGCGCTGATCCACGGCCTTTGGCATTGGCCAGTGATGAACGGAAATTCATGGGGCAGCTCCGGTGGTATGAGAAGTCCTCAGGGCAGCAAGGCGGATGCCATACAGCCCAATGACAGGCCAAGGGCCGCCAGTAACTCGTATAGGGCCAGGCGGTTGAGGTGATCCCGCTCCAGCCCCAGGCCCATGTCCCACAGCAGATGGCGGACACCGTGACTGAGATGGAAAAACAGGGCAAAGATGAACCCCCCGGTAAATAACCGGCCCGGAATGGTGGGTAACAAGGCATGCAGGCTCTCATAGGCACTGCGGTTCCAGGCCATGAGAATCAGCAGCATCAGCCATAGACAAATCCCCAGACCCAGGAAAACTCCGGTCATCCGGTGAGTAATGGACAGTAGTGCCGTCAGGGGCAACCGATACACTTGCAAATGCGGTGACAGGGGAAAAGGACGAGGCATGTTCATGTCTCCAGGGGAAGTGGATAGGACCAGGGTCAATAACAACGGCCCGATTTCAGGGGAAGACCTGGTGCATCGCGGCCAGTATCCCCGTCATGGTTGGCTTACCATTCGGTCAGCAATTTCAGCCCCACGGCACCGATCACCAGACCCAATCCCCGTTTCAGGATTTTGGTCGGCAGCCGGTGCGCCAGCCAGGCACCGAGTGGCGCGGTACTGATGCTGGTCAGGGCAATGCCCAGCCAGGCCGGTAAATGCACGTACCCGAGGTTCCAGGCGGGCAAGTCAGGGTGATGCCATCCGGTTACGGTATAGACTGCGGTACTCACCAGGGCAATGGGAAAACCACAGACACTGGCTGTGGCAACGGCATGACGGGCGGTCAGACCCCGGTAGAGCATGAAGGGGACGCTCAGAGTGCCGCCACCGATGCCCACCATGGCGGATAGCCCTCCGGTCACGCAGCCGGCCAAAAATGTCACGCCACTACGACTTGCCGGGGCCGGTCGATCCTGATGTGAGCCCGGTTTGATCAGGCTGACGGCCACCAGCAATTGAAAGACCGCAACGGCCAGTTTGAACAGGTTTGTCGGCAGGTATTGCACCATACTGGCACCCGCTACGGTACCCAACAGAATACCGGGTGCCAGTTTAAGGGCAAATGGCCAGTCGACGTAACCCCGCCGATGGTGCGCCAGGCCCGAAGACATCGAGGTCGGCACGATGGTGGCCAGTGAGGTGGCCACCGCCATGATCATCCGCAATTCAGCCGGATAGCCGAGTATACCGAATCCCCAGTACAGACAGGGGACCATCACCACGCCACCGCCGATACCCAGCAGGCCGGATAAAACACCGGTGACCAGGCCCAGGCCCAGATACAGTACGAAGGGTTCTGACATGAGCCGTTGGTCAGTTCTGAAAATACAGCGACCAAATCGTCAGGCCACTGTACAGGCTGAAACAGAGTACAATCGCGGACAGACTGATTCTGGTATTCCAGATTTTTGCCTGTTCCTTGTGACCTTGTGACATCATGCGTTGGACAGTCATATTGGAAAAAATCATCATGACTACAAAAACGTAGGCCAGCAAAAAATACTTGTCGACAATCATGGAATAGCCCACCTTGGGAAAAGCGTTTTTCTGTGTCATGTGATACAACAGAATGCCAATGAGGGCTGACAGGGTGGCGTTGATCCTTGGTGCGAACTGATCCAGTGGAACCCAAAATACCAGCATCATGTTGATGCCCAGTATGATGAGTAAGGGCATGAAAAAGGTATAGATATAAGGGTTAAGGATTCGCTTCAGGGTAATATCCAGATTGATGCTCGAGAAATAAATCGGGCTTTTATAGCCTTTATGTCTACGGTAGTCAGGATTGCCGAAGGTGGAGTCATACCGGTACAAGTCAGAATAAAACTCCCGGCCCTCGTAATTCCATTCCTGTGGTTTTATGTCGGTGACGGGCAAGGTCTCCATATGACGGGTATCGGGTGCCAGCAGTAATTGCGTGGAGTTTTTATTGATATGCGCCAGCGATAGATGTAACACCTGGGTATCAAAGGGAAACAGGGCCAGGTTGTAGACGGAATTGAGGGTTATCCGCTTTTTATAAGCGCGGTACTTGATTGAATGCGCCGTATTTTCCATAAATACCTCGCTGCGGTCGCTCTTGTCGTTGACGGCATTAACGGCAACAATGCGGTCAATATCCCGACTATCCAGTTCGGATGACCATTTGAACCAGAGGAACAGTTCTACCGTCCAGGTCATGTCCTTGAGATTGACATCGGTGATCCGGGTAACATCAGTCCCTACAAACAGGACGTTCACAACGTGATAGGGCTCGTCGTCAATGAGGCGCAGACTTCCGTTTGCCATGCCTTCATCCAGGTTTTCCAGCACATATTCTTCACGCGGTTGTATCAGTTGAACCGGCATCAGTCGAAACAAGTCATTGACGATTTGGGCAACATACAGATCACGATGAATCATCCGGTTCGCTCCTGTCGAAGGGATTGGCACTGTAGCCGGTTTGCCGGTCCCGGTCTGGCTGCGAGCCTTGTATTCCGTTACGTAGTGCGCGGTCATTTCTTCATTCTGTTTGAAATATAACAGTCCGGAAATACCTTCGATGGCGTGTTGCAAGTCAATACCGGTCAGAAAATCACGGATACCGCTGCGGGTTACCGGTTGACCAGGATTGGCGGCAGTCAGGTTTTCAACACCGTTTGCAAATAATAACAGCGAGTCCCAGGCCATTACCGCAGCAAATGAGGGTTTTTGGTTGTAGCGGGTTTTATAGAGCCTGAAAAAACGGGTAGCGTCCTGATTGGCTATTTCCCACATGAACGGAGATACCACATGAACATTGTCAGTGTATTGATCAGCCATGTCGATGAACTTGTCACTGACCCAGTTGAATACTGCCATTACTGGTTGTTTCATGCCTTGTTGACGCAGTTGCGGCAAAAAAACTGCGCCGGTTTCAGAATGGGTCAGGGCAGCGATGGCACCGAAGGATGCATTTTCCGTTGAATCGGGCAGGTTTTTCCTGGCCCAATCAGGGGCAGACAGTGCGGGGTCTACTTCCAGTGTTTTCGAAACGGTCAATCCGATGGCCTTCGCCTTGTCCATAAATGCCTGTTTAAGGGCGGTACCCATTTGTCCCGTATTGTAAATCAACAGTACATTGTCCTTTTTGAGGACTTCCTTGAGATAGGTAGCCATGTAGGCACCCTGATCACTGTCGGTGACATTGACGGTAAATGCAGACTGATTGATGGCCAGCATTTCGTTACTGCTGACCCAGGGCGATAAAAATGGCATCCCGGCTTCATTGAAAACGGACGCAGTGGCCAGGGCGGGTGTGGCATGATAATGCCCCATGACTGCCAGCAAGGAGGGGTCGCTAACCATTTCGATCGCTGCCGCCCTGGCTTTTTCGGCATCGTCAAAGTCATCCCGTATCATGAGATCGAGCTGGATATCGCTGCCCCGGTGAGTGCGGTTGTATTCATCGATGAACAGGCGGGCCGCCTGAGTGATGGCCATGCCTTTTTCTGCACTGCTGCCGGACAAAGGCACCAAGACACCAATTTTGTAGGTCTGAGCTGAAACCGCAGTGCAGAGCAGCATTTGCAGTAACAACAAGGGCAGCAGCATTCTGATGGGACAGGTCATAGTGTAGGTCGCGGTTAGCAGGTGATGGAACAACGTACGGCTGGCAGGTGTTGGCAGTGTCCCAACTTTCCCAGCATTCCTACTTATTTTTTATCCGGTCGTAATCCGGTTTAATGTCACCACTCGCCGGGAACGGTGAGTCAGGGGTCAGGAAGACCCTGGCAAGGACTGATGGACGTAGCGAAAGGAAACAGGATGATCGCACTGAACATGGAGCGTTCAACCGGGACAGGATGTTCCGTAGAGCATCGAAGCGCGACGCAGGGAAGCGTCGCGTTTCGAACCGGATATTCGTTCGCAATAGTCGTGTGTCCGGTTTAACCCGTGCGCAGGATTCAGGCACTTTACTTCCCAGGAAGGCGGGACACATAACCATCCCCCACATTTTTGGTTCCGCCTTCCCTTTTTAATCTCCCCTCCTTGGCTCAGGCGACAGGTTCCTTGCCGTTGACCTGCTGTGCCATCACTCTTCCACGCATGAGCCGGTTTTCGGACGATAGCCCGGAAATGGCCTCTCCCTCCATGATCTCACTCATACCCCTGTGTCATCGGATAACGCCGATCACGGCCAAAGGCCCGTCGCGTGATTTTAATGCCGGGCGGGGCTTGTCGCCGTTTGTATTCATTGCGATCGACCAGCTTCGCTACCCGCCGGACTTCACTTTCATCAAACCCGGCCTGAATAATGTTCTCTACTGACTGATCCTGCTCGATATAACGCTCCAGAATGGCATCCAGTACCGGGTAAGCGGGCAGTGAATCCTGATCGGTTTGATCAGGTCGCAGTTCAGCCGAGGGTGGGCGGGTAATGACCCGTTCCGGGATCACCGGACTCAGGCGGTTACGGTAGGCCGCCAGCCGGTAAACCCAGCCTTTGGACACATCCTTGAGCGGTGCGAACCCCCCGGCCATGTCGCCATACAGGGTGGCATAGCCTACGCTCATTTCACTTTTATTGCCGGTGGTCAGCAAAATTTTACCGCGCTTGTTGGAGAACGCCATCAGCAGGATGCCACGACAACGGGCTTGCAGGTTTTCCTCGGTGGTATCGGCTGACAAGCCTTGAAACGGTTCGGCCAACAGGTTCATGAAGGTCTGAAAGGCTGGTTCTATCGAGATCAGGTGATGAGTAACCCCCAGGGTTTCGGCTTGCAGATGGGCATCCTCGATACTCATGTCAGCGGTATAGCGCGAGGGCATCAGCAGGACTTCGACCTGTTCAGCCCCCAGGGCATCCACGGCCAGGGCCAGGGTCAATGCTGAATCTATGCCGCCCGACAGGCCCAGTACCGCACCAGTGAAGTGATTCTTGCCTACGTAGTCGCGTATGCCGGTAACCAGAGCCTGATACAGGCTGGCTTCATCAGAGGGGACCGGATTGAGCGGCACTGAAACCGGTACCACTTGCTCCGTGAACCGTACCAGTGCCAGCTGACTGACAAAGGTAGGCTCGCGTTGAGTGACTGCACCGGCGGCATTCATGACCAGTGACGCGCCATCAAAGACCAGTTCATCCTGCCCACCGGTCAAATTGACGTACACCAGGGGGATACCCGCAGACAGCACCCGTTCCCGCAAAACCTGCTCGCGCTCGGCAATCTTGCCCAGATGATAGGGAGAGGCATTGAGTGCCAGCATGAGGCGGGCACCGGCGGCAGCGGCACGCTCCACTGGCCCGGCGGCCCAGACATCCTCACACAGGCACAGTCCGGTCGGTACACCGTCGAGATCAAATACCAGCGTATCCTGACCGGGCTGGAAATACCGCTTTTCATCAAAGACCCCGTAGTTGGGCAGTATCTGCTTGCGGTAGATGGCTTGCACCCGTCCATCACGCAGTACTGCCGCACTATTGGCAGGTAACCCCTCGCCGCGTTCGGGAAAGCCGACGATGGCCGTAATGCCTGCGATCTGTCCGGCCAGTTCATGCAGGGCGTGTTCGACATCTTCCAGAAAGTGCGGTCTCAGCAACAGGTCTTCCGGTGGATAACCAGACAGGCACAGTTCCGGGAAAACGATGGCATTGGCACCCTGTTCCCGGGCTTTCCCGGCCCATTCCCGTATTTTCCGGGCATTTCCCCTGATATCACCGACCAGAAAATCGGCCTGGGCCAAGGCGATGGACAGCGTCATTTTTTTACGTACAGGTCAGTGATGGTGCCTTCGACCATTTCAGCGGCAAAGGCAAAGGTTTCTGCCAGGGTAGGGTGCGGGTGGATGCTGAGTCCTATGTCCTCGGCATCGGCTCCCATTTCCAGGGCCAGCACCGCTTCGGCGATCAGGTCGCCGGCATGAGGACCACAGATTCCGGCCCCCAGTATGCGGCGGGTGTCCTTGTCACACAGGATTTTGGTCAGCCCTTCCTTGCGGCCCATACCCAGGGCGCGGCCACTGGCCGCCCACGGGAATACGGCTTTTTCGTAGTTAATCCCTTGCGCCCGGGCTTCGGTTTCAGTGAGACCCATCCAGGCCACTTCCGGATCGGTATAGGCAACGGACGGAATGGTCAGTGCCTGAAAAGCCGCCTTGTGGCCGGCAATGACTTCCGCGGCGACCTTGCCTTCATGGGTGGCCTTGTGAGCCAGCATGGGATTCCCCACGATGTCGCCAATGGCGAAGATGTGGGCTACATTGGTGCGTTGTTGTTGATCCACCGGAATGAAGCCGCGTTCATTCACGTTTACCCCGGCCTGTTCCGCTGCGATCAAATGACCGTTGGGTTTTCTGCCGACAGCCACCAGTACCCGGTCGAAACGATCGGTTGCCGGTACGCCGTCCCCTTCAAAGTGTACCTGTAAGCCATCATCACCAGCGGCTATCCCTGTAACCCGGGTTTTGAGGTAAATGTTGGCATATTGCTTTTTGATGCGCTGGTGCAGTGGCTTGACCAGATCGGCATCGCAGCCGGGGATGAGTTGATCCATCAGTTCGACCACGGTGATTTCCGAGCCCAGGGCGTGATAGACCGTTGCCATTTCCAGTCCGATGATGCCGCCCCCCACTACCAGCAGGCGTTTGGGGATGTCGGTCAGGGTCAGGGCATCGGTGGAATCCATCAGGCGGGGATCATCGTGGGGAAATCCCGGCAACTTGACCGGTTGTGACCCGGCCGCAATGATGCAATGCTGAAATGCTATGGTTTTTGGCCCCTCGGCGGTGGCTACCGCCAGGCTATGGGGCGAGGTGAACCGACCCGTTCCCTGCACCACCGTAACCTTGCGCTGTTTGGCCAGGGCAGCCAGCCCGGTGGTCAATCCCTTGACGGTGCGATCCTTGAACGCACGGACTTCATCCAGCCGGATATCCGGCTCGGCAAAGTGAATGCCGATATGGGACGATTCACGGGCTTCATGCAACAGGGCTGCCGTATGCAGCAGGGCTTTGGAAGGAATGCAGCCGACATTCAGGCAAACACCGCCCAGGGTGGGATAGCGTTCTACCAGGACGACCTGTTTACCCAGATCGGCAGCACGAAAAGCGGCGGTGTAACCACCGGGGCCTGCGCCCAACACCAGAACTTCAGCCTGTATTGCGGGATTTTCAGTCATTTTGTGTGATCCTTTGGGAGTGTGGAAATGTGGAATGCGGGGGGTATCGTCCCGCTTCCCTCGCCTGGATTGCATCCAGGTCAGGTACGGGCTGAATCATGACCGGGTCACGTTTTCAAACAGTTCATCCAGACGGATATCCAGTGCGACGCTGGCGAGGTGCAGCGTGTCCGTGCCGCCATAGGCGTGGAACATCCAGTCGTCGCTGCCTTCGTGGTGGCGAAAAACCTCCACGGTGAAGGTATCCGGGTCAACCAGTACGTATTCCTTCAATGCACTGAGCTTGCGGTAGGTTGCGAATTTTTCGCCCCGATCAAACCGGGCCGTGGAATCAGACAATACCTCGACGATCAGACGGGGATGCGCCTTGTACAGTGGATTGGCCTGATCCCGGGCATCGCAGGTCACGAAGACATCCGGGTAGAAAAAGGCATTAGCCGCCTCGACCCGGAGTTTCATGTCGGCCATGTAGGGACGGCAAGGCGTTCCCCGCAGGTGTGTCCACAGTGTCGCAAACAGGTTGCCGGCCACCGTCACATGCGCATCCCGCGCCCCCACCATGGCAAATACTTCACCCTGGAAATATTCATGTTTGCTGGCCTGCGATTCTTCAAAGGCCAGATAATCGTCAGCACTCAAAGGAGGGATTCGGGCGGGTTTCATGTCCGGATTCCGTGAGCGGTTTGTTGGAGATGAGCCTACAGCAAAGCCCGCCTGAGGTCTGCCAGCAGTACTGACAGGTGGGTGATGAACCGCGCCCCCTCCGCGCCGTCGATGACCCGGTGATCGTAGGATAGCGACAAGGGCAGCATCAGGCGGGGTATGAATTGACCCTCCCGGTAAACCGGTCGGGTTTGTGATTTCGACAGTCCCAGTATCGCTACTTCGGGCGAATTGATGATGGGAGTAAAGGCCGTACCACCGACACCGCCCAGGCTGGAGAGGGTAAATGTACCGCCTTCGAGGTCGCTGCCCCGGAGTTTCTTGCCCCGGGCCTTGTTGCCCAGCTCGGCCAGTTCGGCGGCAAGGTCGAACAAGCCTTTCTGATCCACATCCCGCAGTACCGGAACAACCAGACCGTCAGCCGTATCGACCGCAATCCCAAAGTGGAAATAGTTTTTACGGATCAGGGTTTCGCCATCGTTGCTGAGTGAGGCATTGAAATGGGGATAAGCCTTGAGGGCGGCCACCACCGCCTTGATGACGAAAGGCAGAAAAGTCAGTTTTACTCCCCGTTTTTCGGCTTCGGCCTTGAGTGAAAGGCGGAAGGCTTCGAGGTCGGTGATGTCGGCTTCATCGAACTGGGTAACGTGGGGAATGCTGACCCAACTGCGATGCAGGTTGGCACCGGACAGCTTTTTGATACGGGACAGTGGCTGGGCTTCGATCGGGCCAAAACGGCTGAAGTCGATTTGAGGGGCCGGAGGCAGGGCCAGAAGCGGGCCACCGGATGTTGTTGACGGGGTTGCCTGGGTGAGGGCGGCCTTGATGTAGGCCTGTACATCCTGTTTAAGGATGCGCCCTTTAGGGCCGTTGCCGCTGATTTTGCTGATGTCGGCTCCCAGTTCGCGGGCAAAACGGCGCACCGAAGGACTGGCATGGGCTACGCTGCGACCGGGTTCGGCTAGCGGTTCGCGGTTAACGGCAGGGGTTGTGTTGACGGGGGGCGAGGCGACCGGCGGTGGTGCTGCCGGTGTTACCGGGTGTGATTCGGCAGGCACGGCCACCGGGGCCGGTGCTGGTGCTGGTGTTTTAACCTGGTCGGATTGGCCGGACTCGCTGAGGATCAGGATGGGGGTTCCCTTGCTGACCCGGTCGCCCACCTTGACCAGCAGGCTTTTGACCGTACCGCCATGAGAGGAAGGCACTTCCATGGCGGCCTTGTCACTTTCCAGTGTAATCAGTGAGCTTTCAGGCTGGATGATATCACCCGGACTGACCAGCACTTCAATGATCTCTACACTCTTGAAGTCACCAATGTCGGGGACCAATACTTCGCGTTCTAAACCCATGGAATGTTTCCTGTAGTCTGTGGCTCACCGGACGGGGCCGGTGAGCCGGATGATGAAGGTGGGGGAGAGCCTGCCCCGAATCAAACCCGGACGGGGTTGGGTTTTTCCGGGTCGATGCCGTAGCGTTGCATGGCATCGTTGACTACGCGGGTCTCGATGTCACCGGCATCGGCCAGTGCCTTGAGGGCTGCGTAGGCTACATAGTGGCGATCTACTTCGAAGAAACGGCGCAGTTCCGAGCGACGGTCGCTGCGGCCAAATCCATCGGTACCCAGTACCGTGAAGGAACGGCCTGCCGGTACGAAAGGCCGGATTTGATCGGCCACGATTTTCATGTAATCGGACGCCACTACAACAGGCCCCTGGCTGGCAGCCAGCAGGGTTTCCACATAGGAGCGGCGGGGTTCTGCTTCCGGATGCAGCAGATTCCAGCGGTGCTGTTCGAGGCCGTCTTTGCGCAGTTCGCTGAAACTGGTCACACTCCAGACCTGCGATTCAATCCCGTAATCCGTCGCCAGCAGTTCGGCCGCTGCGATGACTTCGCGCAGGATGGTGCCGCTGCCCAGTAACTGTACCTGTGCCTTTGCCGATTGACTCAGCGGATACAGCCCCTTGATGATGCCCTCCCGGCTGCCTTCCGGCATTTCCGGTTGCAGGTAGTTTTCGTTCATTACCGTGATGTAGTAGAAAATGCTTTCGCCTTCCTGATACATGCGGCGCAGGCCATCCTGAATGATGACGGCCAGTTCATAGGCATAGCAGGGGTCGTAGGCCACGCAGTTGGGAATGGTGGTGGTGGTCAGGTGACTGTGACCGTCCTGGTGTTGCAGCCCTTCACCGGCCAGGGTGGTGCGCCCCGCCGTTCCGCCCAGCAGGAAGCCCCGCGCCCGCAGGTCACCCGCCAACCACATCAGGTCTCCCACCCGCTGATAACCGAACATCGAATAATAGCTGTAGAACGGAATCATCTGTACGTTGTGGTTGCTGTAGGCCGCCGCCGCCGCCAGCCAGGACGACATGGCCCCGGCCTCGGTGATGCCTTCCTCCAGGATTTGCCCGGTCTTGTCTTCCTTGTAGTACATCACGCCACCGGCATCCTCCGGAGTGTAGAGCTGACCGACCGACGAATAAATGCTGTATTGGCGGAACAGGCCGTCCATTCCGAAAGTGCGGGCTTCATCCGGTACGATGGGCACGATGTATTTGCCCAGTTTCTTGTCACGCAGCAGCAGGGTCAGCAGACGCACAAAGGCCATGGTGGTGGACATTTCCCGATCTTCGCTGGATTTCAGCAGGGGAGCAAATACATCCAGTTCCGGCACCTGTAACAGGGGGGCGTCACGGCGACGGCGAGGCAGGTAGCCGCCCAAAGCCTTGCGCCGTTCGTGCATGTAGGTCAATTCCGGGCTGTCCGGTGCTGGCTTGTAGTAAGGCAGTGCCTGTAATTGTTCGTCAGCGATCGGAATGTTGAACCGATCGCGGAAGCCCTTGATCGAGTCCTCGTCCATTTTCTTGGTTTGGTGAGTGGTCATCAAGCCTTCGCCCGCCGTACCCATGCCGTAACCCTTGACCGTTTTGGCCAGAATCACGGTGGGCTGCCCCTGGTGTTCCATGGCGGCCTGGTAGGCGGCATACACCTTGTGGGGGTCGTGACCGCCCCGGTTGAGTCGCCAGATGTCTTCATCGGACAGATTGGCCACCATTTCGGCCAGTTCAGGGTATTTGCCGAAGAAAAATTCCCGGGTATAGGCACCGCCCTTGGCCTTGTAGGATTGATATTCACCATCGACGGCTTCCTCCATGCGCTTTTTCAGGAGTCCCTTGCTGTCCTTGGCCAGCAAGGG
>SXGU01058507.1_pt1 | contig 11535 bp, 9 predicted proteins | sample 3174531 | NCBI WGS metagenome assembly SXGU01 (sample SAMN11356863, study PRJNA531348) | freshwater metagenome | isolation source: freshwater sample F1-140 | place: China: Fuxian Lake, Yuxi | collected 2017-12-25
CGTGCGATAGCGATGCGCTGGCGTTGGCCGCCCGAAAGCCGGGTACCGCGCTCGCCCAGTACCGTCGCATAGCCCTGTGGCAACTCCGTGATGAACGCGTGCGCGTTCGCCGCGCGCGCCGCGGCCTCTACCTGCGCGTCGGTGAATTTCTCGGCGGCGCCGTAGGCGATGTTCGCCCGGACGGTGTCGTTGAAGAGCACGGTGTCCTGGCTGACGATTCCGGTCAGCTTGCGGAGCGATGTCAGCGTGAGTTCACGGGTGTCCGTTCCGTCAATCGTGATACGGCCAGCCGTGGGCTCGATGAAACGCGGGATAAGATCGACGAGCGTGCTCTTCCCTGCTCCACTCGACCCGACGAGTGCGATCACGTCGCCCTTGCGCGCGGTGAAGGAGATGGCGTCGAGCACGGGGTCGCCGGGCTCGTATGCGAAGCTGACGGCGTCAAACGCAATCTCCCGTTCGAGCGCGAGGACGTCGCGGATGCCGCGATCGCGCTGGGATTCGGTCGGTTCGTCGAGCACTTCGAACAGGCGCTCGGCCGCCGCGAGGGATTGCGTGGCAGTCGTTGGTGCCTGCGAGAGTTGCTTGAGCGGCGGCAGGAGCCGCATCAGCATGACCATGAACGTGATGAGGGTGCCACCGTCGAGCGCGGCTGCTGCGGCGACCCCTGCACGACTCGCGAAAATGTCGCGCGCGCCAATCCAGAGCACGCAAACGGCGACGATCGTGCCGAGCACTTCTGTGATTGGGCCTGAAAGGAGAGAGAGGCGCGTGATGCGCACCATCCCTTTCGTGTAACCGCCACTCGCACCGGTAAAACGCCGGTCCTCGTATTCCTCGCCGCGGAAGCTTTTCACCAGGCGCACGCCACTGACCACTTCCTGCAGAATGCTGGTGATCTCGCCGTATTCGTTGCGCAGCGCGCGATGTCCGCGCCGGAGTCTTTGCAGGATCGGCTGGATGGAAATGGTGATCAGCGGGGCCACCACGAGCGATAGCAACGCCAGCCGCGGCGACATCCGCACAAGGAGCACGATGGTCACGGTGATTTGCGCCAGGTTTTGCACCGAGCGCGTTGCGACCTCGGCCAACACCGCCTTGGCCTGCTCCGTGTCCGAGATGATGCGCGACATCACTTGCCCGGTCTTGTTCCGCGAGAACCAGCCGAGTGGGAGGCGCAGCATGTGTCGGAAGACCGTGTCGCGCAGGTCACGCGTGATGCGCTCCTGCAGCGATGCACCCAACTGGCCGCCGAGCCAGAGGAAGACGTTCTTGAGGGCGACAAGCGTGACGATGATCGCAATGACGCCACCGAGCGAGCCCATCGGGTTCGCCGGGTCGAGCATGCTACCGACGACCGCGTTGAGAAGATCGGTGAGCCAGCCGCGATCTTTCGGAATCGGACTGGCGAGCCCGAAGAGAATGTTGAGGAACGGAATGAGCAGCAGAAACGCCACGCCGTCGAACGCGGCGCCCATGACGTTTGCGCCGACATTGCCGGCAAACCGCCCGGAGTGGGGGCGGAGGAAGGCCAAGAGCCGACGGTAAGTATTCACGTGAATCCGTTCAGCCCCGGGGGGTGAGCATCGCCAGCGGCAGAATCACTTCTTCGGGCGTGACGCCACCGTGCAGGAACGAGCCGCGATAGCGTTGCTGGTATTCGCGCAGCTTGGTCGGGTAGACGAAGAAGGAGTCGCCGGTTGCCAGCAGCGTGTTGCCGCCGGTAAGGCCGCCTCCGTGTCGCGGAAGGCGAAGGTCGTCTTCGTTCGTGAACAGGAGCGCCTGCTCGGGATTCTCGGCGCGCAGGTCAGCGCCGAACTTGTAACGGAGGTTTGGCGTCGCGTCGCGCTTGGCGAGGACCGTGGCGGGCGTATTGCAATGGATCGAGCCGTGGTCGCTCGTCAGCAGCACCGGCACGCGCTTGCGCGCGGCCTCGCGCAGCATCGCCAGGAGGGGCGACCGATTGAACCACTGCAGTGTCAGCTGGCGAAGCGCGATCTCGTCCTTGGCCACCTCATAGAGAATGGCCGACTCGCTGCGTCCGTGCGTGAGGAGGTCGATGAAGTTGAACACCGCGGCCGTCACGCCTTCGGGCGCGATCGCGTTTGCCATGTTGCGCTCGAGGTGCTCCGCATCGGACACCGATGAGATCTTGTGATACCGGACCGGCGTGCTGCCGCGCAGTTCGCGAAGCTGGAGGTCCAGCAACTCGCGTTCGTGCGCATTCAGCGTCTCGTCTTCCCGCTCGCCCCACCAATCGGGGTACTGCGCAGCCAGCTCGCCGGGGAAGAGTCCGCTGAACAGCGCATTGCGTGCGTAAGGCGTGGCCGTCGGGAGCAGCGAGAAGTAGTGCGTGGTGTCCACTTCGAAGAGCGGTGCCAGCAGCGGCTCGATGACGCGCCATTGGTCCAGCCGAAGACAGTCAACCACGATGAAGAGCGCGCGCTTCTCATGCTCGAGAATCGGCAGCAGGAACTCGCTCACCACGTCGATGGAGAGCGGCGGACGCTCACCCTCAATGTCCTGATTCACCCAGCGCGAATAACTCCGTCCGACATACTGCGCGAAGGCGCGGCGCGAGTCGGGATAGAGCGCGCGCAGTGAGCCGTGCAGTCCGGTTTCGCCAGCTGCAGTGAGGTCCACATCCCACTGCACCATCTCGGAGTAGCGCTCAATCCATCCGCGCCAGTCGAGCGTCCGTGCGTCGGTTGCCTCGAATTGCCGGAACCGATCCACGAACGTCCGCGCGACCGCCTGCTGGCGGATCTTCGGGCCTTCGAGAATGCGCGTGACAACGCTCAACACCTGCCGCGGGTTGACCGGCTTCACGAGATACTCGGTGACGTCGGCGCCGAGCGCATCTCGGAGGGTGCCGTCGTCCTCGCTCTTCGTGACCATCACGACTGGAAGGGTGGGGGCCAACTCGCGCGCCTCGCGCACCATGGTCACCCCGCGCATCCCTGGCATTTGCTCATCCAGCAACAGCAAGTCGAACGCCTGCCGACGCAGGAGTTCCAGCGCGTCGGATGCGTTGGTCGCCATGCGCACGCCGTACCCCTTCTCCGTGAGGAAAAGACGATGCGATTCCAGCAGGTCGGCCTCATCGTCGACCCAGAGGAGCTGCTTTTGCGGTTTGGCGGCGGCAACCATACAGGGCTGAATTATACTTCCCGTGTGCTCGGCCCCTCTCCTTTTGCGCTCCCGACGCCCGCGTCGCGCTTCAAGGCGCTTGCCGCGGCGGTCGGCCGGGCACCGCTTGGCGGGCCTCGGGAGGCGGTGATGGGCACCCTTGTTGGCGCCCGGCTGGCCTCCGGCATGCTCGGCCCGACCGTGGTAACCGCCGCCCTGCGGAGCTCGCGGGCAGAGGGGGCACGGCACTGGCTCGGCACGATCGCCATTCCACAGGTTCCGAAGGTGGCCATTACGCGACTCGTAGAGCTGACGATTGCGGGGCAGCCGGGTTCAGTGGCGGGGGCGCTCGCCAAAGTGACCGAGGTCACGGCGCAGTACCTCGACCGGGCGGCACGTTTGGAGCTTGATTCTTTGGCGGCGGCGCTTCGGGGGTAGCTGGGACGCAACGCCAGTGGCTGCATACACTTGCCGCATTGGTTCCATTATCCGTAAAATTGCGGTCTGTCCCGGAACTGCCCCTTTTCCCCGACCACAACCTTGTCCGTGCTCCGCAGTACCGACCTTCCCCCGCTGTCACGCCTGGTTCGGCGCGTAGACGCTGCCGCTGACGGCGCGGCCACGGGGGATGCGTTTGCGACGGGGTTTCCGAGCATCGACAAATGGCTCGGCGGGGGACTGCGGCGGGGTGACCTGGTGGTCATTGGTGGTGAGGTAGGGGTTGGCAAATCGGCCCTTGGGCTGGCGATGGCGCTCCGCATGGCCCAGATCGGTACCAACTCGGCCTTCTTCACGTCTGAGATGACGGTTGAGCGGGTGATGGAGCGGGTGCTGGCCATCGAAGGTCGCGCCCGCGTCGATGACATCCGGAACGGCGCGCTCGACGAGATCACCCGCGCGGCCGTGGGTGCGGCTGCGGTGCGGCTCCGCGATGGCGCGCCGATCATCGAGATTCTGCCTCCGGGCGGGATCGACACGCTCAGCGACGCGGTGCGTCGGGCCCTGGATGTCCAAGTCGCGTTCGTGGACTCCCTCCAGGCGCTGACGCTCGGTCAGCGTGACCACGCCGAGGAGTTGGCCGTGGCGGTGCGCGGCCTCAAGGCGCTGGCGGTGTCCACCGGTGCGGTAATCGTGGCCATTGGCGACCTTCCCGATGTGGCCCGGGGGCGTGCCGACCCGCGGCCGGCACTTTCGGATTTTGGCGCCCTCGGCGCGGTGAAGCAGCATGCGGACGTAGTCCTCGGCGTGTACCGCGAGGAGATGCACCACCCCGGAACGGGTGTGGATGGGGCGACTGAGCTCCTGATCCTGAAGAATCGCAACGGCGGCACCGGGTACGTGGACTTGTATTTCTACAAGCAATGGCTTCGCTTCGAGGACATGCTTGATCCTGACAGATAGGAGAGGCTCGATGGGACGCACAACTCACATACGGCTCGCGCTTGCAGTGGCGGCGATGCTCGTCGCTCAGACTGGGGCGTTTGCGCAGGCGATCACGACCACTCAAGATCGTGCGCTTACGAAGCTCCAGACGCAGCTGGCTGCCAATCCGACGTCGGTGAAAGCGCTCCGTGCGGTGGGCCTCAAGCTCTACGAGCTTGGCCGTTTTCAGGAGTCGCGCCCCGTGCTGGATCAGGCACAGCAGCTGGCGCCAAAGGACGGAATCGTCGCGCTCTTTTCCGGGATGGCCGCCGAGCAGGTCAAGGATTTCCCTGCCGCCAAGACGGCGTACTCGAAGTACCTCGAAGTCGGAAAGACGAAGAAGGTGCGCGACCAGATTTCCGCGCGCCTCGTCGCAATGGCCAAAGAAGAACTGAAGGAGCAAGCGCGGCAGGCCGTCGTCAATGAGCAGGCACTGCGCGGCGCGCAGGCCTCTGGCACTACAGTCGCGGTGCTGCCCTTCCGCTGCTCCTGTGCGGACACCGCTCTCCTTCCCCTCGAGCGCGGGATGGCGGATCTGGTGGTCTCGGACCTGAGCCGTTCGTCGGCGATCCGGGTGCTGGAGCGCGACCGGATGCAGGCTATCGCTGACGAGATCCGCCTGGCCCAGTCGGCACAGGTAGACGCTGGCACTGCGGCCCGCGCCGGGAAGCTGATCGCCGCAGGACGGATCCTGAATGGCCAGATTCTCCAGTCGGCTGGCGCCCAACGCATGGACCTCACTGGTTCCGTCGTCAACACCAACACGAGCAACATCGAGTCCAATCCTTCGGCAGAGGGCACGATCAACGCGCTTTTCGACCTCGAGAAGACGTTTGTGCTCAGTGTCTTCCAGCAGTTGGGCGTCGTCCTGACGGTTGCCGAACGGCAGCAGTTCGAAACGCGCCGTGTGCCGAGCCTGCAGGCGTTTCTTGCCTACAGCCGTGGACTGATGGCAGAAGATGCCGGGCGCATGGACGATGCGATCCGCCTTTTCGAAAGCGCACGCACGCTGGATCCCGGATTCAGTCAGGCGCTCGTGCGCGCACAATCGGCAGCTTCAGCGCGCGCGGGTGCGTCCGTCACGAGCGCGACGGTGACGCAGGGGCTCCGGAACTCCGCGGAAGGCCAAGTGGTCGCCGCTGCAAACCGCGGCAGTACCAACGACGTGACGTTGAACCTGACACTGAACAACGTCGTGGGCGACGTGAACCCGACGACAACCAACACCGTGCAGAACAACACGAACCAGACTGGCGGCAACAACAACACCGGCCCAACGAACCGTGACGCCGCGTCGGAGAAGACCAGTACCGACCAGCCTGCCCAGCGCGTCGGGCAGCTGACCATTGTCATCAAGAAGCCGTAAGGGAGACGCCGAATGAAACAGATCCTCGCGCCTCTCGCGTTCGTCGCCGCCGCTGCCGGGCCGATGGCCGCGCAGGGACTCGGTGAGACCTCCGTCATCACCGGCCCGCAGTACGTGAACTACAAGATCGGCTCCGGAACCGGCGAAAAGACCGTCACCCAGCTGTCGGTGCCGATCGCATTCATTTTCCCGCTCACTGAGCGGTTCAGCCTGGACATCTCGACGTCGTACGCCGACAGTCGCGTCAGCGCAGCCGGCGTGCAGTCGAGCAAGATCACCGGGCTCACGGACACGCAGCTCCGCGCAAACCTTGGCCTCTTCGACAACACGGCGGTGTTCACACTCGGCGCGAACATTGCGACCGGGATGTACAAGGTGCCCGATGCCCAGCAGGAGGCCGCTGGTCAGATCGGCAGCGATTTCCTGCTGTACCCGGTTTCGTCGATGGGCAGCGGCAACGCGCTCACCGGCGGTGTGGCTATCGCCAGGACGCTCGGCGAATGGAACCTCGGGTTTGGCGGCAGCTTCCGATATTCGTCGCCGTTCGATGCCTATCAGGTGCAGAACGATGTGCTTCGGTTCGAGCCGGGAAGCGAGTCACGCTTCCGCGTAGGCCTCGATCGCAGTCTTGGCGAAGGTCGCATTTCGCTCGGCGGCACCTACTCGATGTTCACAGACGACAAGGCAGACTCCACCACCTTTGCGACGGGCGCGCGGACGATGGGACAGGCCGCGATTCATATGCCGACGCCGATGGGTGACTGGACGCTTAGTGCCTGGGACCTCTTTCGTGCCGAGGGCCAGGTGATCGGATCGACGTCACCTTGGGAAAACATTTCCAATGTGAACCTCGCCGTCGGTTTCAACGTGGGCAGCTTCTTTGTGCAGCCAAGCGCAGAGGGGCGGTTCTGGATGCGCGACGGTGAGAAGGCAGGAATGGTCGGAAGCGGCGGCGTGCGGTTCCGATTCGATCTCGCTGGTCTGTCGGTGAATCCGTCGGTGACGTACTCCACCGGCAACGTGTACCCGGCCGGCAGCGTGACGTCGATTGACGTGAGCGGAATCCGGGGATCGCTGCTGATTCGGCTACGGTGATGGCCTGACGAAGAGTGCGGCGAGCGTAGTCATGGGGGGCGGCACCGGTGGTGCCGCCCCTTTCGTTTCCCCACCGCCCTTCGGCGGCTATCTTTCACCCTCGGGATTTCGCGCTTCACCGACCATTATTTCGCACGCGGACGAGACGCATGGCTGGCCACAGTAAATGGAAGAACATCAAGCACTACAAGGCGGCAGCTGACGCCAAGCGTGGTGCAGTATTCACGAAGCTGATTCGTGAAATCACGGTCGCGGCAAAGGCGGGCGGGGGCGATCCGTCTGGAAACCCGCGGCTGCGCCTCGCCATCGAGACCGCCCGAGACCAGTCGATGCCGAAGGAGAACATCGAGCGGGCCGTCAAGAAGGGGACGGGCGACCTCGAGGGGGTTGAGTACGTCGAGGTGACGTACGAAGCCTACGGACCGGGCGGCGTGGCACTCATGATCCAGGCGCTCACTGACAACCCGACGCGCACTGTAGCCGACGTGCGTGCGAAGCTGTCGCGCGGAAACGGTAACCTGGGCACGACGAACTCGGTCGCCTTCATGTTCGACCGCAAAGGCCAGATCTTCGTCCCCGCAGAGGGAATCGAAGAGGATGCGGCGATGGAGAAGGCTCTCGAAGCTGGTGCCGAGGACTTTGCGAGAGACGGGGACGTTTTTGTGGTCACCACGGCGATGTCGGACCTGCACAGCGTAAAGTCGGCGATGGAGTCGGCCGGACTGAAGGCGGCGCAGGCGGAGATTTCGTGGGTGCCGAAGTCCACGGTGCGCGTGGAGGGAGAGAACGCGCAGGCGCTCGTGAAGCTGATTGAAGCACTCGAAGACCTCGACGATGTGCAGAAGGTTGACGCGAATTCCGATATGGATGAGTCGGAGATGACGGTTTGAACGGGGAACCGCGGGACGTGGGGGGACGTGGGGGGACGGGACCCACGCACGGATTGCGTCGCCGGGCGTGATTGTTCTGGGTGTGGACCCGGGGACGGCAGCCACCGGTTACGGCGTGGTGCGCGGGGGTGAGCCGGGGGGCCCAACGCTGATTGAGTGCGGTGTCATTCGCACCTCGCCGAAATCCACGCTTGCGGCGCGCGTGCTCGAGATCTTCGACGGAATCGCCGAGATCGTGGCACGGCACAAACCAGACGCGATGGCAGTCGAGTCCGTGTTCTATGCCAAGAACGTAAGAACGACCGTGGTGCTCGGACATGCGCGTGGCGTCGTATTACTCGCCGGCGCTCAAGGTGGACTCGTCATTCACGAGTACGCACCGAAGCTGATCAAGAAGACGGTGGTGGGCACCGGCTCGGCCACCAAAGCGCAGGTGCAGGCGATGGTGGCGCGACTGCTGCGCCTCAAGCACGCACCACAGCCCGCCGACGCCGCAGACGGTGTCGCGGCCGCGCTGACTTGCGTCATGGGGGCTGGAGTGCGTGACCGGATCGCGGCGCTGCGTGGGCCGGTGATTGCCCGCTCCTTCCCTGCCGTCCTCAAGCCCAACCTTTCGCGCCTGCGCGCGGCTGGTGGCCGATGATTTCGCGCATCAAGGGCACGTTGATCGCCAAGGGAATCGACCGGATCGAGGTGATGACCTCGGGCGGGGTCGGGTATCTCCTGCAGATTCCGCTCGGTGTTCTCGAATCGCTGCCGCGGGTTGGCGAGGCCGTGGAACTGCACACGGCGCTGATCGTGAAAGAAGACGGCTGGCAGCTCTTCGGGTTCGGCAGCGAGCACGACCGCGCGCTGTTCACCACTCTGACGTCGGCAAGCGGAGTGGGCCCGGCGCTGGGACTCGGCCTGCTCTCTTCGCTGGGCGCGAACCGCGTGGTGCGCGCCATTCGTGAGCGCGACCTGACGACACTGCAGTCGGCGCCTCGCGTCGGCAAGAAGATTGCCGAGCGACTCTGCGTGGAGTTGGGCGACAAGATGAAGCAGTTCGGAGGAGGCGATGCGGCCGAGGCGCCAAGCCTCGACGGGGGTGCCTCCGACGCCGTGCGGGCACTTGTGTCGCTCGGGTATACGCAGAACGACGCAGAGCGGGCCGTGCGCAAAGCGCTCGATGGAAATCCGGGGACCGGCGCGACTGCCGACCTCGTGCGCGCAGGGCTCGCGGCGCTGCAGAAGCGCTAACTTCCGGGCTCAATGTCCCGCAACGAGATCACCACTCCCGAAGTGTTGACCGAGGAATCGGTCGTCGAACTCAAGCTGCGTCCTCAGCGGCTCGCTGAGTTCATCGGACAGGCGAAGCTCAAGACGTCACTGGACATCGCGATTCAGGCCGCGCTCGGTCGGCGTGAGCCGCTGGACCACACGTTGTTCCATGGCCCGCCCGGGCTGGGCAAGACGACGCTCGCGGAGCTGATTGCGCGCGAACTGGGTGTGAATATCCACACCACTTCCGGCCCCGCGCTCGAGAAGCCCGCCGATCTGGTGGGCACGCTCACGAATCTCCGCGCGGGCGACATTCTCTTCATCGACGAAATTCACCGACTGCGCCCCATCATCGAGGAGTTTCTTTATCCCGCGATGGAGGACTTCAAGATCGACATTCGGCTCTCTGACGGTCCGCACGCACAGACTGTGACGATGGCGATCGAGCGGTTCACGTTGGTGGGCGCCACGACCCGTTTTGGGTTGTTGACCCCGCCGATGCGCGCGCGATTCGGCCTGACCATGCGACTCGATTTCTATCCCGCGGGTGATCTCGAAGAGATCGTGCGCCGCACCGCCGACGTGATCAACGTGGAACTGCATGCGGACGGCGCGGAGGAGCTGGCACGGCGGTCACGCGGCACGCCGCGTATCGCCAACCGGCTCTTGCGTCGTGTGCGCGACTACGCCCAGGTGAAGGCCAATGGCGTGATCACGCAGGCGGTGGCCAAAGAAGCACTGGCGATGCTCGACGTGGACGACTTCGGTCTGGACGACATGGACGCGAGGATCGTGAAGACGATCATCGAGAAGTTCGAGGGTGGTCCGGTAGGTGTGGCGTCACTGGCGGCCGCGATAGGCGAAGATGCCGGAACGATTGAAGAGGTGTACGAACCGTTTCTCGTGCAGAACGGGCTCCTGCAGCGCACGGCTCGGGGCCGCGTGGCTACCGCGCAGGCGTATCGTCATTTCGGGTACAAGAATCCCCCGACACCGCAGGGCGAGCTGCTGTAGACTCGCCAACCGGTTGCCCGATTCATCCCTCAGCTGACGCGTTCGTCAACCGCCGATGCTCAAGACTGCAGACTACGATTACGTCCTTCCCGCTGAGCTGATTGCGCAGGCGCCGCTCGCGCGCCGCGACGACAGTCGGCTGATGGTTGTGCACCGCTCAACGGGCGCCATCGAGCATCGGGTGTTTCGCGATATGGCTGACCTGATCGCGCCGGGCGACCTGCTGGTTCGAAACGTGACGCGCGTCTTTCGTGCGCGTTTGCTTGGCACCCGCGACTCGGGCGCGCCGGCCGAGGTATTCCTGCTCAAACCGCTGGGTAACGACCGCTGGGAGGCGATGGTCCAACCCGGCGGCAAGCTCCATCCCCCGCGCGTGGTGCACATCGCTCCGGGCTTCGATGCCCAGATCGTGGATATCACTGACCGACGCACGCGGATTGTCCAGCTCCGCGCGGATGGATCCGTTTCGGAGGCAATTGAGCGGCACGGGCACGTGCCGCTGCCGCCGTACATCGAGCGAGGTGATGCGGCCACTGACATCGAGCGGTATCAGACGGTATACGCGACACAGTCAGGCTCGGTTGCGGCGCCGACGGCTGGACTGCACTTCACACCGGAATTGTTTGCGGCGATTCACGCCCGCGGTGCGCGGCTCGCAGACGTCACGTTGCACGTGGGGGCTGGGACCTTCAAACCCGTGGACACCGAGGCAATTTCGGACCACGTGATGCACGAGGAGTGGTACGACGTACCGGCAGTGACTGCGGCTGCGGCCAATGGCGCCCGAGCCGCGGGCAACGCGGTCTGGGCCGTGGGAACGACATCGCTGCGCACGCTTGAAAGCAGCATGGCGAGCGACGGCACGATTCGCGCGGGGGTGGGCGAAACCCGCATCTTCATCCATCCGCCGCACGGCGTTCGGAGCACCGACCGGTTGATCACGAACTTCCACCTTCCCCGCTCCACCCTCCTGATGCTCGTCGCGGCCTTCGCGGGATACGACCTGATGCGCGCGGCATACGCCGCCGCGGTGCAAGAGCGGTACCGGTTCTACTCATATGGCGATGCAATGGTGATTCTGTGAGCTTCGCGTTCGACGTGACGGCCACAGTGGGGTGCGCCCGGGCTGGAACACTCAACACGCCCCGTGGCGCCGTGGAAACGCCGGTCTTCATGCCTGTGGGCACGCTCGCAACGGTGAAGGCGCTGGACCCCGATGAACTCCGCGCGATGCACGCGCAGATCATCCTCTCAAACACCTATCACTTGCACCTCCGGCCCGGCGACGATCTCATTCGCGGATTGGGCGGACTGCACCGCTGTATGGGATGGCGTGGGCAGATCCTCACCGATACCGGC
>SXGU01147416.1_pt1 | contig 11533 bp, 14 predicted proteins | sample 3174531 | NCBI WGS metagenome assembly SXGU01 (sample SAMN11356863, study PRJNA531348) | freshwater metagenome | isolation source: freshwater sample F1-140 | place: China: Fuxian Lake, Yuxi | collected 2017-12-25
AGATGAAAAGCCAGGAGCGATGGACTCAGGCGTGCCGGAGGGTGATCCCTGGCGATGATGTCGCCGCGCCCAAAAACAGGCATTTCGACCGAAAAACCTTGTCAAGCATTATTTTCAAGTTTTGACGCTGAATAGATACATCCCAGACAGCTTGCACTGGATCATTTCCAAGATCGTGGCGGGGAATCCTTGCTGTTGCAGTGTCTCGCCCTTTACAAAGAACAAGAGGCGATTGGCGGAGCTGAAGAGGCCGAACGGCTTGCTTTTGCCGAGTGGTTCCGTCTTGTTGATGGTGAAATTGAGGGGATGCGGTATTCTTTCGATGTTCAATCAATGGCTAGGCCGATTAGAAATAAATACGTCAATGAGTTACTGGGTTGGATAGAGTCAGAGCGGGTCCGCAAAAAATCCGATGATTAGAGCCATAATTTCCCCGGACCTCATGACTTAATACACACATCAAGATTCCCCCCAGCGCCCGGATTGGCCGGGCGCATCCATTACGGAACGGGAGGAATACATGTCCAGTACCCACCCCCGCCGCCGCGTCTTGCGTCGGCCTGAAGTCGAAGACCGCACCGGTCTAGCACGCAGCACCATCTATAAACTCATTGGCCAGGGCGAGTTCCCGGAGCCGATCAAACTCGGCTCCCGCTCTGTCGGCTGGGTTGAGGGTGAGATTGAGCGATGGATTGAGTCCCGCCGCCGGGGCGTGCACGCATGAACGGCGCAATCATAAGCAATCACCCGAATTTCTGGCCGGAAGTTGCCGGAAAACTGATTAGACGGGCCGCCACGGCTGCGGTACTGTCTGCCCACGGTTTTGACAGACCGCAACCTGAGGCGCAGATCAGCCGCGCTCACCCGAAACGCGGCTTTTTTGTGTCAGCATGGCAAGCTTTATGGGCGTGCCGTGCGGGAAGGGGCAACCCTTGCCGGTCCTCAGGCCGGTCTGTCAACCCGCACGGCACCGCCCACCCATTTGACAGTGGGGCAGCGGTACAACCACCGCAACCTGAGGAAACCACCATGGCTCATACCGCCACCCCCACGGGCGCAATCCGCCCAACGTCACCCATCCCTACCTGTGAAGTCTTGCAGGGCATTTTGATTGAACTGGAAGCCGCCGCCGAGTTGGTCGAGCAGTTGCTTGTCAACGGCCCGGATTCCAGTGTGGTCGCCACGCTCGTTCAGTCGCTGGATGAGATGACCGGCCTGCTGAAGGGAGACCGCTAATGGACTCCACGATCTTCAGCAAAACAATCCATTTCCCCCTGGCCCCGAAACACTCCCGGCCCGAGATACTTAAAGGCTCCTCGCACTTCACCAGTCTCCCGGCAATCTTCGCCATTCTGATGACCGGGCAGTGCCGAGGCGACGGCCAGGAGGCCACCCATGAGTGAGCCAACCATCACCCCTGATGACCTTAGCGAAGCCGTCTTTAAGATTCGTAGGGAAAATTTACAAACCATGACGATTATCTGTGCCATGCAACGCTTGCATCAGTATTCCGGCGAAATGGACGGTGATGATCTTGCCGCCCTTGCACTTGAAACTGAGGCTCTGCTTGAGGTGGTTCATGACCGGCTGGCGGAATTTGCCGGAGAGCTGTTAGCGCTGGGGAGGGCCGAAGCATGACGCTTGAAACACGAAAGCCGGTCCCCCGCTACAGAAGACCGGCCCTCAAAAATACCGACGGGCTTACTGTATCACGAATGGTTCGTGAGGTGGTTGCAACCCTCGCCATCGGTGCGCTGGTGGCTACCCTGCTCTGGAGCAGCGTTTTCGGTATGGCCGCCGACCTGAGTTCCGGGCCGGTGGCAATAAGCGGGCCGCACGGTTCCCTTTATCTGGGTGGCCGCACCCATGGCGAGTAAACCGAAGCCAACCAGGCCGCTGGCGTATGAGGTGGGGGGAAATGTATTTTCCCCGGAGGAGCGGATAGACCTGGCGTTAGCCTTTATTGATCCCAACCTGCCCCGCGAAGAGTGGGTACGAGTTGGCATGGCGCTCAAGTCGGAGTTGGGTGAGTCCGGCTGGCTGGCTTTCGATGAATGGTCAAAAGGGGGGCAAGCCTATGATGAGCGTGCAGCCCGCGACGCCTGGAAGTCATTCAAAGAGGGCGGGCCGGTCAAGGTTGCCACCCTGTTTCACCTGGCGAAAGAGGCCGGATGGAAATCAGACAGCCCGCCACCGTCACCACCGCCGCCCGACCCCAAGAAGATCGAGCGCGAAAAAAGGGCGGAGCTAAAGCGGTTGCGCGATCAGGCCAGCGCCGCCGGTAACGCCGCCGCACTGCTGAAGCTGGCACGGCCCTGTCAGGCGCACGCTTACCTAAAGGCCAAGGGCGTTTTGCCGGTCAAGGGGTTGAAGGTGATCGACGCCGCCGATGCGATCCGGACGGGCTGCAAATTTGGCCCGGAGATTACGGCGGAATCCGGGCGGCTGCTGCTGGTCCCGATCATCAGCGAAGCCGGGGCCGTGCAATCGGTCGAGGCCATCACGGAAGACGGCAAGAAGGGCTATTTGCTGGGAGCGAAAAAACGGGATGGATATTTCGTTATCGGCGAAAAATCCCCCGGCACCGATGTTTACATTGTTGAGGGGCTGGCGACCGGGTTAAGCGTGCACCAGGCGACCACAGCCCGCGTGCATGTGGCCTTTGACGCGGGCAACCTAAAGCCTGTGGCCGAGATCAGCCGCCGCCGTTTTCCTGATGCCCGTATCGTCATTGCGGGCGATCTGGACGAATCCGGCACCGGACAGAAGACAGCCAGCGCCGCCGCCGCTGCCGTCAACGGGTTGGCGATCCTGCCCGGCTTCACCGCCGTGGAGGGCCGTACCTGGGGCGACTGGAACGACCTGCACCAGGTGGCCGGGATTGAGGCGGTTACCGCACAAGTCACCGCCGCCCTGAATCGGCCAGCCGAGCCCATACCCGGCCCCGCCCCAGCGGAGCCAGCCCCGCAATCTTCCCGCCGCAAGCAAAGCCCCTACTCCACCAACGATTCCGGCACCTGGCATACGGACGCGGACGGGGAAAAGACCTTTATCTGTGCGCCGCTGCGCGTCGTCGCCATGACCCGGAACGAACGTGGCGAGGCCTGGGGCCGCTTGCTTGAATTCAAAGACCCGGAAGACCGGGAGCACCTGTGGGCGTGTCCGATAAAGTTACTGGCGGGCGATGGGGTCACCTTTCGCGAGGCACTCATGGAGCGGGGGCTGGTGATTAGCCCAGCCAAGAACGCACGGGCGCATTTGTCCATTTACGTGCAAACCGCTGAACCGGGCCGATTCGTGCACTGTGCGGAACAAACCGGCTGGACTGTCATCGACGGCAGGCACGTCTTTGTGTTGCCCGATGCGACCATCGGGCCAGATTCCGGAACAACCCGCGTGCTTTACCTGGGGGACGTCGTGAGTGGCTATGGCGTGCGCGGCACACTTGATGAATGGCAGGAAACGCTAGGGCGCTGGTGCGGCGGCAATTCCCGGCTGCTGTTGAGCGTGAGCATGGCCTTTGCGGCCCCGCTGCTGGGACTGTGCGGGGCAGAAGGCGGGGGCGTACATTTTCGGGGGGGATCCAGTTCCGGCAAGACTACCGCCTTGAGGGCTGCCGTATCCGTGGCGGGCGGGCCGGATGCGCTGCAACGCTGGCGAGGCACCTCTAACGGGCTGGAGGCCGCCGCTTGCGGCCACAATGACGGCCTGCTGGCACTGGATGAAATGGGGCAGGTTGCCGCCACTGAGGCCGGAGAAATCGCTTACATGCTGGCCAATGGCGCGGAGAAGCTGCGGGGCGCTCGAACCGGGGGGCTGCGCGAAGTACGGCGCTGGCGGCTGCTGTTCCTGAGTTCGGGTGAGCTGGGGCTAGCTGACCACATGCTGACGGCGGGCAAGCGTGCGCGGGCCGGTCAAGAAGTCCGGTTGCTGGATATTCCCGCCGATACCGGCAAGCATGGCGCATTTGAGGAATTGCATGGCCACAAAGACGGGGCCGAGTTTTCACGCGCCATCATGAAGGCCAGCGGTCAATTCCATGGGACGGCCTTTCGGGCGTTTCTCGAAAAGCTCACCGCAATGGATAGCGAGGAACCCCGCGAATTCATCGAAATGAAACACGATCAATTTATCAGGGCCAACCTGACCGGGCGCGATCCCTGCGGGCAGGCCATCCGTGCGGGCCATCGTTTCGCCCTCATCGCCACGGCGGGCGAGTTGGCCGCTCAGTTCAAGATCGTGCCGTGGCCTGACGGCGCCGCAAGCTGGGCCGCCCGCGTCTGCTTTGACGCCTGGCTGAAAGCGCGGGGCGGGGCCGGAAATCAGGAACCCCGCGACATGCTGGCCCAGGTCCGCCATTTCCTGGAACAGCACCGGGAGAGCCGCTTTACCCCGTGGGCGTGCGAGCGCTGCGAGGGCACGGGACAGGCCGCCGCCGGAAGATACCAGGACAGCAAGACCGGCGAATGGACGGACGGGGCGGGCAAGTGCCACCTGTGCAACGGCACGGGTAAAACACTACAGCGCACCGTTAACGCGGCGGGCTATCGCCGACTGGTTGCAACCGCCGCAAGAGATGCCGTAGACGGGAAAGAAAACCGGCACACCCACTTTTACATCTCGCCCGAGTGTTGGACGCTTGATCTGTGTGCCGGGTTTGATGCGAAGGCGGTCACTGCGCTCATGCTGGAGCGGGGTATTCTGCTTACCGATCCAGGCACGCCACATATCCCCCGAAAGAAAGTCAGGCCACCCGGCGAAACGCCGCGCTGGTTTTACGTCGTGAACTTCGACGCTGAGGGGTGGGAGTTGTGAGCGGTTGCGGCCCGGTTGCATCGGTTGCACAGCCACCGCCAAGACAGCCCGAAATCCAGCAAAACCCGGACCACCGCGCGCGGGCCGCTGCGCCAGAAAAACATCCCCCCCTGGGTCCGCTGGATTTTCAAAGGTACTCCTACAACCGTGGCCTTACGGGTGAAAACAGTCGCGGGGTTTGGCTAGGGTATGCGGCGGCCAGTAAGGCAACAGGCCGCAAGACGCAACGCGGATTGCATGGGACGGGAAGAGTCCACCCTATAACCAACAGCCGATTACCGCCATGAAAAACAGACGGCCCCCTGGCTGGGACATTAACCCCCAGTGGCATCGAGGCTTTGAGCCAGAGCCACCCAGAAAGCGGGCGCGGCCAATGCCGCCCAAGCCGGTACAGACGACCAGGCACCCAGCAAAAAAGATCAGGGCCGCCCTCGCTGCTTTTCTGCGCGGGCTGCTGGCGATGATTGAGGGCAAGTCATGAGTACCCAGTTACGGCACATCCGCGAACTGCTGGCACGGGGCGAACCCTTGCCGCCCGCTTCGTCGGGGTGGCTGGTGCGGGCCGTTGACCGGTTGCTGGCGGGCGATGATCCAAAAAACGCGCTGGAGCTTGACCATGCGGGCGCGTTACGGGAGCGGAACCGCCTTCTATGTGAGGGGGCTTCAAGCCTTCATGGAGCGACATGGACAAGGGCCGAAACCATCGCCAAATTAGCAGGCCGCCACCAATCCGGGAGGAAGTCCCCGGACTGGCTGATACAAGCCAACCAGGCCGCCAAGATACCCGGCACCGCCCGCCAGATTTACGACATCATCCGCTGAAGAAAACCCGATCCATATTTCACAGACTTGTCTTTATGATGAAGCCTTCACAAACCGATGAGGCCCGACAATGAAGGCAACCGAATACCTATCCCGGCTCAACGAGGCCACCGCCAGAACCGCCGCCACGAGTTTCGCCGCCCGGCTGCTGGCAACCCCGGCACAAGCCGAGCGGCTGGAAAGCATCGACCCCATGCCCCCCGCTGCGGCCGATTTGGCAGCATTGGCGGAACATGACACCGGCATGGATGATCTGGTAATGGCGATGGAGCCAACCGGGGCCGGGCACTGGTGGGCGCGGGCCGCGTTTCACGACATCAGCACCGCCGCTGTGCAAACCCTCGCCCGCACCGTGGCACCGCCCGCGCACCGGTCATTCCTGACCATCGTCAACGCTCCCGACTTCAAGACGGTCACCGCGAAATTCAGCTTCTACGGCGTCTCACTGCAAGAAATCAGAGAGGGCGAAGAATACCCCATGTACCACCCAGACGACGGGGAAAGCGGCAGCGCGTCGGGCCGATTGACGCATTATGGCAGTTGCGTCGGCATAACCCGCGAGGCAGTCATCAATGACCGCCGCCTTGGCTTCCTGGGCCGCATGACCGAGGCGCTCATCGGCAGCGCTTACCGCAAGGAGGCCGCGCTTGTCTATGCCGCGCTGGAGGGCAACCCCAACCTGAGCGACGGCTTGCCCTGGTTTGGTACCGGCAACAGCGTCACCGCCCCGTCATTGGTTCAGGCCCTGGCTGACGGCTTAAGTGCGCTGCATGGGCAGACCTTGCCGAATGGTGACCTACTGAATGCACAGCCTGCCGTGCTGGTGATTCCGCCGGGCTGGAGTGCGCTGGAGTCCGGCCCCATTTCAGATGCTTTGCTGCAGCTGAGTCGGCTCACCCTCATCAAGTCCGCTGCGGTCACGGCGGGTTATCTATTCGCATCACCGGGCGAATGCCCCGCACTGGGACTGCTGGCCTTGCAGCCCGACGCCTCGCCAGAGGTGCGGGTTCAGCCCCGCCCGAAATCCGGATTCTTGACGGATACCGCCGCGTTATTCCGGGTCACGCATCCAATGGGCATCATGCCGCTTTCGAGGTTGGGCGTGGTCAAAATCGAGGTGGCACCATGAGCCTGTTGAATACTTTTCAGCGCAAGACGCCAAACCCGGCTGATTTGTGTGCTCTGAGTGCCGGGGATTACAAGAACGCGGCCCAACGCAGCGAAGAACTCCAGCGCGAAATCCGCAAGTGGCGGGCAAAACCGCCGTCCTTGAAGGACTGCATGGGCATCCTTGAGCAGCACGCCGCGACACGACGCGCCCAGTTCGAGGCCCTGGTTGATTTGCGCCTGGCGGAGCTGGTGCGCTTTGACTTCGACCCTGGCCGCCCCGAGGAGGCGGAATTCCTGGACCTGCACCGGTTTCTTGCACCGCGAGAGCTGGGCCGTTTCGTTGCGCATGAGGCAATCTATGGCCTGATGACGGACCGCCTGCTGCAGGTAGCCGAGGAACGGCTAAAGGCGATGGGCTGCGGCAAAGGCCCCAGCATGGCCGAAAAGCGCTCCCGCCTGGCGGAGCTGGAAGCGGAGTATCAGGCCGTGAGCGCAGTCCGCGATGACGCATTGCGAACCTGGCGGCACATGACCAATCAGCCAGCGGGGTATCCCGCGTGATTATTCGTAAAGCCACCTACCTGAAACACCGCGACATTGCGATCCACGAGGCGTCACATTTCGCGGTTGGCACCCTGCTGAAGTTGCCCATGCAACTACCGGAGGTATTTCGCGACGGCAGCGGGGGCATCGCGCCATTTGATAGGGAAGAAGCACACCGCCTGGGCGTGATTGCGGCCCCTTATGACCCACCCGAGCAAGAGGCAAAAGCCATGGGTAAGGCAGGCGTCCGCATCGCGGCGGTATTCCTGGCCGGTTGTGCGGGTGAGGCCATTCATTTCGGCGTGCCGACCGACATCATCATCGGCGGACGAACCCCTGACATGATGTACGCCGGTCTGGTGCTCGAACTGGCTGGGCAACCCATAAGCCAGCTTTCCGCCGCCTGGGAGATTGCCGTACGGCTACTCAGGCACGCATGGCCTGCCGTGGTGCGAACGGCTGAACTGATTCCTGTGACCGGCGGCACATACCGGCCACCGCGTTTTAACTGAGTGACATCTCACGCTGCTATTGACTCCAGCAGGGCGGCGTGAGTGCGGAAGGCCACGCCGGGGGCCGCACATACCCGGCACCTAATAACGTATGCCAAACCCATCAACGCTTAAACGCAATCAGGCCCGGCTCAGGCGGGAGCTGAAGCATCTTCTATCAACGCCTGGCGATTACCAGGCCGGGCCCGCGATTTGTTCACTGTTGCGAGACGCCTCAATGAGGGCCGCCGCCCACCCGCCACCCTGGCGAGAAACCTACCAATCGAGGTTTGGCCCTGTGACCATAAAAAAGACCTACAGCGACATGGTATGCGTCTGCATTCACGGCCAAGGAGAAACGCTCAGAATGTCTCCAGCCGGGCGCAAATGGTAACGCCTGACCTTATCCGGCGATGGTATCGGCACTTGAGTCTGTTCCCAAAAAACAAACGAGGGAACAGAAACATAAAAAGTTGGAACAGCCGCAAGCCACGCCAGCAGTGGCCTAGAGAGATTGTGTTCCAATGTTCCCTTGTTCCCATAAAAAAAAGGGGTAGCAAGTAGGTAAACCAGAAAGGATCACCCCCCCTGTTTTTTGCGGGTAAAAAATTGGGTTGACGGTATCGGTGACGGTATCGGCGCGTCTTCAATGAAGAAGAAACCCAGCAAATACGGGTGCTGTATGGTGATGATTCGATTCCGACCATCTCCTGGGTGATCCCTGGCAATCCATGAAACCCGCTAGCCGCAAGGCCTGGCGGGTTTTTTGTTATCTGGGGGCTTCCGACCGCCAGGGCCTTTTTATGCGGGCATCAACATGACAAATCGCCGGGGTTTGGGCAGACTCCCGGTTCATTGACCTAAACTTCAACTTCCTCCTGTCTTGGTGAACCAGTAAAACCTGTCCGCCCTCATCTGGTCCGTCGCCGATTTGCCGTGTGGCGACTACAAGCAATGCGACTATGGCAAGGTCATCCTGCCGTATCGAACGTCACCGTGCTGGGATGCAGTTTACCGAGAGGACGCGTCTGACAGCGGTGATGCGCCACTACGTTGCCATAGTGGCCATCCCGGCTGATGGTGCCGGGCGACCGCTGGAGGGTTTCCGCCATAAACCGGATGCTCTAGGCTTGTTGGTGAAGACTGGATGGGATGACCAGGCGCAGCGGGTATTTCGGCGTGTATGATACGGTCCCATGTGGTTTGAAAAGAGCATTACCCTCAAAGCGCGCCGGCGGGGCTTTCATTTGGTTACCTCCGAGCTGCTGGCCCAGTTGCCGGAGCTCGACCGGTTCCAGGTGGGGCTGGCGCACTTCTTTATTCAGCACACGTCGGCCTCGCTGACGATCAACGAGAATGCTGATCCCGATGTGCGCCGGGATCTCGAGGTGCATCTGCGGCATCTGGCACCGGACGGGGCAGGGCACTATGTGCATGTCCTGGAAGGGGGGGATGATATGCCGGCCCATATCAAGGCCAGCCTCATGGGGGCGAGCGTCTCGGTGCCTATCGCTAACGGTCGTCTGCGGCTGGGGGTCTGGCAAGGCATTTATCTCGGCGAACATCGCGACCACGGCGGCCCCCGTCAGCTGATCGTGACACTCCAGGGCGAGCCGTTCCAGCATTGAGCACTCTCTCGACCTCAAGACAAGTTCCACCCATCACACTCCACGGAGCCGCCATGAAAATACGGATTGCCTTCCTGCTGCTGGCCAGTAGCCTGTTTACCCCGCTGTATGCCGCGACAGTGCCAGAGGCCGGAAAAAAGCCGGTCGAAATGACGGTCTATCGTAGTCCGACCTGTAGCTGTTGCGGTAAATGGCTGGAACACATGAAACAGGATGGTTTTGTCGTGAAAGACATCAAGACCGATGACATGGACGGCATCAAGCGCCAGCATGGCGTGCCGGACCATCTCAAGTCCTGCCACACCGCACTGGTGGGTGGTTATGTGATCGAAGGCCATGTGCCTGCCAGCGATATTCGCGCTTTGCTGGAGAAAAAGCCGGCGGTCGCCGGTATCAGCGTGCCGGGGATGCCTGCGGGTACTCCGGGTATGGAGATGGGCGGCAGGAAAGATCCTTACGCGGTGGTTCAGTTCGACAAGAGCGGCCAGGCGACGGTTTTTCATGATTATTCGGGCCAGTGATTCGCGCTGGTCATTCACCCCTTTGTGCCCCTCAGAGATCTGAACCATGCTGTTAGCCGGTGACGTAGGCGGAACCAAGACCATTCTCGCCCAGTATGAAAAAAGTACCGAAGGGCTGGAGCGGGTGCGTGAGCGGCTGTTTCCCAGCGCCGATTATGCGTCGTTGGACGAGATCGTCGCGGAATTCCTGAATGACCAGAGTATGCCGCTGGAGGCGGCCTGCTTCGGGGTGGCGGGACCGGTATTCGACGGCACCTCGCGCATCACCAATCTGCCCTGGCTGATTGAGGAGCGTTCGCTGGCGGTCACGACCGGTGTACAGCGCGTCAAGCTGCTCAATGATCTGCAGGCCATGTCGCTGGGGTTGCTGCGGCTGGGGCCGGAAGAATGGCTGGAACTGAATTCCAACGCCGAGCCGGCAACCGGCAACCGGGCTGTGATCGCCGCCGGTACCGGCCTGGGCGAGGCGATCCTTTATTGGGACGGCATGAATTACCACCCGCTCGCGACCGAGGGGGGGCACACTGACTTTGCACCCGCTGACGCGCTGGAAGAGGGTTTGTTGCGGCATCTTCGCAGCAAATTTGGTGGGCACGTCAGCTACGAACGTATTCTGTCCGGCGCCGGTATTGCCTGCCTGTACGAACACTTGCGAGAGATCAGCCACACCCCCGAATCACCGGCGTTGGCGAACGTCCTGCGCACCACGGATGACCGGGCGCGGGAAATCAGTTTTCACGCTCTGGAATATAACGATCCGCTGGCCCGCGAGACGCTCCGCCGCTTCGCCCGTATCTATGGCGCTGAAGCCGGCAATCTGGCACTCAAGTGCTTATCCCGTGGCGGGGTTCTGATTGGCGGTGGCATCGCGCCCAAGATCCTCAATGCCCTGGTTGAGGATGGGCAGTTTATGGAGGGCTTCTGCGCCAAGGGCCGTTTCGCTGAGTTTCTGCGTCATATCCCCGTCCGCGTCGCTCTCAATCCCAATACCGCCCTCCTGGGTGCGGCGGATTATGCGGCGCGGTGCCTTTTGTGACGGGGAACAGGTTAGGAATGCTATTTGATTCGTTTCCCTTCGAACAGATCGCGGAATGAGGTCAGCGGAGGAAGATAGGTCTGTTCTGGCGGCGGAAATTCAGGCCGAAGTGCGAGCCACCGCGTCCTGCACGGGCCGCGATCACCTTCACCCGTCTGTTCTCAGGGCCATCAGGACGGTGCCAATGTGCCGTTTATGCGTGGGGAAACCGATGTTTAAGCCCTTTGTGGTCATTTCTGTAGCAAGGTGCTGATCCACCGTCTGACGCTTTGGCTGCGCCAGGATCGCCGGTGAATTCGGCTATAATCGTCGGCTTTCTCACTTTCGGCCTATCGGAGTGGTCTGCGTGACTCCACAACAACGCGATGTTTCCACCTTCCAGGGATTGATCCTAGCGCTTCAGGATTATTGGGCGGCGCAGGGCTGCGTGATTCTACAGCCGCTGGATCTGGAGGTTGGTGCCGGCACCTTTCATCCCGCCACATTTCTACGCTCCATCGGCCCGGAGCCATGGAATGCTGCCTATGTCCAGCCGTCACGCCGTCCCACCGATGGCCGCGATGGCGA
>SXGU01430209.1_pt1 | contig 11533 bp, 11 predicted proteins | sample 3174531 | NCBI WGS metagenome assembly SXGU01 (sample SAMN11356863, study PRJNA531348) | freshwater metagenome | isolation source: freshwater sample F1-140 | place: China: Fuxian Lake, Yuxi | collected 2017-12-25
CGATCGGCGGGAGGCGCACGAAGTCAACCGCTATCAGCCAACCGCACGCCCGCCCGTGGACCTGCCAATATGCGAGCGGTTCGAGGGCCGAGAGCGTGACCGTCGCGGCATCGACGCGTGCGCCAATCGCATCGAACTCCCGTGCCCGCGCCCGCGCGAGATGGACCCAGCCAACTTGCTGCCGCACGAAGTGGAAGCATGCCGCGTACGCTACGAGGCGCCAAAACGCTGAGTTTCCGAGCGCCGCGTGGACGGCGACGCCCGCAAGGTAAATCCCGAGCGCGAGCCCGGCGAAGCTTAGCGCGTGGGCTTCGCGCTGGTCGCGTCGCAGGAGCGTCACCCAGAGCGTCGACCACACGTGGCCAACATCGATTCCCACGACGAAGACGAGCCAGCCGAGGAGGCCTACCTCACGCTCTGCTCCGAGCATCCGCGCAAGGACAACGCTGATCGTGGCGAACACGAGCGGGCCCAGGAAGAGCATCGCGTCGGCGCGCGGACCGAAGAGCGTGTGGACCTTCACGCGTCGAGATCCGACTCGAACGTTCGCCCGAGAGCCGCAAGGACCGCTTCGCCCGCTCCGATGCCCTGCGCATAGGCCTCTTCGAAGAGCGCGACACCGGAGAGCTCGCTGTGGGCGAAGTGCACGAGGCCAAGCGACCGCGACCCGACCCCCGCCGCGCACCGCGTGCGAAGACCTGGCACCGGCCGCACCATCGCGTGACCCCAGCGCAGGACGTCGATGCGGCGCACGTGGTCACGAATGCGCGGGTGGGCCGCCTCGAGGTCGCTCAGCACGACCTCGCACCACGAAGCGTGATCGACGGCGAGAAGCTTCTCGCGAACACCCCTCGGGTCCGTGTCGCAGACCGCGTAGTAATGGGTCAGCGCGAGCAGCGCCGATCGCTCGTCGAGCTGATGGCGCGCGTTCACGTAACCGAGCGAGGGACTCCGGTGGAGGACGTTGTCCCACGCGAGCGGCGCTTCCCCATGCGCGAACTCCGGGTCGACGACGAGGTTCGCGACGACCCAGCTGCCGTAGCTCGGCGCTTCGTAGCCCGCATCGCGATCCGCGAGCCCCTCGACGATGCGCCGCGCGACGAAGCTTGGACGCGCCACGACGACACGGCGCGCGCGTCGCGTTCGTCGCACCCCACGACCATCCTCCACGACCACGCGGCACTCGCCGCCGACCTCTCCCACCCGGCGACAGAAGGACCCGCACTCGACGGGACCTGCGCCTTTTCGCTCGAGGTGGCTCACGAGACGACCGTTGCCTTCCGGCCAGGGAATCACCTGACGTGGCTCACCGTCCGGGCCCGACCGCGCCGCAAAGTAGAAGAGTGCCGCCCACGCGCTCGTATCCTCCACCCGAAGCCCGAAATCGTCGCGGCACGCGTAATCGACGAGCCAGCGAAGACGCGACGATCGGTAGCCCTCGCGGTCGAGCCACGCGCCCATGGTGAGCCGGTCGAGCTCGAGCACCTCCGTGTCGCACGAGGCCAAGCAGAGCGGAGCGATGAACGCACGACGACCCGCTCCATCGCGTCGCGATGCAAGCATTCTCACCTGGGCGCGAAATCGCTCGAGCTCCGCGAGGTCGTCCGCACTCGCACCGGCGCGCGGGTAGAGGCCTTCTTCCCAACGCCCGAGGTGAAAGAGGCGCTCCTCGGGCGCACGAACGATCGCCTCCTCCGCGAGGACCACGTCGTCGCCTGCTTGCGTACGTCCCGTGACGACGCCAAGCTCCTCGAGGAGTCGAACGATCGGCTTCGCTTCCACGAGCGGAGCGGTCACGTAGTGCGCACCCCACGGGTGTATACCGCCAGCATTCTCGCCGCTCTTCGCCGTCCCGCCGACCACCGCGTCCGCTTCGACGAGGAGCACGCGGAGTCCTTCGCGAGTCATCCGCGCGCGCGCCGCGAGTCCTGACACCCCTCCCCCCACGACGATCGCATCGTAGAGCGGCTCATCGTCCTTGAGCTCAGCCCACGGCACACGGCCGTCGTCGCGGATACGATGACCTCGAAGAAGGGCTTCGTCGACGAGAGACCCCGCCACGGGTGCGGGCGTTCGGGTGCGACGACACGCCGCGAGCGCGAGCGGAGCTCCCAGGAAGAGCTGAAGAAGATCGCGACGCGAGGTCACTGCCACCGATGCCACGCGTTTTCGTAATACCGCACGAGGGCCTGATTATCGAGGCGGTTGACCGCGACCTCGACCGGCGCGAGATCGCGAGGAACGACGAAGAGCGACGCGAGCGTGGGTCCGTCGAGAAACCGTAGCTTGCCGTCGAGCCACGCGGGCAGCCGCACCGGGGCCGCGATGGGGGTCGCTGACGCGAGCACGTACCCCCACGGACCGAAGCTCGGCACGTGCGCGTGGTACGGGAGCGCGTGAAAGCCCGACGCCTCGAGGGTGCGAACGACACACCAATACGCCTCGCGCGAGAAGAGCGGCGAGCTCGCCTGGACGACGACCGCCGCCCCCGGAGCGAGCGCCTCGCGCAAGAGCTTGTAGAAGCGCGTGGTGTAGAGCTTTCCGAGCGCAAAGTGATTCGGATCGGGAAAATCCACGATCGCGAGGTTTGCCTTGCGTCTTGGTCCCTCGCGCGCGAGCCACGCCATCGCGTCGTCGTGGACGACGGTCACGCGCGGATCGTCGAACGCGTGGGCGTTGAGCGTTGCGAGCGGCGGGTACGCGACGGGGAGATTCGTCATCGCCGGGTCGATGTCCACGAGCGTGACGCGCTCGAGGTACGGGTTCTTCAAGATCTCGCGCAGCGCGAGACCGTCGCCACCACCGAGTACGAACACGTCGCGCGCTTCCGGCGCGATCGCATGCGCGGGATGCACGAGGGCTTCGTGGTACCGGTACTCGTCGGCTGAAGAAAATTGCAGGTTTCCGTTGAGAAAAAGCTGAAATCCCGCGCGGTTCTTCGTCACGATCAAGCGCTGGTACGGCGTCGTTTGCGCGTAGACGATTTCGTCCGCGTAGACCTGCTCCTCTCCGTGCTTCACGATCGCTTCGGCGCCTGCGAGGGCGAAGGCCAAGATGGCGAGCACGCCGAAGGTTCGAAAGCGGAGCGCGCGAAGCGTCCGTGCAGGAATCGCCGTTGCGAGGAGCGAGCAGCACCACAGCGCAACCACGGCGTTGAGGAGTCCGAAGACGACCGCCGTGCGAACCAGGCCGAGGCGCGGCACGCACACGAGCGGGAAGAGGATCGAGGCGGCGAGCGACCCGAGGTAGTCGAAGGTGAAGATGCGCGAGACGAGGTCCTTGAACTGAACGCGTCCCTCCAAAATGCGCATCAGAAGAGGCAGCTCGAGGCCGACGAGCGAGCCAATGACGACAACGAGGCCGTAGAGCAACACGGGGAAAATCCGCACGTGCGACGTCGCGAGAAAGAGCATGGGCGCCGAGAGCCCACCGAAGAGGGCGACCCCGAGCTCCACGTCGACGAAGCGGGCGGCGAGAGGCTCCTCGAGGTGTCGCGACAGCCAGGCGCCGACACCCATGGCTGAGAGGTAGAGACCGATGACCAACGAGAACTGGGTCACCGAGTCGCCGAGCACGTAGCTCGCGAGGGTGCCCGCGAGCAGCTCGTAGACGAGCCCGCACGTCGCGAGGAGGAAGACGTTGAGAAAGAGCAGACTCGGCTTCGGCACGCGGGCGCCTCGCGTTCGCTAGCCGTGCACGGCCGCCGAGATGATCATGGCGATCCCGATAATCACCGCACCCATCAGGATGGCGAGCGCGGTGTTCTGGTCCTCCTCGATTTCTTTTCGAACCGAGAACGGCGTGACGGCCTCCATGAGCCAAAACGCTGCTCCAAAGATGAGGATGCCGACAATCGCGTAGAGCGCTTCGGCGAGGAGCGTGTGGCCAAAACTTGCAAGGTTCATCTATTTTCCTCCTGAGATACCCGAGTGCCAGAAGTGGTACTGACGCCATCCGGTCGACGCGCTGCGCGCCGAGAGCGGCGGCGGGCGCTCTTCCCTCGCCTGCGGGGAGACGCTGCCTCGGAACGCACGAAAGAACCAGGCTGCGTCCACGCCGCCAACGAGTACAGCGAAGACAACCGCGTACCGGCCCATGGGAGTCATTCGTCCCCCTCCGTCTCGACGGCGTCCGCACCAGGCGCGCCGGCTTCGGCGAGGGAACCGACGGCGTCACCCTCGGCGCGTCGCCCGTTCACCGTGAAGTCGCTTCCTTCGCGTCGCTTCAGCTCGAAGCGAAGCTTCAGGAAACCGAAAAGCGCGAACACGGCGAAGGCGAAAAGCTGCCAAAGCAGGAAGTCGCCCATCGAAACGCCGCCCTCGGACACGGTCACGGTCACGAGCTGCACGAGCGGTGACGACGCGATCGCGTCGATTCGCAGGCGGTAGCTCCCTGGGGCCAGATGGCCGATGGTGATCGATGCTTCACGCTTCCCCTCCGGGTCGCCGTCTTCGTCGCGCAACGCGGTCGACGCGACGCGGACGCTGTCAACGGGCGCGTCGCGCACGTCGAGAATGTCGACGACGAAGTCTACATAGGAATCCGGCGGGGGATCCGCGCGAAGGACGAGGTTGACGCGGCGGCTACCGCGAACCTCGAACGAGCTGGTCGTGAGCACGACCCCCTCGCTCGCGGTCGCGGAGGCGACGGCGCCGTGGGGGAGCGGAAGACTCTCGGCGAGCACCTCGCGAGGGGTGCGCAGCAGCGCGAGGGCGAGGAAGAAGACGAAGGCCCCGACGACCGTACGCCACCACACGAGGCCGATTCCCTCGTAGGGGTTCGGTTCGGCCATCCCGACGCCCTCGCGATCAGGGAGACGGGCGTTCGGGAAGAAGCCCTGGACCGCCGACGCTTCGAGGTACTCGGCTTGGCTCCAGTTGATCTCGCTCGCGTCACCCTCGCACGAGAGGACTTTGCGCGCGCACACGTAATCGTACGCCTCGCTCAGCTCCCCCACGCGCACACGCCACGGAAACTCGCCCGCGACCGCGTCCACCGTCGCATGGTCGTGCGCGAACAACGTGTAGGTTGCACCATCATGGGTAAGCTCACGCTGATTCTCGCTCGGCATCGGCCGCGCGAACGCGGGTTTGGGGGTAACCCACATCCAGTGCCCGCGGGCCTCGACGAGGTAACGGAAGCCGTGTGCCGCGGCGTAGGCGACGTACTCGTGCCACGGATAACGCACGCCTTCGGCCACGACGCTCCGTTCGACCCAGCCGACGACTTGCCACTCCGCGTTCTCGTGCTCGAATCGCGAACCGAGACCCACCGGCGGTCGCGTCGCCTGCGTGAGCGTCTCGAGAAGGACGAACCGAGACCCGTCTACGTCGTGAAGGCTCCCGCAAGCGACGCAGGTCACGCGTCTCGTCGCGCTCGGCACGACGAGCTTGATAGGCCCCCCGCAATTGGCACACGCGAGCGCATCGGTCTCGGTCACGCGAGCGTCGCGCGCGCCGCTGCGAATCTCGATTCCGAGCTCGGCGAGCGTGACGACCCGGCCCACGAACAAGGTGGGCTCGTCGAATCCGAAATCGAGCGTCGCCGCTGCCCCGCCCGCAGCCGCGAGGTCCACGAAGCGTTCGTCCTCGTCGAAGCTCGGAGCGAATGGCACCTCTCCTTCGAGAGCGACCGTGCGCCGCGTCTGCCGCTCTCCCACGACGAAGATCTCGCTGCCGATCGCGACCGAGGTTCCCGGGGCGAGATCTTCGAAGGCGCGCTGGCGGAGGTCCGGCGCGAGTTCAACCTGGCGCATGACGTAGAAGACGCCTTGAGCTTCGGTCAGCCACCCGACCTCGCCGTCTTCGAGGGCCGCGTACCACTCGCTCCAGCGACCACCTTTCGGGTGCTCGAGGACGGTGCGCCCCATCAACGTGAAGCCCACACCAGCCCACCGACCGCGGCGAAATGGCTCGAGACCGGCCTCGCTCGCCACGACGTCCGTGTGTCGCCCGAAGTCTTCGAGTGTTCCGTCGCGGCGCGCGACCGTCGTGCCGCAGTGACGGCACGTGGTGACGAACGCCTGGTCGAAACGAAACTCGACGTTCGCGCCGCATGCGGGGCAGCTCCCTCGCGCGCTCATGGGATTCGATCTCGGTCGACGAGGCGCGCCGTCACCGCGCACGGCCCCAGCGCCGCAACGAGGAGCTCGGGCCAGGGCAAGGCCTCGACGCGTCGGCAGCTGTGGAGGTCGAGCGTGAGTGCTCCCCGCTCCGGGAACGAGTGGAGCGCGAGATGGGACTCGGCAAGGAGCCACAGGCCCGTGTGGCCACCGAACGCGCCTTCCCGCGCAGGAAAAGCATGCCACTGCGGCTCTCCGATGACCGTGAGCCCAAGGCGCTCGACGATCGTCTGGCCCAGCTCCCGGAGGCGCGGACCGTCCGCGAGAGCCGCCGACGAAGCTTCCCGCACCTCGATCACGTGGAGAGTACCGAGCGTGGACATGGAGACGTCAGCGCCGCACCAGCAGGGAGCGTCCGTCGGTGGTCTTCGGACGTGGGGACCTACCTCGCTCCATGGAACCCGTCACCCCCGCTCGAAGCGCACGACGCGCTGCCCGTGACCTACGACAATCGGGGTCTCGAGGGCGCGAAAAAGAACGCCCTTCGCCCATCGTGCGGCCTCAACGAGCGCGGCATCGTCCCCCGCTCCGAGGAGAGCCAGACGCCCGGCGAGGAGCGAAGCGAGCGCACAGCCCGTCCCGTGGACGTCCGCCACGTCGAGGCGTGGTGCTGCGAACACGTGCGTGGCGTCGGCGAAGATCAGGGCGTCGTCTGCCGTCGTCGTCTGCCAATGACCCGCCTTCGCATAGACGGCGCGAGGCCCGCGCGCCACGAGCTCCCGCGACGCCAAGACCGCGCTGTCGAGATCGACGGCGGGAAGGCCCGAGAGCGTCGCAAGCTCGGGCCCGTTGGCGCAGAGCACCGTCGCACGTGGCAAGATCCGTTTTCGGAGCACCTCGCGCGCCTCTTCGCTCGCGAGAGGCCGTCCGGGCCGAGCACCCGCGACGCTCGCCGTCGCGACCGGGTCGACGACCACCATCCCCGTGTAGCCAACGAGCCATTCGGCAACCGCGTCCGCAACGTCACCGCTGCCGAGCGCGCCGAGCTTCACGACCGCCGGCGGTTGCGCCGCAACGAGGTGCGCGAGCTGAGCACGGAAGACGCCCCCCGCCACGGGCTCGACGTCGAGGCAGCCCGCCGTGGACTGCAAAGTAAGGGCGCTCACGAGGACGCATGCGTGCGCGCCGGCCGCCGTCACCGCCGCGGTGTCCATCGTCACGCCGGCGCCTCCGCTCGGGTCGAGGCCTCCGATGGTGAGCACGATGGGCCGCCGACGCGCTGCACGCCACCTGGTACTCGGGCGTTCGCTTTCCGCGCTCATGACGCGCATCCTGCCCCTGGACCGTTGGCCGCGCAACGCTGCTATCATGCACCCATGACGCCTTTCTTCGAGCTCCGCGATCCTTCGGTGTCGGGCGGAGTCGTGACCAGCGGTGCGTCGACGCGCGTGCTCGTCGTCGACGGGAGCCCGGAGCTCGAGCGGTGGCTTCTCGGTCTCGCGGTGCCGCCGCCAGGGGTCCTCTTTTTGCGCCGCCGTGATCTCGCGACGATGCGCGACTCACGCCTCGCCTGCGCGGTTGGAGCGAGCTTCTTGCCCTCCCTCGACGATGTCTCGCTCGCCGAGTGGGTCTTCCGCGCTGCGGTCACCGCCGAACATCGCGGGTTCCAGCGCGACGATGCCGATACCTTGCTCGAGCAGCTCGGGCTCCGCTTTCTCGGCCGCACGCCCCTCGCGCACGTCTCGGACGATCTCCGACCGCGAGCGTCCCTCGCGGCCGCGCTCGCGTCGAACCGACCGATCCTCGTGGCCGACGCTTCCACGGGCTTCGGTGCCCTCGACCGCGACGCCGCGGAGTACGCGACATGGGATCAGACCTGCGCCGGCCGCGACGTCGTGCTGCTCCTTCCACGTCACGCGGCGACGGAGCCGTTTCACGCACGTGGCTGGGTCGTCGTCAACGAGGCGACCCCCGCCGCCGAGCGCACGGCACTCCTGCGCGTCCGCGGAAATGCCTCATCGAAGGACCTCGCCGAGGCGCTTCGCGACGCAGGTTTCGCGTGCGCCGTGGACGACGGCGAGGTCTTCGTGCGCCGCGAAATAGGTGCGGAAAACCTCGTACCTCGACTCGCGGCAACCTTCCTCGCCCGCGGGTGGCGCCTCTGCGAAGCGGTCCCCGTCGAAGTGGTCCTGCCGCCGGGCGCCTTTCCTACCTCAAATGGGGATACAAATGCGCAGCTCGACCTCGGACGCCAAGCGCCGCTCTCCTCGTCAGGATAATTGAAAGCCGCCTGCGATTCGTGCGACGCTCCCAACACCGAACATGGACCTGGGCGAACTCCGCATCGAAGTGACCGACATCGTCGACGGCCCGCTCGTGCGCGTCGATTGGCGCGGCAAGGGCAACGCGCTGCAGCCGACCGTGGCCTTGGCCCCAATCTTCGACGACGTGCTCGGGCGCGCGCGCACCACGAGTGCGACGGTCGACATGCACTTCGAGGAGCTCGAGTTCTTCAACTCGGCGACGATCACGGCCGTGCTCCACTTCATTCGTCGAGCTCGCTCGGAGCGACGCACCGTGGTGCTCAATTACCACGGCGGCCTTCGCTGGCAGCGGTACTGCTTCGACGCGCTCGCCGCGTTCGAGAAGGACGACGGTCTCGTTCGCATCCGCCCGCTCGAGTTGCCCCCGCCGCCGCGCACATGATGCACATCGAGCTGTCCGTCCCTCCCGTATGGAGCCGCGTGCCCGAAGTGCGCGACGCGCTCATGCACGGGGCGCGCGCCGTCGGGCTCGCGGACGAGAGCGCGTACGCCGTCGGCATGGTCGTCAGCGAGCTCCTCGAGAACGCGATCAAGTACGGCACGTTCTCCACCGATGCCGCGATTCAAGTCGTTGTTCACCTCGCCTCAGGAGTGGCGCGCGTGGTGGTCACGAACCCGGTCGACGCGGCCTCTGCGCATCCCCATCGGTTGCGCGCGGCCGTGGCACGCCTCGGCGAGGTCACGTCTCCGCTCGAGGCGTACGTGAGCCGCGTCACCGAGATTCTCGAAGAACCGGCGCACTCGGACGTCATGCCGAGCGCGACCCACTTCGGCCACGACGACAGCGGGCTCGGCATCTTCCGCGTCGCCCACGAGGCGGAGAGCACCGTGAGCTTGCGGTTCCTGGCCGAGGGGTGGGTCGAGGTGTCGGCGTCGATGCAGTGGGGAGCCACGGGCAACCGCGATCTCGTGGCCTGAAGGGTTGACCGGAAATCGTCGCGAGCGCCCGAAGGCTAGGGCGGGCGAGCGAGGAATACTCCGTGTATTTTGAACGAACCCGCACCCCCAACCTACCCCTGTCTGCTTCGCGGCCAGGGGGTTAGGTCCCCGACGGATTCGGGTGCACAGCAGATTTACGGTCACACCCTGAGACGGCTTCGTTCGCGGAATTCGGCCGCGAGCGACGCGCGGGCATAGGAAGCGACGCACGTCCGACGTTGTTGGGGAAACCACGGTTTCTTCCCCCCCGGAGACGCAACCCCATGACCGCTTCGTCGAACCACCGCCACCCGCTCATCCTCGTCGCCCTCCTTGGTACGCTCGCCGCCCCCGCGCTCGCCCGCCCCTGCGACGACTCGAAGAGCTGTTCGCACCACGACGGGGAGGGAAAGGGGGCCTCGGCTCATCACGGCCCTCGCGTCGGCATCCACCACTTGCTCGAAGGAGTGGACCTTCGCCCGGACCAACGAGAGGCCACCGTGCAGCTCCACAGGGAGGCGATGGCCGACCGATCGCTCGTCGAGGCGACGACGAAGAAGTACCGCGAGGAGCTCGCGAAGGGCGTGCGCGCCGGAACCGTCGACGGTGCGGCACTCGAGAAACTGCTCGCGACAACGTCTGCGGAGCTCGCCGCGCTGCCGCCGGTGCATGTGAAAATGCTCGCGCGTCTCCACGCCATCCTCGACAAGGGTCAGCGCGCGCAGGTCGCGGCCAAGCTCGCCGCCACATCGCCCGCGGCCCCTCCCGACGCCGACAAGGGTGACGGGCGCGAGCATGGGGAGGGAAAGCGCGGGCACGGGGGGCGCGAGCATCACCACGGCGGGCGCGGGATGCACCGCTTTCAACGATTCGCCGAGGATCTCGACCTCACACGGGCCCAGCGTGAAGCGATCTTCAAGGCCTTCCACGACCGGATGCGCAGCGAGCTCGCGGGACACGACCGCTCGGCCCGGCACCACGAAATGGAGACGCGGCGAGGCGCGCTTGCGGAGCGGTTTCGCGCCGATACCTTCACGGTCACCGACACCGATCGAATTCCCTCGGCGTTCGCCAGCGAGCGCATCGCACACCTGACGACGTTCGCGGCAATCGCCACCCCTCAGCTCAGCGTGAACCAGCGCTTGAAGTTCGCCGAACACATCGAGGCCGGCCGCACCGACGACGAGCCGTGACGACGAACGCGCGCGCTACTTCACGAGTCGCATCGCGGCGAGCATCACGTCCGCGTCGACGAACTCGTTGAAGCGCTTCACTTCGTGGCCCTCGCCGTCGAAGAGAACGACCGTGGGAAGTCCGACGACCTTGTACTTGCCCTTCACGGCCTCGATGCGCGGGTCTTCGTCGTCCGTCGCGTCGATCTGAAGCGCGACGAAGCGCTGGCCTTCCTCACGCACGCGCGGGTCCGCGAACGTGTACTTCGTCAGCTCTTTGCAGGCTGCGCACCACTCGGCGCCGAAGTCCACGAGCATGGGACGCTTCTCGCGCTGCACCGTGGCGAGCGCCTCGGGTTCCGAGGCGACCCAGGCGAGAGCGGCCGGCGGCACGAGGAAGGCCGCGAGTAGAAAGCACGCGCCGCAGACCGCGAGCGGGATCGATGCAAGATGCATGGGTTTGCTCAGGTGGGCAATGGTCGAGCCGCGACGCTCGGCCGCCACGTGAAGCGAGGCGAGGAGCAACCCGAGACCGGCGGCGCCGCTCGCGATCGCGAGGCGCAGTGTGGCAGGCTTCTCGGCCAACTGGAGCGCAGGCGTCGCGATGCGCAAGAAGTGAAACGCGAGAAGCGCGAGCGCAACACCAAAGAACCACTTCACCGCGAGCATCCACGAGCCACCCTTCGGCAAGCTCACCGCGAACGTGCCCACCAGGAAGAACGGAAAGCCAAGGCCGAGCGCGAAGACGAACATGATGCCTCCGCCAAGGAGCACGTTCTTCGTGGTCGAGATCCACAAGAGGAGCCCGGTCATGAAGGGCCCGGTGCACGGCGCGGCTACGAGGGAGGTGACGAGACCGAGGACGAACGCTCCTCCGAAGCCGAGCCCGCCCGCGGTTGCGAGGCGATTCTGAAGGCTTGAAGGCAGGGCGAACTCCCACGCACCGAACATGCTGAGCGCAAGGGCGACGAACACGGCAGCGAGGCCGCGGAGGACCCACGCGTTCCCGAGGAAGCTTCCGAAAACCTGACCGGACACCGCGAAGAAGACCCCGAGGC
>SXGU01048026.1_pt1 | contig 11531 bp, 8 predicted proteins | sample 3174531 | NCBI WGS metagenome assembly SXGU01 (sample SAMN11356863, study PRJNA531348) | freshwater metagenome | isolation source: freshwater sample F1-140 | place: China: Fuxian Lake, Yuxi | collected 2017-12-25
CGGTGAATCGTTTCTTTCGGTGCGTAAAGAATAGTCGGATCGAGATTGCCCTGCAAACCTTTTTTGCCGCCGATTTCTGCGCGAACGTCACCGATATTTCTCGCCCAATCAACGCCGAGAACGTCGCATTTCAACTCAGCCAGATTTTTATACGAACTCACGCCTTTCGCAAAAACTATCACGGGCGCGCCTTGTGTTTCGAGGTTTTCACAAATATAACGAATGTATGAGAGCGAATATTCTTCAAAATCGTGCGGCGAGAGAATCGAAGCCCAAGTGTCGAAAATCTGAACGGCGTCGCATCCGGCGCGGATTTTCGCGTTCAAATATTCGACTACCGAATCCGCCAGAATACGCAAAAGTTTGTGCGCCGCTTCCGGTTCGTTGTAAGCAAAACTTTTGATAATATCGAAATTTTTCGATCCCTTACCTTCAACCATATACGCCGCGAGCGTCCACGGCGAACCGGAAAAACCGATCAGCGGAACGCGTCCGTTCAGCTTTTCCTTTGTCATCTTCACGGCTTGCATCACGTAATCGAGCCGCTCCAAAAATCCATCGAGCTGCAAATTTTCAATTTGCTCAACCGACCGAATCGGCACATCAAAAACCGGACCTTTCGATTCGATCACGTCGAGGTGCATTCCCATCGCTTCGGGAATCACCAGAATATCCGAAAACAAAATCGCCGCGTCCGTCTTGATAATATCAATCGGCTGAACAGTTACCTCGCTCGCTAATTCCGGCGTTTTGCACATTTCCATAAAGGAATTTTGCGCGCGAATCGCCCGATATTCCGGCAAATATCGTCCCGCCTGCCGCATAATCCAAACCGGCGTGCGCTCCGTTTTTTCGCCTTTGCAGGCTCTGATAAATAATGAATCTTTCATATTGGAAAATGGAAAGCGGAAAATTAAGAATTTGTCTCGTATTTAATTTTTAATTTTGCACTTTCCATTTGTTAAATATTCAATCAACTCAACGGCAAAATCTCCCGCTGACGCTTTCGATGAAACAAAATCGGCTTTCAAATTTCGTCGTTCAAAATATTCCGCTGTCGTTTTTCCAATCACGGCGATAATCGTTTGATGCGCGGTTGTCGCGCCGAATTGTTCTAAAAACGCTTCCGCCTGGCTCGGACTGAAAAAACACGTCGCCGCGATTTCGCCGCTACTAAATTTTTCGCGCAGTTCGTTCTTTTTTGCAATTTCAACCGCGATTTCGCCGGTTCGGTAAACGACTGCTTCTTCAACCGAAGCGAATTTTTCCAGAAATTCCGGCACGACGCGCAGAGATTTTTCGCCGCGCACGAACAAAAACCGCTTCTTTTTCAAATCTTCAGGCGCGATGTTTTCCAACATTTCCCGCGCCGTGTTTGCCGTTTCGTCAAAAATCAAATCGAAGTTTTTCGCTTCCAAAACTTTCCGGCTTCGGCTGCCCAAAACATAAACTTTTCCGCCGTACTTCAAAAAATATTCAGCCGATTTCGCGCTGAATATTTCGGCGGCTTTCGCGCTCGTCAGAAATACGCCGTCAAATTCTTCAATTCGCGTCAGTTTCGCTTCGAGATCGCTTAAATCATCGAGCGATTTGGTTTCGATCAGCGGAAGATTGATAATTTTCAAACCGCTTTCCGACAGAATGCGGCTGAAATTATCGTATTCTCTGGCGACCAAAACTGTTTTCATCAAATAACGCTTTCCTCGATGTTTTCAACTCGTTCGCGTGTCTGTTCCAAAACTTCGTTCGCGCCTTTGGCGATCAAATTCCGCGCCAGTTTTTCGCCCAAATTTTTTGCGTCTTCCGTTGCACCGCTGATTTTTTCGCGCAGATTCGTTTTACCGTTCAAACTTCCCACAAAGCCTTCGAGATGAATTTCATCTTTCACCGAAATCGCGTTCGCGCCAATCGGAACCTGGCAGCCGCCTTCCAGACTTCGCAAAAATGCGCGCTCGGCGACGACGCAGGCGTGCGTTTCGGCATCGTCGAAAACCTGCAAAAGTTCTTTCAATTCAACATTTTGCGTGCGAATCTCAATTGCCATCGCGCCCTGTCCGACGGCGGGCAGCATAATTTCAAACGGAATAATTTGCGCGATGTGTTGATCCAAATTTAAACGGTGAACGCCCGCGTAAGCTAAAATCATCGCGTCCAAATCGGATTCTTCAAATTTTGCAATTCTGGTCGGAACATTGCCGCGAATCTCGAAAATTTCGAGGTCGGGACGACAATGAAGCAGCTGTCTGCGACGGCGCAAACTGCCCGTCGCAACTTTTGCGCCGTTCGGAAGTTCATCAATCGAACGGTATTTTTTGCTGATTAAAACATCGTTCGGCGTTTCCCGTTTTGAAACCGCACCGATGCAAAGTCCTTCCGGTTGAACGGTTTGCAAATCTTTTAAACTGTGAACCGCCAAATCAATTTCACGATTTAACAGCGCTGTTTCAATCTGTTTCGTGAACAAACCTTTGTCGCCGATTTTCGCCAGCGCGACATCGAGCAGTTTGTCGCCGGTTGTTTTGATGATTTTTATTTCGAGATCAAGTTCGGGAAAGTGCTTTTCGAGCGTCGCTTTGACGTGGTGAGTCTGCCAAAGCGCGAGTTCGGAGCCGCGTGAGCCGATGATGTATTTAGACTTCAATTTCAAACTCCTCAAAAGCGGCGCGTTTCATTTCCGTCAACTGATTAACCACCGCAACGTGACCGGCAAAGGTTTCCGATCCGTTTTTTAATGCCATTTTGTGCAATGCGGAAACGTTTTTCAGCAGAAAATCTTTGACGCGCACGATTTCGCCGAGCGTTGAATCATCGGGTTTCGCACCGCATTTCAGCGTTTGCGGCAGCAGCGGAAGCGAATAATACCAAACGAGAAAATCCGCCATTTCGCTCATGATGATTCGCCGCACTTTTGGAACGTCGTTCATTCGGCGCTGATAATTTTTATCAACGATGGCGTGCAAATCATCGATATTTTTCAGCGTGACCGCCGCGCAGTCGCTGACTTCCGGTGCGATATCGCGCGGCATTGCGATATCAATCAGCAAAATCGGTTTTTCCTGATTCATAAAATCCGCCGCGAGCAGAATCGGTTCCGGCGAACTGGTCGAACTGATAACAATGTCGGTTTCCGCCAAAATTGATTTGAAACTCGAAAAATCAATCGTTTCACCGTGAAAGTCGTTAGATTTCTGCAAATTAACAAGCAATTCTTCGGCGTGCGAACGCGTGCGATTGGTGATTGTAATTTTTCCGACGCGTCGTTTAATCAAACATTCGGCGGTCAATTTCGCGGTTTCGCCCGCGCCGATAATCAAAATATTTTTACCGGAAAGCGTTTCGTCAATTTCAAAAGCCAGTTCGACTGCCGCCAAACTGATTGAAACCGCGCCTTTGTGCAAAGCGGTTCCGGTGCGCGCGTTTTTGCCAACTTTGAAAGCGCGTTGAAAAAGCTGATTGATGATTTTTCCCGTCGCGTCATTGTGTTTGGCGAGCGAATACGCTTGCCGCAGCTGGTTGAGAATCTGCGTGTCGCCGACTATTTTTGAATCGAGACTGGTCGCCACATTAAAAAGCTGCTGACAGGCGGCGCACGAGATTAACCCGAAAAAATCGGAGCGGCGCACGGTTTGTCCGGCGTTTTTATACTCGATTAAAAAATCTTTGTAGAAATCCAAATCCAAATCGGTGCGCGTCGTCACGCCGTAAATTTCGGTGCGGTTGCACGTTGATAAAACGACGCACTCGGACAAATTTTCCTTGAGCGCGGAAATTAGTCCGGGAATTTCGTTTTCCTGAAAATAGATGTTTTCTCTCGCCGAAATAGGCGCGGTTTTATGGTTGATACCAACCGCAAACAAAATCGGCTGTTCTGCTGACTGATTCAAATTTGTTACCGTATTGACTGTTTTATGATTGTTCTTATCGAACAGTTTGCCATAGTTATTAATGATAAACAAAAATACCTGCCGAACATAACGCTCATTTATTAATTGAACTTATAAATTCTATTAGCAAAAACCGGGTAAATTGTTCGGCGACAAAATTTTCCGCGCCGCGCTGTTTGATTTGGCTGCGTCACGCGGCTTGCGAAAAAGCATTCGCCGAATGACGCGAAATATTATGAGCTTAAAATATTTGTTTATAAAACTCTTTGCCGGGCATTGAATTTTATTGACTGGGAAAACGAGCGGCAATTCCGGCGTTTCATTGCAATCGGCAATGCCAAAACCTATAATTCAAGTTTAGCTTGCGATTGAAAGCCGAAGACGGAAAAGATACGAACAGTTATGAGATATATTTTTGTCACGCTTATTTTGATTTTTGTTGCGCCGCTGACAAGCGTTTCGGCGCAAATCAAAATTTCTGAAAAAGTAAAGAAAAGCGAGAAAATTTTAGTCAGCGTTCCGGTTGTCGTCAGCGACCGCGAAGGTCGTTACGTGCCGAATTTGAAGGAAGATGATTTTTCGATTCTGCAGGACGGCGTCGAGCAAAAAATCGCTTTTTTCGGCACGGACGACGAACCGGTCAGCGTCGCGCTTTTGCTTGATACGAGCGGCAGCACCAAAGAATCACTGGAAAAAATTAAAGAAGCCGCCAAAGATTTTATCGAGCTGCTTAACCCGAAAGATAAATGCATCGTCGCGACTTTCGACGCGGAAATTAATGTTCTCAACGATTTAACCGGCGATCAGAAAACGCTTAAAACGTCGCTTGATAAAATCCGAAGCGCTGAACGCGAAGGAACGGTGATGTTTAGCGCCGTCGAACAAATCGCGCAGAAAGCGCTCGCGCCGATTTCCGGCAGAAAAGTGATCGTGCTTTTGTCGGACGGAAAAGATTTCGGCAGCGCGCTGACGAAAGATGATTTGCTTGCGCAGCTGGAAGAATCGGACGTGCTGATTTACTCGGTTTTTTATCAAACCGGATTGGGTTTCGACAAAGTGGCGATTGACGCCGACGGAAATGTAACCGAAGCGGCGAAAGAAAAACCAATCGAAAAAAAAGATCCGCCGAAAAAGAAGAAAAACTACTCAATCCTGATTCCGCTGCGCGGCGATGTTTTCACCGAAGAAGAAATTAAACTGAACGGAAAAGCCAACGATAAACTCGCGCTCAATTCGCTGCGAGAAATGTCGGACACGACTTCGGGCAGATTTTATTTGAGCGATACGCCGAATTTGAGCCGCGTTTTCAAGAAAATCGCCGGTGAATTAAGACAGCAATATCGGCTCGGCTTCTATCAAAGCGATGCGAAAAGTAACGAAGAAAGGCGCGAAATCAGCGTCAAAGTGAAAAGGGAAGATGTCGTCGTGCGCGCTCGCGGCAAATATCGCGCGAAGAAATTGTGATCTCCGCTCAAATCGCGAATCGGGCGCGACAGTTATAGCGCCGCCGGAAAAAGAAAATATGTTTAATTTTATGTTGAAAAATACCGCGCAAATCAGAAGTACGCTTTTGCTCTGCGCTATTTTTCTGCTCACCACGAGCGCGGCTTTTGCGCAGGAAAGAAATTGGAAAACTTTTTCGCCGGAAAACGGCGCGTGGAGCATTTTCGCGCCCGGAGAAATGGAGCGCGACGAAACCGGAACCGAATCGCTCAACACAAAAGGCGGTTATACATACACGGACGAAAACGGATTTTTCGCGGTCGTTTACGAAGATTCGCCGAAATGGCTGGTCACGTTTTCCAAGCCGTTTATTAATTCGCATTATAAAAAAATTCGGAACAGTTTTTTGAAAAGTTCAAAAGGCGAATTGATCAAGGACGGAAAATTTTCCAACGGCAAAAACGGCGGGCGCGAATTTTACATCAAAATTCCTGACGGTCGCGTTCTCGACAGCGAAAATCAAATAAAAACGCGGTATCGCACCGGACGATTTCGAATATTTTTTGAAGGAAAGCGATGTTATATGCTGATTGCGGTGCTGCCGCAAGAGGAAATTGATGCGTTCGCCGTTGATAACTACTTCGATTCGTTTACGGCGAAGCAAAATTAATCGCGGTCTTTTTAATATTAGATAAAAATTCTTGCTGATTCGGTTAACTCGGGTTTTTTACGAAAGATTTTTTACGCAAACAGAAGATGATTAAAGTTATGAAATTTATCAGCGCGACGGTTTTTACGTTTGTGTTTGCGGTTTCAATTTTCGCTCAAAAACAGGCGGAAGTGATTGTCGCGTCAACGCATTTGCGCAAATCGCCGGACGTGAGCGCCGAAAAAATCGCGACTTTGCAAAAAGGCGATACCGTCGTTTTTGAAAAATCGCGCGACAATGCGAATTGGTTTTTTGTTTCAACCGCCGGCGGAACGTTAAAAGGCTGGATCAGAAAAGATACGATCAGCGAAGCGAAAAAAGCATTACCGGCGTCGGAAAAGTCGAAACCTAAATCGGCAGAACAGCAAACTGAAAAGCCGACGACAAAGCCAACGGAGAAAACAACGCCGATTGCGCAACCGACAATTCCGACGCCGAATGAAACCGCCAAAACAACTGCGGAAAACACTGATTCAACGGTTCCCGCCGAACCGATAAACATTGAAGACAATGAGGTTTTGCGAATTGATACGGAAGAAGTCAGCTTGAACGTGCGCGTCGTTGACAGCGGTTTTCGCCCGGTGAAAAACTTAAATCAGACTGATTTTAAGATTTACGAGGACGGCGTTTTGCAGCCGGTAACGTCGGTAACGACAGCGGAAGTGCCGATTATCAACGCGCTTGTCATTGATAATTCCCGATCTCTGCGCGAGCAGCTCGGGAAAATTATCGAAGCCGGAAAAATCATCGTCAATACGAACCGCGACACAGATCAAACGAGCGTCGTGCGCTTTGTCAGCAACGACAAAATCGAGATCGTTCAAGAATTTACGCCAAATAAAAATTCGCTAATTAACGCGCTCGAAAATTTATACGTCGAAGGCGGACAAACGGCAGTGATAGACGCGATTTTCCGCACGGCGAAAATGGTCAATGATTATCAAAATTCGCAGAAAAGGGAAGACGTAAAGCTGCGTTCTTTGATTGTCGTCTCGGACGGCGATGATCGCGGCAGCGCTTTGCCGGAATCGCAACTCTTTAAGTTGCTGCGCGAAACGAACGTGCAAATCTACGCCATCGGATTCACCAAAAAACTGACCAAAGACGCTGACTCCGACGCCAAAAAAAGACAGGAAAAAGCGAAAGATTTTTTGACGAAACTGGCGCAGGAAACCGGCGGAAAAGTTTATTTTCCCGAATCAATCGAAGAACTTCCTTCGATTGCGACCGAAATTTCGGGCGAGCTGCGCACTCAATATCTGCTTTCTTACGTTCCGACCAACGAAAATCGCGACGGTTCTTTTCGCAAAATAAAAGTGGAAGTCGGCGAAGGAAAAAATAAAGAAAAACGAACCGCCATCACGCGCACCGGCAGAAATTCGCAATCGCCGTAAATTATTTTGCGACACGGCAAGTAATTCGACGGAATGATGTTTCAGATTCGACCGCGAAATTGTTTTTCGTTTCGCAAAACGCTTTGCGCCGCGTGAAAACCGCACATTCCGTGAACGCCGCCGCCGGGCGGCGTCGAAGACGAACAAATGTATAAACCTTTTGCCGGCAGCGCATACGGATCAATTTTTGCCACCGGACGAGTGAATATCTGCGACAAAATCGCCGCGCCGCCGTTGATGTCGCCGCCGATGTAGTTGGCGTTATAATTTTCCAGATCGCGCGGAGAAAATGTTTTTTTCGCCAGAATGCAATCGCGAAAACCCGGCGCGAAACGTTCGATCTGATTTTCGATAATCTCGCTCATATCAACCGGCGAATCGTTCGGAACGTGGCAATAAGCCCACGCAGTATGTTGTCCCGCAGGCGCGCGCGAATCATCGAAAAGACTGGTTTGCGCCACCAAAACAAACGGATTGTCGGCTGTTGTGCCGCGCGCATTCAGTCGTTCGGCAGAGGCGATTTCCGCCATTGTTCCGCCGAGATGAACGGTTGCCGCCCGCGAACATTCGGCGTCGCGCCAGGGAATCGGCGAATTCAAAGCGAAATCCATTTTGAAAACACCGGAACCGTATTGAAATCGCGACAGACGACGGCGAAAACTTTCGGACAAGCGATTTCCCGCAATTTTCAGAATCTGCTGCGGCGTCAAATCAAATAAAACTACATCGGCGAAATCAAGTTCAGCAATATTTTCGACCGTGTGATTAACTTCGATTGCTCCGCCGATTGAGATGAAATAATCGGCGAGCGCATCGGCGATTTTTTGCGTGCCGCCGCGCGGAAAATTCCAGCCGACCGAGTGGGCGAGAGTGTTGAGAACCAAACCGAAAGCGGCGGTCGAAAGATTTTCGAGCGGAATCATCGAATGCGCCGCACAGCCTGCAAACACGGCTTGCGCGCGTGATTCCTGAAAATTCCGTTCGGCAAAACCGCGCGCCGATTGCAGCGCTTTCAAACCGAAACGCGCCATCAGCAGCGGATGCTGCGGAATGCCGAGCGGAGCGAGAATATCATCGGCGAGCGGCGTCCAATTTTCAGCGAGCGGAGCGAAAATCTGCCGGTAAATTTCTTTGTCAGAACCGAACGCGGCGGCGGTTTCTTCGATTGAACGGCGCAGTAAAACAGCTGTTCCGTCATCGAACGGATGCGCGAGCGACGCGGGCGGCTCGATAAATTCCAAACCGAAACGGTCAAGCGGCAACGTGCGAAAAAAAGGCGATCCGCTGGCGAGCGGATGAATCGCCGAACAAATATCGTGAACGAAACCGGGAAGCGTCAGCTCCGCCGAACGCATGCCGCCGCCGACAGTCGCTTTCGCTTCAACGATCAGCACCGAAAGATTTTTTTGCGCTAAAGTGATTGCCGCCGCCAATCCGTTCGGACCTGATCCGACGACAACCGCGTCATATTTTTGAATTTTCACAATAAATTACCGATTCTTAAATTGTTCGTCCCAATGCTCTTCCGGCGTTACTTAAACTTTATGGATATTGACATTGTCATTGATTAAAGTATTCTAACCGAATAACAAATTTCGCGTCGGCGCACGATTAAATATCGTGCATAAAAAATGACTAAAAAATTAAAATTTTAGAAATTACTTTTGTCGTTTAATGGGCGGCGAAAAATCATGAGTCGGGAAACTACGTGCAAAATAATCATAAAAAGATAAAAAAGAGATAAAAAAAGATAAAAATATGAGTTATCAAAAATTAGAGTTAACCGGCAAAACGGCGGTTATCATCGGCGGAACTTCGGGAATCGGACGCGCGCTGGCGCATGGTTTGGCGGAAGCGGGCGCGGCTGTCGTGCCGACTTCGCGGAGAATCGAACAAGTAGAGGCAACGGCGGCGGAAATCGAAGAAAGAAACCAAAAAACTCTGCGAATTACATCTGATGTTTCAGACAGAAATTCGCTGGAAAATCTTTTGAACGAAACAATCAAAGAATTTGGAAAAGTTGATATTTTGATTAACTGCGCCGGTCGCACCAAACGGGCGCCGACGCTCGATTTCGATGAACAGGATTGGAGCGATATTATCGAGACGAATTTGACCGGAACGCTGCGCGCCTGTCAGATTTTCGGGCGACATTTTATCGAAAACGGCTACGGTCGCATTATCAATATCGCTTCGCTTTCGACTTTTGTCTCGCTGTTTGAAGTCGCCGCTTATTCGGCTTCCAAAGCCGCCGTCGCTTCGCTGACAAAATCGCTCGCCATCGAATGGGCGCAGCACGGCGTTAACGTCAACGCCATCGCGCCCGGCGTTTTTAAGACCGATTTAAATCGAAATCTGCTCGAATCAACCGAACGCGGACGCGAATTTTTGCTGAGAACGCCGATGAAGCGTTTCGGACAAGTCGAAGAATTAGCGGGCGCGGCGATTTTTCTCGCATCAGATGCGGCGAGTTACGTGACCGGCGAAGTTTTAGTAGTTGACGGCGGTTTTTTGTCGAGCGGCGTGAATCAGTAAACTCAAATTTTCCGAGCGAAAATAGTAGGCTGTTTCTTAATATAAAAAAGGCATCGAGCACATGATTATATCTTCGATGCCTTTTCAATATGCGTAAATCAATACAACTGACATCAAAGCGAAAACTTTTCGATTAAAAAAAATAATCGCCCGGATTAAAAAAACTACTTGACCGATAAAATTTTTTGTGTAATATGTTTAAAGTCTTAACAATTTACCCGAAAATCTGTTTATTTATTCCCACTGTAAGTGGGAAAAATCCAATATTTCGCCGATAAATTGCACCAAAATAAAAAATAGTTAAATGGTCTGACCAATTTGTTAGTCTTTTTAACAAATGTTGATGAGAAAAATAAATCCCAAAGATTTTAAGATGGCGACGCGCGGAACATCGCGCGAGATCAACCGCCAAATCGCGCTGACTTTGATCAGAACGCATCAACCGGTTTCGCGCGCCGATCTGTCGCGTTTGATGGCAACGAATCGCGCCAACGTCACATTTCTCGTCAACGAGCTGCTCGAAGAAAATCTCGTTCGCGAAGGCGCGAAAGGCAGCGAAAAGGTGCGCGGGCGCAAACCGACTTTTCTGTATCTGAACTCACAAAAGAGTTTCGCCGTCGCCATTGATGTGCGCGCGACCAAAACTTTCGTGATGCTGACCGATTCGCTCGGGCGTCAAATCGAACAAGTTTTAAGTTTTCCGACCGAATTAAATCCGGATAAATTCGTCAAAAGTCTCGGCAGACAAGTAAAATTCGCGCTTGACGAAAAACTCAAATCGGAAAATTGCGAAGGAATCGGCATTGTTATTCCCGGAATGCTCGACCGCAAAACGGGAATTGTGCTGAACGCGCCGACTCTGCGCTGGCGCGACGTCAATTTGCTGTCGCGTCTGCAAACCGAATTTGAGGGCATTGAGATTCATCTTGAAAATTCCGGCAAAGCGTGCGCGCTCTCGCAGATTTGGACGACGCGCGGCGACAATTCGACGGTTAACGATATTGTTTTTGTCAGTATTTCCGACGGTTTGGGCGTTGGCGTCGTAATCAACGGCGAGTTAATGCGCGGCAAACACAACACCGCCGGTGAATTTGGTCACGTTCCGCTCAGCATTGACGGTCCGCCGTGTTCGTGCGGTTCAAACGGTTGCTGGGAAGCGTACATTTCCAACTTGGCGACGTTATCGCGTTATTCGGGGAAAACTTTGGATTTGCGCCAGCCGCAAATGCTCGAAGTCGGCGCGCTGACGATTGAAAAATTAATCGAATCGGCGCGTGCGGGCGAAAGCAAAGCATTGACGGCGCTGCATTCGACGGCGCGTTATCTCGGTTTGGGATTGGCTTCGGTAATCAATGCGGTTGATCCGGCGCGGATTTACATCGGCGGCGAAATCACCGAAGCCTGGGATTTAATCGGGCAGAATGTGCGCGATGCGATCAGAGAAAGGGCATTGACCGCCGAACTCGGCGCGACGCCGATTCGCATCGTGCCGGCAATCGAACATCCGCGTCTTCGCGGCGCGGTCGCGCTCGTCACGGCACCGGCTTTTGCGGCTCCGAAAGTAGC
>SXGU01188463.1_pt1 | contig 11531 bp, 15 predicted proteins | sample 3174531 | NCBI WGS metagenome assembly SXGU01 (sample SAMN11356863, study PRJNA531348) | freshwater metagenome | isolation source: freshwater sample F1-140 | place: China: Fuxian Lake, Yuxi | collected 2017-12-25
AGACACCTTACACACGCCTGTACACAGCAAGGCATTGCGACTATACTGACCTTAACGGGCTAGCATGAAAATTAACCGAATTTGCTAGTCCGTGCTAGCCCGCTGCTAGCCCGCCGTGTTCCGGAGGAGGAGTATAAGCTATGCCAAAGCGTATCGAATCCGCCCAAGAATCGCCCGCAAGTGTGAAGGCGCCAAAAGCAAAGCCGCAAGAAGTAAAACGATTCAACTTCACCAAAACCACCGTTTGGGGCCTGCCACTGCCCGAAGCTGGCAAGCGAGCAACCTATTACGATGAGATCGTGCCGAAGCTCGCGCTGCGCGTAACCGCAGCCGGGACGAAAACCTTCTACATCGTCAAGCGTGTCGAAGCTGACATGACCTGGCTGAAGCTGGGCGTATTCCCTGACATGACCGTGGAGAACGCCCGGAGGGACGCCGAGACGAAGCTGGGGCTTTACGCCGGTGGCGATAACCCCGCTGCCGTTAAGCGCGCCGCGAAGGAAGAACAGACCCTTGATGAATACTTCAAGCATTTCATCGAGCACAAACGGAAAAAGAACGGCGCCTTGCTGTCGCCCAAGACCAAAGGCGAATACAAGAGCCAGTTCGCCAAATATCTGGCACCGATAGCGAAGAAGAAGATCAGCAAGGTGTCTGTCGCGGACGTTAAGCCGCTGGTGCGCGCCATCGGCAAAGCGCATCCGGTAATGGCTAACAGGGTGCGGGCGCTTGTATCCAGCATCTACGGGCTAGCAAGCGAGGACGGGCTGGTAACAAGCAACCCGGCAGCTGGCGTAAGCAAGTACGGCGAGACAGTCCGCGACCGCTTTTTACATGCCGACGAACTGCCCCGCTTCTTCGCATCCGTCGGGCAGGAAACGAACAACACTGTCCGCGATTTCTTCCTGCTGTCCCTGCTGACCGGCGCGCGCCGGGCTAACGTGCTGGCGATGCGCTGGAATCAGATCAGACTCGATGAGGGCATCTGGCGGATCCCGGACACCAAGAACGGCACACCGCAAAACGTGACCCTTTCCCCGGAAGCGGCGACGATCCTGACGACACGCAAGGAAACCGCCGACGGTGCCTTCGTGTTTCCCGGCGACGGAAAGAGCGGGCACCTGATCGAGCCTAAGAAGGGCTGGCAACGGATATTCGACCGCGACGAGCTGGCCCAGCTTGCGGCGCGCATAGAAGCCGCTGACAAGGCTTTCCCCGTGGTGCAAGGCGAAGCCCTGACCGATGCGCTGGAACGTGCCAGAAAGACCGCCAAGCAGCTGAAGCTCGACACCGAGGGCGCCCGTATTGATCCGCTGCGTATCCACGACCTGCGGCGCACCCTGGGCAGTTGGCAAGCCAAGCAAGGCGCATCGCTGGCAATCATCGGCAAGAGCCTGAATCACAAAAGCCAGCAAGCGACGGCGATCTATGCCCGTCTTGATCTTGATCCGGTGCGGGCATCGGTGAATCAGGCGACGGCGGCAATGATGGAAGCGGGCGGCATGAAGAAGTCCGCCGACGTGAAGCCGATTCGGAAGGCGAGGGCGTGATGGACGACGACGCCAAGATGATGCTGGAAACTGGCGCCCCCCCGAACTGGTTCCCCCCAGACAAACAGATCGACTTCCGGGGCAAGCGCCGCGACTTACTGAACCACATGCTTCTTGATGAACTGATTCCGGCGGTCGAAGAGGTCATCGCAACGCACGGCAAGAACTTCGCCAACCTGAATTACTGGAAGCACGAATACAGGCCGGCAACCATCAATGGCATTCCAGACACCGTAGGCCATGACTGCGCGATTCTGGCGCGCTACGTCCATGCGGCAACGCTGGGCGAAGAGAAAGGCCTTCCGTTACTGTTGGGTGACCAGAATGCGCGGCGAGTGAAGAAGGGCGACGCTTACGGCAATCATCAAGCGAAGATCGCAAAAAATTCGCGCGGAAAAGTTGGGGATGACGAAAAAACGATTACCAAGTTAATTGGAGAACTTGCGCTGGCGGCTGAATATCGACTTGAAACCGCCAAGGAGCTTTGGCCCCGCTTATGGGCGGCGCTTGATCGTCGAGGTCTTGACCCGAAAGAAACAGAGACCGCCGACGACTGGAAGAAGATCGCAATGAGTTACGACTTCAAGGATCGTCGGAAATCTATAACCGGCGGGCAGTTCGCCAACGTGGTTTATACCTACCGCAACGAGGAAAAAACAGGTTAGCCGGGCTACCGGTACTTCATGCGGATAGTTCCTCCATACCCCACGCCAACAGGCACAGCGGGGGATTTATGGAGCCTTCCGAAATGCGAAACCTCAAGACACTCCGCACTACCCGCCAGAAACAAAGCTGCCCAGCCAGCGACCTTCTCGACGAAAAAGCAGCAGCCGATTTTCTGCAACTCGCCCCCGGTACTTTGTCCGTATGGCGTAGCACGGGCAGATACGCCATACCTTTTCTGAAAGTCGGCCATTTGGTTCGCTACCGCCGCGAGGCGCTGGAAACATGGCTGGAATCGCGCACCCGTGCGAATGGAGCAACAGCATGAGCCATCGGAGCATTGATGATCAAACGCTCGCTGCAGGTAGCGCCGGTACGGATCCGGCAGAGTTGTCGTCTGTTGATGCTGGTATGGGGATGTCGTTCTCATTGTTGAACAGTATTGCAGCACCCCCTCCGGGCAAGGCATACGCCATCAACCCTGACGGCAGCATCGCCAAAGAAAACAACGGCACCCGGTTACGTTTTAATGTTGAGACCGTCACGGGGAACCTATCCGACTTGGAGAGATTGCTGCGGAACGCAACGCCAGATCAGCACATTACCGCTGGCGTCTGCGGTCACGCTAAGGCTCTAGCCGCCAGTGCAAAGGAGTTGCGGAAGATCGGGAGCGGAGAGACTGGCGTTCCCGTTGTCGGCCTAGGGAACGACCATTTCCAGTTCCCTGACGGCGAAGCCTTGATGACCATCGACTCAGATGATGTCGAGGATGGAGTCAGCGTCTGGGATGCGGTGGTTGATGCTGTTCCCGCACTGGAACCATACGCCAACGTCGAGACCAGCAGCTCAGGTGCCAACATCTACCGCAAAGACACTGGCGAGTGTGTGCGAGGGGCGACAGGCCAACATCTGTTCCTTCATGTTCTAAATGGTCAGGACAACCCAAGGGCATCGGATGTCTTGCACAAGCGGTTATGGCTTGCAGGGTATGGTCGCGTCAAGGTGTCGGCGGCTGGCGGGTTGCTGGAACGCTCTTTGGTTGATCGGAGTCTTAAGACCCCTTCTCAACCGATCTATCTCCGCAGCACGATGGGCGAAGGGCTGGAGCAACGCAAACGGATCGAGTATTTTCAGGGCGTCGAGGTTGTCGGTACCGCAACGGTTATTCCCGATCTGACACCGGCTGAAGAGGAACGCTATGCGGTACTGGTTGCCGACGCGAAGTTGGCAGCGTTGCCGGAAAGCATGGCGGTCCAACGCAGCTACATCACCAGCCGCATCGCCGACATGACCGCCAGAGGTGTGACGAGGGAGACAGCCGAGGCGGCAGTGCAGCGTTCGCTGACCAGTCAGGAGTTGCAGGGTGACTGGCCTGTGGTGCTGTCTGACGGCAAGACTGTGACGGTCAAGGAGATTCTTGCCGATCCTGCCAAGTGGCATGGCGTCACCTGTCGCGATCCACTGGAACCCGATTATGGCAGTCGCACGGTGGCGAAGATTTACTCAGACCAAAGCCAACCCTGCATCTTCAGTCAGGCCCACTATGGTCGGGTGTTCAGGCTGATGTCGGATGTTGCGTCGATGTTCGCGCCGCTGGCAGACTGGCTGAATCAGCGTCAGGCGGATATGCAGTCGGACATCGAACGGGAACGGCAGGCGGCGCTGATGAAGGGCTGGCTAGATGCCGAAGTCATCACCGAAAAAGATGTCGATCTGGTAGGGACGGAGTGGTTGTTGTATCGCCTTGGTGTCAATGGTCATGCTTTGCCCGAGAGTCTTTCTGGGGCTGAGTTTCCACCAGGTCGAGTCCGTGGTCTGACCTACCGTCTGGCCGGTGAGTTGCCAAAGTGCATCAAACTCAGTTCTCAGGCAATCGCAGCAGTGATCACCGCATGGGCAACTGATAACCGCGATGCCTGTCTCCGTGGTTGGGCCGGGGTGGTCGCCACTCACGCAGCTATTGAGGGGCCGGAAGACCCTGTTGCCATGGGCATCCTCGCCAGCATCGGCGCAATCGTCAAAGGTACCCCCCCGCAACGGGCGAGGATGCTGACTGAGGCTTGGACAGCAGAGCAGCGAGTCGACCGGGAACTCAGGGCATCGGTGACGCAAAAAGTGAAGACCGTTGTCGATCCTGCTGAACAGGAGGCAGCACGACAACGAGCGCAGCAAGAGCGTGAAAGTGCATTGAAGACCGCAGCGGGTGACCTGATGTCCTGCCCTGATCTGCTGGGCTTGGCTTACCGTCAAGCGCAACAACACCTTGGCGTCATCGGTGAAGAGCACATCTTCAAGGCAACCATAATTGCCGGTCTATCTCCTGCGTTCATGCGTAGGTCGCTGATCCTGTCGCTGATCGTTATTGGCCTGTCAGGCAGCGGTAAATCCTTCACCAGTGATTGTGGTCTGCGTTTCCTCCCCGACGAGGACAAGTTCATCGCCACATCACTCAGCGACAAAGCGTTGTTCCACCTTGACGAAAATGCCCTGGCTGGCCGAGTGTTCGTCTTGTTTGAGGCCAACGCACTGGCGGATCCCGACAATCCTCTGGCGATGGCGATGCGGACGCTACTGACGGAAGGTTGCATCAAATACGCCGTAGTCGAAGATGCGATACGGGACGATGGAACGATTGGCAAGAAGACCGTCATGAAGGAGATCCCCGGCCCGACTTCATTGATCACCACCACCACCAAGCTGTTTCTGGATCAGGAAACTGAAACACGGGCGTTGTTCATCGAAACCGACGACAGTGCCGCACAGACCCGAGCAATCATGTTGGCGGGAGTTGATGCGGTGATGTCGGGTGAACTTCGGGACGCCCAGCTGCCGCCGGAGATCGCAGTGCAGTGGCACTCTATGCTGGAGTGGGTTACTGGTCAGCCTAGTCGTGTTGCCATCCCGTATTGGTCGAAGGTAGTCGAGAACACCACAACAGACGTTGTGCGGGTCCGTCGTGACATCGGTAAGTTGCGGTCAGTCATTACCATCCATGCGCTGTTGCATCGACTACACCGCGAGGTGATGGAAAACGGTGCCGTGGTTGCCAATGCTGACGACTACGCCTTCGCCCGTCAGATGGTGCTGCCAACATTGCAACGGGAACTGGGTGCAGGGACGGATACGGATGCGGGGACTTTGGCCGTGGTCAAGTGTGTCGGGGCGCTGATCGAAAAGCAGAAGGTCGAGAGGAGGGCATACGGCAGCGCCGTGGTTTCACCGTTCTCCTCGTTGGAGAACTTCGATGAACTCCGTATCAGCGTCCGGCAGCTGCAGACGGAACTGAAATTGCATCGGAGTTCATTGAACCGGAGGCTTCAAAAGGCGTTCAAGGCAGGACTTTTGGAGAATCATGAGACCTTCAAGGGAAGGCCGATGCGGCTAACGGTCTGCTTGCCGACAGATGATCTTTGTCTGTTGCCGACAGTCGAGATGGTTTGCGGTGAGGGGCCGCCGGACTGGCTTGTCGGCGAACCCTTGGCCGCTTGAATCGCATACCCCCTCAACCGGCGAGACAGGCGAGACAGTGAGACACTTACTCGGAAACCCTTGGTACGAGCGGGTTCTCGCTGTCTCACCCCTCCCTGAGACACTGGTGAGACACCAACTCCCCGGCCACTGTCTCGGTGCTGTCTCACAAGGGGCGAGACAGCTGAAACCCTTGGTACGACTGGGTTTGATGGCAACTGTCTCACTGTCTCGCCTGTCTCAGGGGAAAGCCCCCCTTCACGTTTTATAACTTACAACCCTCAAGGAGCAACATCATGCAGTCCGTAAAGACACCCACCCGACTTCAACGCCGTTACATCGATCCGAATGGTATCCGGCGTTTTTACTCCACCCCCCGGATGCCTGACGGTTCGCTTTTGCCGAATCCGTTATTCGATATGGTGGCGCATCCGGTGGGTGATCCGATCCCTGCCGATGCCGAAATGCTCGATTACTTCGATACCTTCTCCGGCAACAGCTACGGCTACGACTTTAAACGTACCCCCTACGGTGGCGACTTTGCCAACTTCACCCTGACGCATACTGGCCCTGCTGCACCGTGCCTGGCGTACGACATGGCCATAGAGTGGTTTGACTATATGGCGACCTTTCCACCACCACGCATTGAGGATAAGCGCGCACGACTGATGACCACCACCGTTGGTGATGATGCCACCTTGATCAGGAATGCATCGGCAGGCTATCTGATCAATTTCCTGAACGAGTATCTACCGCGTCTGAGTGACCTCTGGAAGCAGGTACAAGGGCGCGAGGTGGCACTAACTGCCAACGAACTACTGCGGGTGCGGTTGTCGCTTGAGAAGCAGCAGATGCTGCGTCATTACCAGCACAGGCTGGGTGAGGCCAAGAGGCTGTTCGACAGTGCGGTATTGGAAGCCCAACTCACCAGCGTCGATGATCTGCTAGGTCGATGATCCCTTAGCCCCTGATGGTTTGTGCTGTCAGGGGCGACGGCGAAGGCTGGTCGCATTCCAACCACGTTGGCGGCTCGACCTGACCGATGACGATAGTCAGGCCACCAGCGAACTCGGAATGACCGTCGGGCTGGCGTATTTCAGCAGGCAGCAGCTTGACGAACAATGGGTAGAAAAGCTCGGGGTGCTGGTCAGCCCAATTCGTTAGCCGTGGTACTCCGCCGATTCCATCAAATGCCGCCAGGAGAGCGGTCTTCACCTCGGTTGTCACGCGGTTAACTGATCCCTTCCGCCGGCCACCTGTTCGCGGTAATCCTTTGGGTCTCGGCATCATAGTCTCCGTCTATTAATCTAATGGAATCCATTATAGTTGGACCTTGGACAAAAGCTAGGATTATGTTAGTGGTTACTAACATCGGAGATCCCAGCTGGTATTTACTTTGCGTCTGCCCTGGCTTTATGGGTAATTAGGCTACCGTTTGCGGGATGTTTGCATGGTTGAAAGATTGGGGTGAAGTGATTAAGGTGCCTGTGACAGCTATTTGAGAAGAACCAGAACCAAAAGTACGATGATGGCAATCGCCCACCACGGTGCAGAAGAGAAGGCGCTGGTCAGCGCTGTGATGGAAACACCCATGACAAGAATGACTACTGCCAAGCCAACAATGATCCCTGCGGCGCCCTTGAGAAAGTTAAGGAGGCCTTGCCCCAGCGCCGATATGTGTGCCCATGTCATGGCGTCATTGGGTGGCGGATCAGGCAATCCCAATGCTTTTCTGGCTGCTGACGTGTATTCCTCATTTTTCTTCAGGAATAACCACGCGAAGGGAGCCACGGAGCAGAACGCTAGGATACCGATAAACACCTGTTCGGCCTCTGATCTGCTGGGCACAAGCGCTGCCCATAACGCAAAAAACGGTGCAGCAATAAGTATGGCGATTCCGATCTTTTTGCGTCGCGCTGACTGTGGAACGTAAATCACTTCCGGAACAGTACGGCGCTTGGTGAGCCACACCCTTGAGGCCCAATACAAAAAGCCGGCACACCAAAGTAGTGTCTTGATGAGATCATCCTTCGAAGGATTTACTCCAACAAGAATCACCATGCTTAGCGCAAGCGCGAGGGGCAGAGCTGCTTTGAGTGCCCGTTGCCAGACACTGTACTCGATAGTGACGTATCCCTCTGAAGGCGAAGAAGGCGCACAGCAATTATTTGTCATTAGCTAATTATGCCGCTTCTATCACAAGTATGTAGCGCACCAAAACGTTGCGTGAGCTTCCCTCTGTTTTTCGTCTTCCAACCCAACGGCATTATGCCGCCAATTTCTGCTCATGCTGAGTGCTGATCCAGTCTTCCAGGAACTTCATGGGCGAGGCGTAGCCGAGCGCAACCTGAATAATCAACATTTCTACTCCTCTTCGCTTGCTGGCATCATACTAAGGCCACCAACCTAACAACAGGGCAGGTACCGCCCCCGCTCTGGGGAGCGCGAGCGCTGGCCAGCGTAGCTGGCGGTTAGATGGTCTGTGCATAATCGCCGAATGAATTCAGCGTGGAGGTTGAATAGTGGACACTTTAATACTACTGGCAATTCTCGTCGCCGTCGTAGCGTACGGGCAATACATAGGCTACACGACGCGTTCAGCCGCGAACTATATTTCTCAACTGAGGGGCGAGTCACAGCATAAGGATTCTCCTATGCAGAGCCTTCTCTTCGATACTAAGGAGCTTAACCGCTTAGCCTCAAGCATAAACGGTGAGATATATCGGCTGTCAAAGTCGATGCCTTCAGACTTGGATATCGTGGCGAGCAATTCAGAGCAGCAGTCGAAGTTGCTCTCGGAGCTAAACGATTCCTTAATGACAATCGCAATGTCGGTGAAAAGGATGGAAGATCGCATCAATTCGATAGAGTCGTCGATGGGCTTGATAAGGGTTCTGGAGGTAGGTAGAGGTGGCCCCGTTCCTTAGAGATTGACAAACTGCCTGCGAGATGGCGAGTCCTCGCTGGCATTGATGCACCGGAATCGCAGCAGGCGTATGGTCAGGCATCAAAGCAGCACCTATCCGATCTGGTTCACGACCGCGACGTAACTCTAGACTGCGGCAAGGCCGACAAGTACCAGCGCCAGGTCTGTGTGGTGATGATTGACGGCAGGGACGCGAATCTGGCCCAGGTAGAGGCTGGGATGGCGTGGTGGTACCGCAAGTACCAGATGGAGCAGACAACCCGGCAGAGGGCCGATTACGAGGCCGCAGAGGGGTCTGCAAGGGCTTCAAGGCGGGGATTATGGGCTGATGCCGAAACAGTGCCGCCGTGGGATTGGCGCAAGGAGTCACGTTAATGGAACTTGGGACAGGTGTTTTTTTATCGGCTGTCTTCTTGGGGATTGTGGCCCTTTACATTGCCACCAAAGACCGATGGAACTGGAAGAAGATTTTCCTGTGGCCTCTGGGTGTCATAGTTGGGGTATCGGCAATAGGCAGGGCTATCGCCTATGCCTACGAGCAATACGAGGAGCGCCCAAAAGTGCTAACAGAGTTCAAAAGCATAAAGCTTGGTGAGCAATTCCAGGATGCGATCTTCAAGCATGGGAAAGCAGAACGCGAAACTACTAGAGAGGCTGAAAGATTTGCAAGATATCTTGTAGAGATTAAGGATCAAAAAGGCACACCGAAATTTGATGCAATTGAGGTCGCTTATAAGAAAGCCAAGGACGCAGAGGCCGCGGTTATTGCCAAAGGAACTACTGATGGGAACTATTTTCTTAACGAGGCTCGCGTAGCCATAAAGGACAATCAGATAGAAAGTATTGGCCACCGTTGCAGCGATGAATCTGTCGATTACACAAGCGTAAACGGCATACGGTGCGGGGCTAAAGGCGATGAGATACTGGAAAAGTTCGGCGGAGCAGTCAGAGTTCTTTGCCCCAAAAATACAACCGAAGACACCAGTCTTGTCCGAGTGTACGACGCTGCCAAGTACGGAACACGATACTACTTAACCAAGAATAGCGTCAAACAAATACTGATTGCGCAGCCAGCCGTGCTTGATTCTTACGTCGGTATCAATTGGGATAAGTGCAGTTGACTGCACAAAACCAGACCTTCCTAAAATTTAAAAATTGTCCCCGCCCCCATCCATAGCAATCAGATGGGAGTCGGATGCCCATACCCCCAGATCGTGAGTGAGGTGTTTGCAATTTCACTCCGTAACCAAGAACGGCAAGCCTCATGCGGATTGGACTTGACATAGATGGGACGATAACCGCGAATCCTTCTTTCTTTTCTCGGTTAGCGAATGAGGTTCTGGGTCAAGGCGGTCTTGTTTATGTTGTCACGTCCAGGTCGGCGGAGTCTGAAAAGGAAACTCGGCGTGAACTAGAAGGCTATGGGGTTCGCTTCACATCAATTCACTTCATTCCGTCGATGAGTTTGGCGCAACCGCTCTGCCCACACGCTGAACTAGGATGGTTTGAGAAATATCTTTGGGGTAAGGTTGCTTATGCGCTCGATAGCGGCTGCACCCATTTCGTCGATGACGATGCCAAGGTTGCCACGCTGTTTGTCCGCTACGCCCCCAGAATCGAATTCTCAGAGGTTGACGCCGAGGGATTACCCAAGCCAAAAATAGTAACGTCAGTCTAGGTAACCGGGTTCAAAACAATTGTCTCCGGCCTCATGCTCTGCAAACGCATAGGGGGTGTATCCCATACCACCTACGGTGGGGTGTATGCGGCATTGTTGCTCGGTGAAATAATCGGACACGACAGCCACTATTTGAAGGCAATCAAAATAAGTAGCCAGATGATTACTATTGCCCACCAAGGGGCGAAGAAGAACGGCACGATTAGCACTGCTAAGAGGGCAACAAATACGACTATGCCCACGATGGCTTGCCAAACAGTATCAAATGCATTGTTAATTGCATCGGATGCCGCATCGATGGGAGAACTTGAGTCTGAAGGTGGCGTGAACACGCTTGATAGGCGTCCCTGCTCCTCTCTGGCGGCTCTTGTTAGAACCTCTTCAGGCCGCAGCATCAACCCACCTATCGTTAGAAAGATCAGGAGCGAGAAGCCAGCAAAAATGTAGTCGCCGCCTTTGTCTTTCATGATAACTACACTCAATACCGCGAAGACCACCCCCAATAAAAACATTAGGTAGGCCGCTCTTTTACTTGAGGGTGTTGCAGGAATTTCTATCGTAGCCAGCTCTCTTACTTCTCTCTTAGTCCAAAGTCGAAAAGCCCAATAGCCAAGACCAGCACCTAGAATCAGACCCCAAAACAGGTTCCCAAGCATTCCTGTCTCAAGATTGCTTGAAATTCCTCTGTAAATAAATAGCAGAGCGAATAGCCCTGCACCAGCGGATTTCAAGAGCCTTTCGCGGATAGAAAGTCGCCTTACTACATAGGGATCAGTGCTTTCCATTCTCCACTCCTAATTGCGCATGAAGACCTCTGGGCTAATAGTTGCCGCGACTCACGTTTAATGCCTAACGCATTGCGTAGCTGCTGTAGATTATGCGCCCAGACGAACATCTTCTGACATCGCTTGAAGCCCATACCTTCTCCCTACCCGGTGGGGGTCGTCTGGAAATTCCTTTTGGCGAGGGAAGGCGGGTTGCACAGTCTCAACCTCTATACGAAGACCCCTCCCCCCGCCCCCTCAGACCTTGGACGATTGCAGGGAGCAACCGACGGGTGAGGCCCAAGAGTCCGCGCTGGCGGGACGGCGATCTGATGCCGAGATAGGGCGTTGAACCCATGCAGAACAGGGCACGTTTTCTCCCCTGCTGCTAGCCCGGTGCTAGCCCGCCCTAGAAAAGAAAACGGCCCCCATCGCTGGAGGCCGTATGAATACTGGTGCTGTTGGCCGGAATCGAACTGGCG
>SXGU01099941.1_pt1 | contig 11530 bp, 9 predicted proteins | sample 3174531 | NCBI WGS metagenome assembly SXGU01 (sample SAMN11356863, study PRJNA531348) | freshwater metagenome | isolation source: freshwater sample F1-140 | place: China: Fuxian Lake, Yuxi | collected 2017-12-25
GCCAAGTCGATCTGCCTGAATTTCGGCATCGCGCGCGAAAACCACGGACGGTGCAACCTCCGCTTCGACGACACCAATCCTGTCAAGGAGGACGTCGAATACGTCGACTCGATCACCGCCGATGTCCACTGGCTGATTGATGGTTGGGCCGACCACTGTCTCGGGCTCAAGGCCCGCGGCGCGACTCCCGTCGTCTCCGTCGTCGGCGGCCGGACGGACCACTTTCTCGGACCGGTCGCGCCCGGCACCCCGAACGCCGAGTCGTTTTTTGCCAGCGACTATTTCGAGCAGATCTACGGTTACGCGGTTGAGTTGATCAAACGCGGTCAGGCCTACGTTTGCGATCTCAGCCCCGAAGAGACGGAAGCCTACCGCGGATCACCCGACCGGCCCGGCCGCAACTCGCCGTTCCGCGACCGCCCGATTCCCGAAAATCTCGATCTGTTCGCGCGGATGCGCGCCGGCGACTTTCCCAACGGCGCGCGCAGCCTCCGGGCGAAGATCGACATGGCGGCGCCCAACATCTGGCTGCGCGATCCCCTGCTTTACCGGATCCGCCACGCGGCGCACCACCAAGCCGGCGACAAGTGGCGCATCTATCCGCTCTACGATCTGGCCCACTGCCTCAGCGACTACCTCGAAGGCATCACGCACAGCGTCTGCACCCTCGAGTTTGAGGTGCATCGTCCGCTCTACGACTGGATCCTGCAAAGCCTCGACCTGCCCCGCCCGCTGCCGCACCAATACGAGTTCGCGAAGCTCAACGTGAGCTACATGGTCTTCAGCAAGCGCCGCCTGCTGCAACTGGTCGACGAGGGCCTCGTGCAGGGCTGGGATGATCCCCGCCTGCCCACGCTGTCCGGCGCCCGTCGCCGCGGCATTCCCGCGAGTGCGATTCGCCGACTCGCCGCGGCCGTCGGAGTCACCAAGTACGAAAGCGTGACCGACATCGCCCTCTTCGAACACGCGATCCGCGAGGAACTCAACACCCTCGCCGCCCGCCGTCTCGCCGTGCTGCGCCCGCTCAAGCTGGTGCTGACCAATCTTCCCGCCGGCGAGATCATCGAGTGCGAGGCCGCCAACAATCCGCAGGAGGAGACGCCAACCACCCGCCAGGTCGCCCTGACCCGCGAGGTTTTCATCGAACGCGAAGATTTCGCCGAGGTGCCGCCACCGAAATATTTCCGCCTGAAGCCCGGCGGCGAAGTCCGCCTCAAATACGCCTGCATCATCAGGTGCGACGAGATCATCAAGGATGCCGACGGCCATCCCACCGAAATCCGTTGCACCGCCGATCTGAGCACGCGCGCGGGCGGCCCCAACGTCGATCGCAAGGTGAAGGGCACCATCCACTGGGTCAGCGCCACTCATTGCCTCGACGCCGAGGTGCGGCTGTACGATCGTCTGTTCACTGTGGCCGAGCCGGCCGCGACCGAGGATTTCAAGAAATTCATCAATCCCCACTCGTTCGACATCGTCGAGGCCAAGCTCGAGGCATCACTCGCCTCCGCCACCCTCCGGGATTATTTCCAGTTCGAGCGCCTCGGCTACTTCGTGGTGGACGCCCGCGACAGCACCGCCGGGAAACTCTGTTTCAACCGCACGATTTCCCTGCGCGACACGTGGGCGAAGCCACCGGCCGGCAAAGCCTGACCGCCGCCCCCCCGGAATTCCTGCCATGAACATCGGATTCTTGCTCTTCCCTCGACTCACCCAGCTGGACCTCACCGGGCCCTACGAGGTGCTGTCCCGGGTGCGCTCCGCGAAGGTTCATCTGGTCTGGAAATACACGGATCCAATCGAGAGCGACCGGGGCCTCGTGCTTCAACCGACCACGACGTTTTTCGACTGCCCGCCCCTCGACATCATCTGCGTGCCCGGCGGTCCCGGTCAGGTTGATCTGATGGATGACTCCGAGACGCTCGAATTTCTGCGCGCCCAGGCGGCCCACGCCAAATGGATCACCTCGGTCTGCACCGGCTCCCTCATTCTCGGCGCCGCCGGCCTGCTGACCGGCTATCAGGCGACCAGCCACTGGGCCTCCCGGGATCAACTCAGCCTCTTCGGCGCCGAACCGGTGGACTCGCGGGTCGTCGTCGATCGCAACCGCATCACGGGCGCCGGAGTGACCGCGGGCATCGATTTCGCGCTGCAACTGGTCGCGCAGGCGGCTGGCGAGGCCGCGGCCCACGAGATTCAGCTCGCGATCGAATACGAGCCTTCCCCTCCGTTCTGGAGCGGCAGTCCGCAACATGCCTCCGCGGATCTCGTCGCCGACGCGCGCCAGAAAATGTCGCTCTTCATGGCCAAGCGTCTCGCCGCGAGCCAGCAGGCGGCCGCGCGATTGCCTGCCGCCAACAAGCCCACCGATTCCACGGAGGCCGAGCCCTGGCTCGATTGATCCGATGGACGAACCGCTTTCACCGCTCAACGCCGACGAAGTGCGTGTCCTCGGATCACTGGTGGAAAAACAGCTTACCACGCCGGACTATTATCCGCTCACGCTCAACGCGCTCACCAACGCCTGCAACCAGCTCACGAACCGCGAGCCAGTGGTGGCGTTCGACGAGAGCTCGGTCGTTCGCGCCCTCGGCGGCCTCCGGGAGAAACGCCTCGCCACGCAGTTTGCCGGCGCGGAAAGCCGGGTGGCGAAGTACAAGCACACCCTGACGGACGCCCTCCTGCTCACGCCGGCCGAGGTCGCCCTGCTCTGCGTGCTGCTGTTGCGCGGGCCCCAAACCGTCGGCGAGTTGCGCACCCGCTGTGAGCGACTCTTCCGGTTCGACACGTTGCCCGAGGTGGAGGAGGCGCTCACCGCGCTCGCCACGCGGCAGCCGCAGCCGCTCGTCGCCAAATTGCCCCGGCAGCCCGGAACTAAGGAGGCGCGTCACGCCCATCTCCTCGCCGGCCCGCCGGATCTGCCCGCCGTCGCCCCCGTGATTCGCCTCGAACCGGCGCCCCCGGAGACCCGCGCCGAAGCCGATCGCCTCGCCAAGCTCGAGGCGGATGTCGCCGCGCTCCGCGGTGAACTTGCCGAATTGCGCCAGACGCTCACCGCATTCCGGAAGCAATTTGAATAGACGGTAAATTCACCTCCCATTATGGCCCGCCAGCTTCGCTTTATCTTCCTCCTGCTGCTCGTCAGCGGCGTCGGCACCACCTGGGTCTTCTGGATCTACGAACACGGGATCAACCCAAACATTCGCACCTTCAGCGATGCCCTCTGGTGGTGGTTTGTAAGTTCCACCACCGTGGGCTACGGCGACATCGCACCCGTCACGGGAATCGGCCGGCTGTCCGGGGTCGTCACCATCATCGTCGGGATTTACTGCTACACCAATTTCATCGCCATCACGGCCGACTCCCTGCACGGCCTGACGAATCAACACCAGCTGGGGACGGCCAAGATCGTCGCTCGGGATCACGTCGTGATTTGCGAGTACACCGCGTTCGCCGACGAACTCATCCAGGTGCTGCCCAACTATCCGGAGCTCGCCCGCCGGGAGGTCGTCGTCGTCACCGATTTGGTGCAGGTGCGGCCGTATCCGCAGCATCACTTCGTCCGGGGCGTGCCCATCAGTCCCACCGCCCTGCAACAGGCCAGCATCGGGCACGCGGCGATCATCTTTGTTTTTGCCAACGTGCGCTTCGTGGACCCCGATCTGAAGACCCTGCACACCGTTTCCCGCATCCGGAAACTGGCGCCCCAGGCCCGGCTCTTCGTCGAACTCAACCAACCGGACCACGAATTCGTCGGCCAGCTGGGGGATCACGTGACAATTCTCCCCAGCCGCGCCCTGCTCGAGTCGGTCCTTCGCGATCGCGCGCTCAATCTCGACCGGTATTTCTCCCGCGCCAGCAACGCGGGTTGAGATTTCACCGGCGCTTGCCTCGGCGCGGCCACCCCGTGTTCACTTTTCCTCCTGTGAAACAAAGTATCGTCACCCTCGACATGGAGGGCGTCCTCACGCCCGAAGTCTGGATCGCCGTCGCCGAACGCACGCAGATCCCCGCTTTGCGCCGCACCACGCGGGACGAACCGGACTACGACAAGCTGATGCATTACCGCATCGACCTCATGGACCGCCATGGCATCACGCTCTCGAAAATCCAGGAGGTGATTGCCGGCCTGCCGCTGCTGCCCGGCGCCCTCGACTTTCTCAACGAACTCCGCCGGCGCACCCAGGTCATCATCCTCTCCGACACCTTCGAACAATTCGCGCAGCCGTTTCTCCGCCAGATGGGCTGGCCCACTTTGTTCTGTCACCGGCTCACCGTGGTCAACGACCGCATCACGGGCTACGAACTGCGAATGCCCGACCAGAAGCGGCAGTCGGTCGCCGCCCTCCAATCGCTGAACTACCGCGTCATCGCCGCCGGCGATTCGTTCAACGACACCTCGATGCTCGGGCAGGCCGACCACGGGTTTCTGGTGCACGCACCGGAAAATGTCGTGCGGCAGTTTCCTCAATTCCCGGCCGTGACCTCGCACGGCGATCTGCTCGCCCGCATCACCGCCTGCCTGTAGCCAGAAAGCGATCCAACGCACGGTCGACACGATCGACTCCCAGACCAGGATCAGCCGCGCCAGCCATCATCCCGGGTTCGTTATTCACCCATATCAAAAAAAGCTGTCGCGCGATCTCGAGTCAGAGCGTTCCGCACCGCGATTCGCCATTGCTTCGTTCGCATTTCCGACAACAAAGAGGGCTCTGATTCTCCCGCATGCAACTCATCCCAGCGCAGCTCCTCCGTGTTGCCACCCTGCTCGCCGTGTGGTCGATCGCCACGCTCTCCGCGCCCGCGGCTGACAAAAAAATTCTGCTGATCGCGGGACCGCCGAGCCATGGGCCCGGCGCGCACGAGCACAACGCCGGCGTGCTCCTCCTGCAAAAGTGCCTCGCCGGCGTCCCGGGTCTGAAGACCGACGTCACTCTCGGCGGCTGGCCCACGGACCCATCCACCTTTGCCGGCGTCGACGCCGTCGTGATTTTTTCCGATGGCGGCGCGAAGCATGTCGCCCTCGCCGGTAATCACCTCGCGCTGCTCGGCGCCGCCCTGAGCAAAGGCGCCGGCCTCGGCCTCCTGCACTACGCCGTCGAGCCCACCAAGGAAAAGGGCCAGACAGAGTTCATCCGGTGGATCGGCGGCGCCTTCGAAATCAACTGGTCCGTCAACCCGCACTGGGACGCCCAGTTCAAATCCTTGCCGAACCACCCCATCGCCCGCGGGGTGAAACCCTTCACGATTCGCGACGAATGGTACTTCAACATGCGCTTCGCCGAAGGGCAGAAGGGCGTGACGCCAATTCTCGTCGCGGTGCCGGACGCCTCCACCACTTCGCGGCCCGACGGTGCCCATTCTGGCAACCCGACGGTGCGTGCCGCGGTGGCGCGCGGTGAACCGCAAACGGTCTCGTGGGCCCACGTCCGGCCCGACGGCGGTCGCGGCTTCGGTTTCACCGGCGCGCACTACCACGCGAACTGGGGCAACGACGATTTCCGGAAGCTCGTGCTCAACGCGATCCTCTGGATCGCCAAGGTGGAAGTTCCCGCCGGCGGCGTGGAGTCGCACCCCACGCCGAAAGATCTCGCCGCCAATCTCGATCCAAAACCCGCCGCCAAAGGCAAGGCGCCGAAGAAGGCCGACGCGAAATAGCCTCACTCCGGCCCGCCCCGATACGTCTTTTCGCCCACGTTCACCGCGAAGGGCAGCCGGTTTTCCTTCGGCGGCACCGGGCAGGTCGAGTACGGCGTGAACGCGCACGGGGGATTTTCCGCCCGGTTGAAATCCAGCTCGATGGTGTCGCCCGTGGGCCGCACCGCGTAAAGATGGCGCCCGCCGCCGTACGTCTCCTTCCCACTGGTCGCATCCGAGATCACGAAGAACAGCGGCGCATCCGGTCCTTCGTCGATGGCCACCAATTCCATCGTCCGCCCGTCGCGGGTAAACACCGCCTTCCCCGCGACCAGTTCCGGCGACTGCTGACCGAGGATGTTCGCCACGGGCATCATCCTCGATTTCTCAAACGCCACCCAGCGCGCCTTGATTCGCCACGACGGATCGATCGGAAAATATTCAAGCCCGGCAAACCGGGTGCGCCGCACTGAGGCACTGTCCTTCACCCGTAGCGCCTTCTTCCCGCTGCGATCGATCGCGAACAGCGTGACCGTCCCAACCGTCACTCGGGTCGGCGGCGCTGCCGTGTCCCACTTTAATTCCACTGCTTTGATTTCCCGACCGTCCACCTGGGCCGCCACGCCGGCAGCGACGTCGAGGGACACCTTGCCATCCGCCGCGACCGTCACGGTGCCCAGCCGGGCCGGCCCTTTGGCAAGCACGACGTCGTTGCCGCGCGCACTGCCGACGGTGTTGGACCCGTCCTTCAAAAAGTGCAGCCCGATCAGCGTCAGCCAGCCGTCGGGCTTCGTAAGTTTGGCCACCCGTGTCGCCCGCCACGCCGCATCCTCCGCCCCCGGCGCGTCGGCCGCCGGCGCGAGCACGGCGCCGAGCAAACTCAAAATCAGTCGGCACAAAAATTTCATACAGTTAATCTTCTTCAATCCCGCCCCACGTCAACCGGCGGCACAAATCACTTCAGGATCGAATACAGGCTCGCGTAATCGTCGGTCCACAACGGCGAATTCCGGTTGTCCGCCGGCGCCTCCGCCTTGTCGCGGATCGCGTCGAGGGCGGCGAAATCCTTGTTCCGCGTCACCAGAATCCACGTCGTGGCATAGAGCCACCAGTCGGCCTCATTGTCGTCCGAGATGCTGGTCGCCGTCATCCCAAAATGAGCGGCGAGTTTCTCGACGACCGGCCGGAGATCGAGATAGCGGTTGGAGATGTGGACCGCGAGCACGCCGTCCGGTTTCAGCTGCTTCAGATAGATTTGAAACGCCTCTGTCGTCAGCAGATGCACCGGGATGGCGTCGCTGCTGAACGCGTCCAGCGCCAGCAAATCGAAATTCTGGGTTTGGGCCGCGAGCACCTCCCGCTCCATCACGAGGCGCGCATCGCCCATCAGCACGTCGACCTTCGCCTGGCAATATTCCAGGTATTTGAACTGCTCGCGGGCCAGCTGCTCAACCGCCGGGTTGATTTCGTAGATCCGCAGGTAGTCGCCCTTGCGCCCATAGGCCGCGAGCGTGCCCGTGCCGAGGCCCACCAGGCCCAGCCGGCGCGGACCCTGCGGAAGTTGGTTGATTGCCAGGCCCACTCCGCTGGCGTCGCCGTAATAGGTTGTCGGCATCACCGACTTCTCCGGTTTCATGAACTGGATGCCATGGGTCGTCGCGCCGTGCAGCAGCAGGCGGTAATTGTCCTCCTCGTCGCCCGGCAGATAATCGAGCACCTTCAGCGTGCCGTAAAAATTCCGCGACGCACTCAGGGTCTGCTCCGTGCGGCTGCTCCAATTCGTCACAAACACCGCACCCAGCGCCACGCTGAAGGCCATGACAAACCCCGCCATCCGCGGCTGCCACTCGGAAGCGATCCGCATCTGCCGCAGATTGAACGTGCAGCCGACAAAGGCCAGGACGGCTCCGATGATGTAGAGCGCGCGGTCCTGGAAAATCGCGAGATACTCCGCCTTGAAGCCCGCGGAATCGTCGAAGCGCGTTCGCAGCAGCGGCACGACCACCGTGACCAGGACGACTCCAATCGCCGCCGCCAGGGTGATTTCGCGGCTGCGATGCCGGAAGCAAAGGATTCCCAGCATATAGCTCAGCAGCCAGAGTCCGAGTTGCACCTCGCGGTAGTCGTTGAACAGCGCCGGCGCCACGATCGCGACGAGGAATCCTCCGAGGGCGCCGCCAAACGAGATGAACAGAAAATAAGACGTGAGCTGCCGCGGCGGCGGCTTCAGCCGGTAGAGTTCACCGTGACACACCATGCAGGCCACCAACAGCGTCGCCGTGTAGCTGATGATCTGCAGTCGCATCGGAGCGTCCGTGCCCGCCGGCAGGACCTGCGACACGACCGCCATGCCCACCACGAGCAAAGCCGTGCAGAGGCCGCGATGATACCAGCGCGCGTGATCAAAACAGACGATGAATGTGAGCAGGTACAGGGCCAGCGGCAGCACCCACAGGAATGGAATCACCGCGACCTCCTGGCACAGCTTGTTGGTCGTCGCCAACAGGAGCACCGATGCGATCATCGGCAGCACCACCCAGAGCAGCCTGTCGGTCGAGGAAACCGGCTCGGCCTCGCCAGACGTGGTTTCCGCTGCAGCTGGATCGGCGACGACCACCGCCGTGGCATTTTTCCAACGGAGGAACGCACAGTATCCGCAGAAGATCACAAACAACGCCAGGCCCCCGGACCACAGGTTTGCCTGCACCTGGCGCGAAAATTTCACTTCGAAATACGCCGGGTAGCTGAGCAGCGCCAGCAACGAGCCCACGTTCGACAGGGCGTAGAGCCGGTACGGCGACACGCCCGGGTTGAGCTGGCTGAACCACTGCTGCATCAGCGGTCCGGTCGACGACAGTACAAAGTACGGCAGCCCGATGGTCGCGGTCAGCAACAGCAGAATCCGCCAGTTGGGATCACCCGCGACGTGATCCTTCCAGGCATCCGACGGCGTGATTGGCAGCAGCGCGAGCGACAGCCCGAGCAGCACAAAATGCAAAATCACCTGCCGCCGCGGCGTCAGGCGCGTCGAGGAGAAATGGGCGTAGGCGTAGCCGCCCAGCAGCAGAGTTTGAAAAAAAAGCAGGCAGGTCGTCCAGACGCCCGGCCCACCGCCGAACCACGGCAGGATATATTTCCCAATCAGGGGCTGCACCTGAAACAGGAGAAAGGCACCCGTGAAGATGGAGAGCGCAAAGGGAAGCATGGAGAGCAAAGTGGCTTGCGGGAAGGATGAGGCTGGTACGGAAAGACTGGTGACGGCGTGCATGACGGACGACATCGCGTTTCGATGCAATGCCGGCGTGAGCTCACCACGGCCCGCGCACCTGTCCAAGCCTTCCGCCGCGCCATTGGTGCCCGCCGCCGACGCTCTGGCGCCGTGCCCACGCCGCGCTCCCGCGCCAGCGCCGTCCCGGTTTTCACCGCCGACCGCGCTTGTCATCCCTTAAACGACAAGTTTCCAAGGTCCAACAATGGTCGCCACCCCATCTTGTCACCTAATGGGTGACAAGAGGGGCCGATAAATAAGATCGGGTTGGCGGGTGTCGATTCAACCTGACGACGGGGGCGCGGGGCCGGCGGCGCGGGGTCCGCACTTGGTTGGAAATTGCTCTGGCGTGATTGCGCGTTTTCCGCGATTCTCTCCGCGAATGGCGACTTCCAAGAAAACCATCGCCAAGAGCGCGAAAGCCCACCGCGGTGCCAAGCCCGCCGCCCCGCTCACGCTCCGCGAGCTGAATCGCGCCCTGCTCGGGCGCCAGCTCCTGCTCGCCCGCGGCAAACTCGCCGCGCCGGCGGCGCTCGAGCGCATCGCCGGTCTCCAGGCGCAAATGCCCGGCCCGCCGTATGTCGGACTGTGGTCGCGGCTCGCCGACTTCGACCGTCGCCCGCTGGCGGACGCCCTCGTCGCCCGCACCGTCGTCCGCGCCCCGCTTTTTCGCGGAACACTCCACGAAGTCAGCACGGCGGACTACGCCCGGTTCCGCGCGGTGGTCGCCCCCGTGCTGCACCGCGCATTTGCGGGGATGAACGCGGACCGTCTGAAGGGCATCGATGCAGTCGCCCTTTCCGAGGAGGCCCGCCCGTTTCTGCAGGGGTCGCCCCGCACGCAGGACGACGTGCGGAATTTCCTCGGTTCGCGCCACCCGGAACTCGATCTCCGCATGCTCGGTCACGCCGTTCGGCTGCATCTGCCGATGGTGCAGGTGCCCGAACCCTTCGCGGGCTCCTGGAATTATCCGGCGATGCCACGTTTTGCCCTCGCGGACGCCTGGATTGGCCGGCCGCTGGCGACCGCGACCGCACCCGACGAGCTCATCCGGCGCTACCTCGCCGCCTTCGGCCCGGCCACGGCCCGCGACTTTCAGACGTGGTGCGGTCTCTCCGGGATGGCCGCGGACTTCGAGCGCCTCCGCCCGGAACTGAGGGTGGTGACCGACGAGGAGGGTCACGAGCTGTTCGACCTGCCCGGGGCGTTGCGGCCCGACGCCACCACTCCCGCGCCGCCCCGCTTTCTTCCCGAGTTCGACAACGTGCTGCTGGCCCATCACGACCGGAGCCGGATCATCGCAGAGGAGCACCGGGCGAAAGTGTTTCTCCCCGGCCTGCGCGTCGAACCCACGTTTCTCATCGACGGTTTCGTCGCCGGCACGTGGGACAACGTGCGGCTAAAAAAGGCCGTGACGATGATCATCAAGCCCTTCGATCCGATTCCCCCCAAGGCGCGCGACGCCCTCCTGGCCGAAGCCGAGCGCCTGACCCGCTTCCTCGAGCCCGACGTCGAAACGTGGACGGTAAGCCTCGCGGGACACAGTTAGAGTATTACTCGGTTCGGTTCGATGGCGGCGGGGTGCCGGCGCACCTTTCGGTTCCGCAAAGCATAACCATCGATCCGCGTCCCAGTAAAAAACTGGAACCTTCACGATTAGTCGTGAGTCTCCGGTCAGTGTGCCCCATTTTCCACTCATGAAACACGCGTGGGTTCGACTCGCCGCCGGCCTGGCTTTTGCCGGCCTCGCCGCGATCGCGTCGGCCAACGAGCTCCGCTTTTCCGTTTCAATCGAACCGGCCGAGCGCGCCGCCGGCGGCCTCAACCGCCTGACCTCCGATCAAGTGGCGGTGCTCGACGCGTTTGTCCGACGCGACACCATCACGCGCGGCAGCCCGACGCCGATCGAGCCGGCGACGAAAGAGGAGAAGCCAAGTCCCACGTTCTCGCAGCGACTCACCGCCAACGAGCGCCAGACCGCCGGATTCGCCACCCTCACGCCGGCCGAGCTCACCCAGCTCGATGCCATCATCGCACGCCATCAGAACGCCCGGCTGGCGCGCACGCTGCTCGCGCCGCCGACGTTCATCACGCACCGCGACCGCATCACCCTCAGCGAGCGAAAAAAGGAGCGGCAGATCCACGGGTCGTTTTCACTGAGCTACGGGGTTGGCAGCGGGGGTTACAGCGAGAAGAGCGGCTCGATGGTCCTGAACCTCGAGGATCCCGCCAAAGGCTATTCGATCAGCATTGGCTACTCTGAAACGCACACCAAGGGCGGCGTGCCGTATTACCTGTATCGCGACCCGCTTGACGACCGCCTGCGCCACCCGCTCGACGATCCGTTCCGGCCGTAGCCGCATCGACGCACCTGCCGGGCGGGCGGGGTGTCTCCCGCGGCTTACCGCAAAACCCCGTCGTGCAGGAAGAGACTGCGGTTTGTCTTCGTCGCGTAAGTGGCGTTGTGCGTCACCAGCACCAGCGCCGTGCCAGTCTCGCGACAGAGCCCGAGCAATAACTCGATGACGGCGTCACCGGTGTGCTCGTCGAGATTCCCCGTCGGCTCGTCGGCGAGAATGCACGCCGGTCTCGTGACCATCGCCCGGGCAACCGCGGCACGCTGCC
>SXGU01358000.1_pt1 | contig 11529 bp, 8 predicted proteins | sample 3174531 | NCBI WGS metagenome assembly SXGU01 (sample SAMN11356863, study PRJNA531348) | freshwater metagenome | isolation source: freshwater sample F1-140 | place: China: Fuxian Lake, Yuxi | collected 2017-12-25
CGGCGTCAGCCCCCCGGTGCGTTCGTGACGGAACCGGGGGGCTGACGCCGCCCCGCTCGCCTGTTTCATTTAAGCGGATTGCTGATATTCTTCGTCGTAGTGCTTCGGGCGCGACGCCACATCCGAAAAGACACTAATCATGAATGTTTTCTCCCGCAGAACGTTTCTTCGAGGCGTTGGAGTCTCGATGGCCTTGCCGTGGTTTGAGTCGCTGACCGTGTGGGGGGACGATGAGTCCGGCAAGCGAGCCAGTCAGGCTCCGATTCGCACCGCTGTACTGTTCTCCGGCAACGGATTCCACAGCAAAGAATGGTGGGCGAAGGGGGAAGGGGCGGGCATGGAGCTTGGCCAGGTGCTCGCGCCATTGCACGACTTCCGCCAGAAGCTGCTGTTCATTCGCGGGCTCTACAACGAGCAGGCGTTGAAGGGAAACATCCACAGCTCGCAAACCGGCAATCTGTTGTCAGGCGCACCGCTCGCGCCGGGTGGCGAGATTCGGTCGGGGACCAGCTTCGACCAGCTCATCGCTCAGAAGTACGGCCGCAACACGAAAGTCCCCAGCCTCGTGCTCGGCTGCGAGAAGGCGAATCCGTCGGTCCACAAAAACTATTCGATGCTCTACAGCTCGCACATCTCGTGGAGTTCTCCGACCACGCCGACCCCGCTAGAAGTTTATCCCGCGTTGGCTTTCGATCGGCTCTTCAAGGACGAAGTGCAAAAGGGCGACAAGAGCGTGCTCGATGCGGTGCTTGCCGATGCGAACGATCTGCGGCGAGATATCAGCAAGAACGATCAACGAAAGCTCGACGAGTACCTCGATTCGGTACGCGACGTCGAACAACGGATCGAGCAATCCGGCAAGCGCGGCGAGCTGCAAGGTTGGCGGCCGACGCTCGACAAGCCGAACATCCCGCGTCCCGCCGACGGAATTCCGCAGGACGTTGCCGAACACATGAAGCTGATGTGCGACATCATGGTGCTCGGCTTCCAGACCGACACAACTCGCGTCTGCACGCTGAAGCTCAACAACGATCATTCGTCGCTGCGATTCCCGAATCTCGGCGTCGATTACATGATCCATCACTTGCTGTCGCACTCGGACGGAGCGGATTGGCTCAAGGTCAATCGGTTCTTCCTGGAGCAACTCGGTTACATCGCCAAGAAGCTCGACGCGATTCAAGAAGGCGAGCGGACGCTGCTCGACAATTCGATGATCATGTATTGCTCAAGCATGATGACCGGCCACCACGATGCGACGCAGCTTCCGGTCGTCGTGCTCGGCGGTGCCGGCGGCCAGATCAAGGGTGGCCGAGTACTCGACTACCTCGGCAAACCCGATCGCCAGATGTGCCGGCTGTTCCTCTCGCTGATGAACAAGACCGGCCTGCACGCCGAGAAACTCGGAGACGCGAGCCAGCCGCTGGCCGAAGTGTGATCGCCTGTAGCCGGAGTCGTGAGACTTCGGTTCGGCCAAGTCCTTCGGTCCCGAATTCTCACGAATTCGGCTACGCCAAGATGTCATTGATCACGCTGCCGGCGACATCGGTCAGTCGAAAATCTCGGCCGTTGAAGCGGTAGGTTAGATTCTCGTGATTCAGGCCCATCAGGTGCAGCAGAGTCGCATGCAGATCATTGACGTGGACTTTCTTTTCGACCGCCTTATAGCCGAAAGGATCGGTCGATCCGTAATGCAGACCGCGCTTCACGCCGCCGCCGGCCATCCAGATGGTGAAGCCGTTCGGGTTGTGGTCGCGTCCCTTTGCGCCTTGAGAATCTGATGTGCGGCCGAACTCGCCACCCCAGATGACGAGCGTGTCTTCCAGCAAGCCTCGCGTCTTGAGATCGGCCAGCAGCGCGGCGGCCGGCTGATCGGTGTGCAGGCCGTTCGAGCGGTGATTTGTCTGCAAGTCAGAGTGACAGTCCCACGGGACATCGTTGACACTGCCGTCACCGCCGACCCCTTTGCCGGCGAAGATCTGCACGAAGCGGACGCCTCGTTCCACCAATCGCCGAGCGATCAAGCATTGCCGTGCGAACGTGGCGCACTCCGGCTTATCGAGGCCGTATTGCTTGTGAGTCACTTCGGACTCCTTCGCGATGTCGAGCGCTTCGGGGGCGGCCATCTGCATGCGATAGGCTAGTTCGTAGGAGTTGATCCGAGCAGCGAGATCGGCTTGCGTCGCGCGAGTCGCAGCGTGCTCTTGGTTCAACGTGCGAATCAGTTCGAGCTGTGCTCGCTGTTGCGCGTCGCTGTGTTTTCCGTCGCGGGCGAGGTTGTCGATCGCCTCTTTGCGGCGGGCGTCGAGCGTCAGAGCTTGATAGGTCTTCGGCAGGAATCCGGCCGACCAGATTTGGTCATCGCCGCGCGGCCGAGTGTCATGCAGTACGACGTAGGCCGGCAAATCCTGGTTCTCGGCACCGAGTCCATAGGTCATCCAGGCTCCCATCGCCGGCAGGCCGGGGCGATTCGTGCCGCACATCAATTCGATGGCCGCTGGAGCGTGATTGTTCTGTCGCAGATACATCGAATGGATGAAGGTCATCTCATCGACGTGCTGCGACAGGTGCGGAAAGATGTCCGGCACCCAGGTGGCCGATTCGCCATGCTGCCGCCACTCGAACGGCGACTTGAGGCACTTGCCGCTGGTGGTAAAGAAGCCGGTCTTGGGGTCCGCTCCGGCGAGATCCTGGCCGTCGCGTTTTTGCAGTTCAGGCTTGTAATCCCAGGTGTCGACTTGCGAAGGACCACCGGTCATGAAAAGCCAAATCACGGACTTCGCCTTCGCGACAAAGTGCGGCTGCTTCTGAGCCAGCGGATTCGCACTCGTCTCTTGGTTGAGTAGCGAAGCCAGCGCAAGTGAGCCGAAGCCGAGGCCGGAGTCTTGGAGGAAGCGGCGGCGTGTGGGGAGTTGAATCATGTTTGTTTTTGGCAAATTCATGGGGCACAGAATCATGAAGACATGATTTTGTGAACCATGATTTTGCCACCCTTCTTCTAGTCCACGTAAACGAACTCGTTGAGGCAGAACAAGACTTGGCAGAATTCTGTCAGGGTGACGTTGGCGTCAGCCTGTTGAGTGATGAAGGCGAGCATCCGGTCGCGTTCTTCTTTTGATGGCTGTCGGGCGAATGCGAATTGATAGGCTCGATCAACGGCGGTTTCGAGCGGTACGTCGGCGGAAGGCCGAATGCGGGCGACGAGCTTTTCGGCCTGCTGGCGGACGAACGGCGAGTTCATCATCGTCAGCGCCTGTGTGGGCAACGTCGTGCTGACTCGTTCGCCGATGCTTTGCGTAGGCTCGGGCGCGTCGAACATTGTCATAAAGGGAATCAACTCACTTCGTTTCACGCGGAGGTAGACGCTGCGGCGCGGCGTGTTGTCGAGCAGGCTGGGGCCGTACATCGTTGTGTCGAGCGATCCGCCGACGGCCAGCAGCGAGTCGCGGATGATCTCGGCTTCCAGGCGGCGTGGCTTGTGATGCCAAAGAAAGCGGTTCTGCGAGTCGATCTTCAGGTTGTCCGGCGAGGCGTCGTTGGATTGCTGATAGACCGCCGTGAGCATCATCGCCTTGTGCAACGGCTTGAGCTTCCAGCCTCCTTTGACGAATTCGGCGGCGAGCCATTCGAGAAGCTCTGGATGAGTGGGCCGTTCGCCTTGTGCTCCGAAGTCGTTCGAGGTGCCGACGATCCCCTCACCGAAATGATGCTGCCACAGCCGATTGACCATCACACGAGCCAACAGCCCACCCGCACCTAATTCGGCGTCGGTCATCCAATTTGCGAGACCAATACGCGGGTCGATCGACGATTTGCCCGCCGCTGGCTTCGGCAGCCAGCGAGCTTCTTTGTCAGCAGCGGTCGCGACGACTTGGAGGAAACTCGGCTCGGCCTTGCCTTGTTTGTTATCGACCTCGCCGCGACGCAGCAGGAAGACATCCTGTCCTCCGGCGATCGTGGTGTAGACCTCGGTCAGCGGCGGTCGCGGTTCGCGGTTCGCGTGATCGCGCACGGTGTTGAAGACCTTGGCGGTCTCTACATCGAATGGGCTGAACCAGCGGGCCAGCGGTTCGCGTGCGGATTCAGGGATTTGATTGTTGTTGGCGGCCAGCGTCGCACGGATCTCGGCGAGATGTTGCGGTGCGACGTCGCCTGCCCAGGTGGCGGGGTTGGCTTCGGTGCTCGTTCCGAAGCGGACTCGGCCGATTCCCTGGTCTCGGAAGTTCAATTCAAAAGTCAGTTCGGTGCCGCTCGCGAAACCGGGAAGGCCCCCTTCAATCTCGAAGATCGCGGCGTTGTCTTTGCCGGCGTTGACTCGCACGACCCAGGCGGTCGCGGGCTTGCCATCGACGGCGTTTGCCAAAGGTTGATTGGCGTCCTCAAACGCGGCGAAAACCGGTTTGAGTTTCAATTCAATCGGCTTCTCTTTTTCGGCGGCGGTACGATCGAGCGGGCGGGCCGTGACCTTTAGTTCCAGCAACTCGAAGCTGCCGTCGCCACTGACGCCGGGGCCGCGCTTTGGCAACGACTTCTCGGTGAAGGCATCGAGTCGCAATGACGTGAGGTTCTTCTGAAACGTGTGCGTCGTGATGGTGTATTCCTCGGCGGCTCTCGCGGCACGTTTGCGGCGGCGAGCGTTGGATTCGATCGCGAAACTTCCGTCGTGGGCCACGATCCCGTTGGGGAGCATCTTCAACCACGAACGCTCGGCCTCGACCGTCACCGGTTCGAGCACTTGCCAGCGCGGCGTCTCCGGCTGTTTGGGGAGTTCCGTCTTCTGCCATTCGGCAAAGCGTTTCGGCAGTTCTTCGGCCGCAAACTTTTTAAGTGCTGCATTGAGCGGTTCGCCTTCCGCGCGGTGTTTCTCGACAGCACGCTGAGTGGCCTCCGGATCGGGGTCATACGTTTTGGAGCCGTGCGCGGTGCGTGCGAGCGAGGCCGCGACGCCGTAATAGTCCTGGGCCGGGATCGGATCGTACTTGTGTTCGTGGCAGCGGACGCAGCCGAGCGTCAGGCCGAGCATCGAACCGCCGATCGTCATGATCATGTCGTCGAGCTGGTCGTATCGAATCCGCTCAACCGTCTTCGCAGTAATCTGGCCGGGATATGGTCCCGCGACCAAGAAACCGGTGGCAGCCGCGCCGCGATAGTCGTCCGGCAGGAGCTTGTCTCCGGCGATCTGCATTCGCACGAACTCGGTGAAAGGCATGTCGCCGTTGATCGCACGGATGACCCAGTCGCGGTAGTGATACGCGCCGGGGCGGAAGCCGTCGAACTCGTAGCCACCACTCTCAGCGAATCGGGCGACGTCGAGCCAGTGCCGGCCCCAACGCTCGCCATAGCGTTCGGATTGCAGAAGTTCATCGATAACTTTCTCGAAGGCGTTCGGCGAGGCGTCCTGCACGAACGCGGTGATCTGTTCTGATGTCGGCGGCAGTCCAATGAGATCGAAGTACGCTCGGCGGATCAGCTTCTCTTTGCTGACGGGGCCGTTGGGACGCAGTGACTTCTCTTCGTGCTTGGCCGCGACGAAACGGTCGATGGCCGTGCGGCTCCAGTCAGCGTTCTTCACGTCTGGCGGCGTGATGTTTTTGAGCGGCTGGAACGACCAGAACTGACGGCCTTCTTCGAGGTTGATCACTCGCTTCGCCGCTCCGGGCTTGCGACCTTCGCGCGGATCGGGAGCCCCCATGTCGATCCACTTGGTGAAGTCGGCAATGATCTCATCCGACAGCTTTCCGGTTGGCGGCATCTCCAGGCCGTCGTATTTCAACGCTTTGACCAACAGGCTGTCGGCCCCTTTGCCTTTGACGATGACTGAGCCACTCTCGCCGCCATCCAGCAACCCTTCGGCCGAATCGAGGTACAGCTTTGCCTTCAGCTTCTTGGCGACGCGAGCCTCGTCCGAATGGCACGAGTAGCAATGCTGCGCCAGCACCGGGCGGATCTTCTGCTCAAAAAACTCGATCCCTTTGGGGTCGGGGGCTTGAGCCTTGGCGAGCGTAGGGGCGATGAGCGATGTCGCGAAGAACAACGCGGCGACGGTCGAAAAGGGGGGCGGTTTCATCATGGCTGAGATTTCAAACGGTTGTTGGTGCGTTGGCAATGATGAACGAGAGAGTGATTTTGGGAAAGTGAGGCTTCCGTGTGTGAAGCTCAATAATGCTTTGGGTGCGGCAAAATGTTCCGGCATAGCCGCAGTACCGCGACCGTTAGGGAGCGGCCCGATCGTCAGACGGATCGGCCGCTCCCTAACGGTTGCGGTACGGTTTGCATGCCCTCGATCCGTCGTCCTCGTGGGAATTCACCGAGCCAGCACAATACACTCATCCCGCGAGCAGCTTGAGATCGAACCTCGATTCCTGGGAGACGTATCAATGCGGACTTTCATCCTCATCGCAGTGGCGGTGTTGTTCGGCGGTTCGGCCAATGCCGACGAGGCGTTTCCGGGACATCGCGTCGTTGGCAACACCTACTATGTCGGCTCGAAGGCTCTGGCGACGTATTTGATCACGACGCCCGAAGGGCACATCTTGATCAACAGCGGCTTTGAGGAAACCGTGCCGCTGATTCGCGCGTCGGTTGAGTCGCTCGGCTTCAACATGCGTGACGTGAAGATCATCCTGGCGAGCCATGCTCATTCGGATCACGTTGCCGGGCACGCTCTGCTGAAAGAGCTGACGGGGGCGAAGGTCTTCGTCATGCGCGGCGACGATGGCGTGATCTCATCCGGCGGCAAAGGGCAGTACCTCTACGAAGACAGCCTCTGGAAAGAGTGCGAAGTCGATCGCGTGCTGAAGGATCGTGACGAAGTGAAGCTCGGCGGCACGACGCTGGTGGCGCGTCTGACTCCCGGGCACACGCGCGGTTGCACGACTTGGGCCTGGAGCGAGACAGACGGAGACAAGAATTTCAACGTCGTCGTCATCGGCAGCCCTAACGTCAATCCTGGATATCGGCTGGTCGAGAACAAAGAGTATCCGGAGATCGCCGCCGACTACGCCAAGACGTTTGAGGTTCTGAAGTCGCTCCCCTGCGACATCTTCTTGGGCGCTCACGGCGACTATTACGGGATGCTCGCCAAGTACGAACGCTTGAAGGATGCCGAGAAGAATCCGTTCCGCGACCCCGATGGCTATCGGGACTATGTCGAACTGAAAGAGAAGGCGTATCGGAAGACGCTGGCTGAGCAGCTCAAACAGAAATCCAACCCCTGATTCGTCGGGCCGCTTCCTTTTAAGCCGGGCTAGCGAGGTCATGCCGTGTCCGTTGCCCAACAGCCTGCGCCTACGAATGTTCGCTGGAGCGTGTTCTCGCTGGCGTTCGCGACTTCGGCGTTGCTGTATCTGCACCGGTATGTGTTCGCGTTCATCAAGCCGACGCTGGCGGAAGAATGGGGCTTGAGCAACTCGGAGTTGGGACAACTCGATAGTGCGTTCTCGGTGTGCTACACGCTGTTCCAGTTTCCGCTGGGAGTCCTGGCCGATGTGCTGGGAGTTCATCTGCTGCTGACAGGTTTGATCCTGGTGTGGTGCGGCGGCATGGGTTTGATGGCGTGGGCTCCGTCAGTGAAGTGGCTGTGGATTTCGCGAGCGACCTTGGGAACCGGGCAATCGGCGGTCTATGCGTGTCTGAACCGCGTTGCCGGGTTGTGGTATCCGCCGGCGATCCGCACGACTCTGCAAGGTTCGGTCGGAGTCCTGGCGGGACGACTGGGGGCGCTGAGTTCGTCGGTGGTGTTCTCGACTTTGTTGGTCGGCATGTGGGGACTGAATTGGCGCATGGCCGTTTGGATTCTGGTCGCGGTCGGGATCGGAACCCTGTTGCTGTTTGCGATCGTGTTCCGCAACTCACCGCGAGAACATCCTGGCGTCAACGAGGCCGAAGCCACGCTGATTGAAGGAGACCGACCCCCCATCGGCCTCCAAGGGAAGAAGGAATCGCCCGGCACGATGGCTCTGCTGCGGACGATGACGCCCCGTTCGATCATGAATCTGATGTGGCTCAGCCTGCAAAACGTGCTGAGCACGTTCGCGGACAACATCTACTCGAATTGGATTCCGTTGTTTCTCTCACAAGTGCATGGACTGAAGTTCGCACAGATGGGTTTGTATTCGGCCCTGCCGCTGCTGGGTGGCGCGCTGGCGGGTGTGACAGGCGGGATGCTCAATGATTACTTGATCGCGCGGACCAACAACCGCCGTTGGTCGCGAGCGGGGGTGGCGATGGTCGGCAAAGGTCTGGCTGCCGTGCTGATGTTTTTGGCGCTGCTCGATTACGACCGGCCGTATGCGTTCTGCTTGTATCTGTTCTTCGTGAAGCTCTTCGGTGATTGGAGCCTGACGACCTCGTTGGGTGTCGTATCGGATATCGGCGGCAAAGCGACGGCGTCTGTCTTCGCGTTTTCCAACACGGTGGCCGGGATCGCGATCATCACCGCGCCGCTCGTCTTCGGTTACGTTGCCGAGCACTACGGCTGGAGGCCGGTGTTTGTGATTGTCGGCGCGACGTATGCGCTGTGTGCTCTGTCGTGGCTGGTCATCGACTGCACGATCCCCGTTGTGCGTGAGGCGGACGATTCGTAGACCGGACGCCTACGTCCGATCGCAGTTCGTGCATGGAGACCGGACGTGGGCGTCCGGTCTACTTCTCTTCCGCCATCAACATGGCTTTTAACTTCAGTACGCGGCGCTGGCCGTCATCGACTGCCTTGTCATCCTGGCCGTCTTGGATCACGAGCAGCCAGAGATTGATGGCTCCCTCTAGCATGTCCTTCCGCTGGTTCGCATATTGCGGCGGCAGTTCGCCAGTGGCATAGGAATCCAAGCCCCGAGCGCGGGCGATCAAGAAGCGACGTTGCTCGTCGATGTCGTCTTCTTCCCACGGCTTCTCCGGACGAGCTTCATAGTCGAGCAGAATCCGCTTCGCGTCTTCCGCCGCTTTGAGATCCGGCCAACGCTGCATCGTCCCCTGCAACTGCATCAAGCCGGAGTACAGAGTCTTGGGATCTTTGAGTCGCGACTGTCCCTCGGCAAGCAGCGACTTCGCCCACTCTTCACGAGTTGGCGTTGCGTCGGGACCGATGCGGCTGGCGGGATGTTTCGCCGCCAGCTTCCGCCGATCCGCCGCGCCGGCATCGAGCCACTCGATCACCTCCGACAACGTCTTGGCATCGGGAATTCCATGTCCAAGTTTCTCAACAGTCGTGGCCTTCGTGCGCACGCCCATTTCGGCCAGCATCGGGCCACGGAAGCGTTCGACTTCGCCTCGATTGAAGTCCCCCGTGCCGGTGATCATCGCCACGCTCAGTCGGTCCATGACGCGATGCCGCAGCCACGGCTCTTCACGCAGGTCGCCTCCCGCACAGACGGGGATCACTCCGCCAAAAAGTTCGGGGAGCGCGAAGGTGATGCCGCAGGCGACTCGGCCTCCGCCGGAGAATCCCGCGAGATACGTTCGATCGGCGTCGATGCGATGTCTCCGACGGAGATCATCCAGCACGTCGAGCACGATGCGGATGCGGCGCGGCATCGGCGTGTTGTTCCCGGCGTTGTAGGGACTCGCGAAGGCGATCCCTTTTTGCTGGCAGACCGATTGCAGCGAGCCCCAACCGGCCGGTTGGTCTCCCGCCGAGATGAATAGCACCAGCGCCATTCCGGGATCGGCCGGCTCGGCAGTCTTTGATTTCACTTTGGTCTTGGTTTTTGAAGCCGCTGGCTTCGCCGCCGCAGGCACGAACGCTTCATACCGCTGCTTGGTCGAATCGTATCCCTCCAGCCATTCGGCCGGCGGATTCGTCACGCTCTGATTGGAGTTCGCGAAGACCCAATCCAGCCGAGTCGCCTCGCGGACGGTGACTTCCTTCTGATAGCCGAAGTCCTCGGCAATCAGCGAGCGGCCGAAGGACACAACAGCGAGAATGAGACCGAGCAGTCGCAATCGAACAGGCGAGCCGATGGGCGTTAGCCCTCGGACAGTCCGGGGACTGACGCCCTCCGGCTCGCCATGAGTTTTTGCGCGGCGAGAAAATCGGAAGCGTTTGGAGAGCATGGTGTGCCAATCACGCTGGAGCAGAATGTGAATTCGCATGAACAAAGACCGCCGTCCCGTAGGCGAGCAACTCCGTGATCCCCGGCGAGACTTCGGTGGCATCGTAATGCGCACCGATGATGGCGTTCGCTCCCAGTTCGCTCGCATGTTTGAGCATCTGGTCGAAAGCGTCCGCTCGCGCCTTTTCGCACAGATCCTGGTAGGCCGTGACTTCGCCGCCAAAGAAACTTTGAATCCCGGCGCTGAAGTTTCCCACCGCACTGCAAGACCGGACCACCAGCCCGCGAACCAGTCCCATGTTTTGGCGGACTCGATAGCCCAGAATATAGAAGGCCGTGGTCACCAGCTTCGGATCAATTCGACTCATGTTGGCTTCCTGTAGCCACGTTCGCCAGAACGTGGGGAGTCCACCCGCTTGCCCACGTTCTGGCGAACGTGGCTACGGATCGGCAACCGCTTTACTTTTCCTCAAGATACGGCCGAGTCAACTCCGCGCGGACTTTATAGCCCTCCGCGTTGTGGTGCAGTTTGTCGGCGACGAATAGTTCGCCTCGCGGCATTCCATCGGGGCCGATGAACGCATCCCATGCATTGATGTAAACCATGTTTTTGCCGGCGGCGATCTGTTCTTGGATGAGCTGATTCCCTCGCTTCTGTTTCTCAGCCTGAGTCCACCGCGCCGGAGCGGGTTGCATCGAGAAGTACGCGATCCGCGTCTCCGGCAGAGCGGCCCGCACTTTGACGACGAACGCTTTGAAGTCGTCGGCCACTTGTTCGGGAGTCTTTCCGGCGTTGATGTCGTTGCCTCCCGATTGCAGCACGATCAGCTTGGGCTTGTACGGCACGACGATCCGATCCGCGAAGTAGGTGGCATCGGCAATCTGCGAACCGCCAAACCCACGGTTGATCACCCGATGATTCGGAAAGTCCTTCTCCAACGAGGTCCACAGCTTGATGCCCGACGCTCCGATAAACAGCACGCCCCCTGACGGCGGTGCGTTCTTCTTGTCCGCCGCTTCAAAAGCTTGGATGTCCTTTTCCCACTTCGCGCTGGGCGATTTATCCTGAGCCTTCAGCGGAGCGACCACAAAGACCAACGCCAACAGCAACCATTGAGCGACACATATTCTCATTTCGGTTCTCCGGAAGAGGATTTGACTATGGCCGGGTGCGGGAAAAGGTAAAGGCCGTGTCGTCATCGCGTCGAGTGAAACGAAACATGGCGGCAAGTCGAACTGTGCCATCAATGGATCGTCCGTGTCTTCCGCCACAACGTGGCAGACCTATGTCAGCCCAGGCCATCGGCCTGGGCTGACAGGCCGCAACAAATTCAAAGCCCCAACGGGCAACGCCGTGAACGATTTGGCGTCGAAGAAAGTGGGGTTTCAGAAACGAAGGAGAGAAAAGAAAAGCCAGATTCCTAACAGGACCAACTGAAAACGCTTCAGTCAGAAAGGAATCTGGCTCATGGATCGAAGGCAG
>SXGU01131776.1_pt1 | contig 11528 bp, 11 predicted proteins | sample 3174531 | NCBI WGS metagenome assembly SXGU01 (sample SAMN11356863, study PRJNA531348) | freshwater metagenome | isolation source: freshwater sample F1-140 | place: China: Fuxian Lake, Yuxi | collected 2017-12-25
ATGGAACACGGATGACGCAGATAAGACGGATTTACACGGATTTTTTAGAATATTCTGCGCTTTTAATCAGTGATTATCCGTTCTATCTGTGTCATCCGTGTTCCATTAATCATTTTTAACATACGCTGAGTAGTTACGTTTTTTCTTCGTGCTCTTCGTGCCTTCGTGGTGAATAGTAATTTTTAAGCATCTATTTGTTTCTCGACATCCCGCATTTGATTCCGCTGTTGTCATTAAACGCAGCCTGAAACAGGCTCACTCGTGAACTGCCACCGCCTTTTCGCGGCCCACCTTTTTTAGAAAAGGCGCAACCGCCAACGAAGCCAAGAAAATAAGCGCAATAACGTGGAACAGGTTATTAAAAGTCATCACTTCCGCTTCCCGTAAGGCCAGTCCGGTGATTTGCTTTAAGGCGGCCAAATCGGGATGAGGTAAATTCATCTGCGCCATTGCTGCGCTTAATTCTTCCAGCCTATGCTGCGCCTGATAATTCGTTGCGGTAACCGATTCGCGCAATGCCGCGTAATGGGCTTTAGTCAAATAAATCATCTGGGTATTGGCGACCGCCAAGCCGATTGCGCCGCCCAGATTGCGCATCAGATTATAAAGCCCACTGGCGTTTTTGATTTCTTCGACCGGCAAGCGGCCTAAAGTCAGGGTGTTAATGGGCAGAAAGCACAGCATCAAGGCGCTGCCGCGAATGGCTTGCGGCAAAAAAAACTCCCAGTAACCGGATTCTCCGGTTAAATTGCCATTCAGCCATGATCCCAGTGCAAACAAGCCAAAGCCTAAACCCATCATCCAGCGCAAATCCATTTTTTTCTCCAACGGACCGGCTATAAACGCCGACAGCAATTGGAAGAGGCCGACCACCATTAAGTAATACCCGATTTGCAGGCTGTTAAGGCCTTTGACGCTGGACAGATAAATCGGCGTTAAATAAATAATGGTATAAAGGCCCACGCCCAGCACAAAACTGTAAGCGCAACCGACGGCAAAATTGATATTGCGAAAAGCATAAAGATCGATGATCGGATGAGGATTTTTTAACTCCCAAACCAGCATGGCGATGCCGCTGATCAAGGCGACAAGGCTCAAGGCGACGATCAGCGAGTCCTCAAACCACTGTTTGCTTGCGCCTTCTTCGAGTACGAACTGCATGCTGCCTAAAAACACCGCAATCAGGGCGATGCCGACAAAGTCGATTTTTTGCAGCAAGGCCCATTCCGGCCGATCAATATCAAGATACCGCCACACCGTGAAGCAAACGATGATGCCGGGGATGATGTTGATTAGAAACAATAACTCCCAGTTATAAGTTTCGGTCAGATAACCGCCCAGCACCGGGCCGATCGTCGGCGCCATGGTTACGATCAAGCCCAGTACGATGGACATGGTCGGTTGCAGACGTGGCGGAAATAAAATAAAAATCACGGTAAAGGTCATCGGAATCATCGCGCCGCCCAGAAAGCCCTGCAAACAGCGGAACACGATCATCGACGGCAAATTCCAGGCGAATGCGCACAGCAGGCTGGTCAAGGTAAATCCGCCTGCGGACAAGACATAGAGATAACGGGTTGAAAACACCCGGCCGAGCCAGCCGGATAACGGGATAATGATGACTTCGGCAATCAGGTAAGAGGTCTGCACCCAAGCGATTTCATCTTTGGTCGCGGATAATCCGGCCTGAATTTTCTGTAACGAACTGGCGACAATCTGAATGTCCAACACCGCCATGAACACGCCGACCGCCATGCTGAAAAAGCCTATCCACTGGCCCGGCGTCAGCGGTGTTTCCGAATGTGTGTCCGTCACGTGATTAATACACCTTGACTTTGACTTCAGCCGACAAACCCGGCCTTAGTAATTGACTGTTCTCAGCCGCATCGAAGGCTATTTTTACCGGCACCCGGCGCACGATTTTGGTGAAATTGCCGGTGGCGTTCTCTTCGGGCAGGATGCTGAATTCGGAACCGCTGGCCGGTGCAAAACTGTCTATTTTGCCGGTCAAGTCAAGATCGGGATAGGCGTCCACTTTGATCGTCACTGCTTGCCCTAAGCGCATGTGTTGCAACTGGGTTTCCTTGAAATTCGCTTCCACCCAGATATTACTGTTTTCAACCAGAGAGGCCAAGGCTACGCCGGGGCGAACCAATTGCCCGAGTTGCACGCCGCGATTGCCGATGATGCCGTCTATCGGCGCTTTCACTTGGGTATGTTCCAGGTCGATTTTCGCCAAGGTCAATTGCGCTTGAGCGTTCTCCAGGCGCGCTTGGGCTTCGGTGATTTCAATATCGAACGCGGCCAGTCGGCTGTTTTCGGCGCCGGCCGCCGCCTGAGAGCCTCTTAATTCGGCGGCGGCCTGCTTGGCTTCAGATTGAATCTTGTCCAGCGACTGCCGGGCCGCCGAGCCCCGGTCAATCAGGTTATGAAAACGCTGCAAATCTTGTTGAATTTGCTCTCGCCTGGCCTGTACCGCGGCTATGTCGGCGCCTGCGGTTTCGATATGCGCCCGTTGAGAGGCTTTCATTGCCCGCAGCCGTTCAATATGGGCTGTTTCTTCGTGGATGTAGGCTTCGGCCTGAATAACTTTGGCCTGATAATCCCGGTCGTCAATCGTCAGCAAAACGTCATTTTGCCTGACCGCCTGATTATCATTGATGGCTATGCTTGTTACATAGCCTTCTACTTTGGGACTGATTAACACGATATTGCTGTGCAGATAAGCGTCATCAGTCGTTTCGTAATGCCGACGCTCCAGCAACCAATATCCGACTCCTGTGAACAAAGGGACGGCAATCAACAAAATCAGTAACACGGAACGGAAACGGGACATAAAACGACCTTGATAAACTAAACGGTTTAGTTTAGTCTAACTCATCAATTAGGATTACGCAAAAAGTTATAGATTCACCACGGACGGTTATATAGAACCCGAAGTTGGTAAAGCGACTTAGGAATGAGCATGGAATAATTTAGGCAAATTGCCAATAGCGGAGTGCAGGCTTCGCCTGCATGCGCAAGCAAAGCTTGCACTCCTGCTTCCACTTTATTTCATTCTCGTTCCTTAAAGCCCTCTCCAGAGGGAGAGGGTTGGGTGACGACTTGCACGGATGCAGGAGGTAGAGCAACGCAGGGAGCAGTTGCCGAGGGGAAATCAAAATAAGGAAAAAGGCTTATTTGATCCCCTCATCCCAACCTTCTCCCTGAGGGAGAAGGAGCAATGTCGCGTTATCAACTTTGAACTCTATATATAGCCATCACCCTTAAAATTAACAACTCAATGACTTCAGAACCCATCGACCCCAAGCGCCAAGCCATTCTTGACGGCGCCACCCGCATGTTCCTGGCGCACGGCTACCGTAACGCCAGCATGGAAAAAATCGCCCAGGCCGCGCCGGTGTCCAAAGCGACACTGTATAACCATTTCGACAGTAAAAACGCCTTGTTCGCGGCCGTTATCTCCGAACGTTGCGCGTCTTTATTGCAGACCATGAACCAAGTGACGGTCAAATCGGATGGCGTCGAAAGCAACCTGACTAAAATCGCAAGCGCCGCCGTAGAGCTGATTTTTTCCGAAGAGGCTTTGGCGATTTACCGCTTGGTCGTCGCGGAAAGCCCTGATTTTCCGGAACTGGGACAGCTGTTTTACCAAAGCGGCCCGCAAACCGTTCTGACCCAGCTGGAAGATTATTTTCGCCAGTTGAATACCGAAGATAGCTTTAACATTGCCGATCCGGTATTTGCGGCGGATGCATTTTTCAGCATGTTGAAAGGCGATCTGCATTTAAGATGCCTGCTAACCGAAACCTTACGGCCTTGCGCTGACGAGAAAAAACACTTGGTTACACAAGTCATCGCTTTTTATATGCGAGGTATTCTTCATGCCAAGATATAAAAATATTTTAATCGGCGCGGCCCTATGTTTTGCCGCGACAGGCGCTTTCGCGGAAACGCTGGAAGACGCCTGGAACAGCGCGCTTAATAACAATCATCAAATCAAATCGGCGCAAGCCGATACCCGCGCTGTTGAACAGCAATTGCATTCGGCGCAAGGACAGCGCCTGCCCGAACTTAACGTGAGCAGCGGCTACACCCAGTTTAACGAGACACCGGCAGTAAAAGCCCACATTGTAGGCCAGACCGCTCAATTTAATTCCGCTCAAGCCGGCAGTGTCAAGGCTCAAGCGATTGCTTCGGTGCCGATTTTTACCAGCGGACGCATCAGCCATAACATCGATGCCGCCGAAGCTTCGTTGCAAGCCGTTCAATCGAATGAGATCACCTCGGTATTGAACATTAAAATGCAAGTGGCGGAAGCTTATATCGGCGTGTTGCGTATGGACAGCGCGGTGCGGATAGCGCAAAGCCATGTCGATAGCTTGGCCGCACATGTTAAGGATGTCGGCGATTTGTTCGATCAAGGTATCGTCGCGCGCAACGACGTGTTGGCCGCGAATGTCGAACAGGTCAATGCTCAACAACTGCTGGTCCAGGCAAATAATCAACTGGATATTGCCAAGGCGCGTTATAACCAACTATTGGACCGAAATCTTGCCGATGCGGTTAACCTGACGCATCAATTTCCTGAAGTTCCGCAAGGATCGTTAACCGAGCTGAGCGGCAATGCCTTAAAACAACGTCCCGAATTGCTCGCCTTGGCCCAGCAAATAGAGTCGCTAGGCCAACAGGCGCAAAGCGTAAAAGCCGGGTTGCTGCCGCAAGTCGCGGTTAACGGGGGCTATCAATATCAGCAAAATCGCTACCAGGCTTTTGAAGGCATGTGGATGGCCAATGTCGGTATGGATTGGAAGCTATTTGACGGCAGTTCCGGCCATCGCAGCGATGCGCTGACCCGGCAAGCATTGTCTTTAAAAGAACAACGCGATGACTTGGCCGGTATAATCGGCTTGCAGGTACGCCAAGCTTGGCTCGATATTCAAGAGACGCAAAAACGCATCGCCGTGACTCAACAGGCCATTGCACAAGCCGATGAAAACCTGAAAGTCACCACCGATCGCTATCAGCAGGGCTTATCGACCAATACCGAAGTGCTTAAGGCCGAAGATTTGCGCACCATGACTCAGGGTAATTTTAACGATGCGAATTATGATGCGGCTTTGGCGGCATTACATTTGCGGCGCGCTGTAGGTGTTTTGTAAAGTGATTGACGAGCGTACTTTACGCTCCAGCTCTCATCGTTATACACAAGCATCCGCGAAACATCGTCATCTTGGAAAGCGCGGAAGACTTTCGCGTAGGGCGTGCCGTGCGCGCCGTAGGGAGCTCAGAGATAAACAGAGTTTAACTTCAGCCAGGTAGCCGTTGAACAGCTCGATGCTCATAACGCTAGCGTTTCAAGTCGCTCAACGGGTTTCATGCGCGTGATAAGGCGCGCACGGCACGCCCTACGTCGCCAGTCCGATACCCCAGAAAACGGAAAAACTATTTTAAAAAAAATGGAGACATTGCCATGAACAAAACGCCCCTTATTTTCATTATCGCCACTATGCTAAGCCTGCCCGTCGCTGCCGCCGATTCTTATACTATCGATCCCCGGCATACCTTTCCCAGCTTTGAAATCAACCATCTGGGCTTTTCCATTCAACGGGGACGCTTCAATCAAACCAGCGGCAAAATCATGCTGGCCCCGGAATCGGCAAGCGGCAGTATTCAAGTCGCTATCGATACGGCTTCGATCAGCACCGGACTCGCCGAGCTGGAAGAGCATCTGCGCGGCAAGGATTTTCTGGATGCGGCGCGCTATCCTAAAATTACTTTTTCATCGGATAAATTGAGCTTTAATAAAGACCAACTCGTTGCCGTTGAGGGTAATTTAACCTTGCATGGCATTACTAAGCCAGTGCATTTGGTGGTAGATTATTTTCATTGCGGAATAAATATGATCGCGATGAAAAACGTTTGCGGCGCTAACGCCACGACAACTATCAAGCGATCCGATTTTGGCGTAGACAAATATGCGCCCGCCCTGGCTGATGAGGTCAAAATTGTGCTTCAAATTGAAGCGATTAAAGACTGATCGGCCTTGTTTTGTTAATACAGCCCGGAGGAAAACCATGAAACTTTATTACAGTAAAGGCGCTTGTTCATTATCGCCTCATATTACCGCCTGCGAAGCGGAATTGCCGATAGAACTGGTCAGCGTGGATTTGAAAAGCAAGCTCAGCGTAACCGGGGAAGATTTCCGCTTGATCAATCCTAACGGTTACGTGCCGGTACTGATCCTTGACGACGGCAATAAACTGACCGAAGGCCCGGCTATTGTGCAGTATCTGGCCGATCAGGCACCGGATAAACAATTAGCGCCACCGGCCGGTACGTTCGAGCGCTATCAGTTACAGCAATGGCTGAATTTTATTTCAACCGAGATTCATAAAGGCGGATTTTCTTCCTTGTTTAACCCGGCTACGCCCGAAGCCGCAAAAAAAATGGCGATTGCTTCGTTGACTTCGCGTTTGGATACTGTAGCCGAGCATCTTTCGAATCGGACATATTTGCTGGGCGAGCATTTTAGCGTGGCCGATGTCTATTTATTCGTCACTTTACGCTGGAGTATTTATGTCGATGTTGAGCTTTCCCGCTGGCCGGTGCTGGTGGATTATGTCGCTAAAATCACCGCGCGTCCCGCCGTGCAAAAAGCGCTGACGGAAGAAGGGCTGATTTGAATTTTGCTTGTGGGGTTATCTAAACTTGGGAACGAGCGAGAAGCTCAGCGCACAGGTCGAATTTTGGCCTATTTCTTTAACATTGACGATACAGTGAGTCGCCGTTTTGAGCCGGCTATGCCTTTACAAAACGCAACACCGGTTGCGGCCTTGCTCTTTGGCCTGATAAAGCGCTTGGTCGGCGCGCTCAAACGCGCTTTCATCGGTGTCATTCGGCATGAATTCGGTAATGCCGCAGGAAATGGTAATGGCAACGGAAGCGCCGCTTGCATTAAACCCGGTCTTTTCAATAGTTTGCCTGAGCTGGTTGGCCAGTATTAAGGCTGACTGGCTGTTCGTATTCGGTAACAGCATAGTAAATTCTTCACCGCCAAAACGGGAAATAAAATCGGTGGCGCGCGAATGATCGGATAATTGTTTAGCGATTAACAGCAGCACTTTATCGCCGGCTTTATGGCCGTAGTTGTCATTGATACTTTTAAAATAATCGATATCCCAAATGATAAGGCTTAACGGGGAATGGTAACGCTTCCAGCGGGCGAGTTCGGTTTCCAGGCGTTCGTTATAGGCATTGCGGTTTGGCAGGCCGGTTAAGGTGTCGCGTAAAGCCTGGGTATTGGCAATTTTCAGTTTGGATTTGAGTTCGCAGGATTCCGATTCCATGTCTTTTATTTTATTGGCTAAATCATCCAATTGCTGCTGTGTTTTTTGACGCTGAATCGCTTCTTTTTGGCTGTGTTCCTGAATTTCTTTGGCAATACTGGCTAAGCGGCTGGTGATAATCCCTTTTAAAGGTTCCAGTTTGGTTGCGTTGGTTGAGCTTAACTGCAATTGCTCCATCTGTTCGGAAACGGATTGATCGAGTTTGTTTCTGTTTTCGGCTGATTGTTGAGTGGCCGTGCTGGCTCCCATGACGCTGATGTCCAGCGCCGCCAATTGTTCGGTGATATGAGACAGAAACTTATCAATGTCTTGTTGTTCCGATTGACTGTGTTGTTTGATTTTAAGCAGCAGTTTAAAGGACTTATCTAAAATAGGCTCGAAAACCGCCGTGGTTTGATTAGACGCGGCCAACAATTGTTTTGCGGCTTGCGCTTGTTGATCGAAAATGCTCGGAATTTCGATGCCGTCCAGCAAAAGCAACAATTGCTTGCTGACGACGCTTATATCGATGTGGTTAGCAAGGATAGCGGGCGCCGGTTTATCTTCTACCGGCTCGATAGCCTCAAATAAGGCGATAAATAATTGATTGGCGGTTTCGAATTTTACGGTTTCCGCTTGCTGCCTTAGAAGCTTTAGCGCGTTTTGTTGTTTGTCGCTTGTATAGTGCTTAAGCAGGAAATCGAATAGCAGATCGGTTTCCAATGAACGACTTGGCGGCGGCGCATGTTTGATTTGAGCGACTGAATGAGTGAATTTTTCAAGTTCTTCTTTAAGCGCCTGGCTATTGACCCCCCTTTTTAATTGGTCGCGGATATTTTGCAGGTGCGGGTCCAGAAGCGGGTCCAGCCCAGTGGTCGCAATCGTTAAGCGGATGATGGTTTTACACAGTAAGTCTTCTTTTTCTCGGTAAGACTCTCCCGAATGTTCGTGTTCATCAAGTAAGTTTAAATATTTTTCTTTCCATTTATCCTGATCCCCCGCCTTATTAAAAAAACTCATGATAGACCTTGTCAATATTAAGGAGTAATTGTCGTATAGCGTTCGAAGAGGGTAAAGCGATGTAAAGCCCTTTTTTTCAGCGGCAGAGGACTAGGGGATTTTTTACTAACTTCGGTTACTATGTAAGTGCAGTGGGCAGCTGTGAACTGCCCCGTGTTGATTGATTATAAGCACATGGACAGCGTCAGTTGCTTAAACAAAATGATGAAGAGTCGCTTTTTGATGAGCTAAGCGACTGATGACGCAATTATTTTGCTGCGCTTTCCTGCTGAATCAGACGGTCAACAACCTCAATCATTTTTTCTTGAGAACCGGCCAGAGGCCCGTTGGTTTTATATTTGCCGTTAACAATCAGCGCGGGAACGCCGCTGACGCCGTAGCGGGCGGCCGTGGCAGTGGCCTGACGCATTTTCGCGTCAACTAGAAATGAATTGTAGGCGTTGTGGAAATCGGCTTCATTAACGCCGTGCGCGACAAAGAATTTAGCCAGTTGATCTTCAGTCTCAAGGTTTTGTTTTTTGTTTTGTATCGCATCGAAAAAGTCGGCATGAACCTTATCGACGACGCCCAACGCTTCGGCAGTAAAATAAGCTTTGGCATGCTTGCCCCAGAGATCGCTGAATACGGCGGGCTGGCGGATAAATTGAACGTTTTTGGGCAGGTTTGCCACCCATTTTTCCAGCACAGGTTCAAAACTGTAGCAATGAGGGCAACCGTACCAGAAGAATTCAATGACTTCGATTTTATCGGGATTTTGGGTGGGTTGAGCCGGTGACAGGGTTTCATAACCGACAGACTCGGCTTTTAACAGAGCCGAACAGGAAAACAACAAGATTAATAGGCCGGCTTGAGTGAATTTTTTAAGCATGGGTTAACGCTCTCTGTAAGTGTGTAGGCCGGTTTTTGTGCATGAACAAACCCGGCCTGCGAATTTTTCTGTAATGGCGGCTTACTGGATCGCCTCGATTTTATTTCATCATTGATATGCGATAAGAAACGGCTTTTATTTCTTCATCGCTCATCTTTTTTGCAATCATATGCATGATGTTTTCCGGGTTGTTGCTGCGTGCTCCGGATTTAAAGTCAGTGAGCGCTTTTATTAAGTAGTCGGCATGTTGCGATTTTAATGCCGGGAATGAAGCCGGCTTGTTGCCCTCGCCGAAAGGACCATGGCAAGCGATACAGGCGGAAACTGCGCTTTGCAGATTGCCGTTACGGTATAAATTGCTGCCTTGAGTAATAAGCGATTGGACAGCATCGTTAGTGCCGACCGGTTTTTCGTCTTCATCGGCAGCCGAAACCGGTAGGCTGTTTTCGGAAACTTTCTGTACTGCGTAGTAGGCGGAAATGTCCTGTATATCTTCGTCAGCTAAGGTCATGGCAATAGCTGACATCATCGGATCGGAGCGGGTGCCGTCCTTGAATGCGTGTAACTGCTGTTGCAGGTAGGAAGAATGCTGATGTGCAAGCTTGGGGAATGTTGCTACCATGCTGTTACCGTCTTCGCCGTGACAACCGGCGCAGGACGTTGCTTTTTGTTTTCCTGCGTTAATATTGCCTTCTGCATGTAAAATACTTGCAGCACTGGTCAAAGCCAGAGAAATTGAAAGCACCTGCAATTTTTTCTTCATCAAATTCCCCTTCGGAATAGTTAATCATTTCTGCCAGTCTTTTAGTTATTCAGGCTTCTATACACCCATAATTTTACTCTAAATAATAACGCTAAGCGAGACAACGATGAATCCAGTTTATACCCACGCAAAATTTATTAACAGTTCGCCGCAGCTCAAGAATACGCCGCCGGATCAGGGCATGGAAGTGGCTTTTGCCGGGCGCTCGAATGCAGGTAAATCGAGTGCGATTAATACCTTAACCCGGCAGAACGGATTGGCCCGGATCAGTAAAACACCGGGCAGGACCCAGATGCTTAATTTTTTCGAAATTAATGAGCGGCAGCGGTTTGTCGATTTACCGGGTTACGGTTATGCCAAAGTGCCTTTAGCGGTGAAGAAAGAATGGCATGAGTTGATGGAAACGTATTTAACCAATCGTAAATCGTTATGCGCGATTATTCTGGTGATGGATGTCCGTCATCCTTTAACCGAATTTGATTGGCAGATGGTCGAATGGTGTGAATACACCCGGCTGCCGCTGCATATATTATTAACCAAGGCCGATAAACTGAATTACGGAGCGGCTAAAAATACTTTATTGCAGGTACAACAGGAGCTAAAGGAGGCCAATTTCCCTTTGACGATACAGCTGTTTTCGGCATTGAAAAAAACCGGTATTGATGAAGTGCATTGTGCGCTGGATCGACTGTTTAATCCTGTTGCTCAAGATCATAGCGAAATATCGACAGCTTCCTGAGCGCGCACTAACTCGCAACTATCGCCGAAATAGTTTTTCATCTGCGTTATATTTTAGGCGAGCCGCTTGAGCCGTTACACATTAATAGTGTTCGCGCTGATGCTGCCGAACCACCGATAGGCTAAGTTGGTTTAGCCATCGGCGAGGGAAAATCAATCCTTAACCGGCTGGTCGGAATGTAGCGCATTCCACCCGACGACAATTCTGAATACCAACAGCATAATGGTTGCAATTAGAATAAAAAGACCGACGCCCAACTCAAAAGTCAATCCGGCCAATGCAAAACCGGCCAGAGTCATCCACACGGTTTTGATCTGCCAGTCGAAATGGGATTCAAGCCAAGTGCCCCTGACTTCATCCCGTTTCATCAAGTTGATGGCCACGCCGACCAACAAAGGCAAGCCGGCCAATGCGAAGGATAATACCTGACACAAGTATACAATCGTCGCCAGTTTTTTTAATGAGTGTAATCTGTCAATATCAGTCTGATTCGTATCAATTTGATTCATCGAACTTTCATTCATAGCCCACCTGCCTGTTGATTTGTTTAATTATGGCAAGCAAAAAACGCACGTTGCCTCAAGGTTTATATATACGCCTTATCGCCAACAAATCAACCGATACCCAACTTATTTTAATCTCTACAAAACCTCAAAAACCGAATTCGGACAGAGCGGGATGATCTTCGGGTCTCGGCCCCAACGGCCAATGGAATTTCCGCTCCGCCTCGGTGATCGGCAAATCGTTGATGCTGGCCAGACGGCGCTGCATCAGGCCGTTTTGGTCAAACTCCCAGTTTTCATTGCCGTA
>SXGU01212437.1_pt1 | contig 11527 bp, 9 predicted proteins | sample 3174531 | NCBI WGS metagenome assembly SXGU01 (sample SAMN11356863, study PRJNA531348) | freshwater metagenome | isolation source: freshwater sample F1-140 | place: China: Fuxian Lake, Yuxi | collected 2017-12-25
AGTGGCCTCGATCCGTGAAGGGCGCCAACCGGTGCTCACACCAGAACACGCCCGCCATGTCTTGGAGATCATGGAGGCATGTCCCATCGCGGCATCCCAAGGATGTACCGTCCAGATGAAAACGGTTTTCTAGGTCAATCACACGCAGGTCACGGCAGTAATCATGGGTTGTTGGCGGGCCGCATCCCGAAAGCTCCCTCGCAAGAACTCAGAATAGGCAGGCGCCAGACACGTGTCATCGTTGGGGTGTCGCCCTGACCCCCAACCCTTCACGGCGCCAAACGCGGCAACGCTGTCATGGACCACACGAACAGGTACTCCAGGTGGCTTCTGAAGCCATGAAGACCATGAGACATGTGTCGGTCCCGACCGTGCCGAAGCGCAGGGTGGGTTGGGTTGATGCGACGCTCCCATCCATCGCGGCGAGTATCGGGCGCTCGTTCCACCCGGCAGGGATTGACATCACCCGAGCAACGGAAGGTGTGGGTACGCTTGCACCGTCCTTGGTAATCCCACCCTCACCCGGCTTGAGTGCGGTGTCCTCGGCGCTGGTCGCAGATACTTAGCCCAATGAGCATGAACCGAGACCTTGACCTAGTCCTGATGGGCGCAACAGGGTTTACCGGCCGTCTGGTGGCGACCCATCTCGCTCGCCATGCTCCGGGGACGCACCGGATCGGGATTGCAGGGCGCAGCATGTCACGACTGCGGGAGGTTCGGGAACTACTCGGCGGGCGGGCCTCGCAGTGGGAATTGATCGAAGTAGACAGCAGCGACAATGACCGCCTGCGCCAGATGGCCGCCAGAACACGCGCAATCGGTTCCACCGCCGGTCCCTTCGACGCGATTGGTCTTCCGCTCGTGCATGCCTGCGTCGCCGAGGCCACCGACTACGCCGATATCACCGGCGAGACAACGTTCATCCGGCAAAGTATCGACCTTGCCCATGAGCGGGCAGTTGTAAATGGCACACGCATCGTTCACGCATGCGGGTTCGATTCGGTTCCGTCCGATCTTGGCACACAGTTCCTCGCCTCATCAATCGGCGAACCCCTCGCGCGTGCCAGTCTGGTAACTGGCGAGACCATCGGCGGCTTCAGCGGTGGCACCGTCGCCTCAATGGTGGCAATTGTTGATCGTGCCCGACGCGACCCAGAAGCACGGGCACTCCTCACTGACCCATACGCCCTAAGTCCCGATCGGTCCACCGAACCAGACCTCGGCAACCAGACCGACGTCTTCGCACCAGGCTTCGACGCATTCACGGGCCGGATGCTCGCCCCGTTTATCATGGCTCCGATAAACACGCGGGTGGTAAGGCGCAGCAACAGCCTTCAGCGATGGTTGTACGGAAAATCGCTGCGGTATTCCGAGGCGATGGGCATGCCCGACGGACCCGCGGGACGCATGATGGGGTTTGGGCTTCTCGCCGGCATGGCCGGACTGGGCGCAGCAATCGCCGTCCCACCGTTGGCGCACCTGATGGAGCGACTCCTGCCGAAGTCCGGAGAGGGTCCGTCTCCTGATCTTCAGAGGCGCGGGCGCTTCTCGCTGACCATCCATGGTGAGGCCGTCGGATCGGGACGCCGAGGCCGGGTGGTCGTGACCGGAGACGGGGACCCCGGCTACTCCGCGACCTCCCGGATGTTCGGCGAGGCTCTTCTACTTCTCTCCGCACACGACAGAGTGGAAACGCCAACTAGCGGCGGAGTACTCACCCCCGCAACTGCGTTTGGGGCCGCCCTTCGCAAACGCCTTCAATCCCACGGGTTCACGTTTGATCACCACGATCAGAACTGATCCGAGTGAGTGCCATGGACCGCGAACGTCGTTGGCTACTAGCCATTGGCCCTGCGTCCGTTGCCCCCGCTATTCGGCCGGAGGGTCTCCGTGGACCGCGCCGTAGTCCCGGTAGGCGCGCGCGTCGGAAAGCATTGCCTCGATGGCGCCGCTAAGTGTTGCTGATCGGTAGAAGCCCGACATGACGGCCAGGTCACCGATTTTGCTGGTCACCACGAACGTTGGACGCTGTGTCGCGCCGGTTGCGTGAAATGCGTCGGTAGACGCACGGACGCGTGCCTCGGTAGCCGGATCGGTGGCCCGTTCCCGGAGCCTTTCCGGATCAATGCCACTCGCTGAAGATCCAATGGCAACCGAAATGTCCATCTCCCCGATCCGATGCCCGTCACGCAGTGCCCCCGCGGTCAGGGCACGGCGCACGTTGTCCCCGGTTGCGCCGAGAGTGCGGGCCGCCTCCGCAACGAGGTTCGGCGCCAAATAGATGCCGGCCCGTGCCTCCTCAAACCACCCCGAATTCATGACATAGCTAGACTGCGCAACGTGTGCACTGCGTCGGTAGAACCAATTTGCCTGGTCGCGGGAAACCGGGACGCCATCAGGGTTCATGAGAGCTATCGCCCAATCAAACGAGACCTCGTCGGGAAACTGGCCTTTCGCCTCATCCCACGCGGGTTCGGCAAGGTCGCACCATGAAGACAGCAATTCAACGTAATACGTCACCTTGACTAGCGATCCCGCACTTTCAGGCATCACGCTTGTCCCAAACGCAGGAACGGGCCGCCGGGCAGCCCGAAGACGTCACGACGTCAGGTCCGTCAGAATGATGGAAAGGCGTCGAGCGTCCCGCACATGCGGGACGCTGACTTCCGATCAACCCTCCCTAGGCGGAAGTTGACGGTCGCAGCGTTGCGACCTGGAGCCGGTCATTTCCGGTGTCCGCGACCACCAGCTGCCCACCGGGTCCGATCGAGATGGCCATCGGCATGACAAACTGCCCGGGTGCCGTGCCCGCCCGGCCGCCCCATGCCTCCCAAGTGCCAACTCTCTCATCCCGCACGACGATACGGTGGTTCCCACTGTCAGCTATGAGTGTCCGACCCCTCTGGTCTACGGCAATGCCCGACGGCATCCGGTAGTTCCCAATCCGCATCGGATCATCGAGTGCGGGCGAAGGCCAAATCTCCCACCCTGCCGACATACCCTGCGCAGGTACCCCCATGGCATGGGACTGGACGCGATTATTCCCGCTGTCAGCGACAAGCATCCTGCCATCGCGTCCCACACAAACCCCGCCGGGCGATGCAAACTGACCAGCTGCACTCCCACTCTTGGGCACACCACGGGTCGACAGGCCCCAGACGGAAAGCGAACGGCCCTCGCGGTCAAACGATTGGATGCGATGGTTTCCAGTGTCGGCAACGGTGATACCGCCATCGTCACTGGCAATCGCACCTCTTGGACGCAAGAACTTCCCCACGTCGGTTCCGGCTTTGCTCCCGCCGATGACCGTGATCACCCGGGGTGCATCCACTGAAGACAGGTGGACAACCCGATGGTTTCCGGTGTCGACTATCAGGATCGTGCCCGCCGGGGTCGATGACACATTGCCAGGCCGTTGGAATCCCACTCCTGCCACTGACAAATCCCATGGTGACGGCCGGGACCCGTCATTCCTGATGACCCAGACCCGATTGTCATCAGTCAGCGTGACGAGTGTCACTCCGCGACCGTCAACCGCAACGCCAGTCGGTGTCATGAAACCGCCAGAAGCCTCCGCACCTCGGCTTGCAGATACTCTCCAGTTGAAAAAAAAGCGAAGCAATCTGAGCCGTAGGGGCTGAACCTACTGGTTCTGACTGGGATGCTGCCCTCGAATTGCCCGAGGAACCAAGGTCCATGTCAGGTAAGCCCCCGCGGGGAATGACTGCCGGATGCGCGAGACCAGTCACCGCCACTCCCGAAGCAAATCCCATCACCCTCCGCCGGCCCCAATGAGATGTTGTCAACCTGCCCGCCCTTCGCACCGATGGAAATCAGCCTGTCTCGACGCTTCACGAACATCATGGGTTCTAAGGGCCCAAATCTGGTTCACGGCGCGTAAACGTTGCGTTAACGAGTTGCGGACGGCGCCGAAAGCGCTTGCTGCAGAAAAGTGCGACGTCTCCACCCAATCGTGGGGAACGTGGTAGAGGCACTGGTCGAAAGCTCGGGGACTGCACGGTGTCACAGCCGACGATGGGCTGTACCTTGACTGGTGCGACGTGGTCGCGCTATTTGCTGTAATCGACAAACCCGCATGGAGTAGAACGAACGGTGTACGAGCGAGCGCTTGCCATTGCCATTCACGCTGCGTCGACCGCTGCCGAGCAACTCGTGGCCCTCAAGCCAACGCCTGAACCAAGCCCTCGAGGCATCATCGAAGACGGTGAAATCCCGGTAATTGACACCAGAACTGAAGTCGCGATGCGGAGGTGCCTGTCCGATGCCTTTCCGGCGTGGGGCATACTCAGTCCGACTGAAGCCTCGGTCGCAGGATTGGCTTCGACCAATGATGCGCATGAGCGACATGTCTGGGTCATCGAACCCGGCGGTGGACCGGACACCGGACCCGACCGAGCGATCGGACACCTCATCAGTGTCGCCCTGTTGATGAACGGGGTCCCGGTACTGGGTGTCGTCCACGCAGTCTCCACACCGCATGGCAGAGCTGATTGTTTTGCATGGGCGAAGGGATGTGCGGAGGTTGTCAGGAATGGCACTCCCTCACCCCGAACGGTTTGGCCAGACACTATCGACGCATCCACGGTGGTGGCACTGCCAACATCCAGTGAAGCCAACCCGTATGCCGCGCTCAAGTGCGTCGCACCAGGGCGGTTCCTGGCGGTCGACAACCTGGCGTATCGTCTTGCCCTCGCCGCGATTGGTGAGGCGGATGCTTCGGTTTCCTATTCGACCAAAGTGCGGTCTGGAGGTCCAGATGCGACCGTGGGTCCTCAAGCATCTTGGGAGTACTGTGCCGGGCACGCATTGCTGATCGGTGCTGGAGGAACGCTGGTCGATCAGGACGGGGTCGAAATTTCGTACACAGCGGATGGCGCTAGTTCCAGGCCGGTGGAGGGTGTCTTTGCGGGGTCCGCAGAGATGGTGCGCACCTTGGCCGAGCGACCGTGGCGTGCGATTTCCGAGCCTGCGACTGCCAACGATGTCCAAGTCGCGCGGGTCGTGCCTCCGAAGACGTCCTCAGTGCACCCCGTCACCGAACGAGGAGACCTCTCACGAGCCCAAGGTTGCCTCCTTGGCCAATTCGCCGGCGACGCCCTGGGGTCATTGGTCGAATTCAAATCCGCCGCCGAAATTTCCCGAATGTACCCCACTGGCGGTCCGTTCCACTTGGTTGATGGCGGGCACTTCGACACGATTGCCGGGCAACCTACCGACGACTCCGAGATGGCCCTCATGCTCGCGCGCACACTCATCGACCGAGGCGCCTGGGATGCGGAGGCCACCGGGGCCGCCTATGCAAGATGGTGTCACGGATGGCTTTTTGAAGACGCTCTTCGGCAACATGACTATCCGCACCGGGCGAGACCGTTCGACATCGGGAACACCACATCAATGGCGTTAGGCCCGGTCACACAAAGGGACATCGAAGACGGTCAGGTGCTGGACAGACTGGCCCGAACAGCGTCGACGACGACGCAAGCAAACGGCGCGTTGATGCGCATTTCCCCTTTGGGGGTCTGGGGTGCATGCAGGCCGGTCGGCGACGTTGCCGAAGCAGCCAGGGCCGATGCATCGCTGACACACCCGAACCGAGTGTGCATCGCGGCGTCGGCAACCTTTGCGGTGACCATTGCCCATGCAGTCCGGGTGCACACCAGCCCGCGTGACTTGTGGGAGTTCGCCAGGAGGCATGCCCGATACAGCGAGCAGTGTGTGGAAGTTGCAAATGCCATCGACGAGGCCGACAGCGGGCCGCCCGAGGACTTCCAGACAAACATGGGTTGGGTGCTTCTCGCAATCCGGAATGCCTTCCATCGCCTTCTCTACTCGCCGACGTTGCGGGAAGGTGTCATCGCAACCGTGCGGGCCGGAGGTGACACCGACACAACCGCGGCTATTGCCGGTGCCCTGCTCGGCGCGGCTTATGGGTTCGACGCCGTGCCGGCCCAATGGCGTCGTATGGTCCTGACCTGCAGACCAGCGCTCATGCCGGCATCCAGTGGAGCCACCCAACGGATCAAGAAGCCACGGCCACCGACGTTCTGGCCCGCGGACGCGCTTACAGTCGCGCAACGACTGCTGTCGCTCTAGCACCGCCGGAGCTTCCCATGCTCACACTTCGCACCTGCGCAACTTCCTGTCAACGACGAGACAGGCGCATGACACGACCCGCGTTCTGGGTTCAGGTTGCCGAACCGACGTCGCAATCCAGACGCAAGGGTGGAAAGCATGCAGCAGTTGCGGGAACTGATCAGCACCACACGGCACGCGGAAGGCATTGGCGTCTACAAAGGAAAGGGTGATGTGGCGTTTGAAGCACTCGCCAGTGACGTGCATTGTCGTGACGCGTTCCTGATCAGCAATCGAAGCTTGATCGCCCAGAAACCGCTTCGGACCATTGCTGCAACCACTTATCGCGCCTCACGCCAGTGACGCGTCGTGGTCTCCAACTGCCCTTTGGTGTTGCACCGTCACCCCGAACATTCTCACAATAGTCACATCCCCGTTGAGAGCAGCCCGGCCACACCAACTGTGGCTGTGGCATTACGGAACCTTTGTGGGTGCTGCAGTCGCCGCGGGTGGGGCCGATCCGGAGGGTCTCGATGGAGCGGATGGTCCCCCGCACGTCGGGACGAGGAAGGACGCCAGTAGCCAGACTGCACACACCCTGACCCACAAGCCAACCCTACCGCCAGTGATTTCAATGCGCAGTGGTTTCACCACACTGCCCCCCATACAAATGCACCGGGACGGCCGAGCCAACTTTCCCGGACTACAGCAACGCACATCGTCCCACATTCAACGCAAATTGCAGTCCCCAACCAGACGGCCATTGGCCCCGAAATGCGCTTGCCATCGCGGACCCCCGGGAAATCTCGTCCGCGCAATGGACCCGAATTGCACTACGGGCATGTCCCGGCTAGGATGCGCGGGAGGCTTCGCCAGACAGCCGAACGCACGTTGCCTACGGGGGGACAAATGGACCGCACCATCATCAACTTGGCTGCTTCGCGCCTGACGCGTCGAGCTGCGATCGCCACGGCAGGGCTCGGGGGACTGATCGTTGCCGCTTGTGGAGGCGACGCTGCCCCCGCGGCGGCACCCACGGCAGCAAAGCCCGCCGCACCGGCGGCAGCGGCACCAACTTCCGCACCGGCGGCAGCGGCGCCCGCGCCGACGGCATCGAAGGCCCCGGTGAAAATCCGGGTGATCGAGCGCACCCCATCTGAAGAGGAGATCATGGGCCTGCGCATCCCGGTCTTCATGAAGGCAAATCCGTCTATCACGGTCGACGTTGAACTGGTTCCCTCAGGGGAACTCCTGACCAAGTTGCAAACCATGGCCGCCAGTGACACCTTGCCAGACAACGGTCACTCATATCTTGGCAACCAGAGCTACCACAACTTCGCCCTTGGCAAGGCGTTCATCGACGTCGAGAGCTACATCGCCCGGGACAAGCTTGACTTGAAGCAGTGGTTCCCGGCCTTGGTGGACCTGATGCGTATCGACGGCAAGTTGCACGGCCTTCCCTACAAGGGTCAGGTGCTTGCTGCCGGCTTCTACTACAACATTGAGCTGTTCGAGAAGGGTGGGGTGGCGGTGCCAACGGACAGTTGGACAACCGAAGACCTCGTGAAGGCGGCGCAACGTCTTACCGTCCGGCAGGGAAACGACACGTCCCAGTTCGGCTACGCCATCCAGACGTGGGGGGGCGAGAACCTCACCGCACACCTTCGTGCCTTTGGCGCTGACCCGTACGCAGATGGCGGGAAGAAGTCCACACTTGATTCGCCCGCCTCACTCGAGGCTTTCCAGTGGTACGAGAACCTTTTCCAGCGTGAACGAGTGATTGCTCCGATTGCCGATACCGGCGCGATGTTCGTCGATGGCAAGATCGCGATGGTCGGGCGCGCCTACTTCAACTTCAAGACCGACCCGATCCTCGCGAAGGTCGGCGACAAGTTCAAGTGGGATGGCGCGATGATGCCGAAGAATGCCAAGACCGGAAAGCGGGGAGGCATGTTTGCGGGCGATGCACACTCGGTCACTCGCAACAGCAAGGCTCCGGACGCAGCCTGGGAACTGCTCAAGTTCATGTGCGACAAGGAATTCGGTGTGGGTCTCGCGCTTCAATCGAAAGGATCCACAACCCCCGGTGGGCGTCCCGACGTGTATGCCGACGAACGGATCCTGAACCATCCGCGCCTCCCCAAGCAGACCCAGAAGGCGCAGTTGGCGTCAGTCACCGAAATCAATGAGCCGGCCTCGCTGCCCCACAACTTCCGGGCACCAGAGGTGGAAGCGGCCCGCGACCCGGAACTCCTCAAGATCACCACTGGCGCAGCCAAGGCTGAAACCGGGTTCATCAAGGACGTGAATGCTCGGATACAGGTCATCCTCGACAAGCCACGTCCGTAACCAACTTCGCTCCGGCCCCGGCGCCCCACCAAGTGCATGGTGGGGCGCGTCGGCTTCAGGACCACTCCTCGAATGCTTGTGGAACCGGAGGACCGCTCAAGATGCGCATCACCAAGGTTGAGACGATCAGGCATCCTGCGTTCCCGCGCTTCACGTGGCTGCACGTGCACACCGCCGATGGTCACATTGGCCTCGGCGAGGTTGGACACTTCTCGACGGCCGCCGAGGCAGTCATTCACGACCTGGCCCCGCGGTTCCTGATTGGTGAGGATGCGACCCGGATCGACCATCTCTGGACGAAAATCCACGACCATCTGGCGATCTTCACCATGGGTGGATCGGAGATGCGCGCACTCGGCGCCATCGACGTGGCACTCTGGGATCTGGCAGGCAAACGACACGGCGTTCCAATTTACGAACTTCTGGGGGGAGCGAGCCGGGACACGGTTCCGGTTTACAACACGTGCATCGGCTCCGACCCGATCCCAGACAACCGGCGGTTCCTCGACGATGCCGGATCCCTCGCCGCCGAACTCGTTGACGAGGGTTTCAGATGCATGAAGATCTGGCCGTTCGATGCATTCGCAGGATCGTCGCACGGGCAGTTTCTGTCAGATCGCGACCTCGATGCCGGGCTTGCACCCGTGCGTGCAATCAGGAACAAAGTTGGCGACGCCATTGGCATCGCAATCGAACTGCACGGGTTCTGGAACCTCCCGTGCGCCCTGCGGATCGCTGATGCACTCCAGCCGTACCGGGTCCAGTGGATCGAAGAGGCGCTGTCGCCTGAAAGCCTCGGCGCACAGGTTGCCTTCGCACAGGCGTGCCATGCCCCCGTCGTCTCGGGGGAACGTCTCGTCACCCGGTTCGCGTTCCGAGGATTGCTAGAGGCCGGTGGTGCGACGATCGTGAATCCCGACCTCACTTGGACGGGCGGACTTGGTGAACTGAAGCGGATTGCGACAATGGCCGAGGCATTCCGCATACCCGTCAAGCCGCATAACGAGGGCGGGCCGGTCCATCACGTGGCGGCGATGCACGTCGCGACAAATGTTCCTTCGCTCTACCTGCTTGAGATGATCCGTCACAACACCCGTCACCTTTTCCCGCAGATAGTGGACGAACTGCCGCCACTCGTGCATGTGCCCGGGCCAGATGGGCGCTCCGAAGCCCGATTGGCACTGCCTGCAGGTCCGGGGCTCGGCATTTCACTATCCCGTCGAATCATCGACGACCCATTGGCGACCCGCATGTTGACCGACTAGCCTCGTCTGCCCGGGAACGCGGGTCAAGACGAACCGCTTCGTATCCAGCGGTTCACCGTGTAGGCCCTGCGTCCGAGATGCACGGAAGTCCGCAAGTGCGTCACCACTCGCAGGTGCCCGCCGGCAGTTCGCTGCACCACTTGTGCGGGACTAGGGTCCATCCGATCCGGGTGAACTTGTGTCCATCCCATTCAAAGAAGTTGTCGACCATTAGTGAAATGCAACGGTTGCACCATTCACCAAATGGGGCGAATGCTCGGGAGTACACGAATACCCCGGTGCCCGTCGTCGGCTGTATTGCTGCGTGACGCCCGACCCTGTTCCAGACCAGCCTGGTCTCACCCGGAAACAATGCGTAGCTGTACGTGAAACCACCACTACCCTGATAATGGGTTGCTCCAAAGACGAGTGGCGACCCACCACTCTGCGCTTGGATGAGGAAGACGGTAGCTAATTTGCGATCGCCCTTATCCTCGCCGAAGATGTCAGTCAGAAGCGCATCCAAGCTTGACTCGATCCCGCTTCGAAGGGGTTCCCCAATCGACGCAAGGAACTCATCTTGGTCAAGGTGCGCATCCACCGGCAGGGTCGGAAGTGACACCGTATCGGGAGCTGCAGCCGCCGGAACCATTTGATCAACCGCGTGGGTTTGCACGGATCGCCGGTACGACTGCCCACTTTGTGAGGATTCGGTGCCGAACCGCTCAACAACGATCTCGTTGGGACCGACGTCAACGCGCGGGAATGCGGCGAATATTTGACGGTCAGTCCCGCGGTCGTCAAACTCGTCGTCGACGTCGGCAAAATCAAACGGAGCCTGAAACGCGGAACCCCACATGCCGATGAACGTCCCGTCTTGGCTGAATTTCTGGACACGTGTGCCAAAGGCGTCAGCGACAAAAATGTCGCCGTCGTGGTCGACCGCAAGACCGCACGGTGCAAGCAACTGCCCGGGTCGCCCACCCGGTTCGCCGAACGCATGAACGGGCTTCCCATAGGGTGAGAGGATTTGAATGCGACTGTTGCCCATCTCAGCGACGACGAGGTTTCCGTCCGGGGCGACTGCGATGCCGCAGATGTGGTGGAACCGCCCAATCCGTGCGCCGCTCCCACCTACTAGGAAGGGGGCCTCGTCCGCCGGAGTGATAAGGAGGTAATTCCACGAATCTACCGATTGGAGAACATGTGCGATCCCGATGGCATACGTGATGCCAGATGGAGAGACAACTTCCAGATCATGACCGACCTTCCACGCCGGAGAGACTGGGCCGGTATGCCGTTCAAAGAGACCCACCACGACGTGCCCCGGAGAAGGGCGGGACACTTGGACCAACGCATTGACTGGAAACAGTAGGAACACCAAGACGACGCAGTGCACTGCATACCGCTTGCGAAGTTGGCGCATCCTGTGCATTGATCAAGTGTAGATCATCACACCCAAATGTGTCTAACCTCTTGAGATTTTGTGATAGCGGCGCCTGCCGATGTGTCAGCAACCACTCCCCGTTCGCGTCACGCCCAGTCAGCGATTGCTGGCATGTGCATCGCATTTCAATCCATCGGTTCCAGCGCCACAACTGCCTCGGCGACCACCAAACCTCGAACCGGCAACACATGACGACACAAGCCAGATGACGCGACTAAGGCAACTGCCCGCTACCCGTACGATGTCAGCTTCAAGGAGACTTGCATGCCTGATGAGATTGCCGCGTGGGGGCGACGGATCCACGGGCCAACCCTCCCGGGAATGGGCATCCGGTGCAGGCGCGAGACCCCACTGAGTGACGGCGAGATGACCGAAGTGGTGACCACGATTGCCA
>SXGU01411633.1_pt1 | contig 11527 bp, 6 predicted proteins | sample 3174531 | NCBI WGS metagenome assembly SXGU01 (sample SAMN11356863, study PRJNA531348) | freshwater metagenome | isolation source: freshwater sample F1-140 | place: China: Fuxian Lake, Yuxi | collected 2017-12-25
GAGCGGACCGGGACCTGGAATTACGGGCACAATCTGATTGGCTGGCACATGGTGGAAACAAAATCCGAGTTCGAAGGCGCGCCCAATGAACTCTCGTTTTACGCCACCGAGGGCTACTCGACGTCGAGCGGCACTGCCCTGCGTCGCCACACCCTGCGGCTGGACGGGTTTGTCTCCGTGCAGGCGCCCATGAGCGGTGGCGAGCTGATCACCAAGCCGATGAAGTTCAGCGGAAAAACTCTCTCGCTCAACTTCGCCACCTCGGCGGCCGGCAGCCTGCAAGTCGAATTGCAGGACGAGCACGGCAAGCCCTTGCCCGGATACGTGCTCGACGATTGCGAAGAGCTGTTCGGCGACACGATCGACCGCCGTGTCATCTGGAAAACGAAACCCGATCTCTCGTCGATCGTCGGCAAGACCGTGCGAGTTCGGTTCGTCCTGCGCGATGCCGACCTGTTTTCATTCCAGTTCGGTGATGAATAGCAACTCGAAAGACTCACCAAGACTGCCGTAGAACATGTCGTCCAGAGAAACCGAAAGAGAAGACGTTCATGAACAAGCCTGCTGACATCACTCGCCGCGACTGGCTGGCTGGCTGGCGTCGATTATCCTCATGCGCCGCAGCCAGCGGCTTCGTTCAACAACCCGGTTGGGTTCGGACCCCGAAAGGAACGGTTTGCGGAAACTCCTTGGGGGCGTGTCGCCGCCGGGAGGGCGAGCTCCATGTGGCGAGAAGTCGCGCGGAGAGTCCCAAATGTCTTGGTTCGCAGCAGTGTTACTTTCTTTGCGCTTCCGACTGCTTTCGCCGCGCATCGATCACGCGCTCCGTCATGTCGAAGCCCAGCGGCTGATTTTCGTGAATCTTCGTCCGGGCCGAGCGGATCGCGTCGAGCGCTCCGTCCGGCAGCGCGACCGGATGGCCCGGCTCCCACCAGCCGATTCGCTCGCCGTAGCACCAGGCGTATTCGTCCGTCGTCGCCATTGCGTAATAGATGTTGTGTTCGAAGAGTTGCAGGCGATCTTCCGGCGACAAAAACTGTGACGGGCCTTTCGCCGCGCCTTCGAGCTGCAGCAAGTAGTTCACGTAGATCGCCGTGCCGACGTTCATCCGGTTGCGATACGCGGGTTGCAGTTCGTCGGGCACATAGGTCAGCGAGCGCTGCTTCACGTCGTGATAGCCGCGGTAGAATTCCTCAGCCGTCTGATAGACGTAACATTGTTCCTGCCCGTCGATCAGATTGATGCGCGGACCTGCGGCCTCGACGAGTCCGTTGACGAACGCCGGCATCAGTCCGTATTCGGCTGGCTTCAGCGGCTGAGTTCCGAGCTTGTAGAGCACGTAACTGTGCGAGAGCATCAGCAGCATCACGATGTCCGGATATGCGTCCTGCACGGCCTCCATGAACTCGCGGCCGCGTTTCCGCGCTTGCACGCAGTATTCCTCGAAGGACTTCTCGCCCGTGTATTTCACCTTCGCGTAATTGAAGACGGTCCCTTTGTAATCCTCGACGTCGAACGCCCAGCCCTTCATACTGCATTCGCGCGCCACGCCCGCCCACAGCCGGGCGTTGTGCAGAATCGCGGAGAAGTCGTCGAACCAGTCGACGTTGCCCGGCGTGACGTTGTACCGCAAGAGATTGTCGGTGAATTTCCGGTAATCGATATGCGACAGCGTCTCGATCGCCGGAGCGACGTCGTCGCGGTTGAACTTGCGGTCGCCGAAGCAGAGCCAGTCGAAGTATTCCTTTTCGGTGGTCGTCTTGAACCCTTGCAGCACGCTGCCGTCGAACGGAAGCTCTTCGATCATGCGGATATTGTTCTGCACGGTCGCCGGGCTGTACCAGTCGATGCCCCCCCAGGCAATCAGCTTCTTGCGGCGTCCGTCCGCGGGTGATAATTTCTCCGCACCCATGGCCGGGGCGGCACCCTTCGTCGCGAACGCCGTAGCGACTCCCAACCCGAGGCTCTGGCCCAAAAAACTGCGGCGGCTTGCGAGATCGGACATGCGACGTTCCTCCGCTTGGGGTTGACCTTGTGACATTCGCCTTCGCCCGGATGAAGGGGAGCTAATAGTATCCGTCTCGCATCCGCCATGATACCCGGCCGTGCTCCGCGTCACGACGGCGGCACCGTCGTCGAGTCACGCACTGCGCTCCGTGACCGCGCTGGCGATGCGCCAGTTACCGTCCTTGTCGCAGGCGGCGTAGTACATTCGATATTCGCCCGGCCCGATCTGGACCAGCGACATGTCCTCCGCGTGAACGGCGTCCAACCCGTTTGCACCGTATCCGCGGCCATCGATCGCGCATGCGGCTCGCTCCCAAGCCAAGCCGTCGGTCGAGTAGGCCGCGTAGATCCGCGACCTGTATCCCGACATATCCGAGGCGATCGAAGCCGCGGCGAAGTCGTCGCTCTTACCACTCGCGACGGCGTGTACATCTTGGCTCGGATGCAGCCGCACCTTGGTTCCAGGCGGCACATCCTGCCATGCCGAGTAGAACATGGTCCAACCGCCGCCGGCGGCCGACGGCGGGATGACTTCCGCCGCCGAAATGCCGGCCGTGTCGTACTCCGCCTGCCGGTCTCGCAGGCGATAGCCCGGCTCAAACTCGAAGTTCAGGCCGTCCGACGTGATCGCGCTGACCACGCTCGACGAGATTCGCTGGCCGCTCGCGATCCCGCCGGGACCAAATTCCGAGCGGAAGCAATACAGCCGGCCACGACCGTCCGGCAACTGCAAGTAACGAGGCCCGCCGACGCCACCGGGGCTCTGTAGCCGAATGCCCTCTTCGAGTTCCCACGACAACATGTCGGCAGAAACGGCGCTGCAGATCACGGTCGGTCGATCGGCAGTCCCGCGTGACTCGAAGTACATCCGCCAGCGGTTGCCAGCACAGGGTGCGATTGTTGGCGCGATGACGCGCAGCGAGCGATGCGGCACTTCTGGTTTTGGAGCCAGGCGGATGCCGGGCTCCGTGCGGAATGCCAGCCCATCGTCGGAAACCGCGCTGAGAATGTAACCCTGACACGCAGACTACGGCTTCGCCGGACCCACGGCCGGATAGAACAATCGAAAACCTCCGCCCGGAGCGCGAACGATGCAAGGCGCCTGCAGCTTGGCGCTATCCAAGGCTCGCGAGCCTTGCAGACGTGGGCCGGGCTCTTTCCGCCAGCGATCTGTTACTCCCATTGGCTGAGCACTCGTGTTGTTCGAATTCAGTAAGGTCGGACGGTCGACTTGCTTCCCGCATCGTCGGCAAGAACTCGGCAGAATACAATGGCGGCTCCCGAATGCTCGACCGTCGCTGGGAAAAGAGTTGCACCATCGCACGAATTTTAAGGAGTTACTCATGGCTACCGACACAAACGATCGCTCGACTTTTGCGCAGCCCGTCAGCCGCCGCCAGTTGCTGCGGCAGGCCTCGCAGACGTCCGCGATTCTGGCGGCCGCATCGTCGTTCGGTTGCGTTCCGCTGTTGGCCGAGGAGCAGCAGACACCCGGCTGGGAGATGACGACAGCCAGATCGCTCGGCAGCCTGGAGATTCTCCTTTCCAAACCGCGATTGGTGGCCCGCAGCCACGGATACTTGTGGTTTCCCACCATGACTCGGCTCTCGGGTGGCGAGCTGTTCGCCAATTTTTCGACGAATCGGGATGCCATCGTGCCCGATCGGACGTCTTCGGTCAGTTGGTCCGCGGATGATGGCCTCACATGGAGCGAACCCTCGTCGATCATCCCCAAGGGCGACCTCTATGCGGAAACGATGTTGCGGCTGAAGAACGGCGATGAGATGCTGCTCCCGTTCAATCTCTATCCTGACGGCACGGCGATGCGCGGCTGGCATCAGATTGTCTCGGGAACAAAGGGCGCGAGCAAAGTCACTTTCACCGACAAGAGTCTCACGGTCTCCGGATGGCCCAAGCCCGATCGCAGCTTCAACGAGAAGCTTGGCTTGTCGGGGTTCGGCTTCAACGGCCACGGTCTCGCGGGCGAGTCGGGCGAGTATCTGGCCACGATGTACGGCTACTTCAAAGACGAGCGTCGTTACAGCTTGGTGATGGTGGAGTCGGCCGATGGCCTGGTCTGGAAGTTCCGGTCGCTGATCGCGGGATCCGATTGCCCGCTCGCCGGTGGCGAAGGGCCATGCGAATCGCAAACGATCCGCCTCATGGACGGACGCTTGATGAACATTTTTCGGCTGGCCTCCAACGTTCCCTACGGCCAGACTTTCAGTGATGACGATGGCCGCACCTGGTCCGCACCGGCGGCCATGAAGGATGCTCACTCCGTGCAGCCGAGTCTGGCGTTGATGAAAGACGGGGCGCTCGTGCTGACCGGCGGCCGGCCGGGAATCTTCGCCTGGATCAACCGCGCCGGCGACGGCAAGGACTGGTTGCAGGTCGATCTGCAAAGCCATCACAACGAGCATCATCCGCAAGACGCCATCACGCGCGCCGACCAGACGACCTCGTATACCGAGGTCGCGGCGCTGGGCGACCAGTCGGTGATTGTGATCTACGACCGGATTCCCCACGGCTGGCAGGCCATCCCCGAGGAGTCGCGGGACACCAACAGCATTTGGGTTGTCAAACTGAAATGGAAGGAACGTTGATGAAAACACGCTATGTATCAACGGCGCTAGTGCTGATCGTGGCCGTGTGCGGCTGGGACGAAGGCCGCGCTGCCGAGGGACGGACGCTGGTCGTGGCTCAACTGCATCCGGCGGCCAGCGACGACAATCCCGGCACGGCCGAACAGCCGTTCAAAACGATTTCGCGAGCCGCGCGCGAGACGCATCCCGGCGACCTCGTACGCATCGAAGATGGTGTTTATCGCGAGACGGTTCTTGTCGAACAAAGCGGGTCGAAGGAACGGCCGATCGTGTTTGCCGCGGCGCCTGGTGCGAACGTGGTCGTGACGGGCACCGATGTCGTCACGGAGTGGCAACGGGAGCCGGGGGATGCCAACATCTTCAGCACGCCGTGGCCGCATGTGGTCGCCGGCTGGTCGCCGAGCAACGCTCATCCCGACGACGACGACCACAAGCTCATCGGTCGTTGCGAGCAAGTCATCGCCGACGGGTATCACGTGCAGCAAGTGGCGACGCTGAAGGAAGTCACTCGCGGCACATTTTTCGCCGACCTGCAGGCGCATCGGCTCTACGTGTGGGACCGCATGAACCGCGACCCGGTCCAGAGGCGGCATCACGTGCAAGCGGCGGCCAGGCAAGTCGTGTGGGAATCTCGGGGCGAGCACATTCACGTTCGCGGAATTCGGTTTCGTTACGCGGCTAACCAGGCGCAGCACGGGGCGGTGCTGCTGAAAGGAAATTACGGGCTGTTGGAAGATTGCGTCGTCGAGCAGATGAACTCGGCGGGGGTTGCGTTTTTCGGTACTGGCTGCGTGGCTCGACGATGCGTGTTCCGCGACAACGGGCAACTCGGCTTCACTGCCACCGCAGCCGATCTGCTGATCACCGAGTGCCTTTGCGAAAACAACAACGTCAAGAATTTTTCGAGGGATTGGGAGGCGGGTGGCAACAAACTGGTGCTTTGCAAGAACGCGGTGATCGAGCGCAGTACCTTTCGCGACAATCACGGCAATGGCATCTGGTTCGACATCGGCAACGAGGAATGCACGGTCCGCAACTGCCTGATCGCCGACAACGACGACGCCGGGATTTTTTACGAGATCTCCTACCGGCTGCACGCTCACGACAATGTCATCGTCCGCAACGGCTTTGCACCGCGACATCGCGCCTGGGGCGCGAACGGTGGAATCTCGCTTTCGAGTTCAGCCGGGTGTCAGATCGAGCGCAACCTGCTCGTCGGCAACAAAGAGGGTTTGCAGTTCCGCGATCAAGTTCGAGTGACAAATCGGATCGGGCGCGGCGGCGAGAGTTTTGCCATCTGGAATCGCGATCATCGCATTCACCACAACCTGATCGCCTGGAATCGCGACATCCAAACCGGCGGTTGGTTTGACCTCGCGGAACAATCCCATTGGCGGCTGGCTGACGTTCCTTCGGCGAAACCGCCCGCCGCTGCCGAACAAAACGAGCTAAGACAGCGACCGGCCGGACTCACCTTGTCAGATCTGCGATTTGATTTGCACCACAACCTCTACGCCGCGAAGCCCGGGCAGGTGCTGGTCCAATGGGGTTGTCATTGGCACCGACATGAAAAGCTATCCGTGGAAGAAGTCCAGCAGAAGCTGGGCCTGGAATCGGGGAGCCGCATCGCGTCGCCGGAATTTGCCAACTGGACGACGCTCGACTTGCGTCTGCCAGCCAGCAGCCCGATCGTGACCGCGAAGTGTTATCCCCAGGGGCAGGTACCGGGCGTGCTTTTGGGAACTGTTCCGTAATGTGGCCCTGCCTTGGGGCTGTGAGTAACTGGTGAACTGAGGCGGTTTCTCGGTAGAGTCGCCGCACATGGAAGCCGCTTAAACTTGCGGCTTCTGCTAACAGCGAAGTGTCGGTGCGTCGATTGGTCGGAAGCGCTGACTCTTAAATTTGAGGATGGACCTATGAGTCGAATTGGTCAGTTCTCCGTTCGTCGCGTTGCGACGGTTCATGCCGTGTGTCTGCTGGCAGTCGTTGCGGCGCTGATGCTCGACTCTTTGGCGAGTGCGGCCGACCCAGACCCGAAGCCGAAGACCGAAAAGGAAAAACAGGTTGAGGCTCTCGTTAGTCAAGCTCGACAGCGTCTGGAGAAGTCCGAGTGGGATCAGGCGATCCAGGTGGCGAATCAAGCGTTGGTGATTGAGCCGACCAGTGGTGCCGCGTTGGTCTCGCGAGGGCGAGCGTACAACGGCAAGGCCGAGTACGACGCGGCCATCAAAGAGTTTGATCAAGTGACGGCTCAGGCCGGCCGTGATACCGCCGCGGTGGTCAATCGAGCCGATGCGTTTGCGGGGCGATCCTTCGCGCTTTACCAAAAGGGTGAGTTCCTGAAGGCGATCGACAGCGCGTACTTCGCCGTATTGGAAAAAGGCGATCACATCGAGGCACACATCAATCGCGGAGTTGCGTACATCGCTCGTGGCCAACACGACAAGGCAATCAACAGCTTCAACCGGGCGATTCAAGCGAACGAGAAACACGCCGAAGCCTATAGCCATCGAGGCGCGGCTTACGGAGCCAAAGGGAACTTCGATCAAGCGATCGCCGATCAGAAAAAAGCTCTGGAGTTGCAGCCCAAACTGGTCATGGGGGTTTATCGGCTCGGCTTGGCGAAGGCTTCGAAGAATGACGTCAACGGTGCCATGGCGGATCTGGACGAGGCCTTGAAATTGAAGCCCGGTGACGTCGATATTCTCTGCGACCGGGCCGTGCTGTTCGGTTTGAAACGGGATCTGCCGAAGGCGATGGCCGATCTCGACGAGGCGCTGAGACTCGATCCGAAGTCGGTGAAAGCGCACTACCAAAAGGGAGTGGCGTTGCTGGATCAGGGGAATTTCGACGGTGCGATCAAAGAATTTGATGAGACGATTCGGCTGAATGCGAAGCACTCGGGAGCGTTTTGTTATCGCGGGTACGCTCGCGGTGCCAAGAAAGAGTATGAGTTGGCCGTTGAAGATCTCAGCGAGGCGATTCGGCTGGAACCGAAGTTCCTTCAGGCTTACGCGGCTCGCAATCAGAGTTACAAGAAGCTCGGCAAGTCGGCGGAGGCTCTGGCCGATGCGAATAAATTGAAGGAATTGTCGCCGCCACCGTCTCCAGCCAAGGCGGCCAAGAAGACTGATCCCAAAAAGGACGATCCGCTGGCTCAGCGATTCTTGGTGAAATCCAAAGAGGTCGCGCCGGGCAAACGGCCTCAGGCACTCAAGTCGGCAAAGCAGATCGACAACCTGATTGCCGTCAATTATCAGCAGCACAACGTCAAACCGAATCCACTGACCACCGATGAGCAGTTTGTGCGGCGCATTTATCTCGACATCACCGGCACCATTCCGTCGCTGGTGCAGACCAAGCGATTTCTCTCGGCTAAAGAGCCTGATAAACGCTCGCAGTTGATCGACGAACTCTTGAGCAGCGACGGTTATGCCAGTCACTTCTTCAATTATTGGGCCGACGTGCTGCGCTACACGGACAACCTCAACGGCAACGTGCGCGGCGAACATTTCCGGCAGTGGATCAAGCAGTCGCTCGCCGAGAACACGCCGTGGGACAAAATGGTATCCGAGATGATCAGCGCGGAAGGGCTGATCTGGAAGAACCCGGCGACCGGTTACCTTCAGCGCGATTCCAACATGCCGCTGGACAACATGAACAACACCGTCCGCATTTTTCTGGGAACGCGCATCGGCTGTGCTCAATGCCACAACCATCCGTTCGATCGCTGGACTCAGAAAGAGTTCTATCAGGTGGCGGCCTTCACGTTCGGCACGCTGACGAGCACCGGCGGCGGCGACAAACGATATTGGGAGTCGAACCCCAACGATCGGCTTCAGGAACAATACGCCGAGATCGAACAGGAAGAGGAAGATCGCCGCAACAACTCGTATCGCTTCAACCGGCTGATCGGCATCAACATGATGGTCGTTAACGATCAGGTGGATCGCAAAGTCAGCTTGCCGAAGGACTACGCCTACGACGACGCCAAGCCGGGTGACGTGATCGAGCCGAAAACGCTGTTCGGCAGCCCCGCCAAGATCAATTCTGGCGAGCCGCCTCGCAAAGCGTTCGCTCGCTGGTTGACCGCCAAAGACAATCCGCGATTCGCGTTGGTCATCGCCAACCGCTTGTGGAAGCAGGCTCTCGGAGTCGGCCAAATCGAACCGGTTGACGACATGATGGACTCGACCGTCGCCGAGAACCCGGAGCTGATGCAGTTCCTGGAATCTGAAATGAAGCGACTCGACTTCGATCTGAAGGAGTACCTGCGGATCGTCTTCAACAGCGAGACGTATCAGCGACAGGCATGTTTCGAGGAGGTCGGCCACGGCGCGCCGTACCACTTCCCCGGCCCGCTGCTCCGCCGCATGTCGCCCGAGCAAGTTTGGGATTCGTTCCTGACGCTCGCTGTGGTCAAACCGGACGAATTTCGCGAACTGCCCGCGCAGGTCCGCACGGACGTTATGGGTGTCGATCTGAATTCCATCACGGCCCCGGTGCTGCTCGCGTCCGACGACAAGTGCAACCAAATTGATGGCTCTCAAGGAACACGGCAAGCAAAGTACACCTATCAAGGAGCCTTGCTGGCCCGCGCATCCGAACTGCCGTCTCCGGTGCCGCCAAATCACTTCTTACGAATGTTCGGACAATCGGATCGAGAATTGATCTCCGCTTCGTCCACAACCGGATCGGTGCCGCAAGTCCTGTTCATGTTCAACGGCCCGATCACTCACATGCTCTTGGAAAAGAACTCCACGATCTACAACAACGTCGTGAAGCAATCGTCCGTGAGCGAAGGAATCAGGTCTGTCTTCCTGACGATCTTGAATCGCGAACCGGACCTGGAAGAACTCAAGCTGGGAGTACAAGAGGTCAAACAAAACGGCCCGGCCGGCTACGGCAACGTCATCTGGTCATTGGTCAACACTCGCGAATTCCTGTTCATCCAATAAAGTTTTGTGGCATAGGCTTCCAGCCTGTGATTCGTCGATGAACCGATGATTCTTCGATCAATTCGACAGTCTGGAAGCTCAATTCGACAGTCTGGAAGACGATCCCACGCCACAACTCGAACCCTCAATTCATCGCACAGACAGAGAACAATCTCATGAAGAATCTCCTCGCCAAGCTTGATGGTCTTGATCGTCGGCGATTCATCGAATACGCCGCCAAGTCGATGTTGGGTGTCAGCCTGTTATCGCGGTTGAATGCGACCGTCACCGCCGCCGAAGGTACGGCCGCCGGCAAAGCGAAACGGCTAATCTACCTCTTTATGAATGGCGGGATGACGCATCTGGACACGTTCGATTTAAAGCCCGGCCACGCGAATCAGGGCGAAACCAAGCCGATCGCGACGTCGGTCTCCGGCCTGCAAATCAGCCAGTTTCTGCCGACGCTCGCGACGCAGTTCGACCAGATCGCCGCGATTCGCTCGATGTACACGCAGACCGGCGATCATCAGGCAGGCGAATACCTGATGCGAACCAGCTATGAAGAAATCGCCACTGAGCGGCATCCCTCGCTCGGCCCGTGGATGCAACGCTTCAAAGGTCGACAGAACAAGTCGCTCCCCGACACCGTGCTGATCGGTGCGCCCGCGCGGCATCCTAGCGCCGGCTTCTTCGACCCGACGTTTAGCCCGCTCCCCATCGGTGACCCGAACACCGGACTTGAGAACACCAAGCCCCCGGCGTATCTCACCGAGCAGTCATTCGGGAAACGAGTGACGCTGATTGACGGCTTCGACAAGAAGTTCCGCGACAAATTCAAAGTGCGAAAAGTCCAAACCTACACGGACTTTTACACCGAAGCGGCGAGTCTGCTGTCGAGCGGCGAATTGAAGGCATTCGACCTCAACCAAGAGAAAAAGGAAGACCGCGATCGCTACGGCCGTGACCCGTTCGGCCAAGGCTGTCTCTTGGCTCGGCGGCTGGTCGAGAACAACGTCCGCTGCGTGGAAGTGACGTGCGGCGGCTGGGACATGCACAGCAGCATCTTCAATGGCGGGACGCTGCCGGCGCGCGCGGGGATTCTCGACAAGGCGGTCGGCAATTTGATCAAGGATCTTTCAGAGCGAGGTCTGTTGCAGGAAACGCTCATCGTGTTGACGACGGAGTTCGGCCGATCACCCGTGATCAACTACAACGCCGGCCGGGACCATCATCCGGCGGTTTTCTCAGCCATGCTCGCCGGCGGAGGCATCAAGGGTGGTCAGTTCCACGGCACCTCCGATGCCGCTGGACACGGCGTCGCGACGGATGGTGTGCCGCCTGCCGACTTCAATGCCACGATCGCCTCAGCCCTCGGCCTGCCGCTCGAAGAAATCGTCCACTCACCCACCGGACGCCCATTCAAAGTCGCTCACGACGGCAAACCGATCGCCAAGCTGCTTAAGCCGCAATGAATTCACTGATCCAAAGTGGCTCTCGCGACGATTCGCGATCGCAGACGCGACGAGTCACTGAGCGGCGCATCGTCTTTCAACAAACCATCGAATGACGCGGCTGTTGATCGCGATCGGCCGACGGAGAGATTTCATGACTCGCTTTCTGATTCTGATCACTTTGCTGAGTGTGAACGTGATTTCTCTGGCCGACGAGCCGGTGAAGATCGGCTCGCGGCGCGAGTTGTTTGTGGACGACACGCTTGTCGAACGACTGGCAGGCCGGGCCGAGTTGCGGCTGCATCCACCGATGCCGCGCGAGGTCGCGCTGGAGACTAACGAGTCGTGGGAAGGGAATTCGACCAACTACGTCACCGTGTTTCAGGACGGCGACAAGTACCGCATGTACTACCGCGGCAGCCACTTTTCCTATCTCGGCGGCAAGGACCGGCCGAACACGCGCGACGTCTACTGTTATGCCGAAAGCTCGGACGGCGTGCGTTGGACGAAACCGGAGTTGGGGCTA
>SXGU01532476.1_pt1 | contig 11524 bp, 10 predicted proteins | sample 3174531 | NCBI WGS metagenome assembly SXGU01 (sample SAMN11356863, study PRJNA531348) | freshwater metagenome | isolation source: freshwater sample F1-140 | place: China: Fuxian Lake, Yuxi | collected 2017-12-25
ACCCAGCGGCTGGGCTGACATCAGTGTCTCCGTACCATCGAAGCCGATGAGCCCCGTGTCCGCGACGAGCCGCCGCACCCGCAACTCCCTGCGGGTGCGGCTGGCTGCGCGGCTGACCGGCCGCAGCGCAGTGGCCGTCCTCGTAGCGGCCCTGGTCCTCGGCATCCTCGGCATGCACGCCCTTGCCAACCACGGCGCTCCCGCACCTCCCGGGACTGCCTCGAGCACGATGAGCATGACGGGTGCGGCGGCCGTGACTTCTGCTCACGAGGCGGCGATGGCCTCGGGGGACTCACACGACGGACACACCCACTCCACCGCGACGCAGTCCTCGATGGCAGCCCCCGGGTCCAGCGTTGACGCCGGTGCTGACCCCGGTCCCGGCTCGGGTCACGGCATGGCGAGCATGGTGATGTTGTGCGTCGTCATGCTCGCCGCTGCATCGCTCATCCTGCTGACACTCCTCACCATCGGCTTCCGCCGGCGGCTGCAGCCGGAGGCGTTCATGCCCGCAGCCGTCCGCGAACGGGTGCTGTGCTGGGTGCGTGGCACTGGGCCACCCCATGAGTGGCAGTTCTCCGTCATCAGGTGCTGACAGGCCCTGCGACCACCCGCCACCGCTGAACCCGACCCTGAGCTTCCACTCCGCGGGTCGACGCCAGCGGGCCGGCCGGGTGTCGCCGCGGCCTGCCCGCAACACCCCACCTGACTACCTGACTTCCAGGAGAACTCGCATGCACACCAACACCAAGACCCGTACGCGCGCCCTCGGCGCCGTCGCGCTCACCCTCCTCCTCGGCGCAGGCGTCACCGCCTGCGGCGAGGACACCACCGACGCGGCCAGCCAGACCGAGGTCAGCACCACCGAGCACAACGACGCCGACGTCGCCTTCGCGAGCGACATGATCACCCACCACGCCCAAGCGCTCTCGATGGTTGACCTGACCCTGAAGCGCGACCTCGACCCCGAGGTCCAGGCCCTCGCCGAAGACATCCGCGACGCCCAGGGCCCGGAGATCGAGACCATGGCCGACTGGCTCACCCAGTGGGGCGAAGACGTCCCCGAGACCATGCGCGACCACGTCAACTCCGGCCACGACATGGGCGACATGTCCGACAACATGGACGACATGGGCCACGACGACATGCCCGGAATGATGACCTCCGAAGACATGGACGCCCTCGAGAACGCCTCCGACGCCGAGTTCCAGGACATGTGGCTCGAGATGATGATTGATCACCACGAAGGCGCCATCGAGATGGCCGAGACCGAGCAGGAAGACGGCCAGTTCAAGGACGCCGTCGACCTCGCCGGCCAGATCATCGACGCCCAGCAGCAGGAGATCGACACGATGCAGAGCCTCCTCGACTCCTGAGCCCGCAGCGCGGGCGGACGTCACCGTGCCGGTGGCGTCCGCCCGTCCCTGTGCCCCCACATGCCCGCACACCCGGCGACCGCAACCGCAGCCGCAGCCGAGGCACGCCACCACAGCAGAGGAACGACACCCCGTGAACAAACCCACCCACGCTCAACTGGCGGCCGCCGCCGTCACAGCAGTCCTCACCCTCACCGCCGCCGGATGCGGCACGGACCCGACAGCCACCGATGCCACCAGCGAGACCAGCTCGAGCTCGTCGAGCTCCGCCGGCGTTGTACCCGACGACACGTCGCTCCCGCCATGGCCAGCACCCAGCGACGTTCCCGCGCGAGTCGCCGCCGCCGGCCTTGACCTCGGCCCCATGGGAACCGCCGAGCACTACCACCCCACACTGACCATCACCATCGACGGCCAACCGGTCCCCGTCCCACCCAACATCGGCGTCGACCCCGATACCGGCGCCATGTCCGCGGTCCACACCCACGAAGGCGACGGCACCATCCACATCGAAGCCCACACCGTCGGGGAGAAGTTCACCCTCGGCCAGCTGTTCACCCAGTGGGGCATCGCACTCACGCCGACACAGATCGGTGGCGCCAAGGCGAACGCCGGCGAAAAGGTGAAGGTGACCAGCAGCGGCACCCACGTGCCCGGCGACCCCGCCAACCTGCAGCTCGAACCCGACCAGCAGATCCAGCTGACCCTTCCCTGACCCCACGCCCATACCAGGTCGGGCGATTGCCTACTTTTGACGACGAGCCGCTGAAGGACCGATCTCACCAAACTGTCCCGCGGGCGCGGCATCCATCTTTCCTGCATCTCGACATATGTCGGGGAGTTTCTGTCGAGATGCAGCGAAAACGAGGCGATCGAACTTTCGCCTCAAGAACACTGAATCGGTAGAGATTCGATCCGTAGATGTCCGCGTTCGACCTGACATATATGCAGGCAGGAGGGGCGACCTCAGACTCGCCGCCTTGACGATCCGAGCGACGCCGTAGCGTTGCCGCCCTGTGTTGGGTCGCGGGTGCTGAGAGAATCGCGCATGCCGCTGACCAACCCTTGGCTCGCTGGACCATCGCCGGAGGCGGTGCTGCCTCGAGAGGCTCTCGAAGAGCGCATCCTCACCCTGTTCTCCGCCCAGAACATGGCGGTGACACCTGCGGCGTGCGAACCGACGGCACCGGCTGGTGCTGGGGAGACAACACGGACGGAGAAGTCAGCGGCGGTTTGGCCGGTGACGCCCTCTTACCGCTCCCCATCTCCGGTACCTGGCTGAGCCTGACCCCCGGCGCGTCGCACTGGTGTGGGATGAGAACCGACAGAACCGCGTGGTGCTGGGGCAGCAACAGCTACGGCAAGCTCGGCATCGGACTCGACCCGGGGTTCTCCCGAGTCCCGCCCACCCAGGTCGGCGGCTAGGTTTCAGGCAGTTCGCGTAGCCACAAAGCCAACCTCAAGCGGCTCGCACAGCAACTCAAAGCTGCGCTAGGTCGTCTCTGTCTCGCTAACCGGATGGGGATCGGCTCGCGGAGCGTGCCAGTGCGGGATCGGCTCGCGGAGCGTGCCAGTGCGGGATCGGCTCGCGGAGCGTGCCAGTGCGGGATGGGCTCGCGGAGCGACCCGGTGCGGGATCCGCTCACGCGCACGTCGGCGGGTCCGGTTGAGCTGATCGCGGCGGATCCGCCCGGACGTGCGGTTCAGGTGCAGCGATCTTGCTCCACGACCGCTGCCACAGTCCGCAGAGCGGCCGGGAGGAGGGCGAGGTCGGCCGAGCCGAGCGCGAGCCTAATCGCCTGTGGGACGTGGCTCGTGACGGCGAACGGGCCAGCGGTCGAGACGGAGATGTCGTGCTGGGCGAGGTCGGCGGCGATGCGGTCGGCTCGGGCGTCTTCGGGTAGCGGCAGCCACGTGAAGTACGACGCGTCGTGGCCGAGGTGAGGGAGGTCGGCGAGCGCCCGTCGCACGAGGACTTGCCGGGCCCGGGCGTCTTCCCGCTTCAGGAGTTCCAGGCGGTCGACGGTGCCGTCGTCGATCCAGCGACAGGCGATCTCGACGGCGAGGGTCGTGGTGTTCCAGGTGGTCCGGCGAATAGCGCGCTCGAGGGCCGGCACGAGGGTGGCTGGGGCCACCAGGTAGCCGACCCGAAGCCCGGTGGCGATGTTCTTGGAGAGGCTCGAGACGTAGACGGTGATGTCGGGGGCGAGGTCGACCAAAGGGGCGGGGGCGTCCTCGACGAGGTATGCGTAGGACGCGTCCTCGACCAGGAGCGCGCCAGACCGGCGGGCAACGCCGACGAGGCGCTCACGGGCTTCGGCGCCCAGAACCGCACCGAGCGGGTTGTGCAGCGACGGCATCGCGTAGATCGCGCGTACCGGCCTGGTGGAACAGAGCCGGTCGAGGGCTTCGAGGTCGGTTCCAGTCGACGTCACGGGGACTGGGGCAAGGTCCAGGTGCAGCGCATGTGCGAGCGCCTTGAAGCCGGAGTAGGTCAGGGCGTCGACCGCGACGATGTCACCGGGATTCAGGGTGGCCATGAGCGTGACCGCCAAACCGTGCTGGGCGCCGTTGACGACCAGCACGTGCTCGGGCGTGGTGTCGATCCCCCGCACGACCAGGTGGCGGGCGATGGCTGCTCGGTCCTTGAGGCGTCCACGGTGCGGCTGATAGCGGAGCAGGGCCTCGATGTCACCGGAGCCGGCGATCTCGCGCAGGGCCTGGCGCAGCAGCGAACCTTGGTCTGGGAGCGCGGGCGAGTTGAAGTTCAGGTCGACGACGTCGGCCGCAACGTCCTGCTGGTCGATCCCGTGTGAGGCGGGCAGCGAGAGGTCTCGGACGAACGTGCCCCGCCCCTGTTCGCGGCTGACCAGTCCGATGGCCTCGAGCTCGGCGTAGACGCGGGTGGCGGTGACGGTGGCAATGCCCTCGGTGGCCGCCAGCTGCCGATGTGTCGGCAACCGCGCCCCTGCCGGGAGTCGGCCGGTGCGGATCTCGCTGGCGAGCGCGTCGACAAGAGGCTTGTATCGCGGGACCGGCATGGCATGAGTGTATGCAGAACAATTCTTGGGATGTCCTGCCTCTGGCTGTCTACCGTCAGTCGTACGCCAACCGGAGGGACTCCTGACATGCACATCGCCATTCTCACGTTCGAGGGCTACAACGAGCTGGACTCCCTGATAGCACTGGGCGTGCTCAACCGCATCAAGGACGACGACTGGCGTGTCACGATCTGCACCCCCACGCCGAAGGTGACCTCGATGAACGGCGTCGTCATCGAGCAGATGTCGACGCTCTCGGAAGCGGTCCAGGCTGATGCCGTCATCGTCGGCAGCGGCATCGCCACGCGCGAGGTCGTCGAGGACCCGGCCATCATGGGCGAGCTGTCCCGGCTGGACCCCTCGCGCCAGCTCATCGTCGCCCAGTGCTCGGGAGCGCTGGTGCTCGCCCGCCTCGGTCTGCTCGACGACGTCCCGGCCTGCACCGACCTGATCACCAAGCCGTGGGTCGTCGCCGCCGGCGTCGAGGTTCTCGACCAGCCGTTCTTCGCCCAGGACAACGTGGCCACGGCCGGTGGATGCCTCGCCTCGCACTACCTGGCCGCGTGGCTCATCGCGCGCCTGCGCGGCAACGAGGCCGCCGAAGCAGCCCTGCACTACGTCGCCCCTGTCGGCGAGAAACAGGAGTACGTCGACCGCGCGTGGCGCAACATTCGTCCCTACCTACCCTCGACCGGCCCGCGCGCCGAGCACATCGACGAGCCCGCTCTCACCGGCATGGCGCGGTAGCCGCCAGCTCACGCGCCGGCCGGCGCAGCAAGCAACTGTCCAACGGCAGTGGCTGAGGCCGCTGTGTCCGTGGCCCTAGGGTCCATCCGGTCACGAACGGTCACGAACGGTCATCACGGACGCCCATGAGCGACGGCACGGGACATGACCGCTCGTCGGCACGTGCGGACGTCCCGCAGGCCGAACCCCTGAGGGTCTCCCCCGCCGTGCTCAGGGCAACAGGCTGCTGCGTTTCACTGAGGTGTCGGATGCGGGACAGCGGCACCGATAGCCGATCCCGCACCGGGTCTTGCTCAATTACGCTGCTCGTTTCGAGTCTGGGTCAGGCGAGTCAGTTGTGGTCGCGAGGTTCGCTAGCCCGGGTGAGGAGGTGGGCACACCTCACCCGCAAAGCGGCGAGAGTGGCGGTGCGTGAAGACGTGAGTCCCTGCTCCGATTGGCCGGAGTTTTCGCTGTGCGCTGATATGGCCTGAGCGCGGATCTGGACACGCGAGAGCACCCACGTAAGAGGGCTCACTGACGGTAGCGGCTCCGTGTTGGGGTCGAGTACCTCCCGGTAAGCCCGGATCAGCACGTCTTCAGCCACAAGCTCATCGCGCACAAGACATCTCGCTAGCAACCACGCCAGGTGACAGGTCTGGTCGTAGACCCGAGCTGCGGCGAACATATCGCCATCGCGCGCTTGCCGCAGATCCACGGCGAGGTCATCGTCCGAGATCACATCGACCCTCCCGTCGCGTCGACGACCATACTCGCAGCACCACCCACAGCACCGTGGGTACGACGGGACATGCTGCTGTATGCCACGTTGGTGACGGACTGCGGTGGGGCAGCCGAAGCGTCCCGTACTGGTCGCGGTGCGCGTAGCGATTGGGCACCGGCTCGCCCAGCCAGCCTCGCCGTCAGCGGTCGATGGGTTGTTTGCGGTACGGGCCAGTGAGGCGCTTGCTGAGTGGTCGGGCGATGTCCGATACCCGAGTCGACCACAGCCTGTGTTTCGACCGGGTCTACCTATGGAGGTGCGCCATGAGCGCGCTGCTTGTCGGGTACGCCCGATGCTCTACCGATCAGCAAGACCTGACCGCCCAACGCGACGGGCTCCTCGGTCTCGGCGTCGAGCCGGACCGGATCTACGTCGATCATGGCCTGACCGGCACCAACCGCGAGCGACCCGGACTCCGCGAGGCCCTCGCGGCCTGCCGGGCTGGAGACACCCTGGTGGTCACCAAGCTCGACCGCCTGGCCAGGTCGCTACCTGATGCTAGGGCCATCGCTGACGAGTTGACGCTGCGCCAGGTCAGCCTGAGTCTGGGCGGATCGGTCTACGATCCGGCCGACGCGGTGGGGAAGCTGCTGTTCAACGTCCTTGCCATGGTGGCCGAGTTCGAGTCCGACCTGATCCGGCTGCGGACGGTGGAGGGGATGAAGGTCGCCAAGGCGAAGGGACGGTTGCGGGGCAAGCAGCCCAAGCTGAGCCGCAAGCAGGAGGCACACCTGGTGTCCCTGGTTCACAGCGGCGAGTACAGCACCCTTGAGGTCGCCGAGCTGTTCGGCGTCGGACGCTCCACCGTCTACCGCGCGATCGAACGTCAGCGGATCGCGGCCAAGGCTGATCTCGTAGAGGCACGATCTCGCCGCTGATTCCGGCAAGGCGCCGGCTGTTCCGGATCCGACACCCCAGCGGGACAACCGGCGCCGCCGGCCAGACTCGGGGCACAGGACCCATAGACGTTCGGCCTGTGGGACGGGTCGCGCCTCCCGACGTCGACTGAGCCATTGACCACCGGGTCGCCTGCGGAGCCGCGGCGAACCGGCCCCCCTCTGTTGTCAACGGGTGGCTTCGAGGGTCCTTGTCACTGTGCTCTTCCGGGGTGGCACGGGTGCGGCGTAGCGTCGGCTATGCGGGTCCGGGAGTGGCTGATCCGAAGTGTCGATGTGCGGGGGCAGGTCGACCGCGCTGGATTCTTGAGACGCCCCGCAGTGCCCTCCCGGACTCGCACCAGCAGCGATGGCGTCGGCGACGAGCTGCTTGTAGATGACGTCGGAGATGCGTCGTTTGAGGCAGCGCAGTGCCTCGGCGGGCTTCTTCCCGGCGGCTCGCTTGCGGCGGTAGTAGGCCCGTCCGTCGGTGTCGAGCCGCAACTGGGTGACTGCGGCGATGTGGATCACGTGGTTGACCCGCCGGTTGCCGGCTCGTGAGAGTCGGTGCCGGTTCTGCTCACCCGACGATGCGTCGAGGGGCGCGGTGCCGGTCCAGGACGCGAACCGGTTGCGGTCGGCGAACCTGGCCACGTCCCCGACGTCGGCAAGGATCCGCGCGGCGACAACGGGACCGATGCCGTGGATGTCCATCAGATGTGACTGCCGGGCCTGGACCATCGCCTTCAGCTCGGCGGTCGCCTTCTTCATCTTCGTCTCGATCGCGATCAGATCGGCGAGCTCCTCGGCGGCGATGCGGCGTCGGGTCTTCCCGGCGATGTCACGTGGTCGCACGCTGGCCAGCATGACCTTGGCCTGGCCCGAGGTGAGGTCCTTCTTCGCCTGTCCTGGCAGGAGTTCCGCCAGCAGCGCGTGCAGTCGGCACACGGTCTGGACGCGTCGTCTGGTCAACGCCTCGCGGCGGTCGGAAAGCATCCGCACGGCCTCGAGCTCACCATCGCGGCGCAGCACGCGGAGGGACTTGGTGCGTACCCCGACCACGGCCACGGAGTGGGCGTCGAGGGCGTCGGTCTTGCGGTTGTGGCCGGTGTCGAACAGACGGACCCGGGCGGCGAGCTTGGCCGGCACGTCGACGACGTGCTCGCCGGCTTCGAGGAGTCGCTGTGCGAGTGGCCGACCGGCGCCGTTGGCCCCCTCGACTGCCCAGACCCGATCGGGCCAGGTGCTCGCGTACGTGCGCATGGCTGTGTAGCCGGCGTGGTCGGTGGTGAACCGCCCGGTGCCGAGCTTCTTCTCGTGCTGGTCCAGGACCTCGATGGTGGCCGACAGTTTGTGAGGATCGACGCCGATTACGACGCGACCGACCGGGTTGCTCATGTGCTTCTCCCGCCTGTTCGCTTTCGGATGGTCGGCGAGGTGGGCATTGCTACTACGAGCTGGGCAGTCCCCTCTTGAGCCACGCCTCGTCAGCAGTGTTCGGCGGACCGCAAACCGGAGGAGGGCCACACCGCCAGTCGACGGTGGGCAGCCCAAAAGAGAGCGAGCCCGCCGAGCACCTGGGCCGAGTCTGGCCAGACATCGACCTTGGCGGGAGTCTCTAGTAGGCCCAGAATGACGCTGAAGGCTACGTGGTGATCGTGACGGCGGTTGGCAAGAGTTGAGCGACTGGCGTCCAGAGGTCCACTTCGACCTCGCGCGACTCGATGCTGACAATGAGGGAGTAGTCGACGCCCAAGTCGCTCTGATCGCTGTGTGGTCGCGTCTTCCACCATCCAGCAACGGGGTAGACCGCAATCGCTCGCTTGCTCGCCAGGGCGGCGCCAGTGCCCTCCCAAATGTCGGTGTGCAGCGAGCCCGGCTTCTGCTGCTGGTTGGCGCCGAAGAACCACCCGCGCTCCGTATCCAGCGACGGTGGGCGGCGACCATCCTCCCGGGCCCGGGTGTTGATCCGTTCGCGGAACGACTCGACGCTCTCCTCGGGCCGGCGAGTGGCGAAGCGAAGGCCATGTGACGGGTAGATGTACCTTCCCGACCACCCTCTGCTCGAAGGGTTCGGCTCGACGAAGTACGACAGCGTGACCCGCATCCGAACCTGCGTCTCGCCGAGAGCCTCAAGCTCCCGGATCGGCCACGGCAGTTCGTGGACGTTCATTTCGCGCGTCTTGCCCGCTCTGCTGTTTCCTTCGCGTTCGTACGGACTGATGCGTGCCTCAGAAATCAAGGTCAACGCATCGGTGGCGCTGCGTACGGCGCGGGTCAGGTCGGGAACCCCCATCCCGTAACGACGCAGGAGCTTGGCCCGGGTTGCCTTGTTCGTGTCGGCCTCGAACTTGCCGAGCATCGGCTCGGTCCATTCCGCCGAGTGGACGATAAGGGCTCGCACCGTCTCCGGCCGCAGGTCGGGGTAGGCGGCGTATATGTCGGCGGCGATCGCCGATACCTGAGCGGTGGCCGCCGAGGTGTCTCGCGTCGTTGTGAAGTAGCCGCCGCCTGGATGTTGCTGTCGGGTGGTGAGAAGCGCCAGATTCTCCGGAGTGTCAACGGATGTCCGGTCCGGCGACGCGGCCACATTGCCTCCGTCGGCGACGATGTCAGGCTTGAAAGGCCACTTCGTAGGCTCGTAGGTGACCGAGGTCCGGCTGACCGGCGACAACTCGCCCCGCGACGCGACGGGAACGTAACCGGCGAAGTCCGCAGAAGCGTCCGACATGTCATCGCGGGCGGCGTGGGCGCCCACGGTAAGGGCGTTCCATGACTGGCCAGGGTCTTCGACCGGCTCGAGATCGCTGCGGTCGAGGTGGTCTTCAGCCGGATTGAGGTCATGGACCCTGATGTTGCCCGCCGACACCACGAACAGGCGAGGACGGCGCGGTTCGTCGCGGTCGAGGTAGGTGAACTTGGGGTCGGTGTCGTCGATGGCACGCCCGAACGCGAGCGCGTCGACGGTTGCGGACCATGAAGTTGGACGGCCGGCCTCGGGCGACGGTCCCGGAGTCGCCTCCGTATGGCTGAACGTCGTGTTGGGCGCCGTAACCGCAAGCATGAAGACCCGAGCGCGGTCGAACGCCTGGATTTCGGGGCGGTCGACAGAGCGGGCGGTGATCGCGCCATGAAGATCACGCTCGTTGTCAACCCCGTCTGGAAGCAGCTTGACCGACTCGAGCCGGTGCCGCAGCCGAACCGGCTGCCCGTCGACGATGGCCGCGTGGAGGTCGCCGAATAGTGCCAGCCCGGCCATCTCAGTGCCATGGGAATGCGTTGGTCCAGGGGCCCACTCGGGATCGGCGGTGTGAATGTCGCCGGCGTCTAAGGAGTCAGTCAGGAGCGGGTGACCGTCCTGGACGCCGGTGTCGAGGATGCATACGACCGGCGCGTCGGCGGCGGCCGGGTGCAGCCGGTTGCGGAGCTCCTCGACCCACTCGGCCTGTTCCCTTGCCGGCAACCCCGACACCAGGGCTCCGACCTCGTGCGGCCGGCGAAGTTCGGCAAGGTCGTCGAGGGAGTTGAACGTGTCGGCAAGCTGGCGGGCGCTGGCTCGCAGCAGCACGATGGTCCGGTCACCGAACCCGAGGTAGTGCGCGCTGGTTCGTAGGTCGTGGGTGGCCGCGTAGTCGCTGAAGCGAGTGCGCTCGTGACCGTCTCGACGACGTAGCCATACCTCCCACCACCGCATCTCATCCGGATCGGCCGGGAACTCCTCAGGAGGATCTGTCCAAAGCTCCTCGATGGTTGCCCGGCGAATGGCGGCGATCCCTTCGACGAGGGTGGCGTTTCGGGCCCGGTCCTCGTCCGCGGTCTCCACGTAGCGATTGAGCTTGTCGAGGAAGTACTGCTTCTTGCCGTCAGGGATGTAGACCGTGGCAACCTGCACCATCCCGTCAACGGTCTCCAATGCCTGAACTGCGACAAGTTCGGGCTGGTCCCCGGGGCGGTTGATGTCAAGGCTTTCGAAGGCGAGTTCCAGGCCCGCGAACGACAGGAACGAGACGTAGGTGCCCTCTCGTTCCGATTCGTGGGATGGCGCGGCCGTGGCAGTCTCGTACTCCTCGGTGAGCCTGGCGCCGTGAGCTCGGCGGTCGCCCGTGAACCGCGGTTCGCCGTCGTCGTTCCCACCGCCGGTGGAGGCGAGCGTGAACGGCTCTGGGTTGGGCCGAGTGGGCACAACGAGGTGCGGGCGGTCGCGCTGCGCCACGTTGACTACGCGATCTGGCCGCGACGGCCGTGGGTCCGAGAGCGTTCGGAGAGCGCAGCCACCAGATCGTCGGTGAGGATCCGCGTCCGTCCAGCAAGCACCGTGCGCTTGGCGGCATTCTCGGCCGCCGTCGCCACCTCTGCGTGACTTAGTCCCTCGCCGGCGGCAACGACGCGCTTCCAGCCCAGGTTGCCGGTCCGGAAGGACGCCAACCGATTCTCAAGCACCGCGCGGATGCTCACATCGTCCGGCAGCGTGAAGTCCATGACGGTGTCGAATCTGCGGAACAGGGCGTTGTCGAGCAGTTGAGGGTGGTTGGTAGCCGCGACAACGACGCTCTGCGAGGTGTCTTCTTCGAGGAACTGCAGAAAGGAGTTCAAGACTCGCCGTATCTCGCCGACATCGTTCGGTGCCGCACGGTCACCGGCAAGGGCGTCGACTTCGTCGAACAGGTACACACCGCGCGACTCGGTGAGAGCATCGAAGATGAGCCTCAGCTTCGCTGCCGT
>SXGU01007277.1_pt1 | contig 11523 bp, 9 predicted proteins | sample 3174531 | NCBI WGS metagenome assembly SXGU01 (sample SAMN11356863, study PRJNA531348) | freshwater metagenome | isolation source: freshwater sample F1-140 | place: China: Fuxian Lake, Yuxi | collected 2017-12-25
GAAGCCATCGTGTCCTACATCAAGAAGAAGTACTCGCTGCTCATCGGGGAGCGGACCGCGGAGATGATCAAGATCTCCATCGGGAACGCCTACCCGTTCGACGACGAAGTGACGACCTACGAGGTGAAGGGCCGCGACCTCATCGCCGGCGCGCCGAAGACCATCGAGGTGACCTCGGACGAGATCCGGGAAGCCCTCGCGGATCCCATCTCGGAGGTCGTCGAGGCCATCAAGATCTCTCTCGAGAAGACGCCGCCGGAGCTCGCCGCGGACATCGTCGACAACGGGATCATCCTCGCGGGCGGGGGATCGCTCCTCGCGAACCTCGACATCCTCATCAAGGAGAAGACGGGCCTTCCGGTGTCCCTCGCCGAAGACCCTCTGACCTGCGTCGTCCGCGGCTGCGGGATGGCGCTCGAATCGATCACGCTTCTCCGCCAGGTGACCACGCTCAGCTAGTATGGCCGATACTTTTTTTAGTAAACTCGATTCGGAGGAAAAAAAAAGTAGGTTGGCGCAGATCGCATCAGTTCGGGGAAAGATTACGACGTGGGTGAAGGGATCGAAGGAGAAGAAGGCCTTCGACGTCCTCTCGTTCGACCGAGAGCGGAGCGGCCTCGTCCTCGACTCCGTCGAAGAGGCCTACAGGCCGGGGCAGACCGTGCTCAGCACCTTCGACTTCCGAGGCATGTCGTTCTTCTCCGAGACCGTTTTCCAGCGGGCCATCTCGAAGCACAGCATCCTCCTCTTCACGAACGATCTCTACAAGTCCGAGCGGCGGGCGAGCTACCGGCTCCTGACCTACCCGATCTACAAGGTCTGGGCCGAGTTCGACCTCGGCGAGGCCTACGAAGGCGGCGGCGGGAAGGTCATCGACCTGAAGACCAAGACCAGCCAGACCGGGCTCTTCAAGGACTTCCTCAAGCTCGTCGAGAGCCACCAGGCCGAGAGCGGGAAGACCCAGAGGCTGAAGATCCGCATCCAGGACCTCTCGATCACCGGGATGGCCCTGCACGTGGGGGAGCTCGAGAGCAGGTACTTCCTCAAGGACCTGGTGTTCAACCAGGTCACCCTGCGCTTCGAGGACGAGGAGTTCCAGATCCCGAAGACCAAGGTCGTCTACGTGGTCGACTACATCTCGAGCGACCGGAACCTCAAGAGCTACAAGGTCGGGTGCCAGTTCGTCGACCTCCCCACGAACCTCGACGAGAAGCTCGGGAAGAAGATCAACCTCCTCCTCCGGCAGATCGACTTCAACAAAGACTTCGAGAACTTCGTCAAGTGAAGGCACCGGCCCTCCTCTGCCTCCTCCTCCTCTGCGCCTGCGCCTCGAGCCTCGAGTACGGGGACCTGCCCCAGGGGAAGCGGACCTACTCCCTGTCCGACATCGGCGGCACCTTCGCGCAGCGCCGGGCGTACCAGCTCGCGGGGACCACGATCGGGAGCCGCAGCCAGCTCCTGGGCCGGGCCGGCTCGGGCAAGGTCCTGGAGAAGAGCATCACCGTCTCCCAGGTCGGTTCGGTCAAGGGGCGGAAGGCCCGGGTGAAGACCGTGAGGCCCTTCGCCTCCGAGTTCACCGTCTGGCTCGAGGGGAAGATGTACCAGTCGAAGATGCAGCTGAGCGAGAAGACCCGCTCGATGACCGTGTCCATGGACAGCCCGGAGCCGAAGTGGACCGGGACCCGGGACTTCCCGTTCCCGAAGGGGAAGTACTTCTGCTTCTTCGGCCAAATACCAGAGTGCCTTTATCATACTTACCTGCTCCAGCGCGCCCGGGACAATCCCCGGCAGGCCATCGGCTTCCACGTGCTCTGGGATTCCTACCCGTACAACCAGGAACAGTTCACGGGCGTCGGAAATAATCTCTTCGCCGCGGCTTCCGTGAAGTTTGATAGCGAAAATAAAAACTTATTCAGATATATTGTAGAGGTGGATGGCCAGAGCATCCTCTACTACTTCTCCCGCCGCGGAGAGCTGGTGAAGATGGCCTGGGTCGCGCAGGGGATCTCGCTGGTCCCGCCCGAGGAAGCGTCCGCCAACGATGAAGAAGAGTGAGGTTGAATTTGGATAACTACGGCCAGTTGATCATCTCCGGACTCAAGGGAACCCAGCTCCTCCCGGAGGAGGTGGAGTTCATCAAGACCGAGAAGCTCGGCGGGGTCATCCTCTTCTCCCACAACTTCGAAGACCCGGCCCAGCTCGCCGAGCTCGTGAACTCCATCCAGAAGCACCGGGACGAGTACCCGCTCTTCATCTCCGTCGACCAGGAAGGGGGCCGGGTGGCGCGCTTCAAGAAACACTTCACCCAGTTCCCGGCGATGCTCGAGCTGACGAAGCACGATTCCCCGAAGCTCGTCTTCGAGGTCCACCAGGTCATCGCCAAGGAGCTCGCGGCCTGCGGGATCAACCTGAGCTTCTCCCCCTGCTGCGACATCCTCACCAACCCGGAGAACAAGGTCATCGGTGACCGGGCCTTCGGCACCGACGCCGAGGCCGTGGAGAAGTACATCAGCGCCGCGATCCGGGGCCTGCAGACCAGCGGCCTCCTCTCCTGCGCCAAGCACTTCCCGGGGCACGGGGACACGACGAAGGACTCGCACTTCGACCTCCCGGTGGTGAAGACCTCCCTCGAGCAGATGCGGAGCCGGGAGATGATCCCGTTCATCAAGGCGTCGAAGTCCCGGGTCGAGTTCATGATGATGGCCCACCTCATGGTGGACGCGATCGACGGCAAGCTCCCGACGAGCCTCAGCCCGAAGGCCTACGAGTTCCTCCGGAATGAAACCAAGTTCTCGAAGGTGGTGATCACCGACGACATGGAGATGAAAGCCGTAGCGGACAAGTACACTATCGAGGACGCCGCGGTGATGGCCCTGAACGCCGGGACGGACATGCTCCTCTACCGCTTCATGGACGACGCCGGCCGGGCGCTGAAGGCGATCCGGGAAGCCACGAAGAAGCGCGGGATCCAGAAGGAAGCCCTCAACGAAAAGCTCGGGCGCGTGGAACGGTGTAAAAAAGAGTTCTTAGCCAACTACCAGCCGATCTACATCCCGAAGATCGCCGACGTTTTCAACTCCCCGGAAGCGAAGAAACTCCTCACCCAGGTCCAGAGCGGCCAGAGCAATAAGATCGGGTAGGGGGACAATTTTTCCCTTTTCCTGAAGTTATCAATGCTTAACCCTTTTATTGTTACTCTTATGGATATCTCTTAAAAAGAGGATCCATAGAGAAGTGACATGGTCGTAAAAAGTTTTTTTATTTTGATCGCACTCTTCGTGCTGAGCTTCCGCGCTCGGGCGCAGGACGCGTGTCCGAAGGACTTCTCGCAGATCTCCGCGAGCTGCATCGCCGCGACGAAGATCAAGTACACGGACAAGCCCGTCGCCCTCGCCGCGAGCCTCGACGGGAACATCTACCTCTACAAGACTCCCGACGGGAGCGTCGGGAAGCTGCGAGTGATCTCGACCCTCGTGACGCCGCTCGAGTGCACGCTCTTCCTCGAGGCCGTGACCTTCTCCGACGACCGGGCCTTCATCCCCAACTCGTCGATCACCATCGGCGTGGAGAAGAACCACTGGCTGCGGAACCGGATCTTCCTCGACCGCGACGGCCTCTCGGCCCTCGAACTCACCAAGACGAACAAGGCCTGCGCCCTGAGCCTCACCAAGGGCGCGGAGATGGGCTTCCTGCGGAAGGTCCAGGTGAAGGCGAAGGAGGAGAACCTCCTCCTCTTCACGGCGCCGCTCATCCTCATCTTCATCGCCATCTTCCTCATCGTCCGCGTCTTCATGGACGAGCAGGACAAGTTCAAGACCCAGGAGGCCCTCGAGGAAGCCGAGAACAACACGAAGGGGAAGAACCAGAACGCCTTCATCCGGATCACCAAGCCGTTCTACAAGCGCTACTTCGTCCCGCTCGTGCAGGGGACGAAGAACAAGCAGGGCCTGCGGACGAAGTACCGGCAGAAGCTCGCCAACGCGGGCCTCTCCAAGGAGATGACCTCGGAGGAGTTCGCGGCCCTGAAGATCTTCATGATCCTCGGAGGCCCGTTCGCCTTCCTCGCCGTCCGGTGGGTGATGTCCGAGACCTGGCCCCTGACGATCACGCCGGTGATGGCGGTCGTCGGCTACTTCTACCCCAACGTCTGGCTCTCGGGGCTGATCAAGAAGCGCAGCACGGAGGTCCTCCGGGCCATGCCGTTCATCGTGGACATGCTCGCCCTCTCGGTGGAGGCCGGTCTCGACTTCATGGCGGCCATCCAGCGCGTGATCGAGAAGGCGCCGCCGAGTCCGCTGGTGGAGGAGTTCGAGACCCTCATCAAGGAAACGAAGATCGGGTCGTCCCGGGCCGAGGGCCTGCGGCAGCTCAGCTGGCGGGTGAACATCATCGAGATCAACTCCTTCTGCGCGACCCTCATCGCCGCCGACTCGGTGGGCGCGTCCATCGGGCCCATCCTGAAGCAGCTCTCCAACGAACTGCGGATCAAGCGGTCCTCGCGGGCGGAGCAGCAGGGAGCCACGGCGGCGACGAAGATCCTGATCCCGATGATCTTCTTCATCCTGCCGGCGGTGCTGGTGGCGATCTTCGCGCCGATGGTGCTGAAGATGATGTCGGGGAAACTATGAAAGTTAGAATTTCGAAGAGCGGAAGGGAACTCTACGCCGACATCCTGATCGCGGACACGCCGTGGTCCCGTCTCGTGGGCCTCATGTTCCGCCGCGAACCGAAGGGAGCCGAGGGCATCCTCCTCGTCCCCGGGAACGCCATCCACACCTGCTTCATGCGCTACCCCATCGACGTCGTCTTCCTCGACGGCGCCAACCGGATCGTGAAGATCGTGCGGGGCCTCAAGCCCTGGCGGCAGACCTGGATCTACTTCAAGGCCCGGAAGGCCCTCGAGGTTCCGGCGGGGAAGGTCCCGGCGGACCTGAAGGAAGGGGACGTCCTGGAGGTGCAGCATGTTTAAGCTCGTCGCGGTCGGCGGGAAGCTCCGGGGGAAGGAGTTCATCCTGAATGACGGGGAGAACACCATCGGGAGCTCCTCGGCCTGCGACCACCAGATCCAGCTCGACGGCGTCTCGAAGAAGCACCTCCGGATCACGGTGAACGAGGACTCGGTCTACACCGAGGACCTCGGGAGCTCCAACGGCACCATCGTCAACGGGAAGATCATCAAGGTCGCGACCATCACCGACGGAGACAAGATCGCCCTGCCGAACGTGATCCTCCAGCTCGTCTACGTGCGGGAGAAGGTGGTGGTGGTGAAGAAGAAGGTGCTCAAGGCCGGGGAGGGGGACGACGACGCCTACGACGACCTCGACCAGCCGGAGCCCGTTCCCGAGAGCCTCGCCGCCAAGCCCATCTGGTTCTTCAAGAACAAGGTCATGCCGGTCGTCTACAGCTTCAACGAGCAGTACGAGTGGGCGGCCCTGGTGGGGATCCTCCTCTTCGTCTTCATCGCCATCAACATCACGCTCACCATCCTCCCGGTGCTCCGGGACAGCAAGATCCTCCTCTTCAAGGAGATCGCCCTCCGCGGGAAGCAGTACGCGACGGAGGTCGACCGGTTCAACAACGTCTACCTCCGGGACAAGAGCCTCGACCAGGTCTACACCGGCTTCCTCGAGAGCGACGTGGCCGAGGGGGTGAAGAGCTACAAGCTCTTCGACGTCGAAGGGCGCGTTTACCGGCCCGTCTCGGAGCTCAACACCATCGTCAACGACGCCTTCTCCGTGGACGCGCTCAAGTTCTACCGGATCGAACGGAACCAGGACCAGGAGGTGATCCAGGACCTGGGGAACAACACCATCGGGATCGCGCGCGCGATCAAGGCCCACGACAAGAACCTGGGCCGGGACGTGGTGGTGGCGATCATCACCATCTACTTCTCGCCGACGTCCCTGGCCCGGGAGGCCTCGAACAACTCCAAGGCGTACCTCGAGTCGCTGATCACCTCGGGGATGGTGGCCATCATCTTCTTCGGGATCCTCTACTACATGACGACGAGGCCGATCAACGAGATGCGGGTCCAGATCGAGCGCGTGCTGCGCGGGCGCCAGAAGGAGCTCGACTCGAAGAGCCTCTTCCGGGAGCTCCAGCCCCTGCGGAACACGATCAACAGCATCCTCACGCGGATCAAGGAGCTCCAGAACACCGAGACCGGGCAGGTCGAGGAGCTCGAGGACGACGCGCCGTACATCCGGACCCTGAAGGAGTTCCTGACCGGAGCCCAGGGGCCCGTGATGATCCTGAACTCCGAGAAGATCATCCAGAACCTCAACCTCGAGGCGGAGGACCTGGTGGGGATCCGGGAGAGCGCCTCCGCGGGCCAGAGCATCCTGGACACGGCCCGGGACCAGGGGCTGGCGGCGACGATCATCGACCTCTGCGACCAGTCGGCCAACAACGACGGCTCGAACCAGAAGGAGACCTACGAGATCGGCGGGAAGGAAATAGAGATCAACGTAGCGGCCCTCATCGGCAGAGACCGGTTCGCGAAGGGCTACTACATCACGTTTGTGAGAAATAGCTGATGGCAAAGAACGTCCTCGTCCTCAAACATTTCGAGTCGCCCAGGGAGGCCGGTGTCTACTACCGGCTCGTGTGCCTCACGGGGGCGAACAAGGGCGAGGCGTACGTGCTGCTGAACAACCGGGTGGTCATCGGGCGGTCCGAGAAGGCGGACATCCGCCTCACGGACACGAAGGCGAGCCGGGAGCACGCGGAGGTCACCTTCGTGAACGGCGTCTGGGTGGCTACGGACCTCGGGTCGCAGAACGGGATCATGGTCAACGAGAACAAGCTCACCCAGAAGGTCCTCTCCGAAGGGGACAAGCTCATCATCGGCCAGACCGTCTTCAAGTTCGCCAAGGTCGAGGTGGCCAAGGCCAAGGCCGCGGAGGACCGCCGGGGCCTCGAGCCCGAGGAGCCCAAGCGCTCGATGGTGCCCTTCCTCGTCCTCTGCCTCGTCCTCCTCGGCGTCTTCCTCTTCGACGACGGCCCGGCCGGGAAGAAGGGCGCGGGCCGGCGGACCCAGCGGGTGGACACGTACCAGGACGTGAACAACGAGTACATGACTGCCATAAAAAAGAGGCAGGCCAACGAGAACAAGAAGATCAAGGAACAGCTCAACGTCATCTACCAGCGGGGCCTCCGGGAGTACCGGGAGGGGAACTTCTTCCGGGCGATCCACGAGTTCAACCTCGCCCTAATTATCTCTCCGGATGACGCCCAGGCGGAGTATTATCTAAGGAAGACCAAGGAGGACCTCGACCGCTCGATCGAGGGCTTCACGGCCAAGGCCCAGCGGGACGAGGAGTCGTTGAAGTTCAAGAGCGCCATCGTGTCCTACTGTTCGATCATCAGACTACTGTATAGCGTCCCCGACGATCCGAGGTACAAGAACGCGGAAACCCAGATCACGGATCTCGAGGGCAAATTAGGATTGGAGACAGGTGAAACTAGTTGTCTTAAGAAACAACGTCCCGGTCAATGAAGTCAGCGTAGACACGTCTGACTCCAGTGAGCGGTACGAAATTTTCGTGGGCCGGTCGGAAGACTGCCACGTCCAGGTGGATGATCCGCTGATCTCCCGGCACCACTTCGTCCTGAAGTACGAGGAGGCGAGCTGGTTCTGCGAGAAGCTCACGAACCTCGGCGTCGTCCAGGTCAACGGAAACGTCGGGCCCCGGAACAAGATCGTCTCCGGGGACGAGATCAAGTGCGGTCCGTACTCGTTCATCGTCAGCGAGATCCACGCGTGGAAGCTCAAGGAAAAGACCCCGGCCGCCGTCGTCCCCGAGCCGCAGACGCCCGCCGCGCCGGAGCCCACGCCCGTGGCGCCGGTCCGGAAGCCCGTGGAGCCGGAACCCGCGGAGTTCGAACCCGAGCCCGAGCCGCAGCTCGGGGTAGAGGAACCGGCGCCGCTCGACGAGCCCGCCGGGGGAGACGCGGAGGCGCCGCTGGACACCTTCGGCGACCTCCAGCTCGACGACGACTCAAAGGAAACGAAGATCGACCTCAGCTACCAGCACTCCGGGGACGCCGGCGACTTCGGCGCCGCGGACGAAACGCCGAAGGAGAGCTTCGCCCTCGAGGACCTCGGCGGCGCGACCTTCGAGGAGGACAAGACCTCCGTGGGTGCCCTCGCGGCCACCTCCGGCGACGACGACGGCGGGACGCCGACCCGGTTCCTCAAGGAGTTCGTCAACTACCACCTCATCATCTTCGGCACCCACGCGCCCTACGACCGCTTCAAGATCGACCAGGAAGAGGTCTACATCGGCCGGGACGTCAACAAGTGCCAGATCATCCTCAACGACCCCGAGGTCTCCTCCGTCCACGCGGTCCTCCGGAAGAAGAACGCGAGCGTCACCCTCGAGGACCTCAACTCCTCGAACGGGACGATCCTCAACGGCGAGCGGATCAACCGCTCGGAGATCACCCGCGGCGACGAGTTCGTCATCGGCTCCACGAGCTTCACGCTCCAGGTCCAGTCGGACCTCCTGGACGCCGAAGCCGAGCGGCTCATGCCGGTGGAGCGGGGCCAGGTCATCGAGCGGGAGGAGGTCGAGGAAGAGGTCGTCTCCGTCGACGACGCCGACGGGGAATTCGCCGGCGGCGAGCCGCAGGAGAAGAGCATCCTCAAGCGCGTCTGGAAGGATCCGGTCAAGCGGAAGAAGGCGATCTACGCCCTCACCGCCGTGGTGATGCTCTGGGTGCTCTTCTCTCCGGAGGAGCAGGAAGCCCCCGTGACCACGAAGACGGAGAAGGCCAAGACCTCCGACGCCAAGCCGACGGCGAAGGTGAAGAACCAGCTCTCGAAGGAGCTGGAGAACCGCCGGAACGTGGCCTACGAGCTCGGGGTGAGCTTCTTCGAACAGAACAAGTACTACGAAGCCCTCCGGGAGTTCCAGATCGTCGTGGAGATCGACCCGGACTACAAGAAGGCGCAGACCTACCTCGAGCAGACCAAGGTCGGCCTCAAGCGCCTCGAGGAGCTCGAAGCCGAGCGCCGGAACGAGGAAGCCCGGATCAAGATGAAGAAGCAGGTCGAGGAGCTCCTGGTGAAGGCCCGCGAAGCCGTGAAGGAACGGCAGGTGCAGGTCGCCGAAGCCTTCTTCAACCAGATCACGGAGAAGGATCCGGAGAACATCGAAGTCACGCAGCTCAAGATGGAGCTCGATGCCTGGCAACAGGAGCAGACGCGGATCGCGCTCGAGAAGGCGCGGAAGGACGCCGCCCGGAAGGCCATGGTGGACGCCCTCGCCCCGGGGAAGACCTTCTACCTGAAGAAGGAGTGGTACCGGAGCATCCTGAAGCTCGAGGAGTTCCTCCGCCGGAAAGGCACCGACGAGGATCTGGTGAAGGAAGCCAGCGACATGCTGAGCGACGCCAGGAACCAGCTCGCCTCGGACCTCGGGCCGCTCCTCGGGAAGGCCCGCTCGTTCAAGGAGGGCGCGGACCTGAAGAACGCCTACGATGCCTACCTCGAGATCCTGAAGGTCGTGCCGACGAACGCCGAGGCCCTCAACGAGGTCGACGACATCAAGTCCCAGCTCGAGGGCCGGTCGAAGCGGATCTACCGGGAGGCCATCATCTCCGAGTCCCTGAGCCTCTTCGGCGACGCCAAGGAGAAGTTCCAGGAAGTCCAGCAGATCTCCCCGACGGACAGCGAGTACTATAAGAAGGCCTCCGAGAAACTTAAAGACTATTTGGAGTAGTATGCGACTAAAAGCTTATGCGGCACAGACCCACCAGGGCCCGTACCTTCAGATCAACGAAGACGGCTACGAGTTCGACTTCGACAACGACCTCTACATGGTCCTCGACGGCTTCGGCGGCTCCGGCGTCGGCGACCGGGCGGTGGAGAAGCTCAAGGCCGACATCAAGACGTTCTACACGCAGATCTCCGACGACCCCAACGCCACCATGCCGCTCTACTACAATCCGCGGAACCTCCTCGAGGGGAACGCGATCCTGAACTCGATGATGAGCGCGCACCAGAGCCTCCTGAAGCAAAACGCCGAGAGGCCAATCAACCAGCGCGCCGGCGCGAGCGTGGTCGTCGCGGTGAGGTCCGAGAGCCTCCTCATCCTCATCGGCGTGGGCAGCTGCGCGGCCTACCACTTCCGCCACGGGAAGCTCACGAAGGTCATCTCCGAAGACACCTTCGCGAACCTCTCGAAGGACAACCACGACCTGAAGTTCCGGACGGCCCCGATGAACGCCCTCGGCATGTACCCGGAGCTCGGGCCCCAGATGCGGGAGGTGCGCCTCGCGGAGGGCGACAAGATCCTCCTCCTCACCGACGGGATCTTCGCGCAGATCAACGAGGACGAACTCCTCTACGCCCTAAACAAGTCCGCGCCGGACGCGAACGAGCGGATCAATAGCCTACTAAAACTATCCAACGCTCGAGGCAACATGGATAACCAAACTGCAATGATTCTCGAGTTTTAAGCTTTTTTTCATTCCCAGAAACACCGGCCGCCATCTATAATTATTTATGGCCTTTTTAGGAGTGATCAGGAATGAACCATAAAGTACTTTTGGCGGACGACAGTCTCACCATCCAGAAAGTTATCAAGATTACGCTCGCCAACCAACCCTACGACATCACCGATTGCTCCACCGAAGAAGACATGTTCCGCCAGCTCCCGGCCCTCCAGCCGAAGCTCGTCTTCCTCGACTTCAACCTCTCCGAGAAGTACACGGGCTACGACCTCACGGCGAAGATCAAGTCGCTCTCTCCGACCTCGAAGGTCCTCCTCCTCCTCGGGACCTTCGACTCCGTCGACGACGCCGCGATGGAGAAGTGCGGGGCCTCGGACAAGATCGTCAAGCCCTTCGACTCGAACAAGTTCATCGCCATCTGCAAGCACCTCATCGAGACCTTCGCCGACGACGACCTCGCGTACCCGGAGGCCAAGCCCGCCGCGCCCGCGGCGACCCCGAGGAGCAACCCGGAGGACCAGTGGGAGGTGAGCCACTCCACCGAACAGACCTTCTCCGGTGCCGCGGAACCCCTGGACGGGTCCTTCCCGCAGATCGATAACCCTCTCCTGAAGGAGATGAACGACTGGGGCATGAGCGTCCCGGGGATCATCGACAACAACGCCAAACACGACAACTGGATCGACCTCCCGCCGGTCATCGGCGGCGACGAAGAGGCTTCCGCCATGTCGTCCCGGCCGGAGAGTCCGACGAAGTTCCCGCAGACCGCCGACCTCGACTACCCGTCGGTGGACGCGGCTCCCAAGAGCGAACCCGAGTCCAACCTCTACACGCTCAACCCGAAGCTCGACGGCACGCCGGAGCTGCAGCTCGATTCGTACTTCCCGAACGAATCGGACGTGAAGGTCATCGAGGCGCAGATCAAGGACGAGGTCGAAGACAACCTCTGGCAGGCCGACGAGTTCGAAGACCTGAAGCGCGAGGTCTCGGCGAAGATGGAGGAGGCGAAGAGCACCTTCGAAGCGGCCCGGAACGACCTCAGGGAGACGACCTTCACCACCGCGA